>Ga0182747_1002425_pt1 | contig 13060 bp, 19 predicted proteins | sample eDN3rd30CBELigBY_FD_128526 | JGI IMG/M metagenome (GOLD analysis project Ga0182747, IMG submission 128526) | Enriched backyard soil microbial communities from Emeryville, California, USA - eDNA 3rd pass 30_C BE-Lig BY (version 2) (version 2) | ecosystem: Environmental > Terrestrial > Soil >...
TTCTGTCATTAGCAGGCTGCTCACAGAATGCACCTCACCAAGAAAAGGATGGGTATGACAGCCTTAGAAAAATTGCTTGGGAATTCACAAAGCAAAAGGGCTGGGATAAGACTGCCAAAGAACAATGGGCATCAGCAGAAGTGTCTGAGATTGTCGCCGATGAAGACCACCAATATCTAACCGAAAGCTACCAAGGAAAAGAAGTTTTAGAAGTAAACTTTGAATGCAGAGAGGATGCTGTCATTTGTCCACCAGCAATCCTTATTGATCCTATTGCTTTTGAGGTTATTGGCTACATGCCAGGAGAATAATTCCTTAAAAATTTCCTAAAAGTAAAAAAGATGCTTTTGAATTTTAATTTCAAAAGCACCTTCAAAAGTTATGGTTTTAAAACAACCTTAATGCAATCTTCCTGTTTTGTATCAAATATTTCATAGCCGTGCTTTGCCTTCTCGAGAGGAAGGACGTGGGTAACGATATCCCCGGCATTGATTTTTCCTTCTTCCATCAGGTTATACACATGAGGCATGATGTGGACAACTGGGGCTTGTCCGGTGCGGATGGCTACATTGCGTTGGAAGATGTCTCCTAGAGGGAAGGCATTGTAACGTCCTCCATAAACACCAGTAATTTGGATGGTACCACCTTTTCGTACAGCTTGGCTAGCTGTAATGATTGCACCCATCGCACCACTTTGCAGTTTCAAACCGCTGGCAAGGAATTCCAAGGGCGTCATTTTACCGCTCATACCTACACAATCGATCACGACATCAGCGCCGCCTTTGGTAATCTCTTTTAAGTATTCTCCGCAATTCTCATGGTCTTCGAAGTTAACGATTTCAACGTTGTTTGTTTTCTTTGCATGCTTTAAACGATAACCAACATAATCAACTGCTATCACTCTTTTTGCACCTTTTAACCAAGCGAATTTTTGTGCTAAAAGCCCAACAGGCCCGCAGCCAAGAATCACTACAGTGTCATCTTTTTTAACACCCGCGTTATCCACACTCCAAAAGGCAGTCGTTGCAGCATCGGCAAGAAGAACTAAGCTTTCATCAGGAACCTCGGATTTCTCTGGAATTTTAAAAGGAATGAAATTGCCATAAGGAACACGCATATACTCTGCTTGACCACCGGGAAACCCGCCTGTTGTGTCGGAATAGCCGAAGTAGGCACCCATTTCACCATTGTCATTAGAGTTATCACATTGACTTTCTAAGTCGTGATTGCAGTACCAGCATTCCCCGCAGGCGATATTGAAGGGAATAACAATGCGGTCTCCTTTTTTAACCTTTGTTACACCTTTGCCAACCTCTTCCACGATGCCCATAGGTTCATGGCCAATCACATAGTTTTCGCCGAGATTTGGAATCATACCGTGCAATAAATGCAAGTCCGAGCCGCAAATAGCCGTTGTTGTTAATCGGACAATAATATCATCATTTTTTTGAATTTTAGGGTCTTTAACTTCCTTGACTTCAACATTTTTAATTCCTTGATAAGTAACAGCTTTCATTTAAATAATCCCTCTTTTTCATTCAATTTTTCGGTGGGGTAGGGAACATTCCTTTTCGATTCATGCTTTTTGGGAAAAGATCTAATTGTGCGATACTGATAGCATTTTCTGCAGATTTAATATCAAGCTCTTTTTGACTTTCAAGATCATAGGGCTTGAGCCACTCCTTTTTCATCATCAGCTCTGATATCTCAAAATATAAATCAATCATGACATCTAGCTGTGTTCGCATGATTTTTTGAAGTGCAGGAGAGGCTGTTTCTGTTAAGGCAATCGACAGATTTCGGATGCCTGTTTTTGTTGTCAGCAAAAACTCAAGTGCAACCCCGGAATCCGTTAGTTCAGGCATTCCAACTGAATTTATCGGATCTAAATAGTCCTCCATACGAGTATTCCTCCTAATATTCCAATTTTGATTTAGAGTAGAGCTTGACCATCGCTTGCAGAGCAGGAGTGGATAGTTTTACATTTTTATCCAATAGAGCTCGCAGATCATCATCGAATACAACACCTTGGCTTAGTTTTGATTTCAGTAAGCTAGTCGTCATAAAGTTAATGACTTCATGAAATTCCATTGTTTCATGCAGGGCTAATTTTTTTTCGAACATGGGAAGTGCACCTCCTGATTTTCCTTTAAAAAGATTACCCTGTAGCGAGAGTATTTATTCATTTTAAGAGAGGTGCATACTATCTATTAACGAAAAAACTTTGCAAGAATGGATCTCTTGCAAAGCTTTATGTGCTTATCATCCAAAAATTTGCCCACCATTGACATGGAGGACTTGCCCTGTCACAAATCGGGAATCATCAGAGGCAAGATAGACAAAAGTGGGGGCTACCTCAAAAGGTTGGCCTTGTCGATCCATTGGGTTACCAGCAAGAGGGACCTGGTCGGCAGAAAAGCTTGAAGGAATAAGAGGCGTCCAAATTTTGCCTGGAGCAATGGCATTCACTCGAATTCCTTTCCGTACTAAATTATTCGCCAGTGCCCTCGTAAATCCAATATTGGCGGCTTTTGTTGCTGTATAGTCCATTAACTGCTCATTGCCTTCATAAGCAACCACAGATGCGGTGTTAATAATGGAACTGCCTGCATTTAAATATTTGAGTGCTGCACGAGTTGTGTAAAAGTGGGAATAGATATTCACTTTAAAGGTAGTGTCGAATTGTTCATCTGTAATATCTGTTAGGTCCAATTGCTGGAATTGGACGCCTACATGGTTGCACAAAATATCGAGTTTCCCAAAGGTCTCCACTGTTTTTTCGACAATATGAATACATTGTTGCTTTTCTCTTAAATCACCTGGCAATAATAAGCATCGTTGACCAAACTCTTCTATTCTATTTTTTGTGCGATTCGCATCTTCATGCTCATCTAAATAAGCAATGGCCACATCTGCACCTTCTTTTGCAAAAGCAATCGCAGCAGCAGCACCCATTCCGCTATCGCCACCTGTTATAAGAGCTACCTTATCCTTCAGTTTGCCGCTGCCTTTATATTGAGGATTTTCAATAATCGGTTTTGGCACCATTAAACGTTCCAACCCGGGATGACGGTTTTGCCGCTGCTCAGGGACTGTCAGGGCAATATCCTCATAGCGCGTAATTTTTCCGTAATTCGGGTACATCGGGTAATTTTGATTGTTCGGCTCCATAGTCATCGTCTGGCAACCTCCTAAAAACGATTTTCTGCATACCATATGCAATTTCAAAGCTGGGTGTGCATCACGGACGATGGACACATATTTCGCGGTTCGAATACCATAGAGGGAAAATGTATATATAGGAGGCTTTGAATCATGAACTATTATTTCAATTGGGAAGTGAAATATTTATTGATCAATCAGTCGAGTGAAAAAGAGGAAATGAAATATCAAACGATGACTATAAAGGTTCCTAAAATAGGACCGAGACCCCCATTTTATATCCATCCGCGATATGAACGGTATTATCCAGTAATTTAAAGTAGAAGGAGGAGTAATCTCGGGAAAAGGGATTACTCCTTTTCTGTTGAATTTGATACTTATAGTAGATAATGAAGAGATAACTGCATAAGGGAGAGGGATAAATGAGAAGCAGCGATAGAAAAATTGTTGAGGTAGATGACTTTATTGAAAACTTGCCGACAGATATTCAAGAAATCACGATAGCGCTAAGAAATATCATTCTCGATGCATCGCCGGAATTAAGCGAAGAATATAAGTGGTCCATGCCGAATTATTCATATAAAGGTTTAGTCTGTTACCTGCAAACAGCTAAAAATCATGTGAAGATAGGTTTTCATAAAGGCAATCAACTTCAAGAGGGAGCAGGAAAAGGTATACTGGAGGGTACTGGGAAAACGATGAAATATATACAGCTAAAAAAACAGGAGGACATACAGCCGGAAGTTTTTACAACTCTGATAATTGAAGCTATGAAATTGAATGAAGGGTAACAGAATGAAAAAAGTTTTTTTGTAACATTTTTCCGCAGTAACCGTCTAATCTTCAATAAATTTGATGGGAGATTAGACATGAAGCGATTGCTAATTTTGATGATATTTCCTTTTTCACTATATGGTTGCGCAAAAGAAGAAGTTAAACCAGTAATGCCAGAAGAGATGCCAGGAGATTTTGATTTTAAGCTTCAGTTCGGGGTAGCTAAAAGGAATGGTATGGATACATATCAAGATTTGGCAACAAAGGATTTAATAGCTGATGGAACAGCGGCATTGGAGCTATCTTTATCAGCAGAGGAAATGGCTATGATTTATGGGAAAATGAAAGAAATAAATATAGTAGAACCAAAAGATTTAATTCCTCCTACAAATTGTACGCAAAAACCCTATAGTGAGGATGAGTGGGAAATCACTCTAAACGGTGAAACATTTCATCTTTTAATTTCGGAGCAATTTTGCGAGACGACCGAGGATGCAAAAGATCTGATTGAACTTCGAAACTATGTATTTTCCTTCGTCAAAAGCAAGGAAGAATATCAAAACCTGCCAGATGCGAATGGTTATTATGAATAAAAAATAAGAGGGCTAATCTAGGATGGATTAACCCTCAAGTAGTCTCTATTGCGGAATTTTCAGCGTAGCTCCAGCATAAATCAAGTCTGGATTTTCGATATTGTTCTCTGAAGCAAGTGCTTCTACAGTTGTGCCGAATTCCTTGGAAAGTGACCAAAGCGTATCGCCCCATTTTATCAAATAGGTAGCTGGAGTACCCTCTGCTTCTGGTGGTGGTGCAGCAGGTTCTGAAGGCTGCTCTTCTGGTTGTTCAGCAGGTTCTTCTTCTGGTGCAGTATTCTCTATAAATATACCATCATTAAATCTATTTAAATCCACATCTCCGTTAACTCCTTCAATAGAGCCTGTGTCCGTATATTGCCAGCCTGCCCAAGTATCCCAGATGACTTCGTCAGTTGGTTCGCTGCCATCATATTGTGCCAGCCATAGCGAATAATTCGTTAAGGATTCACCGAAAGTATTCGTAGCATTGTCTGCGTTACTATAGACCATTACAGGATAACCAGTTTGACTTTCAACCTCTTCTGCAAAGGCAAGAGCAATAGCGTTGATATCTTCGACGGATAAGCCATCCAGCTGCTCAAAATCCATTACTGGCTTGACGTCGATTTCTTTGCCGCTAATTATGGATGCGAAAAAGTTTGCCTCTTCGCGAGCCTGTTCCACAGTTGTTGCAGTTAAAAAGTGATAAAAACCAACCTTTAAACCTGCCGCTTTTGCGCCTTCATAATTGACTTCAAAGTAAGGATCTGTAAAGTCGATGCCTTCACTGGATTTAATAATCGCAACTTCCATTCCGGCATTCGCTACAGCTTCCCAATCAATATCTTCTTGATGGTTACTCACGTCTATACCTTCATATTCTGACGTACCCTCGGGTTCAATAGCTATAGCACTATTCGCAAATGCAAATGCACCGACAAAAAGAAGTGCTGCTAGAAATATTTGTCCTAGCTTTTTCACCATATTCACCTCCAATCTAGTAACTCATTACAAAATATGCGAATTTTAAAGAATTACCTGAGCGGATGTAATGGTTTTGAAAAAATAGAAAGAGTAGGAAAGTATTAAACAAAGGAAGATTAGAAGGATTTCTAACTGGTAGTTAATGGTGTTAAGTTGAGTCAGAAAATATTAATCTATAAGGAATTATGTTTATGTTAATAGCCATGTTTTTTGATCTAATAAGTTAGAAGGATTTACTCATTTTTTGCAGAAGTGTTAAATTAAGAGTGGGAGTCTTAGATTCATTCATAATGGAAAGGGAGTTTTTTTATGCAAACATTTAATGCTTTAGTTGTAAACAAAGAAGAAGAGCAATTTTCTGTTGATATTCAACAGTTAACTTTGAACGATTTACCAGAGGGAGAAGTGTTGATTCGCGTTCAATATTCTGGTGTAAATTATAAAGATAGCCTTGCTGCCATTCCGAATGGCAATATCGTTAAAAATTATCCATTTGTACCGGGAATAGATTTAGCTGGAGTAGTTGTTTCATCTGAGGACCCACGCTTTAAAGAAGGCGATGAAGTCATTGCAACCAGCTATGAAATCGGTGTATCGCATTTTGGGGGATATAGTGAATATGCCCGAATTCCAGCCCAATGGATTGTACCGTTACCAACAGGTCTTACGTTGAAAGAAGCGATGACGATTGGTACTGCAGGATTTACAGCAGCATTATCCGTTCTAAGACTGGAAGACAACGGTGTAACTCCGGAAAAGGGTAAAGTGCTTGTTGCAGGAGCAACTGGTGGAGTAGGAAGCTTTGCAGTTTCGATTCTTTCAAAATTAGGATTTGAGGTTGAAGCAAGTACAGGAAAAGAATCCGAAGCAGCATATTTAAAGAAAATTGGTGCCGCGTCTATGGTTTCCCGTGAAGAGGTTTATGATGGGAAAATACGGGCTCTAGGGAAACAAAAATGGGCTGCTGCTGTTGATCCTGTAGGCGGAGAACCGTTAGCGTCTTTACTTAGTCAAATTCAATATGGCGGTTCAGTGGCAGTAAGTGGCTTAACTGCAGGTACAAGTGTGCCGACTTCAGTGTTCCCATTTATTCTTAGAGGTGTGAATTTACTTGGTATTGATTCAGTATACTGTGATATGGAAACACGTTTAAAAGTATGGAATCGTTTAGCGGCAGATTTTAAACCTGCATATCTAGAAGAGGTCATTCAACGGGAAGTAACGTTAAATGAACTACCAGAAGTGCTGCCAACTTTGCTGAAAGGACAAGCAAGAGGGCGAATTTTAGTTAAATTATAGGGGGGCGTTTGAATGGTCGTTTCAAAAGAGGTTCTGGATTTATTTGGTGCGAAGGATGAAACTGCTTTTATTGAGCAGATGCAATCAAAGGCAGTCAATACATTAATCGAAGCTTTGGAAATACAGTATGTGGAATTATCACTAGATCGGGTCGTGATGACGATGCCTGTTGGGCCAAAAACAAGACAACCTGCAGGCATTCTGCATGGGGGAGCATCTGTTGCATTAGCAGAAACTGCAGCAAGTATTGCAACAGCTATCAATGTAGACCTAACAAAATACAATCCAGTGGGGTTGGAAATCAATGCAAATCATATCAGAAGTAAGTCAGAAGGAATTGTTACAGCAATCGCAACACCCCTACATAAAGGGCGCACAACAATGATTTGGGAGATTAAAATTGTCGATGAAGAAGATAAACTAATCTGTGTTTCCCGCTGTACAATGGCAGTAATCGCTAAAAAATAAAAAAGTGAAGTAAGACTGTTTTAAAAATTTTTTAAAACAGTCTTTTTTTGTAACACAATTAGTTGACAAAATACCGTATGGGGTATATTCTGTATTTAATCGAAAGACACAGAATAGAAAAAGGAGGCGAGCAAGTTGAATTCATATGATGATAAAATCCGAAACCGAGTAAAACGGATGGAAGGACAGCTTCGTGGAATATTGAAAATGATGGACGAAGGAAAAGACTGTAAAGAAGTAATTACACAACTTTCGGCTGTCCGTTCGGGAGTTGACCGTTCAATAGGTTTAATTGTTAGCCAAAATCTGATTGAATGTATTCAAAATGCCAATGGGGATGAAGAAGCATTAAATGAATCCGTTCAAGAAGCTGTTAAACTATTTGTAAAAAGTCGTTAATTTTAACAGACTTTTTATTTTAAATAAAAATATACCCCGCGTGGTATAGTAGGAGGGTCCCATGGAATTTTGGATCATAATTATAGCAGCTATTGCCTTTATAGCTTGGCGCATGAAGCCGGTAAAAGGCGTAAAAACAATCTCGACAGATACCCTTAAAGGTATGCTAACTGAGAAAGAAAAGGTTTTTGTTGATGTAAGAACCCCAGGTGAATACAAAGCACGCAACATTCGCCAATTTAAAAACATGCCATTAGGATCCGATTTATCGACGCTTCCTAAGGAAAAAGAGATTATCGTGATTTGTCAAAGCGGCATGAGAAGTTCGCAGGCCTGTAAACAGTTAAAAAAATTAGGTTATGAGAATGTAACTAATGTCCGTGGTGGCATGAGTGCATGGAGAAATTAAGGAAAACAGGAGGATTCAAAAATGAAAGAAGTTACAGCAAAAGAAGTTCAGCAAAGATTAGCAAATGGAGAAAAGTTAAATTTAATCGATGTTCGTGAAGTGGATGAAGTCCAAGCGGGCCATATTCCCGGCATTACGCATATTCCCCTTGGATTACTGGAATTCCGTACACATGAACTCGATAAAAATATCCCATACATCATGGTTTGCCGTTCAGGTGGAAGAAGCGGTCAGGCGACAAAATACCTACAAAGCCAAGGATTTGATGTAACGAATATGACGGGTGGGATGCTTTCATGGGAAGGAAAAGTTGAATAGGCATTATTTTTTTGAAATTGAAAATACCCTATACGGTATAAGGAGTGTGTGTGATTTGTCTATTAAAGCAGATGTGAAATTAGACGCAAAAGGATTAGCTTGTCCAATGCCGATTATTAAAACGAAGAAAGCGATGACCGATCTCGAAGATGGTCAAATTCTTGAAGTACAGGCAACAGACAAGGGTTCTAAAGCAGATTTAAAAGCATGGGCCGATAGCGTTGGCCATCATTATCTCGGTAATATAGAAGAAAATGAGCTACTGCTGCATTACATTCGTAAATGTGGTGACGAGGAAATGGATGAAAAAACATTTGAATATACAATTTGCAATAACGAAGTTCTCGAAAGAGCAGCCTTGAATAATGGACTGATTCTGGACGTCCGTGAAGAAGCAGAGTATGCATTTGGTTTCATTGAAGGCTCAAAATCCATTCCTATGGGTGAATTAGAAAAGCGCTTGGAGGAATTGGATAAAAATCAAGAAATTTATGTCATTTGCCGTACAGGAAAACGCAGTGACCTTGCAGCTAGGAAGTTAACTGAAAAAGGATTTGCAAAAGTATTTAATGTTGTGCCTGGAATGGGCTCGTGGAATAGTGAGTTATCAAATAATTATAAAAAACAAATGGAGGAATTTTAATATGTCTAACAAAGTAGCAATTATATCAAGCAATGGTAGTTTATTTGACGCATATAAAGTATTTAATATTGCAACTGCAGCAGCTGCAACAGAAAAAGAGGTAGCAATCTTTTTTACATTCGAAGGATTAAATTTAATCCATAAACAAGCAATGCAGCAGCTGCCTCTTCCAGAAGGTCGCGAGCATTTTGCAGAAGGGTTTGCGAAAGCCAATGTACCAAGCATTCCGCAACTTGTAGAAATGGCGAAAGAAATGGGAGTTAAATTCATTGGTTGCCAAATGACAATGGATGTGATGGGCTTAACAAGCAATGACTTTATTGACGGCATTGAAGTTGGAGGAGCAGTTACTTTCCTTGAGTTTGCGAAAGATGCATCTCCAACATTAACATTCTAATATTATTAAAGCAGGTGGGAGGGAAATACCCTCCCACTAAAAAAATCGAAAATAATATACCTGTGGGGGTAATTGGCGTATGACAGTAACAAAAATGACTGCAGCACAAGTTGCTCGCAAAGTAATTGAAAAACGAGAATTGTTTATTTTGGATGTTCGCAACAAGGAAGCATTTGAAGATTGGAAAATCGAGGGTCAACACTTTGATTATTTAAATATTCCTTACTTTGAATTATTGGATGGGGTAGAGAAAGTATTGCCAAGGATTCCAACGGACAAAGAGGTTCTGGTTGTTTGTGCAAAAGAAGGTTCTTCATTGATGGTAGCTGAAATGATGTCTGAAGCAGGAAGGGATGTTTACTATCTTGAAGAGGGTATGAAGTCGTGGAGCTCCTATCTAGAGCCTTTAAAAGTGGGTGATTTAACTGGAGGTGGAGAACTTTATCAATTTGTACGGCTGGGTAAAGGGTGTCTTTCTTATATGGTGATTTCGGAAGGTGAAGCCGCAATAATTGATGCTGTTCGTTTCACCGATGTATTTGTACAATTTGCAAAAGAAAAAAATGCAGAGATTAAACATGTATTTGATACACATTTACATGCAGATCATATTTCAGGCGGCCGCCAAATTGCAGAAGTTACTGGTGCAGCATATTACTTGCCGGCTAAAGATGCAAAAGAAGCAATATTTGAATATACGCCATTAGATGATGGGCTAAAAATCGAGATTGGTGCATCGAAAATCGAAGTCGGGGCACTTTACTCGCCTGGTCATACAATCGGTTCAACTTCCTTTATCATTGATAGCAAGTATTTATTGACAGGGGATATTTTATTTATCGATTCAATTGGGCGACCGGACTTAGCGGGGCTGGCCGATGACTGGGTAGGTGATCTTCGCGAGACATTATATACTCGATATCGCGGGCTAGCGGAAGATTTAATTGTGCTGCCAGCTCACTTTATGATTGTTGATGAATTGAACGAAGATGGTACAGTGGCAAAACAATTAGGAGAATTATTTGCAGAAAACCATGGACTGAATATAGAAAGTGAAAAAGAATTCCACCATGCAGTAACGAATAATTTGCCGCCTCAGCCTAATGCCTATCAACAAATTCGCCAGGTGAATATGGGAAAAATCAATCCTGGCCCGGATGAGCAAATCGAAATGGAAATAGGACCAAATCGCTGTGCAGTTCGTTAGGAGAATAGTGACGGTTTAACTTCATAAGTAACTAAAAATTAAACAGGACCACAATGCAAATTTATTTAAAAATATATTGAGTTTCTGTAAAGTGACGGGGCAACTCATTTTCTTTCATATAAAATAAGAATAGTAGAAGGAGTTTTTACGTAATGGAATCATCACAAGTCGTGGATGCAAAAGGCTTAGTGTGTCCGATGCCAATTGTTTATACAAAAAAAGCAATGGATAAACTTGAACCTGGACAAATTTTAGAAGTGCACGCAACTGATAGAGGGGCATTGGCAGATGTGCCAGCTTGGGCAAAAGCAGCAGGGCATACACTTACAGAGCAAAAAGAAGTTGCAAATGTATTAATATTTTTTATTGAGAAAGTTTAATGAATGGTGAGTTGTAATATTGACCTTTCTCTAGTAGGCTTAAACAGCTAGTAGATTTATATTAGAAAGAAGGAAACAACATGGAGCTTTATTATGTGGTACTCCTTTTTGTGATAGGCTTTATTGGGTCTTTTTTGTCGGGAATGCTGGGAATTGGCGGGGCAATTGTTAAATTCCCAATGATATTGATGATTCCCCCATTATTCGGATTTCAAGCTTTTACAGCCCATGAAGTATCAGGTATAAGTGCGTTGGATGTGCTATTTGTTTCAATAGCGGGTGTACTTGGATACCGTAGTGGTGCCTATTTAAATAAAACTTTAATCATCGTTATGGGAAGTTCCGTGCTAGTTGGTTCCTTAATAGGGAGTTTTGATTCAGAGCTGCTAACGGAAGTCCAGGTGAATATTGTATACGGTATTTTAGCTTTGCTTGCGGCTGTTATGATGTTCATTCCTAAAAAGCAAATCGATGAGTCTCAAATCGAGCAAGTCACATTTAATAAAACGCTTGCAGCAATTCTTGGATTCCTTGTAGGAATTGGTTCAGGAATAGTAGGCGCTGGTGGGGGATTCTTGCTCATCCCAATCATGCTATTGATTCTTCGGATTCCGACAAGAATGGCAATTGCCTCAAGTTTGGCGATTACATTTATTTCGGCTGTTGCCGGGTCAATAGGAAAAATAACAACTGGACAAGTGGAGTATCTCCCTACGATCATCATCATTATTGCAGGATTAATCGCAGCTCCAATCGGGGCCAAGGTAAGTACAAAACTCAACACAAAACTATTAGAAAACATACTAGCCGTTCTTATACTCGGTACAGCAGTGAAAATTTGGATAGATATCTTATAGGCAAGTCAGACGAAACGTACATTAACTAACGGGTCTCTTAAAAGGTGCAAAACAGAATATCGAAATGGAAATAGGGATAGAGATCGCAGCGATTTTCTACCCCTATTTTCATAACTTCATGTTGATTTGATTCCGTTTGAAAAATAAAGGGAAAATCTCCCTCTAAATTAAAAAATTCCTATATTTTACTAGAAATAAAGGAGATTTTTCCTTTATATTGCCAAAATCCTTGTATTTTGGCTAATTTTGAGCAGTTAATCGGAAAAACTCCTCTTATATTTGCTTCTTACACCTCCATTTTATTTATTAGACGGGAAATCTCCGCCTAACAATTTATCCGCATATGTTTGCTGCCTTTTAACGTAATTGAATTTTCCAATAAATTAAAAATATATAAGACTAGAACGCCCAAATAAATTACAATTAATAAAACAGCAAAAGAAGGTGGATTAATGAAATCAATTAAAGAATTTCCTGTATTAGAAACAGAAAGACTAATACTAAGAGAAATCGAGGAGAGGGACGCCGGCAGTATTTTGGATTACTTAAAAGACCCTGAAGTGATGAAGTATTATGGGTTAGAGCCCTTTACATCAGTGAATGATGCTTTGGATGAAATCGCGTGGTATAACTCGATTTTGAAAGAACAAACAGGAATCCGTTGGGGGATAACGATAAAAGGGACCGACAAAGTGATTGGGAGCTGTGGTTTTCTGAATACGGTTTTTACTCATTATCGAACGGATATCGGCTTTGAATTAAGTAAGGAATATTGGGGGGAAGGGATTGCAAGTGAGGCGATGAACGCGATTATAGAATACGTATTTCTACAAACTGATATCCAACGTATTCAAGCGTTAATTGAACCTCTTAACATGGCTTCGCAAAAAATGGTAGAGAGAGCCGGGTTTATCCAAGAAGGACTATTAAGAAAATATGAATATACCTGCGGGAAATTCGATGACCTATATATGTACGGATTATTAAAAGAAGATTATATCGCCAATAAATAGAGTATTAGTCTAATCAGATTAATACTCTTTTTTTGCGTTTTGAAAGTATATTGCAATATCCAAGCAACCGCTCCTATAGCACTATTCGTAAAAATAGGGCGATGGAATCGTTTAATAACAGAGCATATGGGGAAAGAAGAAATTGGTATCTTGATTCATATAATTCTATGTTAAA
>Ga0182747_1002428_pt1 | contig 13049 bp, 7 predicted proteins | sample eDN3rd30CBELigBY_FD_128526 | JGI IMG/M metagenome (GOLD analysis project Ga0182747, IMG submission 128526) | Enriched backyard soil microbial communities from Emeryville, California, USA - eDNA 3rd pass 30_C BE-Lig BY (version 2) (version 2) | ecosystem: Environmental > Terrestrial > Soil >...
CACCTCAACGGCGGTCGTGTCGCTCTGCCGTTTCTTGTTGATCTTGACGACGGGAACGACAACCTCCTGAAGGGTTGCGCCGCCATGCACGAACCGGCTCCCCGATCCCTGCCGGCGGAGCCGATTGATGGATTTGGGGATGAGCAATTCCACCGAGCCTTCGAGACCGGCCTGCTCCGGCGTAAAGCGTCGCAGACCATGATTGCCCTTCAGACCGTGTCCGAGGATGAAACGCCGGTCGCGGAAAAGAATCACGTCACCTTCGACCTGCGCGGAGGAGAAGTCGCTCTCTTCGATCGGGCGGTGTTGGTAGATGAAGCCATGATCGGACGTCACGATCATGTTGTTGGCGTTCGCGCCATTGAGCTTTTTGACAACCCGCACGATCTCCTCGATCGTGTCTTCGGCGGCCTCGAAGACGCGCTCCTCTGAATCCCGCTTGTCGCCGATCGCGTCGATCAAATTGTGATAGACGTAAACGACGTCATGATCTCGGACGAGCGCTCGCGCCTCGTCCTTGTCCAGAGCCATGAGGTCCTCGGCCTTCAAGGCCGCCGTTCTATCGCCCGTCCGCCCCGTCGCGAGGATTTTCTTGCGGTTTTCGATACCCTGCGAACTCTGGCCATTCACCAGCACGGTGCCGCTGTCGTGGTCCGCAATCTGCAACTCGCCATTGGGCAGAAGCGCCGCCATCCCGAGCTGGGTGTAGCTCGGAAGGCAGCCGAACATTGGATCGATGCCAGCCTCGTAGCGGTCCAAGCTGAGGATGCGCCCTCGTAGTTCCTCTGCCACCTCATAGCGGAGCGCGTCGGAAATGATGACACACACCTTCTGATCGCGCCGGCGAAATTCGCCCACATGCTCCCTGTAAAAAGTGCGCTGCGCGGGAATCGGGGGCGCTGACCAAGTTTCAGCCCCGTCGACATGCGTCTGCCAGGCCTCGTTCAGGGGCAGGAGGTAGCTGTTTACGTAGTGGTTCTCGACCTGTTCGAACAGCTCGCGCATCAGCGTCGCCTGGCCGGACTTCTGGATGCGCGAGATGAATTTCCGGTAGAGCTGATCGATCCGGAACCAACTCTTCGCGTAACGCTCGACGCCCTCCGCGAGGCTGGTCATGCCGAGCGTGACCTGTGCCATCGCTTGCTGGAACTCGGCGGCGAAGCCGATCGCTTCATAAAGGTCGCGATAGGCGCCATACCAATGGCTTTGCCGACGCTGGCGGATCCAGTTCAGGACTTCTCCCTGCGCCACAGTCTGGCTGCCCACCTCATGGACCAATGCGCGGATGATTGCGCGGTCGACCTCCTCGAAGTAATCCACTTCGATCAGCGCGCGGAAGTCGCGCTTAGCGAGATCCTGGGCCACGCTCAGCGCCTCGGCATATTCGGCCGAGAGGGTCGCAAAGGCTTCCTCCGCATTCCGGTTGTTCTTCCAGCGACGGAAGAACACCAGGGCTTCGGGAGCCAGAATCGCTTCGCCACCGACCGCGCTCTGATAGCAGGACTTGAACAGCGTGATCGCGAAGTCGCCAACGCTCCCCTTTTCAGGGCGGTAGCCGAAGAGCCGTTCCATCTGATCCCAGAGGAAACCGCTCAAGCCGACACGGTCGATCAACCGCAGGCTGTCATCCTTGCCGGCTGCCAGCTCGCCCAACAACGCCTCGACGACCGTATCGAAGTCGCCGTCGGCCCCAGCGCACACGCTGAGCATCCTCAGACGCAGCTTCGCCTTCGTGTCGTCTCCGCGAACGGCGGCCTTGAGCTTCTCCAGCCGGCGTCCGGAGCGAAAGAACTCCTGATGTTCCCGAACCACCTCCTCGAAGCTGATCGGCAATCCCAGGTCCGCCAGCCAGATCGCGACCTGATCGCTCTTGAACACCCCGTGCGCTAACTCGATGTCGAGCAGCCAGTTGTCGACGTCGGCCGGGCGTGGTCCGTCGCGATAGAGCAAAAAGCGCCGCTTCGGCTCCTCACGCAGGACGCGATGCTTCACCGCGAACTCGGTGTTCAACACCTCGATCTTTTCGACATCATCGAGCGTCAGCGCCTCGAACGCCTGCCGGAATTCGTGCGACGGATCGTACCAGAAGACGATCCGGTGCTTGTCGAATTGGGTTTCGAGCCCCTTGGCGATCCGGTCCTGCATGCTCAGTCGTCCGAATCGTTGAGGCCCTTGATCGACTTCAGGGCGGCGCCGAACTTCGGATAGTTGCCCTTCACCCCATCATCGAGGTCTATCTCGATCTTTTGGGTCGCCAGCGGGAACAAAACGTCACGCTCCCAAGCATCAAGCTCCTCGATCTGCCGGGCTGTCGTTTCGATCTCCCTCAAGGCCTTGGTTTTCTGCGCGGTCGAAGCGTCCCCGCTGATGCTGAGCGCTTCCTGCGCCCGGCGGTGCGCCTCGAGCTTGGACCGGAACTCGCGAAGATAGTCGTTCAGCACGATACTCACCGTGTCGGGGCGGTAGCGGTGCATATAGATCAGCGCGTTGAAGGTGCCCTTCGGGCTGGAGAACAGCCAGTAGATGGGCCGCTTCTTGTACCGCTTCACATGTTCGTTGAAAAAGTCCCGAGTGAAGTACCTGCGAATGTCCTTGCCCAACGCCTGCTCGACGAAGGCGAGGTCTTCCTGGAAATGCTCCTCGCCTAAAGTGACACGCAAGAAGCTGCGGAACCGCGCAACAATGTCGTCCGCGAACCAGTCACCGTCGAGCACGGGGATCACATTGTCGGCGTCCACCTCAAAGGTAGGGTTTGGTACCTTGGCGCGATAGTCCTCCAACCCCTCACCCTGGTTCGCGAGGATCAGGCCGGGCACATCGAGACTGTAGCGGCCGAACATGCAGCCCACGGCATAGTGCAGGAATTCGGCCATGGTGTCGGAAAGCAGCCGTGCCTCGCGCTCCGCTTCCGTGCCCTTCACGCCGTAGCGATAGGCCGGGTTGCAGGTGAGGGTGATTTCGTCGATCGGAACATCAGGCGTCAACTCGTCATGCAAACCGTAGGCATCGATGAAGATGCGGTTGTTCTCTTCCTCCAGCCGCTGCATCTCATCCGTCATGCCCTGCCAATGGGCGCGCAGGCGGGCATAGGTGGCCTTTAGCGTCTCGGCCCGGTGATCGAGCGAGAGCAGCGGGAGCGTGGTGAAGTCCCAAGAGGTTTCGTGGGCGTCCCAGTCGGATTTTCCAAGCTGTATAGCTGTTGAGGCGTTGCGTTTGACCCTAGTGTCACGAATTTCATCACGAATTGGTAAGTTCACCAGGCTGCCCGGGTTGAAGTCGAGTGTCGGGCAGATGATTTCAAGAATCTTGGCGCAAGGCTTACTAAGGAGAAAGGCGAGAATCGAATTGGTTTCATCTGCATCGTGCGGTAAGAAAACGCTACCCTTTTGATCGAAAATCCCGAAGTCGTCTTTTAGACGCGCTGAGAACGAACCAGAGCTCAGGTTTGTGTACGTGATGCCATTTTCGAAGTATCGACGATGATTGCGCAAGACCGCACTTGGATGAGTGCGGATTTCTTGACCATCATTGGACCAGTTCAGAACGTAGTCTTTATTTCCATACCATTTGCGAAATTCTCCACCCTTGGTGTAAGGGACCCACTTCCATCCTGAATTCGTGGCGCCTTTGCGCAGTCTTTGATCGGTTTCATGCCAGTATCTCAGGAATCTGTTATTATCGCCCGTCTGTAACCCAACACAGATGTCGCAACGTTCGCCAAGGCGTTCATTCTCTTTGAAGGCATGAAGCATTTCTTCCGAAAGCCAATATGCGATTGGATTACCGGGGATCGAGAGAAGGTCGGTTTGCTTGAAGGTGAACCTGCCATAACTGCGGTCCAGAAATAGGGCCTCGATCTCGGATGGCGTTCGGACTTGAACGTGCTTTTCAAAAAGCCGCCTGTATAGCCCGATTGTGTTCTCAGCTGGAGCTGTCTTCCTAACGAGGAATGCAACGCTGCCAAAATCAGAACCAAAAACTCCTCTTCCAAGATGGAGAAGCCCAACAATTGAAGTTCTTTCAACAAGCGTAAGTCGTAGCTTTTCAAATGATCCGAGGAACATCCAAGATGGCAGGTTGATCATTCCATACATGCCGTTCGGCAAAAGCGCGTCAACGGCTCTCTCCATGAAAGCCGTCATCAAGTCGGACTTTGAGTTAGGATAAACTGTCTGAAGGTGAGACTTTAGCTTCAGATTCATGCCGTTAGCGTTCATATACGGCGGGTTGGCTACCACCACATGATACTTCGGCGACAGCGCCTCGGCCATGTGCAGCACAACCACAACTCTGTCCTGCACCTCTTTCAGTAGCAAATCGCTGCCGAAGTCCTGCGCCTCCACCACGCGCAGTGCCTCGGCCGCGTCGCGCAGCTTCGGCACGATCAGTGAACCGAAGTTTTTCGCCTGCTCGAACTGCACGAGCGTCTCGCGCAGTTCATCCGTGAACAGGTCGCGCCCCACCAGTGCAGCCACGTCCGTCATCTCGGCCGCGGTGAATGTCACATTCTGCAGGACGACGATGTCAGGCTTAGCCTCCATCCGCAGGAATCGACGCCGCCCCAGCCGCGCCGCCGCCTTCATCGCCAGCGCGAAGGCCGCCATCGCGCCGGCGCGGTCGTCGATCTCCAGCCCGGTGAGATTGTGCTTCAGGATCAGCGTCGGGATCTGGGGCGGGTCGTAGCCTTCTTCCTCGTAAATCGCGTGGAGGAGGTCGAAGGCGTAGGTTAGCATATGTCCGGACCCGCACGCCGGATCGCAGACTTTGATCTCCTCTGGTGACGTGATGCGCAGGAAGTTCTTCTCTGGCTCTTCCGGCGCGATGTAATAGTCCATGCGCTCCCTTAGCCGGGAGGTCGGCCGATTCAGCATCCAGAGCCGACCGAGGGAATTCTCGACGAGGTAGCGCACGATCCAGTGTGGCGTGAACAGTTGCGTGGCTGCCGGGATATTCTCGGCCGTGATCTTCACGTTTTTCTTCAAACCCGCGAAGACCTCATCCTTCTTCTCGGAGATGTAAAATTGGTAGAGCCAGCCGATGACTTCGACATCTTCGCAGACCTCCGGCGTCATCGCCTCGCGCAAATGGGCGAGAATCGAGGCGTTCGATAGCAGGTCCTCGGGCAGCAGCAGCTCGGTGTAGTCGTCGATCCGCTCGAACAGGAAAGGCATAACTCTGTGCCAATCGTTACAGATCGCGACGAGCAGCAGCCGATAGGCTTCGGCCTGCGCGTCCGGGCTTGGAGCACGGCCGTCCAGCAGAGCGCGGACCTGAGCGCGAATCTTCTCCGGGACGCGGTCCTCATCCATGTTCCCGGCCTTGGCTTCGGCCAGGATTTCCGGCTGGAACTGACCGGACAAAGGCGAGACAACCCGAACGGGGTTGAGCTCGTTCACGTCCATGAAGCGCAGAGCCGAAAAGCGGTTGAACCAGACATAGGCCACTCGCTCGATCACCTGGTTCTTTCCATCCAGCGCGATGGCCGCCTCAAGCTTCTTCATCGCCTCTAGATGCTCGCGCCTAGCGGCGGCGCCTTCCGCGAGCACGGAGTCCAACTTGGCGCTGACCTGCCCCATCAGAGTGCGGCGGGCGAACTGCGCGAACTTCTTGAGCCTCGTGGTGTCCATCAAGCCGCCCCCTCACTAATCCGCCGGATGGATTGATCACCAAACCGCTTTTTCCATTGCTCAATATTCAAGATGATGCAGCTTGCTGCGCAATCGCGCGCCCAATCCGCGTGGCGTATGGGGATCGATTTCTTCAGGTCATCCTGCTTTGTTAGCAGCAAGGCTGCTTCCAATTTCTTCATTGAAAGCAGTACAACATAGACGACGCTTAGGTCGCCCTTCCCCTGGACAGATCGAAAGAAAAGAGTGTCTCGGAATTTCCCGGACAGGCTTTGCACAAGCTTGCCGGAGTTCAGTTTCTGCTCAAACGCGGGCACGTCCTGGGCAGAAGGATTATCGGGGTCCTTTATTTCAACGAATATAGACCGATCTTCGTATTCAGCGATGAAATCGACGCGCTGCATGGTACTATTGCCATGATAGGCGCTGTCATCAAAATGAATAACCGCCTTCGCCTCCGGGAACGCGATTTCCAAATCGTATTCCTGCACCGTTGTCATAGCGTGACTCCCTCTAGGGAGCGCTCGATTTCAGCGTCGTACAACTCGCTGAAGGTCTTAGCTATTCCGGTATTCACGAGCTGGTCGTAGTCATCGGTGGAGTGAACGGCTATCGCTTCACTATCCTCCTCTCTAACCAGCACATGGAATCGAACGTGATCCTCCTTGCCCTTTTCCATGAGCAAGTCGAACCACTTCAGCAGAACATAATCATGGGTCGCGAGGACGATCTGCTGACCGTTGCGCGACAGCTCTAGGAGAAGCTGAACGAGCTTCTTCATCAGCTTCGGATTGAGGTTGGCCTCCGGTTCATCCCACAGCAGAACGCCAGTGGCACCGGGGTTGATCGAGCCGTTGCAGAGCAGCCGATGGAGTACGCCGATTTTCCTGTACCCCTCGGCGGTCATGCCGCTCGACAGCGATTGCCCGCCTTTCGGCACGAAACGGGTGACAGTCGAGTCCTGGTAGGCCTGCGCTGCCTCAGACTTCGACCGGGCGGGATCGGCCTTCGCCTCGTAGCGGCCAGGCTCGAAGCGGAAAGCGCCTTCGCTCGTCCAGCGATACCGCCCGCCGACGAGGTCGACCAATTCGTGGACAACGCTCGATAGCCTCGGATCGTCATCGAGGCTCGAAGCCTCGTCGTCGAAACCCGGACGGACGAGGAGTTCCGCGAGGTCGATATAGCCGTCGTCGAAGATCATCTCGACGGTGGCGCGATCATGATCCGCGTGGCACATGCCACGGACGAGCGACAGCACCTCCTTCGTCGGAATGAAGACGGGTTGCAGTTCATGCCCCGACCCGCCGGCATCCACCTTGATCTGCACGGCTTGAGAGCGGCTGCTGAACGAAATCGCCACGCGAGCGTCATCGCTGCTCACCAAGTTGAGCCGCGTTGGGGCCTTCGCGCCGTTGGCGCGCAGGGTGCCTATCCTGCGTTCCTCAGGAGAAAAGAGCCGTAGCAACTTCCTTGATATCTCGGCCGCTACCTCCTTGGCCGAGCGATCGTCGGATGGAGGCAGGCCCGCCAGCGCCAGGCCATAGATCGCCTTCAGGAGGTGTGTTTTGCCCGTCCCGTTGGAGCCTATGACCACGTTCACCCGCGGGGACAGCGATAGCTGCAAGCTCCCGAACGCCGTGAAATTCTCGATCTCGACGCCGGCGATCATCACACAGTCACCCGCTTGCCCGCGCGGATTTCGGCGATCAGCGTCTCGCGCAGGGTATTCAGATAGGCATCAATGTCTTGCTCGTCGGCGAGGTACGGCTTGGCATAGGTGACGCGCAACGCGCTGGCGGCCACATATTCCGGTTGGGTCGGCGCCGGCGGTGTGCCGCTCGTGCTGTCTCTGAAGCCGCGCGGCTTGTCGTCCTCACCGTCCTTCTTCACGGGAGGCGGCGCGGTTACGCGGCCGAGCAGTGCCGGAAAGCCGGACGCCCGAAATCCGCTCACCCGCTCCCTGATCACCGCAATCAGCTTGCTGGTCTCGATGGTATCAAGAACCATCGTGAAAGCTGCTTCGATTTCGCGGCGGTCAGGCTCCGCCAAGGAAGCGAATTCGGGGAGCGCCCGCAGCTTGGCGCGAAGCTCATCGACATCGGCAATCGCCGTCTTGCGTTCCGCCGCGAGCCGTTTGTCAACCTCCGCCCTCAGGGCATCAAGGGCGCCCTTGATCTGCTGGATGGCGTTGCCCTTGAAGCAGTTGGGATCCTCCAAGACCTCGTGGATGGTGCGGGCCTGATCTTCGCCACCATATCCGAAATTGGCATTTTGATCGGCCAGATAGGTCCGCGCCTCGTCATAGATCGCCTTCTGACCACCGCCCATGAAGCGACGAATCGGATCGAGAATGACCTCCTTCAGATCGAGCAGCCGATCCTCGTGGCGACCGAGGTCCTGAAGATACCAGGCATAGGGCTTTCCCGTGACCTCACGGAGCGCATCCTGAAGACTGCCCAGCGCAGACAGAAAGGGGTAACGCGACGATTGCCGTTCGAGGACCACGAGTTCGGTCTTGAGCGCGCCGAAGGCTTCGGCTGTCTCGATCCCGAGTGCTTTGCCCTCAGCGCCTGCCGGCTGCGCATCGAAAAACTCGCGGAAGAATTCCTTGAGCTTGCGCGTCTGCGCCGGCGTGAACTCCACTTGGAGTTCGAGAACGATATTGCCGAGAGCGTGGGCGTTCTGGAGCCCGCGCAGCAAGGCGTCGCCTTCCAAGGGGCTGCCGTCCGAGCGCGCTTCGATCTTGCCGCGGCCAAGCAGGCTGGCCATGGTGCAAAGGATGGCGGCGTAGGACCAGCCATAGGGCTTGCGCTCGAACCGCTCGACGATGGCCTTCACCGTCGTCCTGATGCCGTTGCGCGCGTTTGACTGCGCGAAGTTGAGAATCTCCTGCTCGGCCTCGGTGAGATTGGCGCCATCCTCGCCGAACATGCCGTCGTTACCGTGCGTGAGGAACCGGCCGATCTCGTTTTCGGAATAGGCAGCGCCGCGCAGCATGCCGAGATTGACGTGGACCTTGTCGACAAGGGTCTGGAACGCACGCTCGATCCGGGCCTGAGCATCCTCGGAGCGAACCTCAATTTCCTCCCCGCGCACGAAAAGCCGGGCATCGCTCACGAGGGCGCGGGCCTTGAGGGTGAGATCGCGCTGCCGGCCGTTGTTCTGCTCGCCCTTCTCGCGGACGATGCGCTCGATGCTCGGCTGCTGCGTCACGGAGCGCGCCTGACGGACATATTTGTCCGTCCGCTTGAACGTCATCACGTCGCTGACGAAGCGGTTGTCGGCATTGAGAACGATGGCGAGTTCGTCTCTCGACATGGTCCGCATGGCGGTCGCTTCGGCGTTACCGCTCTGCTCGTGAAAGGGCGTGATGACGTTGATCGCCAGCTCGTAGTCGCGACCGAGCAGCCGATCATCGAGGTAGCGCGCAAAGGCATAGTCCTGCGAGGACGCCTCGTGCCGAAGCTTGCGGCTCTTGATGACGCCATCGAAAATCAGCGTCTCCAGCTCCTTGGAGATTTCCGCTGTGTCGACTTCGATCGCCTTGATTTCCTGTTCGACGTCCTTCTCCTCATCGGTCAGGAACTCGAACAGCTCGCCATTGCGCTGGATGTAGGTGTTCTGCTCAAGCAGGCTCAGCGCCTCATCAACACGCCGCTTATGCTTCGTCAGGTCCGTGTCGAACCTGTCGAGCATCAGGACGGCGACATTGCGGGCCGTGGGCTTGAAGCCCTTGACGTATTTGACCAGAAACAGCGCCTTCAGAATCCGTGTGGCGAATTCGTCACCCAGGTTCTTCTCAGCAATCAGGATCGATTGCTGAACATTCGATTTGAGCGCGGTGCGGATGCCCTCGAACATCTGATCGAAGGTCGCAAGCCCACCGACCGGCAGCTCCGCGAGCCGCACCGCGACTTCCTGGAAAACGCCCAGCATGGACCGTTCACCGACCGAGCTGTGCTTTCCCTCGAACGCGTTGTGCTGGGACAGGTTCTGAATCGCCAATTGGAACAGCGGATACTGGTAGGGAACAAAGGGATAGCTGTGAATGAAATGATCGCGGTCGCGGAAGTTCTCCAGCCGGATCGAGCCATCCGTGAAGTCGAACAGCGTCTTCAGGTTGTTCGACTCGCGGTGGTAGACGTCGGACAGGCTACTGATGCCGGACTCCGTCTTTTTGAGCAGCCGCTTCTGGATCACTTCGGCGACATCGGCGCTGTTAAGCGGCATCCGATTGGCGAAGCGTGCCTGAATCTTGGAGAAGTCGTTCTCCTGTCGCTGGTTCATATCGCCGATAACCGACGCCATATCCTGCTGCGCCGTGACGATGATCCAGGCCCGACCGCGGCACTTGGTGTTCAAACTCTCCGCGATCGTCTGGAGGTTCGTCATGAGCTTGACGTTGTCGGCGATGTACTGACCCACCTCATCGACGAAGAAATTCAGCCGGAAGCCCGGCTTCTGGGTTTCGATATAAGCCTTCACCTTCTCGGCAAAGTCCTCGATCGACGACCGGAAATCCTGGCGATACCGCGTCAGGATGCCTTCGCCCTCGGAGGGATTGGCGCCAGTGGCTTGGGTATAGGCTTTGGCGACATTCGCGTTCTCTAGCAGCGCCTGCTCGCGTCCGCGCTCCCAGGGTTTCCCGGCGACAGACTGATAAGCTTCCCTGAACGCCTCGAGCACCCCGCGACTGTCCAGATCGCGCTCGAACTGCGCGATGTGCGGCTGCTTGCCATAGTAGCCGCCCATCTCGTCGAAGACTTTCTGGAACACAGAGAGCAGCGCGTCGGTCTGCCCCTTCGAGATGACGTCGGCCTTCTGGTCGATATTGAACAGGATGCTCTTCGACGGGATCGACACGGCTTTGCGTAGGTCGGCCGCGAGGATCTCATTGTGCGCGCATTTCAGTTTGAAAAGCTCATAGGCTGAGCTTCCGCCGATGTCCCGGTTCTCCAGAAGGAGCGCCAGCATTTTCAGCAAATGCGATTTGCCCGAGCCGAAAAAGCCCGAGATCCAGACCCCGTTGGCCGTGCCATAGTTGTTGTAGGCATCAAGGAATTTTTCGAGCTGGCGCTCGATCTCATTCGTGATGACATATTCCTCAAGTTCGACCCTGAGGCTGGCTTCGTCATCGGCCTTGATGACCCCTTCGATCGCACGATCGACGGGCTTTTCGAAGATGTCGCGAAGTGTGGTCATGCCCCCCTCAGATCTCATAGTGCGTTATGTCGAATGCCCGGTAGTATTTGTCGTCGTGCAGGATTCCGAACAAATCGAGTGACGCGCCGGAATCCAGGCTTTGTGTATATTTTCCCGGGAAGAACATCACCGTCGGTTTTTCCTTGGCGGTGCTCTGAAGGTTATTCAACACATTGTGGGATCGGATATAGGGGTAGACCTCGCCGACACCCGACAGGAACAGAACATCGAACTCCCGCTCAGCAAGAAGGGCCCCAATTTCCGGAATGAGATGGGTTTCCGGATCGAGAACACCTTGCAGAAGCTCTTTGAGCTCGTCCTTTCCGATGCTTGGCTCCGCCGCGAGAACGTCATCCCATATGCCGCGATTACGCAGCAGGGAGATGCTGAGGTCATAGAGGTTGATCTCGACCACGCGCACGCCGTGATTCTCGAGTTGCTTCACGAGGCTCGCGCGCATCGCCTCCATTCCGACCGCTTCCTCGACCGGATAGGGGCAGATGAAGAACGGCACTTCATTGCCGAGACCCTGCTTCTTGAGGAATCTGTCGCTCGCGATCACCCTGAGAAGGTGGTCGAAGCGGTCCTTGGCGGTTGCCGTCTTGCTCAGCCGCGCCATTACCCCTTCCTCCCCACCTGCCGATCCGCTCCTGGGAAATATCGGAGTTCATCGGGTTTTCCCGCCTGAATGACGACCAACAGGCGCGGTGACAACATCGCTCCGAGTATTCGGTTGTCGTGCGACAAGATTTCAGCCTCGCGCATCAGGCGAAAAAGCACCGCCCGAAGCTTGGCTCGCGTGGACATCGAGAGCGCCCCAAGCTTTGGAGACCACTCTTCCTTCGCAGCGTAAAATGTATCGAAATCATCGTAGGTCAGGTCCGTTCGCAGCGACATGAACCTGTCGCTCAGTACCTCGACAGCGAATTCGGCAATGAACCTGTAAGCGCGACAGGCGGCGAGCCACAGAAGCGCCGCCTGTTCGCTCCGCGCTCCTTCGATTAGCAGAGCCAGCTCGCCCGGGGACAGGCGCTTCAAGCGATTTACGATCTCCCGAATTGACCGCCGCGCCGAACTTGTCTTCCGAACCGGAAACGCCCCGCTCCGTTGCGCTTCCGCCACCGTCGCTTCCCAATCGTTGCCAGCAACATGAAGACGGGCGATAGCCACGCTTTCGTTGATGTAGAGCCCGCCAGTACCGAATGACATCAGATAGGGCTGTTGCTGCGGTCTCTCCATCAAGCACCTCCAACCCTTTTTGGAGTCTGCTCGACCTCCCCGAACTCGAAATCTGCGCGTCTCAGTGCACGCTCTGTCTCATGGAGGTTGAGCGCAACAATATGTTGAGTGCGCGGATTTTGCTGGCTTGCATCTCCCAATAGGCCCAGTCGCTTAAGCACATAAAACAGCATCGCGTAGCGAACGCTGAGGACGGCACGATCATTCGTCATACCGTAGTCCTTCGCGACCACCGCGCGCTGAGTAGGCGTCAGCCCTGGATGGGGACCGATCTCAATGTCAAAGGTCTTCTTCCACAAAGCATCCTGATCACCACCTGGACCGGGCACGTCCATGTGACGCACACCAAGAATGCGCGGCAGCAAGAAGTCTTTGAATTTTTCATCGATATGGCAGTAGCCCCGAACGTGCCACCGGAGTCCGTCATAGCCAAAGGCGTGTGGCGTCATCCGACGCCACATTGGGTCGGTTCGCCTGCTCCCCATCGACTGATAGTAGACTTCCACCGAACGGTTTTCACGAAGGGCTTGAAGGACCGCCTTCAGCACATCCGAATCCACCTCGCGGCGGGGCGTCAGCGCGATGTCGGTCTCCGGTGGATTCGAGATCCACGACTCACTGGGATCGGCGAGCCCTTCCGCCAAAGACCGCAGACGCGACAGATACCCGTCGGGGTCCGGTTTCAGGAAAATCGGCGAGAACTGCGGGCCCGCGACATAGCGCTTGGCGCTCTTGTCATAAATGGCGTTCTGCGGCGCGCGCTCCTGATAGAGCGTCAAGTCTTTCGACGCTTGTGGCACGGACACGTCGAACATCTCGATGATGTCAGACCGGTTGACGCCCCCCTCCCAGAACAGCCGGAACTCGATGAACTCGAGCCGGCGTTCCACGCCCCATTTCAACGCTGCGCCGCCTTCCGGCATCACCAACTCCACTTTTCGCCGATACGGATAAAAACTATATGGACATATCGACGCGATC
>Ga0182747_1002435_pt1 | contig 13022 bp, 7 predicted proteins | sample eDN3rd30CBELigBY_FD_128526 | JGI IMG/M metagenome (GOLD analysis project Ga0182747, IMG submission 128526) | Enriched backyard soil microbial communities from Emeryville, California, USA - eDNA 3rd pass 30_C BE-Lig BY (version 2) (version 2) | ecosystem: Environmental > Terrestrial > Soil >...
GCGAGGCCTCGTTCCGCCGCCAGCAGGGTGTGCCCTATATCCGCTTCATCATGGATCGGGATGGCAGGATATTGTCCGTGCGCCTCGAGCGATCCTCGGGATTCCGGGCGCTGGACGAGGAGGCCCTGGCGCTACCCAGGCGCGCGTCACCTTTGCCCAAGCCGCCCGAGGATGTGAGGGGCGATCCGATCGAACTCGTGGTCCCCGTAGAATTCTTCATGTCGGGACGATGACGGTTCCTGCCTTGCTTGCGCTCGCCGTCGTCGATGATCGAATTCAAACCAACGCCTTGGAGTTCGATGGAAGCGGAATAAGCGCGCCATTGGCGTTGCTTGGTTTCGTCACCGGCTCTGCGCCATCATCGCGGAATAACGCGTGATGTGGCTTGTGATGGGCTCACGCGGCTGAAGGCAGGCCCGTTCAGTCCCGCTTGCCAACGGCTGCGCCGATGATCTGCATTCCGCCGCCCTCGACGGGCTTTTCGACAGTCCATATCGCGCCAAATTCATCGGCCTTCGGTCCGAAGAAATTGCCACGGAAGACCCCGCCCGAACCGCCATAAAATCCGTTGTTCGCAATGAAACCCTCCATCGCGAAATCGCCGATCGGGGATCGTTCCGGATTGTCCGCGCGCAACTGCAAGGAAAGGGTGGCTGTTCCTTCAGCGAAATCGGCCATCAGCCTGCTGGTGCCCGAAACCGGCCCGCTATATCCTCCCGGCCGGGTCTCGGCCGTCCCGCGGGCGATGCCCGAGTAGCTTGCGACGCCCGAACGGGGCAGGAGGCTGGCGGGTGTCTGGATTCCGTAGACCAGATAATAATGTTGCGGGCCTGCACTGTCCGTCGTGCCGATCAGGTCGGCGAAACTCGTATAGGTCAGGGCCAATGTCGAGTTTGCGGCGCCGGGATTGAACAGATATCCCGAAACGGCTCTGTCACCCGCTCGCTCATACCATGTCCGGCTGGCATCGGAGTTCCCGGCTATGATGTCCTGCCTGGAGATTTCGAACGGGATTGGCGCATTGCTGCCATATGGATCAAACAGAGACAGGGTATATGTGCCCGACGCAGGATCATAGACGATCGACTGTTCTTCTATTTGCCCATAGGTGCCATTTACTGCAAATGCTCCTAATGTCGTGACCGATGTCAATCCCGCAAGTGTTTGTTCGGCATCCAGGATCGAGGAATCCTGTTTGCCGGTAAATGCGCCAGCGGCTCGGTTCACGCCATTGGAAGCGGTGAAGATGCCGCCGAGTTGCTGCGCGGCTGGGCCGTAGAACTGGCCGGAGAAAGTGCCGGTATAATCTCCGATCCCGTCAAAGTTGAGCGATCCGGAAAACTGGTTCGTGCCGGATGCTATTTTGCCGGAACCCGAGAGCGATCCGGTCGCTGTTTCACGTTGCCGACCTGAGAAGTCATAATATTCGGAAAAGAGCAGATCGCCCGCGATGGTCAGATCGCCCGAGGCGAAGTCCGTGATGAGATTGCCCGTTCCGAAAATGCCCATCAGGTTTTTGTAATTGCCGTCGACAGCGTCGCCGCTGAAACGCAAGGCGTAGCCCGCGCGGCCGGTGCGGACCATATCGGCCGCGGCGGTCGGCATTCCAAAGACGAAATAGGACAGGCGATAGGAAAAAGGCGGATTGCCATTCGGGCCAGACTGCCCGCTCAGCCAGGAACCGGAGCCGACATAGCCGTCGCCGTCGATGCCATTCAGCCGTTCGTCACCAGCTGACGGAGGCAGGATGGCGCGACCTTCATGGTCGAACGCCACGGAGCGGTCGGGCGCGGTCAACGAGTAGGTTTCGCTGGCGGCATTATACTGGACGAGAAACCCGCCCGTCGCCGTGGCCTGATGCGCAAAGGCGTTTGCGGCATCGTTATTCTCGATGCCAAGAGGCGTGGTAAAGGTCAGCTTCGCTTCGGTGGTCGAGAATAATTGGCTGTTATCCAGGCTGCCGTCCGCGTTGAAGCTGATATTCGCCGGTCGATCATCCGCGCGGCCCAGGAGCGCCCCGATGGCCACGCGCCCATCAGCTTCCTCCGTGGAGAAGATCGCGCCGATTTCCTCCGATCCAGGGCCGAAGAGCTTGCCGTTCAGAGCGCCGGAGAACGGGCCGAAATCATCGAAGCTGAACGTGCCGGAAAAATCGGCGCCGCTTCCCATTGTGCCACGGCCCTGGAACGGGCCGGTCTGTCCCCCCAGCATCGCGAGGTTCATGGTGCCGCTGATCACCACGGTTCCGCTGGTGAAATCGATCGAAGCGAGCCCTTCGCCAGACAGCGGCGAGATGAAATTCGCACCTGTTTCCGCGCCGATGAGATCAAGGACATAGGTTCCGATGCCGGTTTTCGGCATCGCGCTGCCCGCTGTTGGAACACCATAGATGAATGCGTCGAGAGACCCATGGCCGGATGTCTGTCCGATGACACTGTGCTGCCAGAAGGCGCCCCCGACATATCGGTAGGTCAGCACGCCGCTCGTGCCGGGGCGAGTCAGGGTGAGCGTGTCGGTGCTATCGCCTTGACGACGCACATAAGCGACGGCTCCCGCGTTGGAAATAGCCTGATCGATGTCGGCTGGCCGAAAGGTGATCGAACCGCCGGCCGTGCTCAGTGTGTAGGCTTGCTCCGCCGCGTCATAGCGGATGGTCCCGGTCGATGGCCTGGCGGTCCCTTGCGTTCTCCCTTCGGAGTCGAATGTCGCCGTAGCGCGCCCTGCGACATTCGCGAAACTCTCGCTGGCCAGCGGCGCGAGAAGATCGGCGTTGGCGCCCGGTGTTGGCGTGGGCGTGGGCGTCGGTGTTGGAGCAGGTGTCGGCGTCGGCGTCGGAATGGGCGTCGGTGTGCTGTTCACGCCTCCGCCGCCGCCACAAGCTGTCAGCATCAAGCTGAGCGCCAAGGTCGAGACGCACCGGCCCGACAGCCCCTGTTGCCCCATATTCCCCCCCCACTTCAGAAAGCCGGGGCACCCCACCTCGGCGATACTGGCTTGATCGTTAGCCTGCCATCGCGCCCATGCCAAGGGGCCCGAAACGGCACATTCATAATGAGCGAACGGCCGCGCGAAACCTGCCGTGGACCGGTCGTCGAGCCGCCGGTCCAACACGCATTTGCCGGCCTCCATGAACGCCTTCGATGAGGCGTGATGAAGGATCGGGCGACGCCTTCCTTGCGGCACGATCCGGCGTTGGGCGGCCATTTGCAAAGAGAGCGCGACTGAACCTTCATATCGTGCCGTCGGCGTGATCGCCGCGAACGGAAGCTGCGAAAGATGCACCCGGATGGAATTTTGATCCAGATATACCGATCACATGCCCTCATCCCTCAGGGCATGGTGGCTTCGTCGATCTTCTGACGGTAGATATTCCCGTAGGAGGCCAGGGATTTCCAGATCAGGAAGACCGCGATCGGGCCGAACATCAGTTTCACCGCCAGCAGCACATAGCGCAGGTCCGCTTCGGAGCGTGCGACGAAATCGGTCAGGAAGCCGATCAGCGTCGGGCCCAGCGTGCCGCCGATGGCGGTGATGCTGGCCGCATACATGACGTTGACCTGAGCGCGCATTTCGTTCGGCGTGGTGATCTGGATCGCCGCGCTGAAACCCGGGCCGCCCATCACGCCGACGGTGCTGGCGATCGCGGCGCAGCCCAGCGCCAGCCATGGGTTGGGCATCAGCGGCATGATGATGAGCAGTGGCTGGGCCAGCAGATGCGCGAGGAACAGCACCCACAGATTCGCGTCGTCCCTGCGCTTTCCGAACCATTCCGCCAGCCTGGCCCCCAGGATGAGGCCGACGATCGACGTGACGAGCGAGACCGCGCCGAGCAGCGGACCGATCACTTCGGGCCCCCAGCCATAGGTCCGCTCGTAAAAGGCCGGCATCCAGGCCGAGAAGCCACTGGTCATGATCGCCAGCAGCAGCATGCCGGCGAGCAGCGGCAGGTGCAGCGAGCGCAGGCCCATGACGAAGCCGAAGACCTCGCGCAGCGGATAGCCTCCCGGCTTCGTGCCGCCCTTGCGGCGCGGCTCCGGCACGGTGAGCCGCATCAGCACGGCGATCACCAGCCCCGGAATGCCGACGATCATGAAGACGAGTTGCCAGTTATGGACCACGCCGATCAGCGGCACATGGGTGGACGGGACATTGACCAGAAGGCCATACAGCACCCCGCCGATCAGCAGGGAGAGCGCCGCGCCGCCCGCCACGCCGGCGGACTGGATGGCGAAGGCGCGCGGCATCTTCTCGCGCGGGACGGCGTCGGCGATCATCGACAGCGAACCGGAGGTGTTCACGGACTCCGCGCCGCCGGTCACGAACCGGCAGGCGAACATGGTCCAGTAATTCTGGGCGATGCCGCAGATCGCGGTCGCAAAGCTCCACACGCCGAGGCAGCCCGCGATCAGGTTGCGGCGATTGCCGCGATCGATGAAGCGCGCCATCGGAAAGCCGACGACCACATAGGGCAGGGTGAAGGCCAGGCCGAGCAGCAGGCTCACCTCGGTGTCGGAGAGGTTGAAGTCGCGCTTCATGGGCTGGACGAACAGCGCCATCACGCCGCGATCGACGAAGGAAAGCATGGAGACGATGCCGAGCAGGATGACCGTATACCAGCCGCGCGGGCTGGTTCCGCCCATGGGCTCTGCGGGCTCTGTGGGCTCCGCGGGCACCGATGGCGCCCCGGTCGCTGCCTTGCCGTTCCCTGCGGTCACTGCGTCATCCTCTCGGGCGCGGCCGATCGAGGCCGGTGGCCCCGATCTTTCCCGCTGTCGGCTCAACGGCCTGTTCGCTCAATCGATCGCGCCGCGTGGCACGGGCACGCCGGCTATGCCTAGCCTGATCCGGTTCAAGGTGAAGGCCCCGGTGAAATAAAGCGTGGACCAGTCATCGCCGCCCCAGGCCAGGTTGACCGGTATATGCTCGCTCAGGATGGTGCCGATATGGATGCCGGCCGGGTTGATGACCCAGATCCCGCCGGGCCCGGTGCAATAGAGATTGCCCTCGATGTCGCACTTCATGCCGTCCGGAAAGCCACGGCGATTGTCCGTCTTCATGTCGCAGAACAGCCGGTCGCTGCCCAGGTCGATCATGCCGTTGGTCTCGACATTGAAAGCCCGGATGAGCTTGCGGCCCGCGCTGCTGTCGTTGATGTAGAGGATCTTCTCGTCGGGCGAGAAGCACAGGCCATTGGGGTTGATGAAGTCCGCGACGATGCGGTTGATGCGCTTGCCGTCCGGCGAGACGCGGTAGACGCCGGCACAGTCCTGCTCGGGATAATGGTCGGGCGGGGTCAGCGGAATGCGGGGCGGCGGATCGGTGAAATAGACCGCGCCGTCCGACTTCACGACGACGTCGTTGGGCCGGTTGAGCTTGTCGCCGCGATAGCTGTCCGCGATCATGGACACCGCGCCGGTCGACAGGTCCTCGGCGTCCACGCAGCGGCTGAAATGGTGGCAGACGATCAGCCGGCCCTCGCGGTCGCGCGTCTGGCCGTTGCCGTTGGCGGTGCCGTCCTTGTCGAGCGTGATGCCTTCGCCCGGCGTGTAGCGGTAGCGCTTGCTGTTGTGGATGTCGCTGAACAGCAGATAGCCCTTCTCGTGGATCCACACCGGCCCCTCGGCGGGGCCATGCATGCCGCCATAGCCCGCGCCCAGATGCTCCTCGTCCCGGTCCGCCGGAGCGATACGCAGCATGCTTTCATGAAGAATTTCAACAGGCATTGCTTGGTCCTCTCCGTTCAGTTCCACAGCGCCCTGGTGGCGAGCGCCGCGCCCTCGGCCATCGCCCGCAGCTTGGCCCATTGCACTTCCTCATGGACGCGCTGCATGGTCCAGCCCTGCGAGAAGCCGCAGTCCGTGCCGGCGATGACGCGATCGCGCCCGACCGCGCTCGCATAATTCTGGATGCGCCAGGAAATCAGCTCGGGATGCTCGACGACATTGGTCTGGTGGCTGACCACGCCGGGCACCAGCACCTTGTCCTGCGGCAGGTTGACGTCCTTCCATACCATCCACTCATGCTCGTGACGCGGATTGGCGCCTTCCAGCACATAGAATTTCGCGTTGATCTTCAGGATGAGCTCGACGAATTCGGTGAGCGGCACGTCGGTCGTGTGCGGCGTGTTCATGCTGCCCCAGCAGAGATGATAGCGCACCCGGTCCTGCGGGATGCCGCGCAGGGCGTGGTTATAGGCTTCCACCTGCATCTCCGAGGCGCGGCGCAACTCCTCGACGGTGGGGTTCGCCTTGCCGTAGAGCACCTGGTTGCGGGAGGGCAGGCCGAGGTCGAGCTGGACCATATAGCCCGCGTCGACGATCGCCTTATATTCCTCGTGCATCGCCTCGGCGAGGGCATAGAGATAGGCTTCCTTGGACGGATAGACATCCTCGGAAAAGGCATCCGAGCGCGAGGGTGTGGCCGAGGGCACGAAGGCATCGGCGAAATCATGCGGGGCGAGCGCCGCCTTGAAATTGCCGAGGTCGCGCCGAAGCTCGGCCTGGCCCTCATAAGTGATCGGCCGGGTCACGACGGTGCGGGGTATGGGGACATCCAGCGCGGCCTCCACCTTGTCGCGCGGGAGTTCGGGCGGCAGCCACATGGTGCGGTACATGGCGCCATATTGCTTCATGAAGGCGGGAAATTCCTCGTCGAGCTTGGGATAATACATGCCGCCCGAGCCCAGTCGCGGCCGGGAAGGCTCCAGTTCGAGCCCGCCGAGGCGCTTCAATATGTAATTGTGGAAATCCGGCTTGGAAAATTCACCGTCGCTCGGAATGTCGACGCCCGCCGCGGCCTGCCTGGCCACCACATCCTTGACGCTGCTTGCGACAAGCGTGTCGAACGCCTGCTGATCGATCGGATTGCCGAGCACGCCGTCGATAATCATCTCCAGCAGCGGCGCCGGACGAACCAGACTGCCGACATGCGTCGTGAGGATACGCTCACCCAAACCCTTCATTCGCTATCTCCTAAATGATGGCTGCCGGGGCAACCCGCCCGGACCGTTGAATCCAATGGTCATGCGACAGGGGCCCGCCGCAGGCGGTTGCGCCCGGCCATGCCGACGAAATCGAAAAAACGACCCACGGCGCGGGCGCTTCGCATCACGCGCCGTGGGTACAGGGAGGAGCGCGGCATGATCAGAATGTGCGACGCACGGTCAGCCTCACCTCACGCGGCGGGGCCACGCGGGTGTAGGTGTTGATGGTGCCCTGATAGACCTGGTAGTGATACCATTTGTCCGCCAGGTTGTTGATCTGCAGCGTCGCCGTCCAGTCGCGGCCGGGCGTGGTATAGGCAAGGCCGGCGTTCCAGACCGAATAGGGCGCGATGACGTAGATCGGATCGGGCAGGCCGGTCTGCGGCGTCGGGTCATAGTCCTGCTGGGACTGCCAGCTCCAGTCCAGCCGCGGCGTGAAGGTGCCGGCCGTCGTCTCGATATCGTACGAGACGTCCGCATGCATGTTCCATTGCGGCTGGCGATGGTTGCCCGGTGCGAGATAGCCCGGCGCGCCCGGCGTCTTCTCGCCGGACTTGAACTTGTTGAACCCGCCCGTCCAGCCAAGACGCAGGCCGTCGATCGGCAGGGCCGTGATGTCCCATTCGAAGCCCTTGATCGTGGCCGGTTTGCCGATGTTGATCTGATAGGCGATCGGATCGGGATCACCGGGGAACTGCTGGCAGATGATGCGGGCCTGGGGATCGGTCTGGTCCACGCCGAACCAGGTTGCGGTCTCGCCGGGCTCGTTGCGGCACTCGATGCCGCGCACCGAGGTCGAGAGCTTGCGATAATCCATGTAGAAGGCGGTCAGGTTCGTGCGCAGGCGGCGGTTGAGCAGGTCCGCCTTCAGGCCGATCTCATAGTTGATCAGATCCTCCGCCGATGTCGGCGAGAGCTGGCGCGGCGTGGCGACGATCGTGGTGAGGCCCGGCGGGCGCGAGCCCGAGGAGGCCGACGCATAGACCATGATGTCGTCGGTGATCTTGTAGTCGGTGGAGATCAGCCAGTCCGCCCGCTTCTGCCCGGATGCGATCGGCGCCAGGACGGAGATGGCCTGCGGATTGTCGATCGTGATCTGGATTTCCCCGTCCGTGTAGCGCGCACCGGCCGAGATCCGCCAATTGTCGGTGAGGCTGTAGCCCAGGCGGAAGAAAGCCGACTGGGACCTGTTCTCACCCCGGACCTTCGAATTCTGATAGATGTTCGAGAAGCTGAGGATATTTTCCTGGCGGCCGGTCATGCGCAGCAGGAAGGCGCCGACCACCCAGTCCAGCCTGTCGTTGAACAATTGCCCGTCGAAACGCAGCTCGCCGGTGAATTGCTCGTCGCGGTTGTTGAAGTGCGAGATGACCGGCGCGAGCGGCGAGGCGTCGCCATGTTGCGTGAACTCGTTCGCATAGTCGGTATAGCCGAAGATGGCGGTCATGTTGACCTGCTCGGCGAGCCGGGCGTTGACCTTGCCGGACAGCAGCGTGTTGTGCGCTGTCTTACCCTGATCGAAGCAGAAACCGGTCGGATAGTCGGCAGGGAAGCCGCCGCCCGAAAGGTCGAGCAGCGGGCGGCAGTTGGTCGCATAGGTGTCGTAAAGCCCGCCGCTGCGCTCGGGCGTCACGAACTGCGGCCCCATCATGATGCCGAACGTCCGGAAGGTCGCGCGATGATAGGCCTGCGCGCCCGCGGCGGCGGTGCATTCCGGCGTATCGAAGCACGCATCCCGGAAGCCGAGCGCGACTTCCGCCGTTTCCTCAAGCTCCTCCTCGCGATGGCGGGCGGTGAGGAGCACGTCGATGTCCGGCGTCGGCTGCCAGAGCAGCTTCACCTGGCCCACGGCCGTGGTGCCGCCGCCGATATGGCCGATGACGCAATCATGACTGGCCGAGCTCGGCTGGAAATAGGGCAGGCTCCCCTTGAGTTCCGGCGTGCCGAGCTTGTCCATCATGCAGGAGAAGTCGAGGCGATTGCCGAAACCGTCCTGCCGCTCGAAATTGCCGGAGACGCGGATGGCGAGCGTATCGGTCAGGCCCAGATCCAGCGCGCCGCTCAGGCCCATCAGCTTGCGCGAGCCGCCGACGAGCTGGACGAAGCCGGAGCCGTCGCCCCTGGGGTCCACGGTGTGGATCTTGATCGAGCCGGCGATGCTGGCGTTGCCCGAGAGCGTGCTTTGCGGGCCGCGATTGACCTCCACGCGGTCGACATCGGTGAAGTCCAGTTCCGATCCGGCGGTGGTGCCGTGATAGATGTCGTCGGTATAGATCGCTACGGCGGGCGGGACGGCGAGGCTGGACGTCGCGCCCTGCAGGACGCCGCGCAACCCGATCACCGGCGTGCCGGCGGACTGGGAGTCGCCCGGCATGGTGAACAGGTTCGGCACGACCGTGCCGAGCGTGCTGGTGCTGGTGACGTTGGCGGCGGTCAGCTGCTCGCCGGTCTGCGCGGTGATCGCGATCGGCGTGTCCTGCAGATTTTCGGAGACATATCGCGCGGTGACGATGATGTCCTCGATCCCCTGATCCGGCGCCCGGGCCGTATCGGCCGGTGCTCTTTGCGCCGTGCCCTGGGCCATGGCGGGGTGCGCCAGCATGGCCAGCCCGGCCAGACAGGTGCCGACCGACAATCGGCGCGCGAACGCCGGCGAAAAACGAGTTTCACCCTTTCCCATATTGTCCTCTCCATTGGCCCGCTGCGCGTACCGGATATTCGGCCCCACGCGGATCTCAGTGTTGTTCCTCAAGCCGACGGATCGACATGCCGAACAGGGCAATGGTTCACATGATAAGTTTATTGAAGCAACGTTGCAGGCACTTATACGATGCTATAGGCTCCTGCTTATATGACGGACGCCGATTTCCTGCTGCGCGTCATCGAGGACGTAACATTCGCCCAGTTGCGCACATTCGCCTGTGCGGCGCGCGCGGGGAGTTTCGTCAAGGCGGCCGAGCAGCTCGGCATATCGCAGCCGGCCGTCAGCGAACAGATCGATACGCTGGAGCGGCGCCTGGGCCATCGGCTGTTCGACCGGCGTCGCGGCACCACGCCCGTGCTCAGCGCCGATGGCGAGGAGGCGCTGGAGATCGTGCAGACGATCCTGGCCGCCAGCAGCCTCCTGTTCGAGCATGCGCGGCAGACGGCGGAGAAGGTCGCGCTGCGCATCAGTGTCGGCCCGTTCCTGCGCGAGCGCTATCTCAGGGCGCTCGTGCCGAGAATCTATCGCGACTTCCCAGACATCGAGATCGAGCTGTGCCCGACGGCATCCTCGACGGAATTGATGCGCCAGATCGAGACCGGGGAGCTGGATCTCGCCACCTATGCCCTGCCGCTGGGCGCGGAGGTGCCGCGCCATTCCCGCCAGATCTGCGAGCTGCCCCTGGCGCTTGTCGGGCCGGTCGGCACGCGGGCGCGTCTTGCGGCCGGCGAGATTTCGCTGGAGGATTTCCAGTTCATCTTTCCGGGCAGCAAGGACTCCGTCGCGCGCTGGGCGCGCAAGGTTCTGCGCGACCTGGGGCTGCGGCCTCGCGTCCAGCCGCTGTTCATCGAATTTGTCGACGCCATCGTCCAGATGGTGGAGGATGGCCACGGCATCGGCCATCTCATGACCTTCTCGGTCACGGACGAGATTGAATCGGGCCGTATCGAGCAGCTCGACGTCGCGCTCCCGCCGATGCGCCGCCTCATCGGCCGCTCGCCCTATGCGCCCGCGGTCGCGCGTGAGATCGAGGACATATTCTGCGATGTGCTGACCGTCTGATCCCGGCGCCGCGCCTGAAATTTCTGGCCCCTGGGCCGGGCCCGATATAATCTGTCGCCCGATCGGCGCGCGAGACGGGCCGGCGCCATGCAGCGTGGGGAGGATTATGCAGCCCTTGATCTGGTCGACGAGCGATGTTCGCGGCGCGTCCGCGCTCAGCCGCTGGCGTGACGTCATCGACCGATCACTTTTCCCGCTCGATATCAGCTCCAGCTCGGAAGGCTTCCATGCGCGTCTGGAGCAGGGGGCGATGGGCCCGGCGCTGCTCAGCAAGCTGATCGCGGGCCCGCAAACCGTCCGGCGCACGCCGCGCGACATCGCCCGCACGCGCGAGCGGCCGAAGCTGGACCTGATCGCCGTGCGGCAGGGCATCTTCCGCTATGCGCAGAACGGGCATGAGGACATATTGCACGCCGGGGACTGCGTGCTGCTCGATCGCTCGGCGCCCTATCGGTTCGAAGCCAGCGACAGTTGCTCCATGACGGTCGCGCTCGACCATGACTGGCTGGCGCGCTGGGTGAGCGACCCCACGGCCCTGGCCGGCCGCCGGATCGATGGACGCCACGGCTGGGGACGGGCGCTGTCGGCCATGCTGGACGTGCTGGAGATCGACAAGGTGGATCAGCTCGCGCTGCCCTGCGGGGCGCTCGCCGAGCAGGTCGCCGGCCTGCTGGTGCTGGCGAGCACGCCGCCCGCGGGCCTGCCGGCGCGGTGTCACCCCGCCGAGGGGCGCCTGCGCGAGCTCATCAGGGATCATGCGCATGATCCGGATTTCGATGCGGCGCGAGCGGCCGCCAGCCTCGGCATGTCGCTGCGCTCCCTCCATCTGCTGTGCGCGCGCACCGGCCGGAGCTTCGGCACCCGCCTGGTCGCCGAGCGGCTGGAACGCGCCAGAGCCATGCTGGTCGATCCGCGCAACCGGTCCGTGGCGGTGGGGGAGATCGCCTGGCGCTGCGGCTTTGCCGACCAGGGGCATTTCGCCAGGCGGTTCCGGGCCCGCTTCGGCACGTCGCCCAGCGGTCTGCGCGGATAGCCCAAACATTTTGCACGCTCGGCCAAGCGGCCCGGCACGGGCCTGTGGCAATGTCGCGCCGACAAGCAAAATGGAGAGGCCGTCATGAGCGCGCGCGACATTCACATTCCCCAATTCGATCTCGGCCCGGCGATCGGGAAGCTGCAGGCATTGCTCGGGCCGGAGGGCCTGCAGACCGCCGAGCCCGAGATCGCCGAGTTCCGCGACCCCTTCCAGCACCCGAGCTGGCGCGATTTCGAGCCGGGCGCGGTGCTGATGCCCTCCAGCGTCGAGGAGGTGCAGGCGATCGTGCGCATCGCCAATGAGTGCAAGGTGCCGCTCTGGACCAGCTCGCAGGGGCGCAACAACGGCTATGGCGGCGCGGCGCCGCGCGTCTCGGGCGCGCTCGTCCTCTCCATGCGGCGGATGAACCGCGTGCTGGAGGTGGACGAGGAGAATGCCGCCGTGCTGGTGGAGCCGGGCGTGCGCTTCTTCGATCTCTACGATCATCTGCGCGCGGTGGGCTCGAAACTGTGGATGTCCGTGCCCGATCTGGGCTGGGGCAGCGTCGTGGGCAACACGCTCGATCATGGCGTGGGCTACACGCCGATCGGCGACCATGTTGGTCAGCAATGCGGCATGGAAGTGGTGCTGGCCAATGGCGAGATATTGCGCACCGGCATGGGCGCGATGCCCGATGCGCGCGCCACGCTGGTCCACAAGCGCAATTGCGGGCCGAGCGCCGATGGGCTGTTCATGCAATCCAACTACGGCATCGTCACCAAGATGGGCATGTGGCTGATGCAGCCGCCGGAATGCTACATGCCCGGCTGGCTGACGCTGCGGAAGGACAGCGACCTGGAGCTGTTGCTCGAGAAGCTGCGGCCGCTGATGATGGACGGCACTATCCCCAACCAGCCGATGATTATCAACGCGGTGTGCGCCATGTCCGCCTTCGCGGGGCGGGAGGAATGGTATACCGGCGAGGGGCCGATGCCCGAGGCGGTGATCGACGAGATCGCCCGCCAGCCCGGTTTCGGCCGCTGGGTGATGCGGTTCGCGCTCTATGGCGACGAGAAGATCGTCGAGCGCCAGCGCGAGATCGTGCAGGACGCCTTCGGGACGATTCCCGGGGCGGAGGTCAGCTTCTCCAAATATGACGGCCGCAACCTGCCCGAGCTGGAGAACCCGCATGAGCGCGTGCAGGCCGGCATCCCCAGCATGGCGCTCGACCGGATGACGCGCTGGTATGGCGGCGAGCA
>Ga0182747_1002437_pt1 | contig 13009 bp, 14 predicted proteins | sample eDN3rd30CBELigBY_FD_128526 | JGI IMG/M metagenome (GOLD analysis project Ga0182747, IMG submission 128526) | Enriched backyard soil microbial communities from Emeryville, California, USA - eDNA 3rd pass 30_C BE-Lig BY (version 2) (version 2) | ecosystem: Environmental > Terrestrial > Soil >...
ATTTGAACTAATTGATTAATGTAAAAGAGCAAAGCTATTTATATGGTTTTGCTCTTTTTTTACAAAGGCTGTGTTAAAAGGGCACTTTTGATTTAATAGCAAGTTGATTGGAGCGGAAGGCACGAAGACTCCCGCGGAAAGCAAAGTGCCTGGAGCGGAAATCAACAGCCAAGTATAACAGAGCTTCACAAAATATATTTTAATTACAATAATATAGTCATAAGTTGATAAAGATTTTAGCCTATCGGTCATAAAATGATGTCCTATTCTAAATATTTCAAAAAGCCAATAGGACTAAGCCTTGACAATGAATATTCCCACCTTTACAATTAACATGTATATTTTACATTTTTGGTATTATTACAATCCGAAAAAAGCCTTGGTGCTTGCTGTATGTTGAGTCTAAACAATGTACATGCCGACACTTAAAAAATGTAACAAAAGTTCATAGCAAGAGGAGGTGTAACGATTGGATTTAATTACTATCATCTCCATTTTGCTTGGCCTTATCGTCGGTGCCGTTGTTGGCTATTTTGTTCATAAGTCCATTGCTGAAGCAAAAGTAGCAGGTGCAAAGAATGCTGCAGAGCAGATTCTTGAAGATGCGAAACGTGATGCTGATTCACTGAAAAAAGAAGCTTTGCTGGAAGCAAAGGATGAAATTCACAAGCTGCGTACAGAAGCAGAACGTGAGGTTCGTGAACGAAGAAATGAAATGCAAAAACAAGAAAACCGTTTACTGCAAAGAGAAGAGAATTTAGATCGAAAAGAGGAAACGTTAAACAAGCGTGAAAATCTTTTAGAAAAGAAGGATGATTCTCTAAACCAAAGACAACAGCATATTGAAGAGATGGAAAGCAAAGTGGACGAGTTGGTACGAAAACAACAAACTGAACTCGAACGAATTTCAAGCTTAACGCGCGAGGAAGCAAAAGCTATCATTATCGACAGAATGGAGCAGGAATTAACCCATGACACTGCCATAATGATTAAGGAAAGTGAGAATCGTGCGAAAGAGGAAGCAGACAAGAAAGCGAAGGAAATTCTTTCGCTAGCAATCCAGCGTTGCGCTGCTGACCATGTTGCGGAAACGACTGTCTCTGTCGTCAACCTGCCAAATGACGAAATGAAGGGCCGTATTATTGGCCGTGAAGGAAGAAATATTCGTACGCTAGAAACGTTAACAGGAATTGATTTAATTATTGATGATACTCCTGAAGCTGTAATTCTATCAGGTTTTGATCCAATTCGTCGCGAAACGGCTCGCCTAGCATTGGAGAAATTAGTTCAAGACGGGCGGATCCATCCAGCACGAATTGAGGAAATGGTCGAAAAGTCTCGTCGTGAAGTGGATGAATATATCCGCGAGGTTGGTGAGCAAACCACCTTTGAAGTGGGGGTTCATGGACTTCATCCAGATCTTATCAAAATTCTTGGCCGCTTGAAATTCCGTACAAGCTATGGTCAAAACGTCTTAAAACATTCAATGGAAGTAGCACAGCTATCTGGATTACTTGCTGCTGAATTGGGTCAAGATGAAACCTTAGCACGTCGTGCGGGCTTGCTTCATGATATTGGAAAGGCAATTGACCATGAAGTAGAAGGCAGTCACGTAGAAATTGGTGTTGAACTTGCAACTAAATACAAGGAACACCCTGTAGTAATTAATAGTATAGCATCACATCATGGGGATACAGAGCCAACGTCTATCATTGCTGTTTTAGTTGCCGCTGCGGATGCATTATCAGCTGCAAGACCTGGTGCCCGTAGTGAGACTCTTGAAAACTATATCCGCCGTCTTGAAAAGTTAGAGGAAATCTCTGAGTCTTATGAAGGGGTAGAGAAATCTTTTGCTATTCAAGCTGGACGTGAAGTTCGTATTATTGTAAGACCTGATTCGGTTGATGATCTTGCTGCGCATCGATTAGCTCGTGATATTCGTAAGCGCATTGAAGAAGAACTTGATTATCCTGGACACATTAAAGTGACAGTTATCCGAGAAACACGGGCTGTTGAATATGCGAAATAAAGCGGTGCACATGCACCGCTTTTTTTTATGAAAGTGCTTATCCGATTAAATGAAGTCTGAATGTGATACAATTGAAACATTAACAATTTTTCTTGATGAGAGGATTAAAAATGAATCTACTTTTTATAGGTGATGTTGTCGGGTCACCAGGCCGTGACATGGTAAAGGAATATTTGCCAAAATTAAAAGAAAAATATCGTCCGCATTTTACCATTATTAATGGGGAAAATGCTGCAGGCGGTAAAGGAATTACAGAAAAGATATATCGTGAATTTTTAGGTTATGGTGCACAAGCTGTAACCCTTGGTAATCACTCATGGGACAACCGTGAGATATTTGAGTTTATCGGTTCAGCCAAAAATATGGTTAGACCAGCGAATTTTCCTGAAGGAACACCAGGTAAAGGGATGGCATTTTTTAAAGTAAATGATTTAGAAGTTGCCGTCATTAATCTGCAAGGGAGAACTTTCATGGCACCGTTGGATTGTCCATTTAAAAAGGCAGACGAATTAATTGAAATTGCCAGAGAAAGAACTCCATATATTTTTGTGGATTTTCATGCCGAAGTAACCAGTGAGAAGCAGGCAATGGGATGGTACCTGGATGGGAGAGTATCTGCGGTTGTAGGGACACATACACATGTTCAGACGGCTGATAGCCGCATTCTGCCTAATGGCACAGGGTATTTATCTGATGTAGGCATGACGGGTCCGTATGACGGTATTTTAGGGGTGGAGAGAGATGCTGTTCTTAAAAGGTTTCTGACGAGCCTTCCTGTCCGGTTTGAGGTGGCGGCAGGCGGAAGAAATCAGCTTAGTGCCGTCTATATTGAATTGGATCGGAAATCCGGCTTTACAAAAAAAATTCAACCTATCTTAATAAATGATGATCATCCGTTTTATACTTAAAGAGCAAATTGGTTTTGCTCTTTTTTTTTATAGCTCCAAAAGCTCCAGAGCCTAGAGACTGGCGCATTTTTTTTGTCCAAGCCGGAATATGTTTTTTGACAACTGAATATAGTAGCAGTGGAATGTTATAACCTGATTTGTTCATGAAACTGCTCATGCGGGATCGGGATTTTCTAAGGAGGAGCTAGAAATGGATATATTAAAAGTTTCAGCAAAATCTAATCCTAATTCTGTAGCTGGTGCGCTTGCCGGGGTTCTGCGTGAAAGAGGTGCAGCGGAAATACAGGCAATTGGGGCGGGTGCATTGAATCAAGCCGTTAAGGCAGTAGCGATTGCTCGAGGATTTGTAGCACCTAGCGGAGTTGATTTAATTTGTATCCCTGCGTTTACCGATATTTTAATTGACGGGGAAGAACGCACAGCTATCAAACTAATTGTAGAACCGCGTTGAAAGAGATAGACTTTTGACAAGTAAAAACAAATAATGATTGATACTACCTGCTTGTATAATCAAGCAGGTATTTTTTAGTTATAGGTCAAAAATCAAAAATATCGATAAAACATTATTCTAAGATAGACTATAATTATTTCTAGAATATAAATAATAGATATTTGTTTGAAGAATAAATGTTAGAAAAACTGCCATATAATGAGGTGGATTTTTGTTTTTACAGCAGTCGACATAATCGAATCCGAGTATATTTCAAATAATAAAAAAATATTCATATTTTAGACAATATTTCGCTTTAAAGGGTTGCAATTTTTAGTGCATAGGTCTAGAATTGTAAGCGTTTAGTACATATCTTAAGTTACATTTTTTAGTCTTGCTATTATAGGCTAAATTCTAGTGAAATACTCGGAATAGTGCTAAACTAATAAATGAATCAATTTATTCTAATTAATTTTTACATATCCAAAGGGGTGTAAGTCATGATCAATCAACTTTCATGGAAAGTTGGAGGACAACAAGGGGAAGGTATTGAAAGTACTGGGGAAATCTTTGCAATTGCACTGAATCGCCTGGGCTATTACTTGTATGGTTATCGTCACTTTTCTTCACGGATTAAGGGTGGTCATACCAACAATAAAATCAGAGTAAGTACGACAGAAGTGCGTTCAATTTCTGATGACCTAGATATCCTAGTAGCATTTGACCAAGAAACGATTGATTTAAATTACAAAGAACTACACAGTAATGGTGTAATCCTTGCTGATGCGAAATTTTCACCAAAGAAGCCTGATGATACACAAGCATCATTGTATGCGGTACCATTTACTGAAATTGCCACTGAACTTGGAACTTCTTTAATGAAGAACATGGTAGCAATCGGTGCAACATCTGCTATTTTAGACTTAGATATTAATGTATTTGAAGTAGTAGTTCGTGAGATTTTTGGCAAAAAAGGCGACCAAGTTGTTGCGAAGAATATGGATGCAATCAAAGCCGGCTTTGAAAAAGTGAAAGAAAATCTAGCTTCAGGTGTCCCAACAATGGAACTTGAAAAGGCTGACGGCCAAAAAAGGATGTTTATGATTGGTAACGATGCGATCGCACTTGGTGCTATTGCAGGCGGATGCCGATTTATGGCAGCTTATCCTATTACACCAGCATCTGAAATAATGGAGTATTTGATTAAAAAATTACCTGCTTTAGGTGGTACAGTTATTCAAACAGAAGATGAAATTGCTGCTTGTACAATGGCCATTGGAGCTAACTACGGCGGTGTACGTGCAATTACTGCTTCAGCTGGACCTGGGTTATCATTAAAAATGGAAGCAATTGGACTTTCTGGTATCACTGAAACGCCGCTGGTAATTGTGGATACGCAACGTGGAGGTCCTTCAACAGGATTACCAACAAAGCAAGAACAATCGGATCTTATGGCAATGATTTATGGTACACATGGTGAAATCCCAAAAATTGTTATGGCTCCAAGTACGGTTGAGGAAGCTTTTTATGATACAGCGGAAGCATTCAATTTAGCAGAAGAATATCAATGCCCTGTCATTATTTTATCTGATCTTCAATTATCTTTAGGAAAACAGACCGTTGAACCATTAAATTATGACAAAGTTGAAATCAGACGTGGAAAATTGGTAGCTGATGAAATCCCAGCTAACGAAAATAATGCATATTTTAAACGGTATGAAGTTACAGAAGATGGTGTTTCACCACGTGTAATTCCTGGTATGAAAAATGGTATCCACCATGTAACAGGTGTTGAGCATGATGAAACAGGTAAACCATCTGAATCTGCTGCAAATCGAATTGCGCAAATGGATAAGCGTTTCCGTAAAATCGAAAATATTCGCTTTAATACACCTGTATATAAAAATACTAAGCACGAAGATCCAGATGTATTATTTGTCGGTTTTAATTCAACACGCGGTGTTATTGAAGAAGCGATGACACGTTTAGAGAATGATGGCTTAAAAGTAAATCATGCTCAGATTCGCTTAATTCACCCATTCCCAACAGACGAAGTTCTTCCGTTAGTTCGTGCTGCTAAGAAAGTGATTGTTTTAGAAAACAATGCAACCGGGCAATTAGCAAATATTATGAAAATGAATGTTGGACATGCTGAAAAGATTACTAAGCATCTTAAATATGATGGAAATCCATTCTTACCACACGAAGTTTATACAAAATGTAAGGAGTTGTTCTAAATGGCCACTTTTAAAGACTTTCGTAACAATGTAAAACCGAACTGGTGCCCTGGCTGTGGCGACTTCTCTGTACAAGCGGCAATGCAACGTGCGGCAGCGAATGTTGGTTTAGAACCCGAAAATCTTGCTGTAATTTCTGGAATTGGCTGTTCTGGCCGGATTTCAGGTTATATTAATTCCTATGGTTTCCATGGAATTCATGGCCGTTCACTTCCAATTGCACAAGGTGTGAAAATGGCAAATCGTGACTTAACTGTTATCGCTTCTGGCGGAGACGGAGATGGATATGCAATTGGAATGGGTCATACGATTCATGCTATTCGTCGTAATCTCGACATTACTTATATCGTAATGGATAACCAAATTTATGGTTTAACAAAGGGTCAAACATCACCACGTTCAGCAGCAGGCTTTAAAACAAAGTCATCTCCGCTTGGATCGATTGAGCAATCAATTTCTCCAATGGAAATGGCGTTAACTGTAGGAGCAACATTTGTAGCACAAAGTTTCTCTACAGACTTAAAAGATTTAACTGCTTTAATTGAAGCAGGTATTAATCACAAAGGATTTTCATTAATCAATGTGTTCAGTCCATGTGTTACTTATAATAAGGTAAACACATACGATTGGTTTAAAGAAAATCTAACTAAACTTAGTGATATCGAAGGTTATGATCCTTCAAATCGCGAAGAAGCAATGCAGACATTAATGAAGCATAATGGTCTTGTTACAGGGCTAATTTATCAAAATACTGAACGTAAGTCTTATCAAGAATTAATAACTGGCTTCTCTGAAACACCATTATCTAAAGCAGACCTTAATTTGGATCAAAATTATTTTGATAAATTAGTTTCTGAATTTATTTAATGGCAAATAGAAAATCCCGGGGCTATAGCCCACGGGATTTTCTATTGTTTTCAAGTCCGTTAACCTTTATACTATAATAATGTGTGGACTATGTCTGAAAGGGGCATTTGAACAAATGAATGAAAAACAACGTTTAGAAGGTACGCAAGTCGAGTCTGTTAATTCTTCGGACAAAAAATCCGCCAAGGATTACAGCAAGTACTTTGAACAAGTAATTACTGCACCATCCTTGAAGGATGCTAAAAAGCGTGGAAAAGAAGAAGTAAAGTACCATAATGACTTTGCGATTCCAGAGGAGTTCCGTGGAATGGGCGAGGGTAGAAAGTTTTATATCCGTACCTATGGGTGTCAGATGAATGAGCATGATACGGAAGTTATGGCAGGGATATTTTTAGCTTTAGGTTATGAACCCACTGACAGCACTGAAGATGCAAATGTTATTTTATTAAATACATGTGCAATTAGGGAAAATGCTGAAAATAAAGTGTTTGGTGAACTAGGTCATTTAAAGTCATTAAAATTGGAAAAGCCTGACTTACTTTTAGGTGTTTGTGGATGTATGTCACAAGAAGAATCTGTTGTTAACAAAATTCTAAAAACCTACCATCAGGTTGATATGATTTTTGGTACCCATAATATTCACCGTTTACCACATATCTTGAATGAGGCATACATGTCAAAAGAGATGGTTGTTGAGGTATGGTCTAAAGAAGGAGATGTCATTGAAAACCTTCCAAAAGTCCGTCGTGGGAATATTAAAGCTTGGGTTAACATCATGTATGGTTGTGATAAATTCTGTACGTATTGTATCGTACCATTCACTCGTGGGAAAGAAAGAAGCCGCAGGCCGGAAGAAATCATTCAAGAAGTACGTCATCTTGCCGCACAGGGTTACCAAGAAGTTACCTTGCTTGGTCAAAATGTAAATGCTTATGGAAAAGATTTAGAAGAAGGTTCGTATGGTCTGGGTGAATTGATGGATGAATTACGAAAAATTGATATTCCAAGAATCCGCTTCACCACAAGCCATCCGCGTGACTTTGATGATCGTTTAATTAATGTGCTGGCCAAAGGTGGAAACTTAATGGACCATATTCATTTACCGGTTCAATCAGGTTCTACTGATGTATTAAAAATTATGGCACGTAAGTATACTAGAGAACAATATTTAGAATTAGTAAGAAAAATTAAAGCGGCAATTCCTAATGTAGCTCTAACCACAGATATTATAGTGGGTTACCCGAATGAAACGGATGAGCAGTTTGAAGAAACAATGTCTCTCTATCGTGAAGTCGGTTATGAATTAGCATATACCTTTATTTATTCTCCACGTGAAGGCACTCCAGCTGCAAAAATGGAAGATAATGTTCCAATGGAAGTTAAGAAAGCACGGTTACAACGCTTAAATGCACTTGTGAATGAACTTTCCTTAGAAGCGATGAAAAAGCATGAAGGGCAAATCGTTGATGTCTTGGTTGAAGGGGAGAGTAAGAACAATCCTGATGTCCTTGCAGGTTACACATCTAGGAATAAGCTTGTAAACTTTGTTGCACCAAAATCTGCAATTGGAAAAATTGTAAAAGTCAAAATAACAGAAGCAAGAACATGGTCATTGAACGGAGAAATCGTGAAAGAACTAGATCCAGCAGAGGTGAAGTAAAGTGGCGAAATATACAAAAGATGATATCGTTGCACGTGCAACAGACTTAGCTCGAATGATTGCAGAAACAGAAGAGGTTGACTTCTTTAAACGTGCAGAAGCACAATTAAATGAAAACACGAAAGTTCACACTTTAATTTCAGATATAAAAGGATTACAAAAGCAAGCTGTAAATCTTCAGCATTATGGAAAACCTGAGGCCTTGAAAAAGGTTGAAGATAAGATTGCTTCGATTGAGCAAGAATTAGATGAAATTCCTGTTGTACAGGAGTTCAAACAATCACAATTAGATGTAAACGAATTGCTTCAAATTATTGCTTCAACCATTTCAAATACAGTCACCGATGAAATCATCATTTCAACGGGCGGCGATGTATTATTAGGAGAAACTGGTTCAAGCATGCAAAATGGCGGCGGTTCTTGTGAAGGTCACGACGATTGCGATCACGAACATTAAGATTCCAGCCAGGCTTACTAGAGCCTGGCTTTATTTTTTTCCTCATAATTATTTTCCCCTCCAATCTGAATCTTATTACTCTTCATTTTTAAAGTACATGCATACAAGGCACACACCTATAACTCCCGCATAAAATGAACTATGACTAAACTTTTATCCAGTACTCAACAAAATAAATTTCACACTAGTCTTATATCTTGCATACGATGAAATGAAAATGAATGAGGAGGGTTCGCGCGAAATGGGAGAATATAGAGAGATAATTACCAAGGCCGTAGTAGCGAAAGGACGTAAATTTACACAGTCCAATCATACGATTAGCCCGGCGCATAGTCCAACAAGTATACTTGGCTGTTGGATCATCAACCATAAATATAATGCGAAAAAGGTTGGCAAGACTGTAGAGATACATGGCTCTTATGACATCAATGTTTGGTACTCATTTAATGATAATACCAAAACAGAAGTTGTCACAGAACGTGTCCAATATACAGACGTCATTAAGTTAAAGTATCGTGACCATGATTGCCTCGATGACAATGAAATTAGTGCTCGAGTGCTGCAGCAGCCAAATTGTGTTGAAGCAGTCATTTCTCCGAATGGCAATCGTATCATCGTCCATGTTGAAAGAGAATTCCTCGTAGAGGTGATTGGCGAAACAAAGGTTTGTGTTCTTGTCAGCTCTGATGGATGCAAGGACTGCGATGATGATTGGGGTATGGATGTAGACGATGAAGAATTCGAAGAGTTAAATCCAGATTTCTTAGTCGGCTCAGAAGAAGAATAAAAGTAACTAGGAGGTTTTACTTCCTAGTTTTTTTCTTTTTCATGGGAATTATTAAATGGAAAATTAGCATGCTATGATAAGGAGGTGTTAGAAAATGGAACCTAGACAGCCTGGAAATAAAAATATACCCGATTTTGACAAATTAAATGACCGAATAATTGCAGAGAGTTCACCCTCACCAATGTTAGTGATCAAAACCAATCTCGATCCACAAGATGCTACTGAATGTAATCCGTACTATAATGATACCATCGGGAAAAACCCTAAAAAAGTAAAGGATTACTTTGAGGAATAAGAAAGCCAGGAGATTACCCCTGGCTTTCTGTCCATTCTGCTTTTAATAACGACAAAACGTACGTATTATAAAATTGTTCATTTTGATTAATATAGCCGCGAAGAATTCCTTCCTTTGTGAAACCAATCTTCAGTAGTAAATTGATTGATGCTACATTTTCCGGAAAGACAACGGCACCAAGTCGATTTAAATCTAAGTGTTGAAAGCTAAAGCGGATTACTTCATTTATTGCTTCGGAACTTAGTCCCCTTCTCCAATAATCTGGATGGAGTTCATAGCCAATCTCAGCACGCCTATTTTTTAAATGTAAACCGTTAAGCCCCACCGTACCGATGAAGCGCTGATTTTCTTTTAATTTTATACCCCAACGGATCCCGCGTTTTTCAACAAAATTCTTATAAAACATGTCAATTAATCTTGAAGCTTCAACAGGTAAAGTAAAACGATTAGTCCCATAAAACCTCGTCACTTCTTCTAAGGATAAAATTTCGTATATGTAGTCCACATGCTGATGGGTTATTTCAATTAATTTAAGTCTTTTGGTTTCTAAAATGGGAAAAGTCATAGCAAATCCTTTCTATTAGCCCTTAGTGCTTCGAATTTCCATATGAATTCTAAATCTTAATACTAATTATTAGTGTATAATGGCATAAAAGAAATTTCCATTATATTTTGGTTTAGAAGGTGTACATTTTGCAAAAAGCGGAGTATATAAATTTAATAGAAACAGAGCTATTCCCGAAAATACAATTAACGACAACAAGTCCGTTTGACCCAATTATAGTAGAAAATCAATCACAGATCTGGAAAACCATCGGAAGTGGTAATTATGCTGGGGTATTTTCGCTTGATGCAAAGCCAGAATGGGTTGTAAAAGTATATGGTCGAAATCCTGAGGAACTTAAGAAGGAAATTGAAGTATATAAAAGATTAGGAAATCATAAAAGTTATTCTACTCTGTATGATTATGGGGAAAATTATTTAATCTTAAAAAAGCTAGAAGGTATCACTTTGTTTGATGCCCTGGTAAAGGGGGTTCCAATTCCCGAATCAGTTATAAATGATATTGATTCCGGTTTGGATTATGCAAGGTCAGTTGGATTAAATCCCTACGATGTCCATGGGAAAAATGTCGTCATGTTTGAGGGTAGGGGTTATATAGTGGATATATCTGATTTTTATAAAAAAGGATTTTGTAGGAAATGGAAAGATTTAAAAAAAGCTTATTATAAGATTTATTTACCATATATATATAAATATCATCCACCAATCCCTTTTTTTATGGTTGATGCAATGCGGAAAGGATATCGGATGTACCGTCGTTTGAAAAAGAAAGGCTAAAAAATAATAATATGTAGCGAGGTGTTATTATGGATGACCGTCAGTTTCGAAACGCAATGGGGAAATTTGCAACTGGAGTAACAGTAGTGGCAACAGAAGTAGCGGGAAATGTACATGGAATGACTGCAAATGCCTTTATGTCTGTTTCGCTTAATCCAAAACTTGTTGTCATATCGATTGCTGAAAAAGCACAAATGCTTGAAAAGATAAAACAAAGCAAAAAGTTCTCGGTCAATATACTTGCTGCAGGACAACAAGAATTATCAATGATATTTGCAGGACAGTTAAAAAATCAACAAAATGTAGTGTTTGACCGTCTTGAAGGAATCCCGGTTTTACCTGGCGCAGTGGCACAAATTACATGTGAAGTATCGGCAGAGCATGTTGAAGGAGATCATACCCTTTTTATTGGCCGGGTAACTAGCATTAACCTGGAAGATTCGGACCCGTTGATTTATTTTAGTGGAAGATATCGATCGCTTCGAGACGAGTAAAAAAGATTCAATAAGTCCTATTTGGTAGGGCTTATTTTTTTATTTTCTGAAAATTTGATACAATAATAATAAAATACAACCCATAAATAAAATGAAAGGAGCCATTACAATGGTTTTACAACTCGAAAATGTCTCATTAAGACGAGAAGGAAATTGGATTTTGCAAAATGTAAATTGGCAGATTAATAGAGGAGAAAATTGGGTATTATTTGGTTTAAATGGCTCGGGTAAAACTGCAATCTTAAATTTATTAAATGCCTATTATTTTCCGACAAAAGGGAATGTAACTGTACTGGGCATGGAATTTGGGAAAACGTATCTAAGTGAGAAACTGCGCAAACAAATTGGATTTGTATCATCTTCACTTCAGGAAAAATTTCATCCCGGAGATAACGCATTTGAGGTTGTCTTAAGCGGGGCTTTTGCATCGATTGGTCTCTATGAAACACCCACAGATGAAATGAGGAAAAAGGCTGTTGGTCTTTTGGAGTCACTTGGTTGTATTAGATATGCAAACCGAAATTACGAAAAATTATCACAGGGTGAAAAGCAGCGTGTATTAATTGCTCGTGCACTGATGGCAGACCCTTCTTTGCTGATTTTGGATGAACCGACAAATGGATTAGATTTTATTGCACGTGAACAACTATTAGAATCGATTGAAAAAATTGCGAAAGATCCCAATGGCCCAAGCTTGATTTATGTCACCCATCATGTTGAAGAAATCCTGCCAGTTTTCACTAAAACCCTTTTACTAAAAGAGGGTCAAGTTTTTGCAGCTGGGGAGACAAGTAAATTGCTAACAAGTGAAAAGTTAACGGAATTTTTCAATCTTCCAGTACAGGTTGAGTGGAAGATAAACCGTCCATTGCTTACAAGACTACAGGTTGATGAGAAAGATAGAATCAGTACATATTGATGATTGAAGAGGCGTATGAATTCATCATGCGCCTACAATCGTTATTTTGGTTTATGTGTAAAACTTCACAGATTTAAAGAAGATTGTATTATATAGTAAAAGGGAGCTGTGATATTAAAAATTATCTGACTGAGAGGATAGGCACGATGAAAAAATCTTTTGTTTTCATATTGAGTCTGATGTTTATATTTATTGCAGGCTGTGGGTCAGCAAGTAACTTAACGATAAAACTTTCTACTCCAAAAACATTTACACCTGGAAAAATATATGCGATGCAGTTTTCTGTGGTCGACAAACAGGGAAATCCGGTGGAGGGGGCTAAAGTGAGTGCTGAATTAAATATGAAAAATATGGACCACGGAACAACCCCTGTAGCAGTTAAAGAAATTGGGGATGGCAAATATATTGGAACCGCTAATATAGCGATGAACGGTGATTGGATGGCTACAATAAAAGTAGAACAAGATGGCAAAATTGTTGAGGATGAAAAGCAATTTACTGTGGAGGCAAAAACATTAGCGAATGCCCATAAAGCGACAAAAGAAGTTACTTTACCTGAATTTAAGTTAATGGACCAGAATGGAA
>Ga0182747_1002438_pt1 | contig 13008 bp, 9 predicted proteins | sample eDN3rd30CBELigBY_FD_128526 | JGI IMG/M metagenome (GOLD analysis project Ga0182747, IMG submission 128526) | Enriched backyard soil microbial communities from Emeryville, California, USA - eDNA 3rd pass 30_C BE-Lig BY (version 2) (version 2) | ecosystem: Environmental > Terrestrial > Soil >...
ATCGTAGTCGAGGATGATGCCGGGCTGTACCTCTTCGGACTCGACGATGGTTGCATCACTTAGCCGGATGTACAGCGCATCGTCCTCTTCGTCAAAGCGCACTTTCACAGCCGGTTCCTTCGCCGTCGATCAGAGAACGCCGTCACGACCAATCGAATGACATGCTGGTCAGTCAAGAGCCAAGTGTGCCTGCTCCTGAGACATTGGCTCACTTATGAGTGGCACCGGCATCTCATCAAATGTACGTCCAAACAACTCGCGGCCAGAGCGGTGCTTCTGGACGCCGCCCCACTGCTTGAAGAAGAAGGGGACGTCTTTTGAACGACATTGATAGTAGATCTCTTCTACCCAGCGGGGATCTAGAGGGCGAGCACGAGGTCCAGATTCGCCCCCTACAATCACCCAGTGGATGCCCTCTAAAGGAAGATGCTCGATGCGACCAACAAGAGGCTCCACTGAAAGGAACCTGATGTGAGCAGGAACTTGGCTCAACAGTTCTGAACGGTACGCGTAACGCTGATTTTCGACGCTTACGCCCATCCAGATGTTGTCGGTCCACTCAAGTTCATGGCTCACGGCGATGAGTCTCTCGGGCCGCTTGGTCAGAATCTGAAACTGATGCTGGGGACAGCGCTTCATCGTGTTGAACACGCGCTGAATGAAGCCAAGAGGCACATCATCGTGCAACAGATCTGACATCGAGTTCACGAAGACACGGCGCGGTTTCTTCCACGTCAACGGCAGGTCGACCAGGTCCTGCTGCAACGTGACACGAAAACCGTTGGCATAGCGCGGTGATCCCATCGCATGCAGCCGTTTCGCCATAGCCTCCGCATAACAGTGCTTGCAGCCCGTGCTGACCTTGGTACAACCCGTGACGGGGTTCCAGGTCATGTTGGTCCACTCGATGTTGCTTTTCTTAGCCATCGGGAGCCTCACTCTTGAATTCGATCCAGCTAGTCGTACGCTCGGGAAACTGTCCTCGCTTGCGCTTTGGATTGGTGCTAACAACCGTGAGTAGCTCTTGCTTTTCTAACAGCCTTAACATGCTCTTGGGTGTGGAGAATGGTGTCTCGTTCAGAGCGAAGTCTCGGACCTCAGCGTACGTCACTACTTGCCCAGCGAAACGCTGGCGCAGGCTTGGGGACCAGATCTCGGGGTGGTCGAAGCGAAAGAGTGTCCGCTTACCAACGTGCGCATCCGAAAACTGATAGTCGCCCGTCTGGTCCATCCGTTGCATTGCTTCCTTCATCTTCTCCAAGCCCGTTGGATGCTGACTGGCGAAGATAAGAGCGTAGTCAAGTACCCTTCCAGACTTGCTCATCTCGAATGAAAACACGTAGCGGACATTCGGCAGCGACCGTAGACGCGCTTTATAGAGTTCGAGAATTGTTCTATAGAGGGTTGAAAACTGACTGGACTCGGACAGAGTGGTCTTCCAGGAATCATCACCGAAAATCTCATTCAAGAGACGCTCGTGGGAGGCGCTCGAGCCTGCTTGGAATATTCGAGCGATCGCGTCGGCATCGAAGTTTATTAGCACCTCGGATCGTGGACTGCCCAGAATGCTGGCAACAGTCTCAAATGGAACTCCTGTCGCGCCGAATGGGTCGACGAACACAAACAGCGGCCATGCTCCGGAGAACGCTTGCGGCATCTGCTGTTTGAGTTCTGCAATACCGTCAACAAACCATTTCTGGTGTAGATGAATCTGAAGTCGTGACTTGCCTTCAAACGGTGCTATACGTTCAGTGAGGTGATTGAACCGATCCTTGTGATGCTCGATGAAGGCGCAATGTATTGTTCCTGCGGTCCATGCTGCTCCACTGGCATCAAGCGCTTTGGTCGCGGATCGCAGCGCTGCTATGGGCGATCCCGCTGAATGGTTTGTGTATTCGCCGGGTCCGGCAAACCCATCAACATACAACAGATCGAATCTGCCCTTGCCACGCCCGAAGATCGGAAACCATGCATGCAAGTAGCCTTCTAGAATGGCGATCTTCGCAATCGTATGCGGTTCGGCTTTCCAGATCGTTGAATGTTTCTTTGGAGGCACTTCACAAGTCCTTCTGCAGCTGATAACAGAACGGATGTTCTTATCCTAGCATGGTTTCTTTTCAATTTCATCAACGTCATCAGGAGATCAGGAGAATAGCCCTCCATTGCTTCTTGCCAATGGATAGGGAGGCGAGACGTAACAGATTACCAGAGCTACGGATTAGCGCATCACGCGCCAACCACATCTCCCAACCGCGCCACAACTTCCCGCCCCGCCGCCACGGTCCCGCCCAGCGGGCAGCCGTCGGGGCCGATGGTGATGGCGGCGGTGGTGAGGGCGGTGTGGACGGCGCGCTCGATCTGGCGGGCGGCGGTGGGTTCGCCGAGGTGGTCGAGCAGCATGGCGGCGGCGAGAATCTGGCCGAGCGGGTTGGCGCGGTCGCTGCCGGCCAGGCTCGGGGCGCTGCCGTGGATCGGCTCGAAGTAGGCATGTTCGTCGCCGATGTTGCCGGACGGGCAGACGCCGATGCCGCCGACTGTGCCGCCGCCGAGATCGCTGAGGATATCGCCGAGAAAGTTCTCCATGACCAGTACATCGAAGCGGCCCGGATCCATGACGAGCGCCTGTGCGGCGGCGTCGGCGTAGAGCGTATCCGCCTCGATCTCGGGATAGTCGGCGGCGACCTCCTCGAAGATGCTGCGGAAGAAGCCGAAGCTGCGCAGGACGTTGCTCTTGTCGACGCAGGTGACGCGACGGACGCCATCGGCTGGCGCGCCATGGCGGCGCTTCGCCATCTCGAACGCCGCGCGACAGATGCGCTCGACGCCCGGACGGGTCATGAACATGATGTCGCTGGCCGCCCACTGGTTGGCAACACCACGACCGCGCGAGGCGTAGAGCCCCTCGGTGTTCTCACGCATGATGACGTAATCCACCTCGCCGGGCTGGAAGCGGGTCGGCGCTGCCATGCCCGGCCAGCGCTGGATCGGGCGCACGTTCGCGTAGGCGTCCAGCCCGCCACGCAGGACGCCGCCGAGCAGGCCGGCCTCGGTGCCGTCCGGCAGACGCACGCCGAGCAAGCCAACCGGACCCTTCATGACCGCGTCGGCCGCACGGCAGGCGGCCAGCGTCTCCGGCAGCAGGTTCGTTCCGGACTGCAGATACAGCCCGGCGCCGGCCTGATGCTCCTCGAAGATCAGCGCGAAGCCGTTCAGGTCGGCGGTCGCGCGCAGGACGTCCAGTGCTACGGCGACGATCTCCGGGCCGATGCCATCGCCGGGCAGAACAACGAGTCGGTAGGTGCGCATCACGTACTCCATCGGATCAGGGATGGCCAGTTGGGCCAGTCTAATAGAAATGGAAGGTCACTCCGAACCCAACGACACGCGTCGTCGGTCAGGCCGTCTGGCGCGGCCGCCCGATGGCGCTGCTAGCCACGAGGACTATCCCGATGACGAGCGCGGCGAGCGTTTGCAGCGTGAGCAGCTCGAACAGCTCGTCGGCGATGCCAGCGACCACAGTGTTCGTCGGTCCATCGCGGATCTGCAGATCGATCACGCGCTCGGCAACGACCATGAAGATGACCGTCAGCAAGGCGATACCGACCGGCACCAGCCCGGCCAGCCGCAGCGCCGCGCGATCGCGCCGAACGAGCACCGGCAGCAGGAGCAGCGCCAGCCCGATGATCCCGGCTGCGAGGCCAGTCCAGCGCAGGATGGCGATCTCGCGCTGATACGACGGCAGGTCGCGGGTGGCGAACAGGTTGATCGCCAGCGTTCCGTCCGCCTGTGTCAATGCCGACCCCTGATTTGGCGCGAGCACCCGCACGGCAGCGCGGATGGCGTCCTGCAGTGCCTGCGACCTGATCGTCACGGCGATGGGCTCGCCTCTGGTCAGCCTGCGATGGAGCTGCGCGGCGATGTCGACCAGCACTGCCTGGAAGCGGTCGGTGCCCAGCAGGCCAGAGACGATCGGAATGAGGGTGTCTCGCACGCGGTCGAGCAGGCGCGGAGAATCGGCCAGCAACGACTCGACAATGCGCGTCGCCAGCGCATCGCGCACATCCTCACGCGCAAGGGCGTCCTCGGCGACAGCAACGAAGCGCGATGTGTCGGAGATAGTGCGATAGGCCCACAGCTCCAGGTTACCGATGAACAGCAGGAGGACAGCGAGGACGACGCAGACGCGCCACGGCCAGCGGCGCGTCTGCGTGAGTTGACCATCGCCATTTGGCGACGGTGCTGTCACTGCCCGGTCGATTTCTCTCGCGAACGAGCGCTTGCCGCCATCACATCCATGCCCCGCCATAGGGGAATGAATAGGCCTCGATCGATTCCGGTCGCATCTCAATTGAATAGCCGGGCGCTTCCGGCGGCAGATAGCAGCCGTCGTAGACCGTCACCGGATCGAGGAAATGTTCATGGAGATGGTCGACGTATTCGACCACGCGACCCTCCAGCGATCCGCTGAACGCGATGTAGTCGATCATCGCCAGATGCTGGACATACTCGCACAGCCCGACCCCGCCAGCGTGCGGACAGACCGGCACGCCGAACTTCGCGGCCAGCAGCAGGACGGCCAGCACCTCGTTGACACCACCCAGCCGCGCCGCGTCGATCTGGCAGAACGAGATCGCCTCGGCCTGCATGAGCTGCTTGAACATGATCCGGTTGTGGCAGTGTTCGCCAGTGGCGACACCAATCGGCGCAACGGAGCGAGCGATCCGCCCGTGGCCGAGGATGTCATCAGGACTGGTCGGCTCCTCGATCCACCACGGATCGAACGGCGCGAGGTGCTCCATCCAGTCGATCGCCTGATCGACATCCCAGACCTGGTTAGCATCGACCATCAGCTTGCGCTGCGGGCCAATCTCCTCGCGAACGATCCGGCAGCGCCGGATGTCATCCTCCAGATCGCGACCGACCTTGAGCTTGACGTAACCCCAGCCATCAGCGATGGCGGCGCGGCAGAGCTGGCGGATCTTGTCGTCGGGATAGCCGAGCCAGCCAGCCGAGGTAGTGTAGGCCGGGTAGCCGTGCCGTCTGATCTCCGCCTCGCGCTCGGCCTTGCTCGGTTCCATGCGCCGCAGCAGGTCGAGCGCCTCCTCGGGGGTGATCGCGTCGCTGATGTACCGAAAGGGGATACAGGCGACGAGCTGCTCGGGGGTCATATCAACGACGAGCTTCCAGAGCGGCTTGCCGGAGGTCTTCGCCCAGAGGTCCCAGACGGCGTTCACCACCGCCGCGGTCGCCAGGTGGATGACGCCCTTCTCCGGACCGACCCAGCGCAGCTGGCTATCGCCGACCATGTCCTGCCAGAACGCGCCGGGATCGGCGGCGACCGACTCCAGCGTCCGGCCGACGATGAGGGGCCGCAGCGCCTCGATGGCAGCGACGCACAGCTCGTTGCCACGTCCGATCGTGAACGTCAGCCCATGGCCCTCGTAGAACGCGTCGGTGTGCAGGATGCAGTAGGCCGCTGAGTAGTCCGGGTCGGGATTCATCGCGTCCGAGCCGTCCAGCTCGCGCGAAGTCGGGAAGCGCACATCGTAGGTCGTCAGACCAGTGATCGTCGTTGGCACGAGGGGGTGCCCCTTCCGCTGTGCGGTGTCGTCGGATGCTGCCAGTGTAACCGACGATCGGCACCGCGCAATCAGGATCACGGGAGCAATCTGGATCGGTGAATCGTCGGCTGCCAGGACGACAATTGCCGAGGCTTCGATGCGTCGCTGCCGAAGAGGTAAGCGCGCGTCAAACGGGTGGCAAAGAGCATTCCAACCGCGTATCAGCCACCTACATCACCAGCAACACCACACCGAACGCCACGGCCAGCATGACCTCGGCGAAGATGGCGACGGTGGCGAGGGCGACGAGGAGGAGGAAGGGGAGGCTGATGATCTGGACGATCGGGGCGTAGATCTCCAGCCAGTCGCGGGCGCTCAGCAGCAGGCCGCCGAGACCCCAGAGCGAGCGTGCGCCGGAGCGCACTCCGCGCCGACCGCGACGGAGCCCGGCCACGATCTGCCCGAGCCGGTCGCGCGTCTGCGCAGTGGCTCCCGGCAATCCCTGCAGCTTCGCCGGTAGCTCGACCAGCTCGCGCAACGTCAACCACATCAGCCCCAGCACCCCGGCCGGGAAGAGCATCGCTGCGGCGATGAGCGCAACCAACAACCAGTCGGGGCCATTCCGCGGCGCAAGCCAGCTGGATACGGCGGTGGCGACGACCAACGTCGCCAGCAACGAGAGCGCGACGAGCGCGGCAGCAAACCGCGCGGCGCGGGCGGCCAGCGGGGTGATCCGCTCAAGGAGCGGAACGACGCGACCGAGCGCTTCGCTCGCGACAGCCGGTCCGCGACCGATCTGCTGCATCCGATTTCCTTCCGTCCGTCCGGCGGGACGTCAGCCCGGCTCGTTGGGCGAGATGGTCGTGGCGACGGCCGGCACCGGGATCTGATGTCGCCGGAACGCCTCACGGATGCGCAGGCGCAATTCGCGCTCCACCGCCCATTGTTGCAGCGGTTCGGTCTTGATCAGCATGCGGAAGGTGACGCCAGTGGCCGAGATGGAAGTGACACCAAGGACCTGTGGTGGCTCGAGGATGTGTCCGCCAATGCGCTCGTCCTGCTGAATGTCAGCAAGCACCTCGCGCAGGACACTGACGACCTGGGCGTCGTCGGCATACGGCGCAGTCTGGATGTCGATGACGGCGCGCGACCAGCCTTTCGACTGGTTCTGAATCACCCGGATTTCGCCATTGGGGATGATGATCTGCGCACCGTTAATCGAGCGCAGGACGGTGCGACGCAGGTCGATCGTCTCGACCGTGCCGGATTCCGCGCCGACGGTGATGACGTCACCGACGCCGTACTGGTTCTCGAAGATGATGAAGAAGCCGTTGATCATGTCGCGGACGAGGCTCTGAGCGCCGAGGCCGATGGCGACGCCGGCCAGGCCGGCACTGGCGAGCAACGGCGCGATGTCCATGCCGAGGTTAGTCAGCACCATCATGACGGCAATGGCAATGACGAGGACGCGGCCTGTCGATTCGACAACGCGGCCGAGCGTATCGGCCCGCTGGCGCAGGACGGGAGTCGGCTCGCCCTGCGCCGTGAGGACGCCGGAGACGATGCGATTGACCACGACGCGCAGCAGGCGCAGGATGATCAGCGCGATGAGAATGATGAGCGCGATGCGGGCCAGCGAACGCGCTGCGTCACCCAGGAAGGTGCCGACCTGGTCGACGACCTCGTCACCAGTGAGATAGTCGACGACGTCGGCCAGCTCACTGGGCATCAGATTCAGAATAGCGCCACTGCTGAAGAGCAGATGGACGTCGACAGGCAGCACAGATCAGCCTCGCTCGTATCGATATCGACGATCAACGAGCCTCTAGCCTAACAGGTCATTCGGCACACGACGACGGGAGCGGCCATGATGACCGCTCCCGTTCGCGTTGGTGCTGGATTGTGGGCCGCCGGGGCTAGCTTTCGGGCTGCTCGCCGGTGTCGGCGCTGCTGTCGGTGCTGCTCTCGACGTCGATCGCGCGCGGCGTCTCGGTCGATCCGCCGGCGCGAACCTGGATCTGGCGCGGGCGGGCGGCTTCGGCCTTCGGCAGGGTGACGGTGAGGATGCCGTTGTTGAACTCGGCCTGGGCTTCGTCCGGCTTGACGCTGCTCGGCAGCGTCACGGTGCGCTCGAAGTGGCCGAAGCGGCGCTCGCGAACGAGCCACTTCTCGCCCTCACGCTCCTCGTCAGCCTTGATCTCGACGGCGATCCGCAGCGTGTCGCCGAGGACCGAGATGTCGACATCCTCCGGCTTCGCGCCCGGCACGGTCGTCTTGATCATGTAGGCGTCGTCGGTCTCGGAGAGGTCGAGGGCCATGCCGCCGGTCATCGCGACCATACCGGCCCGTGGCCTGACGAACGACTCTTCGAGCAGGCTGTTCATCGCCTCACGCAACGACACGATATCTCGCCAGGGGTCCCAACGCTGAATACTCATGCAACCCTCCATCTGCTGTACGACTATGCTCACCAGGAGCGCCATCAGTCAGGTGTATCGTGATCATGATGGCTCACTCCATACGCTTCTGCATCTATCATAGTATCTTAGTCGTTCTGTGTCAACTCCCTGCTGACTGCTTCGACCTGCGTGCTATTGCTGATTGCAGAATCCACGCCGCCAAAGCGCAATGCAGCGACCAGACGCGTTCACAGCAGCGCGGCGATCGACTGCGCTGCGCGGGCGGCGGCCTGCGGGTCGAGCGGGCGGTAGCCGCTGGTGTCGCTGCCGAGTGCTGAGAGTGCTGCGGCCGCCAGCACCTCCGGTGTGGTCGCGTCGAAGTCCAGCCGTTGTCCGGCGCGGTGTTGCCTCAGCCGATAGGCGACGTGGACGAGCTGCTCGCAGTGATCCCGAAGCGGGAAGTAGAGGAATGGTCGGCGGGTGGCGACGAGCTCCATCGTCGTGCCCAGCCCACCCTGGACGATCCCCAGGTCCGCTGCTGCGAGATGCTCGTAGAGATTGTGGACGTACGCTGCGACACGGAGGCCGGGGCTGTCGGGCAGGCCGGCGGCGTCGATGCGGGGACCGGCGACGAGCAGGCACTCTGCATCCGGCTGCTCGCGTCGGATCAGCGGCCAGGCAGCGGTGACCAGATCCAGCAGTGGTCGGCCGACTGCGGTGCCGCCGACGGCGGCGACAACCAGCGGTCGGTCGGGTGCATAGCCGAGCCGCTGCCGGATTGCGGCAGTGTCGACATAATCGCTGGGCTCGAACGGGACGACGTAGCCGACGGCCTCGAAGTGCTCACGCGCCCAGTCGGCGATCGGTGGCAGGTCGGGGCCGAAGCGCTCCGGCACGAGGTCGTCGTAGGTACCGAAGTAGAGGGCGCGGTCGCGGACGCGCGGGTAACGCTGGACATGCTCCAGCATTTCGGCGTTGTAGTCGGCGGTCAGGATCGCTTCGCGTGAGTTGGGCGAGCGGTCGATCGGCAGCCAGCCGAGGAAGTCGGTCATGAAGACGAATGGGGCAGTCTTCAGCTCCGGGTTCTCGTGCAGGAAGTGGTCGACCTCCCAGGCTTCGTCGCCGATCCACAGGTCGTAGGCCGTCTCTCGGACGATGTCGAGAAAGACCATGAAGTTGGCCAGCAGGATCTCGTCCATCTCGCGGAAGGCGTGGAAGCAGTGCAGCCGGTAGTCGTGAGACATCGACTCCCAGTGGCCCGCTTCGCTGGCCAGCTCGCGGCTGCGCGGATGGATCGTCTCGCCCTCACGCTCCAGCACCTGCGTGACCGGTGGCTGGGCCAGCCAGTCGATCTGCAGATCCGGCACGAGCCGCCGCAGCTCACGGGCGATCGCGAGGTCGCGCTGGATGTGGCCGAGGCCGATCGGGCTGGAAACGAACAGCGCCCGGCGTTCGACGCGAGCCATCGGGCGCGACCAGCTGCGCTGTGACGGACGGGGAGGAGCGAGGAAGTCAGCAAGCTCATGGTTGATCATGACAGGATCGCGCAGCGGCGGGAGATGGCCGCAGCCTTCGAGCGTGACGAAGGTCCAGTCCGGGCGGACGGCTGCGAGCGCCCGGCTGGCGTCAATCGGGTCGCAGCGATCGATGTCGCCGTGCATCAGCAGGACGGGGCAGCGCACGCGCTCGATCGCCTCACGAGTCGGCATGCGGGGGAACTGTTCAGCGGTCGGGATTGTCGCGATGAGGATCTCGGGTGTGGTGTCGTTACCCCAGGCGATGCCGTCTTCAATGCCTTTCGTCGAGTGCGGCTCGGGCAGGAGCTGACCGAAGAAGAAGGCCAGCCAGTCGTCATAATGCTCGCGCCAGAAGTGCGCGTTGCGCATCTGCCAGCCGTCGTATTGCTCGCGCCGCGTCCAGAACTCGCTGTTGGGGCGCGGCTGCCAGCTCTCCGGCCAGACCCCGCAGGCGATCAGGGCCAGACGCGAGATGCGTTCCGGGTAGCGCGCAGCAAGGGAGATGCCGTAGTCGCAGCCACGAGAAAAGCCAACGACAGCTGCTTGTGCGATGCCGAGATGGTCGAGCAGGCCAATCGCCTGATCGACGATGCGGTCGTATTCGTAAGCTCGTGGGTCGGTGGTGCGCTCCCCAGCGCCGTTCCCGGGCGGGTCGAATGTGATGACCCGGAAGCTGCGCGCGAGCCAGGGGACCTGCATCTTCCAGATGCGGCTGTGGACGATCTGCCAGGTGGGCAGCAGCAGAACCGGCGGTGCGTCCGGCGAGCCGAACAGCTCGTAGCCGATATTGAACTCATGTAATAGAAGCGTCCCCGACTCGACCGGCTCGATAGCGCGCATGATCGATCCTCCTTGCCGTTGTCAGGCACGAGCCAGCGCAACTGCGTCACCCAGGAGTATTCGCACCTGCTCGGCGATCGGCTGCATCGCCCAATCCGGTGCGAGCGGTGGAGCTGGTGAGTCTGTATTCAGCCCGGCCAGCAGCGCATCGGCGCGAGTACGGGCCTCGGTGTCGAGCGCAGGGTGGGAGCGCGCCAGCATGAGTGTCCGCGCCGCCCGGTCGCGCTCGCGGTCGTCGCCGCCCACGTGCAGCGCGGCGATCTCGATTGCCGCGCCGAGCGCGACCGGGATCGACTGGGCATCAATCGCCAGGGCCAGCGCCTCGCGCAGATGATCGCGCGCTGCATCAGGCTGGCTCGCGGCGGAGAGCACGCGGCCGAGCAGAGCCAGCGTCACCGCGACGCCCCAGGTGTGGCGCAGTCCGCGGCGGATCAACAGCGCCTCCGACAGCCGCGTACGCGCCTCGCCGAGATCGCCGGTCGCGAGTGCGACGACGCCGAGGTTGTGGAGAGCGAAGCCGGAGCCGCGCCGGTCGCCGATCTCAGCAAAGATGGTCAGCGCTTGATGGTGCAGGCGGCGAGCTTCGTCGGCATTGCCGAGCATCAGCGCCGCCGTGCCCTGGTCGTTGAGCGAGTAGCCCTGGCCCCAACGATCCCCGGCAGCAATGAAGTGAGCAATGCTCGCGCGCAGCAGGGCGCTCGCCTGCTCGTAGTCCTGACCCTCGTGGGCGAACATCGCCTTGAAATTGAACGCCAATCCAAGATTGAACGGATCGTTCAGCGGCTCAAGGACCTCGATACCGGCGTCGATCGTTCGCTTGCCGGTGGCGTAGTCACCGAGGCGGACATAGAGCGAGCCATGCCGGATCAGCGTTGCGCCATAGGCGAGCTCCCACTCGCGCCGATCAGCACCAGGGTTATCCGGCTCAGCGGCGAGCATTGCGATGACCTGGCCGAAGATCTCCTGTGCCTCCAGATAGCGCCCGGTGACTTCGGCGTAGAGCCAGTAGCCGTGGATCGCTTTGAGGATATCGCTGACGCGGCGGCGCTCGATCGCCCATAGCCAGGCGGCGCGAATGTTCTCTGACTCGTTCCCGATGGACTCCAGCGCGATCTGCTGACCTGCGCCGCTCAAGTCTGCTTCGGCCCGCAGCAGAAGGTCGCAGAACCAGGCACAGTGACGGTCGCGGGCTTCTTCTGCAGCGTCCGGCTGCTCGGCAACCCGGTCGGCTGCGTACTGCCGCAGGAGCTCGTGGACATAGTAGCGCCCGGCTGGATCGCGACGCAGCAGCGATTTGGCGACGAGCGCCGCCAGCAACGGCAGCGAGCCACCGGCGACCGCTTCGGCAGCGGCGCGTGGGATGCCGCCATGGAAGGTGGCGAGGCGCGCGAACACTTGCTGCTCGGCAGCACTCAGTCGCTCCCACGACCGGTCGAACACGACGCGGATGCTGCGATGGCGCTCGGGGATATCTCGCGTCGGGCTGGAGAGGAAGTCGAGGCTGCGTTCGATCTCGCTGGCAATCTCGGCGCAGGAGAGCGTGGGCAGCCAGGCGGCCGCCAGCTCGATGCCGAGCGGCATGCCACCGGTGAGGCGACAGATCCGGATAACGTCGGCGAGTGTCGCGGAGTCGAGCTCGAATGCCGGCCATACTCGCCGGGCGCTGTGGGCGAAGAGCTGCACGGCGCTCGATTGCGCCGCTGATGCCACGCGGTCGGGAAGCGCCAGCCCGTCGAGCTCAACGACCCACTCCCCGCGCAGATGAAGCCGCTCGCGCGTGGTGACGATCAGCTGGATATCCGGCGCGTGACTCAGGATGTCGGCCAGGAACGTTACGTCCGGCAGCAGCTGCTCAACATTGTCAAGGACAAGCAGCGCCTCGCGCTCGCGCAGATGACGGATGACCTGCTCGGCGGGCGATGGCGCGCGGGTGAGGTGGAGACCCAGCGCGTCGGCGATGGATGTCGGGATATGGGCAGCCGCCTCGACACTGGCCAACGCGACGAAGTGCGCTCCGTCGCGAAACGCGCTGGCGGATTGCTCCGCCGCCCGGATCGCCAGCCGCGTCTTGCCGATGCCACCCGGACCGACCAGGGTGATGTGGCGGCAGGATGGATCGTCGATGAGCGTCGCGATTTGCTGCAGCTCGGAGTCGCGGCCGATGAACGGCGTCACGTCCAGCGGCAAGCTGGAGACTGTTCGATGTGGATCGCTGATCGGCAGCGCGGTTGGCTTGTCCCGAAAGCGCTCGTAGAGCCGGGTCGTCTCCTCGTCCGGCTCGATGCCGAGTTCGTCCGCCAGCGCGCGCCGACAGTGCTCGTATTGCGTCAGTGCGGCCGCGCGTTTGCCGCCGGCGGCGAGCGCCACCATCAGCTGCCGGTGGGCTGACTCGTCACAGCGGTCGATCTGGATGAGGCGCTGGGCGATCTCTGCCGCGTGGCTGTGTTCGCCACGAGACTGGTAGTAGGCCACCAGCTGACCGAGCGCGCGGGTGACACGGGTAGCGATCTGTTCGCGCCGGGCCTGCGCCCATTCTTCGAACTCAGCGCTATCGGGCACCGACAGGTCGGAGAGAAACGGCCCGCGATAGTGTCGGGCCACGGACGCGATTCGCCCGGCGCACTGGCGGCAGAGTACGCCTGTTGGGTGTTGGTGTGCATTGACCGCGTCGAGCAGCGCTTCGACAGCGAC
>Ga0182747_1002442_pt1 | contig 12988 bp, 12 predicted proteins | sample eDN3rd30CBELigBY_FD_128526 | JGI IMG/M metagenome (GOLD analysis project Ga0182747, IMG submission 128526) | Enriched backyard soil microbial communities from Emeryville, California, USA - eDNA 3rd pass 30_C BE-Lig BY (version 2) (version 2) | ecosystem: Environmental > Terrestrial > Soil >...
AATACCAGTAGATTCTTCAAAGTCATATAAGCTAGTTGGCAGGTCTACAAAGCGTTCTAATTCATTATAGGCTGGAATCCCATGGTAGGACATATCCAGACCTTCTTCTTCCTCACGTTCAGTTGCTCTATGACCAACTGTCATTTCACATACCTTTGCCATTACAACACCGCTGCAAAGCCCCCAAATAATTACAACAGCCGCGCCTAATACTTGTACACCAAATAGCGAAAACTCACCTGTTGTAAGGAGCCCATGAGTTGCATCAAACAATCCAACAGCAATCGTTCCAAATACCCCACCGAATCCATGAACCGCTACAGCTCCAACTGGATCATCTACTTTTAAATTGTCGATCAATAATGTTGCATTTTCAGTCTTTTGTCAAAAATAAAAGACTATATTTTCTCCTATTGAAGATAAATTATTTTCACCCTTTCCTTCTATTATTATGTGAGAAATCTCTTCTTCAACGAACAATATTCATCTTTGAATAGTAAAAGCATGTATTGAAAATAACGCGCTTTGATCAATATTTTTAAAAACAATATTGACACTAAGGCAAATACATAATTATAATTGGTAACATCAAATGTTTCTCTAAGGAAACAAATTGTCGTTAAGTAAAGACACGCAAAAACTTATATAAACTTTTAATGGGGAGGGATACTTATGGCATCCGAACAATTTGGTCAAAACAAGCTGCAAGACAATGCCGATACGATATTAAAAGGAGAATCTCGTGGATTAAAGCAGCTCTTGCCATTTTTAGGTCCCGCTTTCATCGCCGCAGTAGCTTATATTGATCCAGGCAACTACGCTACAAATATTTCTGCAGGATCAGCATTTGGATATAAATTATTATGGGTCATCCTGGCCTCTAACCTAATGGCGGTATTAATACAATCGATGTCTGCAAAACTAGGAATTGCCACTGGCAGAAATTTACCTGAAATTAGTCGTGATCATTTTTCTAAGAAAACTTCCGTATTTCTATGGATACAAGCGGAATTAGTTATTATGGCGACAGACTTAGCTGAATTTATAGGAGCTGCCCTGGGGCTTTATTTAATTTTTAATATCCCCATGATTGCTGCCGCTCTCATTGCGGCTGTCGGATCATTTGCTATTCTAGAATTGCAAAGACGAGGTGTGCGTCCATTAGAGGCGATAATTACAGCCATGATTTTTATTGTTGTTATTGCGTTCGGGATTCAGGTGTTTTACGCTCAACCTGACGCTGGACTGATTTTAGAGGGCCTTTTCACTCCATCATTCGAAGGAGTAGATAGTATTCTTTTATCTGCAGGGATGTTAGGGGCTACAGTTATGCCACATGCAATCTATTTACATTCAGGACTTACAAATAAAAGAATTCTTGGTAAAGATGAAAATGAGCGAAAAAAAATCTTCAAATTCGAAGTCATAGATGTCATTATCGCTATGGTTATCGCTGGAGGAATCAACGCAAGTATGTTAATTGTTGCTGCTGCTCTCTTTAATAAAGCAGGGCTGCAAGTTGACGATCTAGAAGTGGCTTTCAACCAATTCGAGTCATTATTAGGGCCCACTGCTGCAATATTATTCGGTGTCGGTCTGTTATCGGCCGGGTTATCAAGCTCCTCCGTTGGTACAATGACTGGAGACATTGTTATGCAGGGTTACATTAAGATGAGAATACCGATTTATTTAAGACGAGTCATTACAATGGTTCCCCCACTTGTGATTATTTTACTTGGAGTAAATGTTTCGAAGGCTCTTGTTATGAGCCAAGTTATTTTATCATTTGGGATCGCCTTTGCACTCATTCCTTTGATTATTTTTACAAGTAATAAAAAGCTCATGGGATCTTTGGTTAACCGTAAAATTACAACAGTAACAGCATGGAGTATTGCCGTTTTAATTATTTGTTTAAATCTTTTCTTGCTATACCAAACTATTTTTGCCTAAATTGAAAAAGCACTGCTAAACAAGTGTCGGAGTTTAGCAGTGCTTTTCATTGGAATTTATCTACCGATTATTGATTTGCTTTCTTCGTATCTACTACTTGAGAAACCTCCTCATAACCCACCGTGTTTCGGATCAAATGCTTTCTTCGATAAACACTCAAAACCATTCCCACAAGAAATGCATTCAGAACCGTCGGCATTAGTCCGTAACTCATAAATGGCAAGGGGATTGAGCTGAGAGGCAGTAATCCAAAGGTCATCCCAACACTATAAAGGAATTGAGCAGCAAAAATCGTTACACATCCTATGATAAGCAACTTTCCAAAGGCGTCTTTTATGGATCGTGAAATCAGCAAAAATCGTGCAAGGAAAGCTGCTAATATCATAAATATTACTATTCCCATTGCATATCCAAATGTTTGAATTAAGTTTCCGAATACAAGAGTTGTATGTGCTTCTGCAAGAAAGTCTATATTTTCCGCACCAAAGAACCTTGCATTTTCTAATGCCTTTTTTAGCGTCAGATATAGATACCCACTGCCCGTCGGATACTTTTCAGGATTAATAAACCCTAATATTCGGTCGATTTGATATGGTGCGATATAACCTTTTAAATAAGAAACGACAGAGCTAACAATTATTCCACCCACTAAAAGAATAGCTGCACAAACTACTAGTATTTTCTCTTTACGAGTAAATCGACTTTGCAGGAAGAGAACACCTACTAGCGCAATATAAATATATAGCATAGGCAGATTAGCAAGCTGCAAGAAGAGAAGTACCGAAACTCCAAATAGGCCAATACCTTGCCATAACTTGAAGGTTGCTGTACTAAAAAATGAAGCCCATGCTATTAAAAATAATGGAATCGCCATCCAACTTTGAATATCAAATGCGCCTATCTCAATCATTGATTCACCTTCGATAAGCTTATTTGAAAATTTACAAAGCGAAATAATTAATCCTGCCCCCGCTGCATAAAACAGATAGCCGAACCTTTTTAGTATTCGGTAATCAATGTACATCATACAAATCGCAAAAAGAAACCCCATAATGATAAAAATCACTTTATTTCGTATCATAGTTATTAGATTTAAATTGAAGAACTCTAAATACTTTCCTTGATTCACAGCCATAATCGGTAGAAAGCTAAGCAACAATATACCTGCTAACAAGGAAATAAGCAGCCAATCGACTTTTGGTTTATGCAATTTATTTAGAGACTTTCCAAGAGATATAGGGCTTCCCATCTCACGAACCGCTTTTTCCTCAGCTTCTATTTCACTATATCCTCTTTGCACCCAGGATTGTTTGGACTGCTGTACATGTTGGCTCAGCTCTGCCTTCACATATTCCTTTGCTTCTCTCGATTGGATCTGACTCGTTACGGTATCTATAAAGTGACTAATTTTCATTTGGCGTCACCTCATTGAATAACTGTTTTAATGGATTCCCCCGACTTTCCTGCAGCTGTTGTTCTTGTAAAATCTTCAAACCTCTTTTAGTTAATTTGTAGTATTTTTCCTCTTCTACCGTCCAATAAGATTCCAGGTTTCCTTGCTGCTCCTGCGCATGCAAGGTTGTATAAACAACTCCCTCATTATTGATGATGCTTTTTACACCTCTTATATGGAGTAATTGAGTCAATTCAAGGCCAGTCTTTTCTTGGGTCAGAAACGAAAGAATTACTCTCCAAAGGTCTTCGTCTTGAAGTTGTTCTATTTGTTCGTTTACTTTTTGACGATGGGCATCCGTAAACTTTACTTGGCGAAATGTACGATTATTCATCGCTTTCTTTAATCCCTTTAGTCGTTCTTCCATCGTGATCCCTCCAGCATTTCTTTTAGCAATGATTTGCTTTTGCGTAATCGTGTCTTAACGGTGTTTTGATTCACTTCGAGCACCTCGGCGATTTCTTTAATCGAACATTCCTCATAGTAAAACAAATAAATTACCTCTCGATATTTAATCGTTAGCTGCATGACAGCATCTGCCAGCTGCGCATCTTCATCTTGCTGGATAATTGTTTGCTCTATACTTTCTTTTTCGTCCGCTATTATTAAACTGAAATCATCTGCTGGTTTCACACTCTGGCTGTACCAGCTTTTCAAATAATCCTTTGCATGATTAATCGCAATTCGCCAAAGCCATGTTTTGATGGAAGATTTCCCTTTAAAGGAGGCCAATGATTTATAGCATTTCACGAAAATTTCCTGGGTCAAATCCTCTGCTATCGTCTCATTATGAACATAAGCAAAAACAAGCTGCTGGATTTCCTGACCATATGTACCCATTAATTCATCAATCAGCTCTTCATGATTGACTGTTGCCATCGAAGAACATGTTGTCTCTTCCACACTCTCCCCTCCATTTCGACAATTAGACGAGGCTATTAGATAGAAAGTTTTAAAAGTATAAAAAAAGTTGGCTCCTGTACTTTAGGAGAACCAACCTTTAATTTTAAAAAATTCGTATTATACTATTTCCGCCAAAAAGTTGTACAGTCTGCCTTGTCCAAAATATTAAACTTGATCATTTTCTCAAGCAGTTCATAATTTACCGGCTCATTCCATTTAATGCGGAATAAACCCTTGGTAGCACTGTAACCAGCTTGCGCAATATCCTCTGCAAAGTGCGCCATACCAAATTCTTCAGGGGTAGCACTTAAATGCTGTTTGGCTGTGGAAAAGCCCATAATAAACGTGCCATGATCGGTAAACATAGGCTGGTTCCATTTAAGCTCCGGCTTCAAATTCGGGAACTTCTCTAATATCCAACTAAAGATTTCTTCCATTCGTTCACGGTGATTCGGGTCATCAATTTTGTCTAAATACCCTTTTAACTCTTCTATGTGAAATCCCTCCCAAAACCAAAATACCATTTAGTACAATCATATCCAAAAGGGCTAGAAGGGTGCAACCATATAATGGGTTCGGGACTTAGTCATCGCACTATCTTGAATTGCTCTGGAATTGTGTATGGATTTGCGCCTCAGATTACGCCCTATACACTTTAATATTGTTTCTTCCTGATTGTTTGGCGGCATACATTGCGGTATCTGCTTGCTTCATCAGTTCGCCAAAGGAGGTTCCTTCTTTATGGTAATAGGCGACTCCTATACTTGATGTTGTAAATAATTCTTCATTATTGATCATCCATGGTTCCTGAAGAGAAGCGTGAATTCGTTCAGCGATCAATAGCGCATCCTTTTCTTCTTTGATTTCCGAAAGCAGGATGGTGAATTCATCTCCACCTTGTCTGGCAAGGGTATCGCTTTCACGAAGACAGTTTTGCACTTTCTCTGCAAATTGCTTTAATAGGTCATCTCCTGCATCATGCCCTAATGTATCATTGATTTGTTTAAATTTATCAATATCCATATAAAGTAGCGCAAACTTTCGGTCATACCGATCCGCCTCTTTTATGGCCTGTATTAGTTTTTCTCGGAAGAGCCTGCGATTTGGAATTCCTGTTAAGGAATCATAGAACGCCATTTTGCTTAACTTTTCTTCAAGCGTTTTTCTCTCTGTAATATCTCGGCCTACCATTTGAAGTCTAAGGATTTTGCCTTGTTCATCTAATATGAATTTTGCATGGGCTTCAATCCAAACCCAATACCCTTTCGCGTGTTTTATGCGAAAGTCGGCAGTATGATCTTCCTTTTCCGCGATTGCTTCCTGAAATCGAGTCTGCATTTTCTCAATGTCATCTGGGTGAATCATTTCAAATACTGAATAACCTTCAATTTCTTCGGGAGTATATCCTAATACATGTTCATGCGATGGCGAAGCATAAATCACAGCTCCATTTGGATCTACCACCCTTACAAGATCCGTCATATTTTCTGCAATTAATCGATATTGTTCTTCACTTTTCTGCAGTGCTTCCTCAGCTTTTTTCCTGCTGGTAATATCTCGGAAAATCATCAGAAAGGCATGCTCTCCTTCATGATTAATAGTAGTGCCGGTAACTTCAACATCTATAACATTTCCATCCAAGCTAATTATTTTCTCTTCAAAAGGAGCAATTTTCACCCCAATATCTTTCATCCGATCTATTCGCTCATTAACGGACTCCACATATTGTGGAGGGGAAAATTTTTCAATCGGCTGATCAAGCAACTCCTTTAACGTTGATGCACCCAGGAGCTTAATGCAAGCTGGATTAGCATACCGAATCAATCCCTTGCTATGAATAATAATTGCCTCTGGAGAAAGATCCGCGAGCCGCCCGTACCTTTCTTCACTTTCCTTTAACTCATTTTCGATTCGTTTACTTTCCGTTATATCCCGAATCATCGTCATGGCAGAGAGTTTTCCTCCATCATTAAAAAATACACCACCAACGATAGCATCTATAACACTTCCATCACTACGAACCAATCTCATCTCTTCGAAGGGGACTTCACTGCCTATTGATGAATTTAACATCCGTTCCTTTGAAACTTCTTTATAATCCTCATGAACAAAAGATAAAATGGGTTTACCATTTGCATCGTCCACTTTCATGATTCTTCTTGCGGAATTATTAGCAAAAATAATTTTCCCATCTTGATGAACGACAATTCCAAGCGGCGAACGCTCCACAACCTTTCGATAGCGCTCTTCACTCTCTTTTAAAGAGTCCTCAGCAAGCTTTTTCTCTGTAATATCATTTCGAATTGCTACATATTGATAAGGTTTTCCTTTGTCGTTTAAAAACGGAACAATGGTTGTCGCAACCCAATAATAACTGCCGTCCTTAGCCCTATTACGCACCTCTCCTCGCCAGGTATTCCCAGTCCCAATCGTTCTCCACATCTCTTTAAAAAATTCCTTTGAATGATAGCCTGAATTTAAAATGCGGTGGTCTTGTCCAAGGAGCTCTTCCCTGGTATATTGAGAAATCTCGCAAAATTTGTCGTTTACAAAATGGATGATGCCCCGCCTATCAGTAATAGCAATGATTGAAGATTCATCCAAAGCTTTTTGGACATCCGCCAGTTCTTTTATAGATGCTTTCAATGCTTCTTCACTTTTACCCAATGCAAGTTCGTTTTGCTTTCTATCCCGAAAATATCCTCGTGAAATCAGTGCAAATAACAATATAGATGAAATCATCACATAAAAGTATTTTTTCAAAACGGATATGAAGTTCATTAAAGCCGTATCATCAAACAGCACCTTCAATATTTGATCAGAAAAAAAGATCCAAATACAACTTAAAACAGCATATAAAAGAGTAATTTTTAGCGGTACAGTATAATAGTCAAATACGTTTTTAAATCTTTCAACTCTTCTAACATTCCTCTTATTCATTTCTATTTTCTCCTTCGAAAATCAACGCGCCCAGTGAATCCCTTAGACCCGCAGTTTTGCGTCCGTGCCTTTCAATAAAGTTTCCCTTTTCAAGAATTAACCAAAGCTTTCGATGTATTTTCCAGCACTTTATTTTCCCTGATATGAATATTTAAAACTCCATCTTGCACTTTATAACAAACGGGAATTTTTGAATTTAATTTAGTTATTTTAATAATTATTGTCCCAATTTCATTTGATATATTTTTCTTATCTTCGTCAAACTTTTGAGAAATATCCTCTTTGCGAAATTCATTTTTTGCACAAGAAAAACGAAGAATACTTATTCCAAATACCCTCCGTTGCTTGAATTTACGTTTTACGTTTTATTCTATTTTATATCTTCAAAAGATCTGCATTTGCATATCACCATGTATTCTTAATATTCACTTTCCTGCCGATGGGAATACTCTCCTATACACAATTTGAATTTATATCATTTAACATAATGTTGCACTATAACAGGCAAATTTTTGTTTCATTGACTATCGGTCAGCCTCCATTGGAATACGCTAAACAGATCGTACACAATATGCTCTGTAAAGTGTCATGGCAAATTCCCCAAAGATTCTTATCCACAACCTGAAATGTACTCAAAGTGAACTTGCGTTTTCAATACTTTTAAAATACAGCAAAAATGGCGATAATAGTAGCACAGTTAAGTAAACTTACAGGAGGATAGTAATGAAAAAGATCAGTATATCACAGCTTTTCGCTATTATCCTGTTAAGTACTGGGTTGAAAAATCATGTAATCGTCACACCTATATTAATTGACACTTCAGGCCGGGATGCATGGATTAGCGTAATCGTCGGTTATGCATTCGCACTTGTCTTTTCATTATTATTGCTATACGTATCAAGGAATTTTCAAACTGTCTCATTATTTGAATGGTTATCATCCACTTATTCTCAACAGCTAAGTAAACTTATAGCCATTTTAATAGTTATTTATCTCCTCATTACCGGTTGGATTACATTAAAAGAAACTGTTATGTGGACTGAAGAAACCTTTTTATTTAATACTCCAACATTTTTTATCATTCTGTTATTGCTTGCTTGCTCCCTTTACATTTCTTACGGAAGACTTAATGTAATCGCTATTTGTGCAGGCGTCTTGCTTCCAATTGTTATACTGTTTGGTATATTTGTAGCTCTTGGAACGATTCCCGATAAAGTTTATAAACTTCTTACTCCAGTACTTGTAGAAAACGGATGGCAGGAGGTTTTTCATGGTGCTTTCATTGTTTTTAGTTCAATGATTGAAATATTTATCATAATTATTCTTCAACACCAAGTTAAACAGAAACTAAAATTTAGGCATTTGGTAATTTTAATTACATTTTTGTCGATTTTGACGGTTGGCCCACTAATCGGTACTATAGCAATATTTGGGGTAGAGGAAGCATCAAGGATTAGATACCCCTCCTTTTTCCAATGGAGAATTTTTGGAATTGGGTCCTATTTTAATCATCTCGATTTTCTTTCGATTTATCAATGGACATCTGGGAGTTTTATACACTTGGCAATAATTTTATATTTAATCACAGAGGTTTTTAACATCAAAAAGAAAAAGGCTCGCATCCAAATCCAAGTATTTATTTGCATCCTATACTTTTTGATCATTTTAGCACCTATATCAAATGAAGATTATTTATTTTTTTTAAGCAATTATTATTATAGTATTTCTTGCATTCTTGGTGTCTTTATCACTCTTTGTATTGCATTACTAATTAAACTATCCAAGAAAAGGAAGAGTCCCCATGCGGAAAAATGAACAGACAATTGAACAATATATAAATAACCTTTTCAACTTTTCGTCGGATGTAACTATTGAAAAGCAATATCTATTTAACTCTAATATGAAGCAAGTTATGTTTGTTATTTACTGTAATGGGTTAACAGATTATAACGTCTTATTGAATTCCATCCTTCCAGATATTCATGATAAGTACTATTATGCTGGGCTCAACGGGATAGAGAATATAAGTTCTTCTAATCAAATGGAATTTTCTATAGGAACAGACGGTGTGGATAAAACAATTCTAGAAAAAGTATTTAATGGATATACAGCAATTGTAATAGCTGATACAATCTATTTCTTCAACCTATCCAATCCGCCTAAACGCTCCCCAGAGGAATCAAATTCCGAGGTATCCGTAAGAGGTCCTCGGGATTCCTTCGTTGAAGATATTAGTTCAAACCTTGCCTTAGTTCGAAAACGGATTAAATCAAATTCACTTGTTACGACTACCTTCGTTATTGGAAAGAGAAGTCAAACTCAAGTTAAACTTGCCTATCTAACCGATATACAAAACAAAAAAATAATTAAGGAGGTTACTGAAAGATTAAATAATATTGATATTGATTTTTTAAACAGCGATAATCAATTGCTTGGATATCTTGGGGACAATAAATTCCCACTATTTCCTTTATTAAAAGGTACCTCACGTCCTGACGGTGTTGTAAGCAGTTTAGCAGTTGGAAGATTTGCAATTTTTATAGATAATTCTCCAAACGTACTTTTAGGGCCAACAAATCTGGGCGTATTAATGAAAACCTCCGAGGATGAACACACACCTTTTTACTATGCAACCTTTGAAATAATACTTAGATTGTTCGGGCTTCTAATCGCTCTTTTTCTCCCTGCATTCTGGGTAGCTTTATCCACTTTTAATGCCGATCAAATTCCATTTCCTTTATTAGCATCTGTTGCCTCTTCAAGAATTGGCATACCTTTTAACGCTAGCGTCGAGATGCTTTTAATGCTTTTTTTATTTGAACTCTTCCGCGAAGCTGGTGTTCGACTTCCCAAAGCAGTCGGGCAGACTGTTTCAGTTGTTGGTGGGCTGATTGTGGGTAATGCAGCTATTCAAGCTGGAGTCACTTCATCAACCATGTTAGTTATCTCTTCGCTTACTGCAGTTGCCACTTTTACACTTGGAAATCAGGCACTTTACGGAACTGTTTCGATTTTGAGAATTTTTTCAATTATCCTATCATCTTTCTTTGGAATGTTTGGTTTTTTCATCAGCCTTTATATTGTTCTTGGCTATCTTGCTAAACAGGAATCATTTGGACTGCCTTTTTTAAGTCCTGTATCTCCATTTGTAAAAAACGACTTTTTAAAATCGATTATAAAGTTCCCAGCAGTAAAGCAAAATGACCGTGCATCTATGCTTGATCCAATCGATAAAGATAGACAAGGAGAACAGGAGCATTGAGAACACGATCCAAGATACTTTTCATTTGCTTTATTGTATTATTTCAGGCTGGGTGTTGGGATGCGAAAGAAATTGGCGAAGTAAATTATATCACTACATTAGGAATTGATTATAAAGAAGAAAACTATATTATTTATGTTCAAATGCTTGATTTTTCTAGTGTATCTAAACAAGAAACAGGAAAAATTTCACAACCTACTCCTTTATATATCGGGAAGGCATCTGGGAAGAATATTAATGATGCGGTTTATAATTTATACCGTACATCCCAGCAGCAAGTAAACTGGTCACATGTGGGAGCTATTATTTATTCTGACTCTGTATTAAAAAAGGGTATTCAAAAGGTTGAAGAATCCTTAATCAAACATGGTGATTTCCGTTATACTCCGTGGATATTTGGCACCAAAGAATCAATCGAAGAACTTCTTAGCGCAACAGGATTCTTTCAATTGCCTCCGGTATACACTATCTTGTATAAACCTAAGGATCCTTACCAACTTTTGTCATATATACAACCCTTGCGTATGTATAGGTTTATCTCTGATTATAGTGAACCTGGCGGAACCGCACTGCTTCCTTCCATCAGTATTAATGAAACCGTTTGGAAACAATCCGTTGATAAACCAGAAACCAAAAAAGTTTTACAAATAAATGGAGCTTTTCCAGTAAGCAATGGGAAGAACAAAGAATGGTTATCCTATGAGGAGATTTCGGGTATTCGATGGATTCAATCTCAAACTCAGAATACACCAGTTAATATCCTTGTAGATGATGTAAATAAAGGGACAGTAAGAATAAAGAAACCCTCTGCAAAAATTGAGGTAGTCAGAAATGACCGAAGCTTTCATTATAATATAACTGTTGATGCAAAAGGGACATTGTTAGATCTGGAAGACCCATTAAGTATAGAAAAAATTCAAGAACTAGTAGCAAAACAAATAGAAAAAGAAATTAGAAATACCTATCTTAAGGGAATAGAAAAAGATGCAGATGTCTACAATTTAAAAAATTTATTATTCCATGATAGGGTAGAGCTCGAACAAATAAAAAACTATCAGCTAACTGAAGAATCTTTAAATGAAATTACCATTAACTTCACCTTGAACAGTATGGGTGCTTATGATTGAATACTCAGCTATGAATGCTGAATCAACACTAATAATTAGAGGCACAATGACAGGATGTTCTCCTATCTTGTGCCTTGATCATTTTTATCATCTAGCTTTTTCTTGTTCTGTAGATTTCTTAAGTTGCGAACTAACTCATACAATAAAAGCCTTAAGCTTTTTATATCGCCACCGTCCGATGCTTTTTAGTATTCTATCCCCCAAAATTGATTACACTTCAAAATACAAGTGTTCGTGAAGACTGCAGCCGGGGTTGAATGCACTTTTGCAGGATGGGCAGGAAGAGCTGCCTGTTAGATATTCATCGATTGTCAGTTCATAACCACAGAACCCGCATAATACGCCCTTTTGGTGGAATTGAGTTTTTGGCCAAACCTGTGGTGCATGGCCCGCCTCTTCTTCGTGACAGGAGAAGCAAGGATAATATGTATCGCAACAGTAAAATTTAATAGCGATTCGATCTACCTCTGAGTGATAATGCAGACAACGTGTTTCTTCATCTACATCAATTCCTTTTACTTCCCGGCCATGTATCAGCATTTCAATAGGCCCCCTTGCTTTTTGCTGTTGAACATCATTTTTGAAACCTTTGAATAATTGGTTTTAGTCGATAGCCAAAAATTCCTGCAAAGATAGCTAGAATGATATCTTTCGGCAGCGGCACAACCATCCATGCCCAAGCCATTTTATAAGTAAAGCCTGGTGGTGCATCGAACCAAAATTTATAGGCAGCATACATCCAATTTGTTCCTATGAAATAATTGATGGCAGTTCCGGCCAATGCCGCGATTACGTAACCTTTTAGAGTTGGAAGCTTCCGAACAATTTCCCCAACAACATAAGCAACAAAAAAATAGGAAACTACGAAACCAAAAGTAGGTGTGACCAGCGAATCAAGACCACCTGAAAACTGAGCAAATACAGGCAACCCAACCAGCCCAATAAAAGCGTAAAACAGCATAGCAATTGTTCCAGTGCGGGCGCCCAATAAAATGCCGGCTAGAAGCGCAAAGAAAGTCTGAAGCGTAATTGGTACGCCGCCAATAATGAGGAAGGAAGAAATATTTGCACCGATCATCATTAATACCGAAAACATTGCAATTTGTACCATTTGTAAAGTGCGTGAATGATTTGTTGATTTTTCGATTGTAGTTGTCATCATAAACCTCCCCAAAGGCCAATATTTAGGAATAGTATATAAAACTAGCAATCATAGGTCAACCTTTTTTTATTTAAGTTAACACAAAACTATTTTGATTATCTCTTTTTAAACAGTAAGTTCAAATTTATTTTTCCTCAGCAGCAGACAATTAAACAATACGACGGTTGCACTTAATAGAAAGATTGGTGCAA
>Ga0182747_1002450_pt1 | contig 12970 bp, 11 predicted proteins | sample eDN3rd30CBELigBY_FD_128526 | JGI IMG/M metagenome (GOLD analysis project Ga0182747, IMG submission 128526) | Enriched backyard soil microbial communities from Emeryville, California, USA - eDNA 3rd pass 30_C BE-Lig BY (version 2) (version 2) | ecosystem: Environmental > Terrestrial > Soil >...
CGGTGCGTGATGTACTCGGGCTGGCCGGGCGCGATCTGATAGGTGATGACGTCACCGATGCGGATGTCCTGCGGCGCGGTCGGCTTGACGATGACGAGGGTGCCGGGCGGGTACGTCGGCTCCATCGACTTCGTCAGGACCGTGAGCGGGACGGAGTTCGTCGCCCAGGGGACGACGATGACGGCAGCGGCTATGCCGACGACGATGAGGAGAAGACCGGCGCTGACTCCGGCCGCGATGTACGACCAGACGCCCTTCTCGCGGCGGCCGGAATCGGTCGCTTGCTGCCTTGCCATTGAGGTTCCCCTGTCCCACGGTCGACGACGACCCAGCGGCGCTGGACGTATATGCGGGCGAATGCTCCAGCGACTGCCGCGCCTATCAGCACAAAGATGGCATACTCCTCCCACCACTGCACCGTATTGAACGCGAGATTCTCGTCGAGGTCGGCGAAGGGTCGCGGGCCGCCCCAGCCGAACTCGAAGGCGCCGCCGGCGATCGAACCGGTCGAGCTCGCGCCGGACGCGCCGGGCGTCGTGCCGGGCCCAGTGCCCGCGCCGCCGGTCCCGGTGCCGGGACCCGCGCCGCCGCCCGTCGTGCCGCCGTCGCTCGGCGTCGTGCCGGAGCTGCCGCCACTGCCTCCAGTGCCGCCGCCGTTGGACGGGTCGACCGGACCGATCGTGAGCGTGTTGGTGCACAGGGGCGAGCCGATCGCGTTGAGATCGACCTCGCTGAGCTCGGCGATGAACGCGACCTGCGCGGCCTCGTTCTGTGCCGTCGTGCCGGTCACGTCGGGGCGGAACCACATCTCGGCGTCGATCCGCACGACGCCGCCGGAGGGCAGCGGGGTCGCGCGGTTGAGGAAGTCGCTGCAGACGATGTCGTCGGCCCCGACCTTCGACGAACTGCCGGAGGCGCCGTCCGTCGTGGTGCCGACCGTGGACATGTTCATCGCGAGGGCGAAGTCCATCGAGGTCACCGTGAGATCCGACACGCCCACGCGCACCCAGGCGGGCTCGTCGGTGGCGTTTCGCACGAAGAAGGTGCCGTGGATGCGCGATCCCGGCACGAGCGACTGGCCAGCGGGGAAGACGGAGCCGCTGATCGAGCTGCCCCAGGACGCGCCGTCGAGGCTCAGCTCGACACCCCCGGTGACGGCGTTCGCGGCGCTCGTCGCAGGGCTGAGACCGACCGCCGGGAGGACGGCGACGGCCCCGAGGGCAAGCGCGAGCGCGCCGAGTCTCGACGCCCACCCGGTCCTGCGGGCCGCTCTCGTCGGTCGTGCTCGTCTCGCGCTCATGAGCAGTAGATGTTGGCGCTGCCGCCGTTGTTGACGACGTCGATCAGGCCGCTCGCGTACGGCGCCCAGGTCGATCCGGACTTGTAGTAGACGGTGAGCACGACGTCGGTCAGGTTCGGCTTGCCCTGCGCGTTCCACCAGGTGGTGATCGCGCTCGCGTCCCAGCTGAAGTTGGTCTGGACCTGCGCGTTGCCCCAGAAGTTCGTCGTGATCGACCCGTTCTGCGGGTTCGAGACATCCATGCCGTTGAGGTAGATCGCCCATTTGGAGGCGTTCACGTTGCCGTTGCCCGCATTCGCCCACTGGAATGCGAGCGACCACTGCGAGCCGCTGCAGGTGATCGGCACGAGCGAGGGGCCGGTCGGCGTGGGCGTGGGAGTCGGCGTCGGTGTCGGTGTCGGGGTGGGGGCGGGGGGCGTCGCGCAGTAGAGCCGGTTGTCGTTCGTCCCCTGGTGCACGAAGCCCATCGCCCGCGGCTCGGTGATCCGGCGGTAGATGTCTGCGTTCGTGATCTGCTGCTCGATCGTCATCTCGATGGTGACCGAGTTGCCGGAGGCGGGCAGGCCGTTCGTCGAGAGATAGTTCTGAAGGTAGGTCCAGTACGACTCGATGCCGGTCGTCGTGTTGTAGATCTGGATCTTGGGGTCGTACCCGTTGTTCTGGACCTCGACCTGCTGGCTCGGCACGGTGAAGGGCTGCCCGGATCCGTCGACGCCGTGATACGTCCACATCATGCGGAAGCGGATCTCGCCCTGGTAGCCGGTGCTCGCGGCCCACGAGGACTCGCCGAACGTGTTCCCGTTGTTGACGGTGCAGGACGCCGGGTAGCCGTTCGGGTACGTGTTCGGCGGGGGCAGCGGGGTGCCGATGAGGTCGAAGCGGAAGCCCTGTCGGCGGTACTCGAGCGTATTGTGCGTCCCCGCGGCGTTCACGACGCATGGCGCCGCGCGGACTTGCTTGTAGCCGCCCGGGGCGCCGCTGCCTCCCGCCGAGTTCGGGTTGATGTTGAGGTCGGTGTACTGGAGGCACAGGCGGTTCGGAGTGCTGCTGCTGACCGCCTCGACGATCCGGTAGGTACCGTCGCCGCGCCCCTCGATGACCCAGCGCTGGTTCGTCGCGTTCGGATCGGGCGCGCCGAGGAAGACGTCGGTCGTCTGATTCGTGAACTGCCAGCGCGGCGTCGAGGGCTGGTCCCAGCCGTCGATGTTCTGCAGCAGCATGTACTGGTTCGTGCTGTTCGGCGCGGCGACGAGCCGGACCTGGTCGTTGTACCCGCCGCAGCCGACATTCGACGTGAAGCCGAAGCGGAGCGGCACGGCGCCGTAGGCCATGCAGTAGGCACCGACGGTCGTCAGGTTCGGCGTCGGGGCGCCGAATGCGTTTGCGTCGTAGGTGCTGTAGACGTAGAAGCGGCCGGCCCCGTTGAACAGGTTCGCGATGTCCTGCGTGAGCACCTGCTGCGTCACCGTCGCCGCGACGGCGGTGACAGTCCACGCGCCGCCCGCGGCGTAGACGAGCCGGCCCGCCAGGTCGATCTGCGTGCTCGTCGCGCCGTAGCTCGTGACGACCGCGCTGTTGAAGGTCGTCTTGACGCAGAGCACGACGCTCGCGCCGGGGGCGAGCTTGAGCGGAATGCTCGCGCTGGAGTAGGTGTAGGGGGCCGCGAGCGTACCGGTCTGCTGGTTGCCGAGGGTCGCGGCGACACCGCAGCTCGCGGCATTCGCGACGGAGCCGACTGCGACGGAGATCTCTGCCGGCAGGCCCGGGCTCGTCGCGTCATGCGGCGTCAGCACGAGCTCGTAGCTCGCGTCGCGCGTGCCCGTGTTCTGGATCGTGACCGCTCCGGCGGTCGCGTAGGCGCTGCTCGCCTGGTCGTACGTGAAGTTGAGTCCGGCGACGCTGTTGGACTGCGAGATCGCGGGGGTCGCGGCGCCCGCGGTCGCGTGGAGCCCGAGCGGGCCCGTCACGGCGGCGTAGGCGATGCCGGCGCCGGCGGCGGTCAGGAACGCCAGGGAGCCGGCGAGGATGGCGACACGGGAGCGCCTCATGATCCCGAGTCTCCCGAGATCGTCACGTCGAACGTCATCGCTGACGACGGGACGATGCCGGAATCAGCGGTGATCTGGACGCAGAGCTTGCGTGTCGCCCCGTCGTCGATCGTGCCGACCGAGGTCGGCGTGCTGATCGCGAGGGCGGGATCGGTGAAGTACGGGCTCGCGAGGAAGCCCGAGGTGGTGCAGGCGTCGTCGAGCTTGAGTCGCAGCGCGTAGCCGCTGCCGGTCGTCGCGGTGAGGGTCGCGGTGACGTCGAGGTCGAAGTCGCCGTCGTTCTCGAGGAGCACCGGGATCGTCTTCGACTCGCCGGGCAGGAGGTTGGAGAACGCGGCCGTCGCGCTCGCCGGGTCGCCCACCGCGAAGCGCAGCGAGGCTTCTCCGTCGGCCGGGACCAGGATTCCGGCGTCGTACTGGGCGGCGTCCTGCCATAGCGCGTAGGTGCCCCCGCCGGCGACGACGCCGATGAGGACGGCGCCCGCGGCGAAGGCGACCCCGGTGCTCGCCTGCTTGGCGGTGCGCCGGGCCTTGCGGCGCCGGGCCGAGCGCACCCGCTCGGAGACGGGCTGGCGGCTCACCGCGTACGCCCCGGCGCGCGCCTGTGCGCGTGTCGGGCGAGCGTGCCGTCCAGCCATGATTACGAACCCCTTCGGGTGGGTCGCGGTTCGGCCCTGCGGGCCATTCGGGTGGTTGAGCGCTGGGTGTGGGGGTGCGCGCCGGGGCCTGCGCGCTACAGAACAGGCCCCGGCGCGATCGGTCAGCTCTTGACGACCTGCTGGAGGACGAAGCTGAAGTCCGTGAGGTCGAGCTCACTGCCGAAGAGCAGCTGGTCGTCGGCGTCGAACTTGACCCGGAGACCGGCGTCGAACGTCGTGGTCTCAGGCGCGGTCGAGTTGACCGTGTAGACCGTCGTGCCCGTGGCGACCCCGACGTACTCGCTCGCACCCGCGGGAGCGCCCGTGCCGGGCAGGTCGGCGGCGCCGAGCGGCCGAACCGTGACGGTGTAGCCAAGGGTCGCGGCAGCTGCGAGGTCGACGTCCGACTCGAAGGTGTAGTGGAGGTTGGATCCGACCGCGGTGATCGCGAAGTCGTTGACCACGTAGACGAGGTCGGTCTCCGGGACGACCATGTAGTTTGCGATGTCGGCGATCTTGTCACCGGGGGTCAGGTAGTCGGCAACGTCGGGCTCCTCGGTGAGCCAGGTGGCGTGCCCCGGGTCGAGGTCGTCGGAGCGGGGGTCGGCGAGCCATGTCGCGTAGTCGGCGTCGTAGTCCGCTGCGTAGCTCGCGAAGTCGTACCAGCCGTCCTCTACGCCCTGGACGAGCGAGAGTTCACCGGAGATGACGGTGCCGGCAGCGACCTCCTGCGACGCGTTCCAGAGGGCGAAGGTGCCGCCGCCGCCGAGGAGGAGGAGGGTCGCGGCGCCGACTGCGATGGCGCCCTTGGCGTTTCTGTTCATGGTGTAGCGCTTCCTTTCGGGCGCACGGGGGCATGCTCGAACACCGGAGCGATCCGGCCCGAGGGCAGGCTCCCGCTGACCCATAGTTCAGGCGGGTTGAGATTTCGGGTGTGGCCTCGATTGGATACAAGCGGGGCCAGCAACAAGGTTAACGAGCGACGCGCCGAACGTGGGGATTCTTCATGTCCCCAATGAGGGGGACCCCCCGGCGGGTTGTCCCCGAAAGGGGGACACGTTCGCCCCGTGGCCGACCGGCGACATTCGCGCTCGGCGCGCCGCCGTCGGACCCTGCCGGAATGGATACAGACGCACGGATCGCGTGCATCGATCCCCGCGGCCCGCGGGCGGGCGTGCGACGATGGTCGGGTGCGTCGCCCCGGTCCACTGCAAGCCCTGCGAGGGCTCGTCGCCGGCATGCTCACGACATTCCTGGCACTCTGCTTCCACGTGGTCGGCGGCGGGGTCGCACCCTCGGCGCTCGCGATCGCCGTGTGCACTGCCGCCGTCTGCTGGGTCGCGATGCTCGTGGGCCGGGCCCGCCCCTCGCTGCCACTGCTCATCGCATCGATCGCGATCGCGCAGGTGGTCCTGCACACCGCGTTCTCGCTGACGACCGCGACCGCGACGCTCGCCGGCGCCGATCACACCGGCCACGCGCACGACGCGATGCTCGACGTCGTCGTGACGGGCGGCGGCCACTCGATGTGGGTCGCGCACCTGCTCGCCGGCGTGCTCACGGTCATCGCGGTGCGTCGCGGCGAGCAGGTGGCGCGCCGCCTCGTCGAGCTCGCCCGCATGGTCGCGGGCTCGCTGCTGCGGCGAGTGCTCGGAGCGCTCGGGGTGCTCGCGATCGCCGCGAGGCCGCTCGCGCGACGCGGGCTCGGCATCGTTTCGGCGCGGCGCGGGCGCGCGCTCATCGAGGCGCTCGGCACGGTGCTCGTGCGCCGCGGGCCGCCGCTTCGGCTCGTCTGACTCACCCCCCAATCCATTCGGCGCGCCGCGAGTCCGCGGCCGATGCCGCCCGGCGCGCCCCGCAGTCGCAAGAAGGAACCAACATGTCCAAGCAGATTCACTCGCGCGCGCGCCTCGGTGCGCTCGCCGGCGCGGCCGTCGCCCTCGCGGTGACCGGCGCCCTCGTCGTCGCGAGCCCCGCGGCGGCGCACGTCCATGTCGACGGGGAGGCGGTCCCGGGCGCGCGCACGACCGCGACGTTCCGCGTCCCGACCGAGTCCGAGACAGCCTCGACGACCTCGATCACGGTCGCGCTGCCGACCGACACCCCGATCACCTCGGTGCGGGCGCTGACGAAGCCTGGCTGGGAGTTCGAGGCCGAGCGGGTCGACCTCGACGCGCCGGTCACGATCGGCGACGTCACGATCACGAGCGCCTACGGCTCGCTGACCTGGACCGCGACGGGGGACGGCATCGCGCCCGGGGAGTACGACGAGTTCGTCGTGCAGCTCGGCCCGGTCCCCGATCAGGCGGAGCTCGTGCTCGCGACCGAGCAGGGCTACAGCGACGGCACCGTCGTGGCGTGGGACCAGACCGGCGGGCACGACGCCGAGCGTCCGGCACCGGTCCTCGCGATCGGGTCGGGCGGGTCGGCGGCAGCCGTCGACGGCATCGCGGTAACGGGTCTCGTGCTCGGCGGGCTCGGCCTCATCGCCGGCCTCGTCGCGCTCGTCCTCGTCATCGGATCGCGGCGCCGCGCGGGCTGATCCGGCACGACACGCGTGCGGGGGCGCATCATTCGCCCCCGCACGCGTGATATAGTTGATCAGTGTCAACTACTGAAGCGCCGGTGACCGCATCGGTCCCGACCATGAATCACCGGCAGGTCATCAACGCGCTCATCGCGCTGATGGCCGCGTTCTTCGTCCTCATCCTCTCGGGCACGGTCGTCTCGACCTCGCTGCCCGTCATCGTGAGCGACCTCGGCGGCACCCAGTCCGACTACACCTGGATCGTCACCGCCAACTTCCTCACCATGGCGATCTCCACCCCGATCTGGGGCAAGCTCGCCGACATCTTCAGCCGCAAGCTGCTCATCCAGATCGCCCTCGCGACCTTCACGATCTCGACCGTCGTCGCCGGCTTCGCCACCACGGCCGGCTGGCTCATCGCGTGCCGCTTCTTCCAGGGCATCGGCGTCGGCGGCATGATGGCGCTCGGCATGGTCGCGATCGCCGACATGGTCAGCCCGCGCGAGCGCGGCCGCTACATGGGCATCATGGGCGCCATCATGGGCGTGGCCCAGATCGGGGGCCCGCTCCTCGGCGGCGTCGTCACCGACGCGTTCGGCTGGGAATGGAACTTCTTCCTGCCGATCCCCGTCGCCGTCACCGCGTTCCTCCTCATCCAGTTCACGATGCACCTGCCGCGCCACCGTCGGAAGATCAAGGTCGACATCCTCGGCGCGATCCTGCTGTCCGTGAGCATGGGTCTGATCCTCGTGTGGATGAGCCTCGGCGGGAAGGACGGCGGCAGCGGCGGCTTCGCGTGGGACTCGGCTGAGAGCATCATCATGATCACCGTCGGCGGCGTGCTCCTCGTCGCGACCGTCCTCTGGGAGCTGTTCGGCACGAAGGAGCCGATCGTGCCGCTGCGGCTCTTCGCGCAGCGGACCTTCGCGCTCGCGACCATCGCATCGCTCGCGGTCGGTGTCACCATGTTCGGCGCCGCCGTGTTCCTCAGCCAGTACCTCCAGATCGCGCGTGGCATGACGCCGACCGAGTCGGGACTCTTCACCATCCCGATGGTCGTCGGCTCGCTCCTCGCCTCGCTCGTGTTCGGCCAGCTCATCACGCGGACCGGGCGTTGGAAGGGGCTCGTGATCTTCGCCGCCGTCGTCCTCGTCGCCGGGCTCGCGCTCATGGGCACGATCCACTACGACACCTCGATGTGGCTCGTCGGCCTCTACATGGGCATGCTCGGCGTCGGCACCGGCGGCCTCATGCAGAACCTCGTCCTCGTCACGCAGAACCAGCTGCCCGCGAAGCAGCTGGGCGCCGGCACGGGGGCGATCACGTTCTTCCGCAGCCTCGGCGGCACGATCGGCATCGCCGCGCTCGGCAGCCTGCTCGGCACCTGGGTCGCGGAGAAGATCAAGGCCGGCATGGCGATCGTGCTGCCGAACGCGATGGCCGACCCCACCTGCGCCGACAGCCTGAGCGCGCTGCAGAGCGGCAACCTGACGCTCACCGCAGGCCTGTGCCACCCGGTCCGGATCCTCATCGAGAGCTCGTACGGCGACGCCATCGCGGCCCTCTTCTGGGTGTGCGTGCCGCTCGCGCTCATCTCGCTCATCGCCGCGCTCTTCCTGCCGAACCTGTCGTTGTCGCGCAAGACCGCGGCGCAGCAGCTGGAGGAGGAGCTCGGCGCCGAGTTCGTCGCGCTGGCCCCCGAGGACGGCGAGACCGTGGCAGCCGGGGCCGAGGCCCGCATCGGGGAGAATGTTGAGCATGACGAGTCCGGCACCCGGGGCTGACACCGACGCGAGCGCGGCCGTCGAGTCGCTCGAGGTCGCGTTCCGGCGCGTGACCCAGCTCGTCAAGCGCTCCGTCACCACCATCGCGACGAGCGTGCACCCCGAGATGCGTCACGCCGGCTGGGTCGTCTTCACCGTCGTGCACCGTGGCGGCACCGACGGACAGCCCGTCACCGTCGGCGAGATCATCGCCGAGACCGGCATGGACAAGTCGGTCGTGAGCCGGCAGCTGCGCGCCCTGAGCGACTGGGAGCTCGTCACGACGAGCCGCTCCGCCGCGGACGCCCGCGTTATCGTCGTCGAGCCCACCGAGCTCGCGCGCGAGCGCTTCCGCGACGTGCGGGCGCGCCAGCGCGAGTTCTACCGCCTGGTGCTCTCCGACTGGCCCGCCGCGGACCTCCGCAAGCTCGAGGAGCTCCTCAACCGGCTCGCCGACGCGATCACCGATTCCTGAGGATTCCCGCCCCGATCAGCTGCTCGAGCAGGCCCGCACCGTCTGGCGCGAAGAACCAGCGCACCGGCGACTGCGCCTCCAGATCGTCCGCGCGCTTGCGACCGCCCGCGAGGACCGCCTCCCCCGTGGACAACTGACGGATGCACACCGCGGCGACATTGCGCGGGTGCTCCCGCGCGAACTCGGCATAGATCTGCTCGTCGTGCTGGCCGTCGTCACCGAAGAGCAGCCAGCGCACGTTCGGGAACTCCGCCGCCAGCCGGCGCAGCTCCGCCCGCTTGTGCTCGCGGCCGCTGCGGAAGAAGCGATCGTGCGTCGGGCCCCAGTCGGTGAGCAGGAACGGGCCGGGCGGAAACAGATTGCGGGTCAGGAAGCGGCGGAGCGTCGGCGCGATGTTCCACGCGCCCGTCGACAGGTACATGATCGGCGCGCCCGTGTGCGCGCGGCGGATCCGCTCGTAGAGCACCGACATGCCGGAGACCTGGATGCGCGCGTGCTCGTCGACGATGAACGTGTTCCACGCGGCGACGAGCGGGCGCGGGAGCGCCGTCACCCACACCGTGTCGTCGACGTCGGAGATGAGGCCGAAGCGCTCCTGTGGCTCGACGACGAAGATCTGCGCGGAGACCGTCTCGGCGTCCGCGATCGTGAGGTCGATCGCGTTCCACCCCGGCGACAGTCGCACCCGCACGGTCGCGTCGACGATGCCGCCCCGGTCGATCGGGACAGTGAACGTCTCCCCGCCGATCCGCACCTGGAGCTCGGTGTCGTCGGTCGGGACGCTCAGGAAGCTGCGCCAGCCGCGCACCTTCTCCGCGCGCTGCGCGGCCGGCGCGTCCGGCTTAGCGAGCACGACGCGCGCGAGCACCCGTACCCACTCGGGGGAGCCGTAGCCCGTGTACGGGAGGATCGTGTTGACCCGCCCCGCCCGGCGGGCTCGCCGCTGACGCCAGCGGTGGAACGCGTCCTCGACACGTGCCGCGAGGTGTCGCTTCCTGCGGCCCTCGCTCGCTGCCGGTTCAGACGGACTCGTCGTCTCGGACATCGGGATCCATACTGCCATCGCCTGGCGCGGGTGCGAGCGGATCCGAGACCTCCGTCGCCTCGGTCTTGGACAATCGACGCTTCACGATCCACACGATCACGAAGAACAGCGTGATCGCGGCGGCGAAGACGTAGCCCGCGTAGTGCAGATTGTCGACGAGGAGTTCGCGGAACGCGATGCCGGCGAACGTGCCCGCCGTCACGTACGCGATGCCCCAGATGACGGCGGCCGGCGTCGCCCACAGCATGAATCGCCGGTAGCGCATCGGCGACATGCCGACCGTCACCGGCATGAGCGCGTGCAGGACCGGCAGGAACCGGCTGACGAAGACGGCGATCCCGCCCCGCCGCTCCACGTAGGCGGCGGCGCGATCCCACGCGGGCCCGATCCGGCGGCCGAGCCGCGAGCGGCGCAGCGCCGGACCGATCCAGCGGCCGAGCAGGAAACCGACCGACTGACCCGCGAGCGCGCAGACGATCACGACGACGAGCAGCACGGTGTAGTGGATCGGATCCTCGACACTCGTCGCGGCCGCGACGACGATCGTGTCGCCGGGGATGACGAGCCCGACGAACAGGGTCGTCTCGAGGAAGATGCCGACGCCTGCCGCGACCGTGCTCCAGACGGGACCGATCGCGACGATGACGTCGAGAACCCACGCGATGATCTGGGACAGCCAGACGCCGAACGCGTCGAACGGGTTCACCCGCCCATTCTGCCGGTCGAGTCGGTGGAGGATAGTCGGGTGCGGGATCGCGTGCTCAGCTGCGACGTGCCGGGCGGCGTGGATGCCGAGCGGGCGTTCGAGACGCTGTGGGGCGGCGCCGAGCACGCGTTCTGGCTCGACACGGATGCCCGCAGCGGGGGCATGAGCTTCCTCGGCGCGGCCGAGTGGGTCGTCGACGCCGAGGAGATCCGCACGCGCGGCGGCGACGTGCTCGGCTGGCTGCGGTCGGAGCGGGCCAGGTGGGATGTCGACACGTCGGACGTGGACGGCGGCTTCGCGCTCGGGATCGTCGGGTGGTTCGGCTACGAGCTGTACGCCGAGACGATGGGCCTCGGGGCGATGGCGCCGCGGCGCTACCCCGATGCGCTCTTCATGCGCGTCGATCGCGCGCTCGCGGTCGACCACGCCACGGGCCGGGCACGGTTGCTCGCGCGCGGGCGCGCCTGGGAGGGCGAACTCGCGCAGTGGCGCGATGGCGTGCTCGCGCAGCTGGCTGGAGTCGGCCGAGGTCTCGAAGCGCCGCTGGGCGGCGGCTCGACCTCCGAAACGGCCGTCGCGCCCGCAGGCTCCGGCAGGTCCCTGAGCGAGGCCGCAGGCCGAGTCGAAGGGACCCACCCCCTCGAGTGGGCTTACAGCGACGAGTACTACCTCCGGATGATCCGGGAATGCCAGCACGCGATCGCGGAGGGCGACGCCTACGTCCTCTGCCTCACGACTGAGGCGCACGTCGCGGGAGAGTTCGACCCCTGGCAGGTCTACTGCCGCGTGCGCCGCAGCTCGCCATCGCACCACGGCGCCTACCTGCGCTCCGGGTCGATCGCGCTGCTCAGCGCATCGCCCGAGCAGTTCCTCACGGTCCGCCGTGACGGCTGGGTCGAGACGAAGCCGATCAAGGGCACGCGGCCCCGCGGCGCGACACCCGCGGACGACGAGGCGCTCGCGAGCCGGCTGCGCGCCGACCACAAGGAGCGCGCGGAGAACGTCATGATCGTCGACCTCATGCGCAACGACCTGTCCCGCGTGTGCGCGGTCGGCACCGTCGAGGTGGTCAAGCTGCTCGAGGTCGAGACGTATCCGCACGTCCACCAGCTCGTCTCGACCGTCGGCGGCCGGCTCGCCGCGGGACGCGACGCGGTCCACGCGCTCGCCTCCTGCTTCCCGGCCGGCTCCATGACGGGTGCCCCGAAGCACTCCGCAGTGTCGATCCTGTCCCGACTGGAGGGGCGCAGTCGCGGCATCTACTCGGGGGCGTTCGGCTACCTCGGCTACGACGGCGCCGTCGACCTCGCGATGACGATCCGCTCGATCGTGATCGACCCGGCCGGCGCGACGATCGGCACAGGCGGCGGGATCACCGCCCACTCCGTCCCCGAGGACGAGCTCGAGGAGACCCGGCTCAAGGCGGCGGCGCTGCTCGCCGCGCTGCAGCCCTGACCCGCGCGCATCGCGTTCTGAGCGCACCCGCCCCGGAGCACGCACCGCGACCAACTAAACTCGAACGTCGTGACCGACGGGGACGAGACGACGCACGCCGAGGACGGCGCCCAGTACGACATCCGCGCCATTTCGGCGAAGTGGCTCGACCACTGGGAAGCGCACGGCACGTTCACGACCGTCGATGACGACCCGCGGCCCCGCAAGTACATCCTCGACATGTTCCCGTACCCCTCGGGCGACCTGCACATGGGGCACGCGGAGGCGTTCGCGTTCGGCGACATCGTCGCCCGATACTGGCGCCAACGCGGCTTCAACGTGCTGCACCCCATCGGCTGGGACTCCTTCGGCCTCCCGGCGGAGAACGCCGCGATCCAGCGCGGCGCGAACCCCGTCACCTGGACGTACGACAACATCGCGCAGCAGCGCGAGTCGATGCGCCGCTACGGCGTGAGCTTCGACTGGACCCGGGTGCTGCACACGAGCGACCCCGAGTACTACAAGTGGAACCAGTGGCTGTTCCTGCAGATGTTCGAGCGCGGCCTCGCCTACCGCAAGGAGTCCTACGTCAACTGGGACCCGGTGGACCAGACCGTGCTCGCCAATGAGCAGGTCCTCGCCGACGGCACCTCGGAGCGCACCGGCGCGCTCGTCGAGAAGAAGAAGCTGACGCAGTGGTACCTCAAGATCACGGACTACGCCGACCGCCTCCTCGACGACCTCAACCAGCTCGAAGGCTCGTGGCCCTCGCGCGTGCTGCAGATGCAGCGCAACTGGATTGGGCGCTCGACGGGCGCCGACGTCGACTTCGTCATCGAAGGCCGCGAGGCGCCGGTGACCGTCTTCACGACACGTCCCGACACGCTTTTCGGCGCGACATTCATGGTCGTCGCCCCCGACTCGGAACTCGCCGCCGAGCTCGCCGCCGGGTCCACCCCGGCCGCGCAGGCCGCGTTCTCCCAGTATCTCGAGCGCACGCAGCGGCTCAGCGAGATCGAGCGGCAGGACGCCGA
>Ga0182747_1002454_pt1 | contig 12963 bp, 13 predicted proteins | sample eDN3rd30CBELigBY_FD_128526 | JGI IMG/M metagenome (GOLD analysis project Ga0182747, IMG submission 128526) | Enriched backyard soil microbial communities from Emeryville, California, USA - eDNA 3rd pass 30_C BE-Lig BY (version 2) (version 2) | ecosystem: Environmental > Terrestrial > Soil >...
CAGCATCTCCTCGACCCGCTTCCGCATCAGCATGGGAGAAACACCCTGCTGTTCCAGGCCAAAAGCGATCTCGTCATCCACGCGATCCGTGAGCATCTGCGTTTCCGGATCCTGGAAGACAAATCCGACCTCCCCCGCCAGATCGCGCGGACCTGTGGTGCGCGTATTTCGGGAACCGATGCGCACATCTCCCCCAAAGCGGCCGCCAGTGAAATGCGGAACGAGACCGTTGAAACATCGCAACAGGGTCGACTTACCCGACCCCGATTTCCCGACCAGAAGCGCGAACACGCCCGCATCGAGATCCCAGGAAACGCCGTCCAGCGTGGCCTCTTCGGCTCCCGGATATTGGTACCGGACATCCTCCAGCGTCGCGACCGCCACCATCAGGACGCCTCCTGCACGGTGGGCACAATCAACGCCGGGACGGTCAACAGGGACAAGCCAAGCAACATCGGGAGATCGGTAACCGGCCACTCCAGACGAGGGTAGGGATTGAAGATGGCGGCTTCCGGAACCGCCAGATTGCGCCAAAAGAAGACCAGGAGGGCAAGCAGCGATATCACCGCCACGATGCCATCATTCCGGCTCCAGGCAGACTCCCGATACCGGGTAGTCACCCGCCCGGCAACGGAGCCCGCCCGAATCGCGACCAGACTGCATCCAGCCATGCAAAGGAGCGCACCAAACCCCAGCGGGAATCGACCAACGGCGAACGCGTATGCCATCAGAGAGCCACTACCGATGGCAACGACAAGCATCCCGCGAGACAAGGTGGATGGCGATGCTGCCGCACCGCTATGTCCGAAGCCCCGCGCTTCCAGCGCCTCGGACATGACGATGGCCCGTTCCAACCCACCGCCAAGCAACGGCACCACCAGTGCTGGCAAATCCCGCACACCCCGGAGCCGGTGACCACGAGCCGCCTGGGATTCCCGAATTTCCCGGAATGCGCTGGAAGCTCCGGGGAGAAATGACCAGGCGACAGAACCAGCCACGGCAATGGGCGCCAAACGGGGCGGTACCGATCGCATCAAATCCGCCCAAACCAAACCAGCCGCGACCGTCGTGCCGGTCAACACCAGGGTGACGATGGCCATACCGCTGACGATGCCATACACCACTGCGTTCAGGGTCACAGGTCCGCTGATGATCGGAATCCCATCGGGCACCGTCCACAGCACGGCAGTCCCGGAATGAACGGTGAGCGCGTTGAAGATCACCCCCACCACCATAAAGACAATCGACATGCGGACGATCCACTGCCAGCCCTGATGCGAGCGGGAGGACCACACGGAACGCACCGCCAGCACCCCGATCAGGACAACGCCGATAACGAAGGGGTTCCTGGCCACGAGCAGGGGCACAATAACCGCCAGGCCCCACACCAGCCACGTCCGGCTATCGAGCCGGTCGGCACTCACGACGACCTTGCCTGCTGGATACGTCGCGATCGCCAGATTGCGAACCCGCCGATGCCAACTACAACCACCGTTCCGGCAACAGCCGCCACCAGATTGTTCGAGGCTCCCGAATCCTCCGATGACGGCATGCCTTCGGTGCGCAATGCCACGGCCGGCAGACCTGACGCATTGACCTGTGAGGAGACATTGGCGCCAGCACGGTCGGCCAACTCTTCCATCGAGATCGCCGGCAACGTAACATCCGACCCGGCCCAACTCCAGGCCTGGATATCGCCGGAATGGACACGGGAAGCACTGGCGCCAGCATTGGCGAATGTCCACTCTCCGGGGGCAGTCTGGTTCGAAAGACGCCAGAAGGGCGAGCCGGGATCCGATGTCTGGCAGAGCCGCTTGCGGCACTCTCCGACCGGACAACCCGTGTCGTCGATCTGGCAGACACCTTCACCCATCCCGCCAAACCCAACCGTCACGAGATCGAGCCCACTACGCTGGAGCAAATCGACCCCGGATATCTCATCTTCCTCAAAGGGCACCCAGGCGTAGGAGATCCGGCCATCGCCGTAGTCCACCACCAGTCCGGCGACATTGAAATCGGCCGCCAGGGCTGAAGCTGGCCATAGATTCGCAAGGCCAAGAATGCACACCACCAAAAGGGCGATGTGCATCCCAAATCCCGGACATCGTGATGGTGTTGATGCGTGCATCGAACTCGCCTCGACGAGACGGGAATCGACCGGAGCAGGTTCCTGTTCCCCGGTCGATTCCCGATTGCTGCGCTATGCGGCCCGGGCCAGGAACGCAGGGAACAGGGCAACAGGCGTGGCGTCCGTCGATGACATCACCGGCAGGGCAGCACCAGCCACAGCGGGAATAGCCTGCACGGTGGAGAAGAGATTCTCGCTCGTGTCTGCTGCCTGGTAGAAGTACGCACCAGACGCCAACTGGAACGACGCCAGTGCCGATTCCAACCCAGATGTCTCACCGCCAGTGGCGATCATGGCCTGAAGGACCAGTGCCGTCGAGTTTGCGTCCGCCTCGGCCCCCGGAGCGTAGGCAGCGCCCGTTTCCGATACGGTGCTGGCCAGGAAATCGAGGGCGGGAGCCATCGTCTCGTGATCGGCATGACCGGAAGCGACCAGCGCCTGGACGACCATGGCCGTCGTGTTGCTGTCCGCCATGGCGGGATCGGTGGCACCATCGAAGGCCCAGCCACCATTTTCAGCCTGGGTCGATGTCAGGATATCCAGGGCACTCGCCGGGATATCGTTGCCAGTGGCGGCAAGCGCGAGGAGTGCATAAGTGTGATTGTAGAGACTCTCACCATAGATTCCGGTTTCCGCATCCTGACCGGTTTCGACGATCGAAATCGGGTTGGATCCGGCAATATCCGCAGGGTTCTCACCTGCAGCGACCAATGCCAGCACCAACTTGGCGGCCTGACCGACGCCAGTCTGCTCGTACACCAAAGCGACATCGCCTGACCCAAGCCAGGCGATGGCATTGTCCACCGCATCGGCGGTGTCGATCCCCGCGTTGCCAGCGGCTACAAGCGCGAGGATCGCATCCACGGTTGTGCCCGCATCCTCGTCACCGGAATATCCGGCAAAAGCCCCGTTCTCAAGCTGCTGATCCATCAGCCATGATGTCGCGGCGTCCAGGCCCCCCTCACCGGCAGCCACCGGCGATGCCGACGGAGTGGCATCCTGCGCGCTTGCCGGCAGGACAACGGCCAGGGCCATCATCAACACCGCAACAAGCCGAATCATATGTCGCATTCCTGTTGTCCTCTCTTCTTCCGGTCGTTCTCCCGACCAATACAAAAGCCCACTCGATAGGAGCGGGCCTGACTGACGGAACATCCTGTCACGGGTGTTCCTTCTGCATCCCCGGACCGGTCTTGCACCGGCGGGTGTGCACCATGTCCTGCACCCTTGATATCGCGAAGGGTCTCAGACGTATCCTGGCGTGGTGACCTGGCTTCGGGCGGGAAATACCCGCTCGTTACAGTTGCGCGACAGCACCGGATTTACACCGGCTTCCCGCACCCCGGGATACGAAGAGTGGAATGTCAATGTGCAGGCGGCAAACCGCCGTGGGACCATTCTACTCCAGCGGGATCACAATTCGACGCCAAAATCCTTTCGTCGCTACACGATGTAGTGGTATAAGGGACAGAGGGGTATTCCGGGTGACGGAAGCGTCGTCAAAAAGGGGAAATGTGTGGATCTCGATTATTCTTTGGCATTGGGGCTTGCCGCCGCGTCGGCCGCCATTCTCGGCAGTATGTTGGGATTGGGGGGTGGCGTTTTTATTGTGCCGCTCTTCACGCTGTATCTGGGTGTTGACCCGAAGATCGCCGTCGGGGCAAGCGCAATTGCGGTGGTAACCAATTCTGTCGTCGGTTCATCCAATCACCTGCGCAACGGGTTCACCAATATCCGGCTCTCGATGCTGCTGCAGGTCACGACCGCAGTCGGTGCGATCGTGGGAGCCATCATCGCGATCTGGGCGGATGCGTCGATCCTGAAGGTGTTATTGGGTGTCCTGCTGGTGTATTCCGCCTTTAGCATGATTCGCAGCCGGAAAGTCGCCTATCCCAACGCCAGTCCGGATACACCAGATCCCTACTCCATCGGTGCCACGTTTTCCGATCCCAACTCGGGTGGGGAAATTCGGTACGTGCCGCAGCGGGTAAAGACCGGCCTCGCGATCAGCACCAGTGCCGGGGTGCTATCCGGCATGCTGGGTATCGGCGGCGGCGTCATCCAGGTGCCGGTGATGAACCTGATCATGAAGATGCCAGTGAAAGCGGCCGCGGGAACGAGTTCATTCATGGTCGGCATGACGGCGGTGGCGACCGCAGCAGTCTTTTACAGTGAAGGAAAAATCGATCCCAAGGTCGCGGTACCCGCGATGCTGGGGGTGTTTGTGGGGTCCAGCCTGGGATCCAGACTGACAAAACGCCTCAAGACCGAACGCCTGGTGATGATCTTTTTCGTGATCCTCACCTATCTCGGTGCGTCCATGGTGCTCAGTGCTTTCGACTTCAACCCGTTTGGATAACGAGACATGACTGATCAAACATCCACGACCATGCGAACCTTTGACTCACGACAGGTCACTTCCGCGGCAATCAAGGTCCTGACCACGGGATGGCGGCTTTCCTTTGCCCTGGTCATCATCGGGCTGGTGATCGCCATCATCCGCGATGAACCTCTGGCCAGGGAACTGGGGACCTTCAGCCACGTCTTCGATGAACTTCGGCACGGACATTCCAACGGGTTTCTTGGCGTCGGCATCCTGGTGATGATCCTGTCGCCCATCGTCTCCGCAGCCACGATCGCGGTGAGCTTTTTCCGCATAGGAGACCGCCAGTACGGGATCATTACCACCGTCGTATTCATCATCCTGATGATTTCGATTGGCCTGTCGTTGCTCTAGAGCAACAGCGTATCGAAAGCGGTTCACGTGCTGGAGCCTGTTGTCGTGAACAACACTATTTCACGCCCTATCGCCATCATCGTCGCGATGGAAAGCGAACGTACGCACCTCGAACGAGCGATCCCGGATTGGGATCATCGTATTGATTCCGTATGGCCCGTGATGCGAACGACCTGGCATGGCGTGGAACTCGTTGCCCTGAGATCCGGTATCGGTATGGTATCCGCCGCAGCGGCGACGGAATTTGCCATAGCCACCTACTCCCCTCAATGCATCCTCAACTTCGGCTGCACCGGAGCGCATCGGCGTGAGATCCTGCCGGGTGATGTGGTCATCGGGACTGACCTGGTATCGCACGGACGGATGCGGATATCCCCGAGCGAAGGCATCATTCCCATGGATATCCCGTTCACCGTGCATGGCGAGCCAGAACCGCGCATCACGCCAGGTTGCGATCCCGAACTGGTGAAGCTGGCGCAGGAGGCTGCCAGGAAAACGCTTCTGGAGCCCTGGCCGGAGCACTTCCGGCTGGCAGCGCATCCACCCGATGGGGCGGTTCGCGTGCACACCGGACCGGTAGCTTCGGCCGATATCTGGACGCAGGACCCCGTGTGGCTCGACGCCATGCATGAACGCACCGGATCCCTGTGCGAGGATATGGAGGCGACCGCCATCGGCCAGATCGCCGCCATGCACGGTATACCGTTCCTGACGATCAAGGATATTTCCAACAACGAATTCCACGCCGAATCAAGCTTCGAAGGAACGGAATCCGATCTGCCGCTCAGCGAGGTTGGGAAGCGCGCGGCGGCGCTGACCGTTGCCACCATTGAGCGAATCGCCGACCATGGACTCAAACGCTAATACCGCATCCGGCTGTCTGCTGGTCCCTATCCCCGCAGAATCTTCTCCATTGCCTTGCCCTTTGCCAGCTCGTCGATCAGTTTATCCAGGTAGCGGATCTCCTGCATGGTAGGTTCTTCGATCTCCTCCACCCGGACACCGCAAATGACGCCCTTGATCAGGGACCGGGCTGGATTCAGGTGAGGCGCTTCCGCAAAGAAAGTCTCGAAATCCGTTTGCTTCTCCAGATGCGCTTCCATCTCTTCATCGTCGTATCCCGTCAGCCAGTTGATGATTTCATCAACTTCTGCTTGCGTGCGTCCCTTCTTCTCCGCTTTGGCGATGTAGAGCGGATAGACCTTCGCGAAACTCATGGAATAGATCGGATGTTTGGTCATGTTTCCTCCCTGATTTCACGCTGTCTGGAATGCGCACCATAACGCCACGGACCCGGTCAAGGATGGCCGGGATCCTGATAGGCAGGGAATCCTAGTTCGACCATTCCGGGGGCCGAACAACGAGACGGCCATTGGCGGGATCGATCTCGGGGACGAACTCGGGATGGTTGGGCACCATCAACTGCTCCGCCGTATCGGGCCGTTCGCCGATGACCAGCACATCGTGAGCGCCGGTCTCGATCAGGTCGATGACAGTACCAACCGGCGTTCCATCCTCGAGATACGCCTTAAGCCCGATGAGCTGGAAAAGGAAATATTCGCCTTCTTCCAATGGACGGGCATCTGTCCCGGCAATCTTCACCGGTAATCCTGAAAGCAAGGCACCAGCCTCGGGAGAATCCGTACCCGCGAGCTTGATGATGGCCCCGTTATTCGTGAAGCGGATATGTTCCAGCGTGACAGGCGTATCGCGGTCACCAAGGTAGACCGTTTCAACGGTCGCCAGGTTCTCCGGATCGTCTGTCAGCAAGCGCATTTTCACGTCGCCGTATACACCATGCGTGCCGCCAATACGGCCAACGGTCAACCGGACGTCCTGCAATGGCGTTTGTGGATTCGGACCAGCGCTTTCGATGAGCGTGCGTGGCGGAGCCGGTTTGCGATGGCGCGCGGCGGGACGCCGCTGCCCACCGGGGGCAGACACCGACGGGGAGCCGGTGGCCGGCTCCCCGTTCGCTGCGGACGTCATAGATGGGGATTCAGTCTTGTCCTTCAATGTCCAGACTCACTCGCAGATGGTGACGGGATCCGGCGATCATCAGCGCGGTACGCATCGCCTTCGCGATCCTGCCACCCCGCCCGATAATCTTGCCCAGGTCAGATTCGGGCAGACGCACCTGAATCTGGACGGACGAGCCCCGTTCGACGGCTTCGACAGAGACGGATGCCGGATCGTCCATGAGCTGCTCAACCAGCCACACGACAAGTCCGCGCAACTGCTCCACAGGATCATCCCCGTTCGCAGCCGCATCATTCATCACCTGATCGATCTCGTCTTCCGGAACCGATTGCTCGTCTTCCCGGACGTTGTCGACATCCTCAATGGATGCATTGTCAACGTGTGGATCCCGCTCGTCGGCAGCCATTACGCGGTCGCTTCAGCAGCTGGAGTCCCGGTAGCTTCGGCCGACGCATCAGCCGTGACACCGGCACGCTTCAACAGCCCCGCAACCGTATCCGACGGCTTGGCGCCAACGCTCAACCAGTACTTGACGCGCTCGGCGTCGACCTTGACGGTAGCTGGCTCGGTAAGTGGATCGTAGTGGCCCAGGATTTCGATGAAGCGACCATCGCGCGGCGAACTGTGCTCGGCAGCGACGATACGGTAAAACGGACGCTTCTTGGCGCCCATGCGACGAAGTCGAAGCTTGATCACTGGTGACAACTCCCTGTCGGAGAATGCTCGGGCTTCATGCCCAATCAGTCATGAAAAACAAAGTCATGCCGGAACACGCGATTGAGGTTTCCGCTTCGTTCCAGACATCCTGCATGCCACGCATCACCGCGCCCGATATCGGGAGGCAAATCGCACTGTGATTCACCGGACTACGTTTGGCAGCCCCTGACCGCAAACGGTCATCACATCCCGTCATCGGCCAGATTGCCCTTTGGCATTCTGGACGCATGCAAGAAGAGACCGCCACCGGCGGCCTTGAGCCATCAATGTAGCACAGTCTATGGAACTGGGTCAAAATCAGGTTGGATGTGGGGGATTATCCCGACGATCAGGAAATCGTGGGAGATGAGTCGGCTGTTTGGCGTCCGGGCTTGCCGTCGCGGCAACAGACTTTGATGACGGCTTCGGTGAGATCACGGGGGAGTCCGAGGCTTTTTGCCCGGGAAATGAGTTCGATGGAATCGTGCCGCTCGACAAGAGCTTCGGCGATCAATTGGGTAGGTCGGGCAACCGCCTGATCGGCGCTGGAAGTGCTATGCATGTGTCTATTCCCTTCAAGTCAAAAAGATACCGGGTCATGTGTGGTGCATGGACCCTTGCTTGCAATTTCGCCAAACCTGATGGCGAAATTGCACCAGCCAGTACCTCATCGTAGCAAGATGAAACCGTTTTCGCAATGTCTTAAGACGTCTTCGCACGACACTTTACTTGCAGTTATGTCCTATTAATGATGGAACAACCTCATACCTACGCGGGTGGACACGCAAATCGCCCCTACGCAAAGATGTCTGCATGCGCCTGGTTTGCCATCCATTGTGTTCGTAGAACTGGCCCTCGCCGCTGCGGACAGTGGCCAGTTTCCGGTGGAAACCTCGCGGACGGCATCCAGAGGTCGGCCACGAGGGCCGACCCTACGAGGATCTGATGCGTGGAAAACCCGAACTACGAAGCACACCAGCGGTCAATCCCGGGTGATCCGCAACGCATGATCCAGATTCGGTATCAGGCCGGAGATGCCGTCGTTTCGGCTGACAGCCCTTTTGGCAATTGCAGGGCAATTTCATCCCGGAATGCCTGGAGTTCAGCAGCCGTCCGCGCCTGGTCCCAACCTTGTGTGCGGGAGGCGACCCGAGCCGCCGCCTCAGCGACGCCAAGACCAGCATCGGGCTCCAGGGCGAGCATCGTCCGCCGGAGCAAGACGTCGGCCAGGGTTTTGGCGAACTCATCGTTGAAGGCAAGCGGAATGGCCGCCGCGATCCCGGGCATGCCCGGAACGAGCGGCTCCCGCAGTGCGGCATCCTCTTCCGCCAGCACGACAAGCTGGCGAGCCCGTGAACCATACACACTGAGCATCCAGACAGCGCTCTCGGCGGACAACCAGTCCGGGCGGTTCGTCACGAAATGCTCGGCAAACGACGGATAATCTCCCTCGCCACCAGGTAGCGGTTGGGTGCGGGACCTGCTCTTCGGTGCCTTACGCCCAAGCTTGGCAAATGCCGCATCGACCGTCTCCTCGGCGAGACTGCGATAGGTTGTCAGCTTCCCGCCAATAATCGACAGCAATCCCTCGATCTTCGGTGCATGATCCTTAATGATGTGCTTCCGGGTAATGGCCCCGGCGTCGCCCTCTTCCTGATAGGGCAAAGGCCGCAACCCGGAGAATGTGTACAGCACATCTTCACGTTCGAGGTTCGCATCCGGGATCGCCAGATTGGTCTCGGTCAGGAGGTAGGCAATCTCATCTTCCGAGGCCACAATCCGGTCCGGATCACCCTCGAACCGGATATCGGTCGTCCCGATCAGGTAAAGATCGTTCCAGGGAATGATGAAATACGGCCGACCGTCCTGCCGGGCCTCGATGTAGAGCGCATCGTTCGGGGCACCCGGAAACGGCTCCACCACGATATGGCTGCCCTTGGTGCCGCCAATCAGGCGCTTGGGCGCCTGCGTTCCCGTGATTTCGGCAAGGACCTCGTCCACCCAGGGACCCGACACATTGATCGTCAACGGTGCCCAGACGATTTCCGTTTCACCGGTCAGGATATCGGAGAGATGCACTCCCTTGATCACCCCGGCTTCAACCTCGAACCCCGTCACCTCCGTGTGGGTCCGCACCTGGGCGCCATTCGCCACGGCGTCGATCACGTTCTCGACGACAAGCCGCTCGGGGTACGCAACCTGGGCGTCATAGTACCGGGCGGCGGCCTTGAGCCCCTGAGGATCCAGACCGGGCTCCTGCTCCAGAGCCTCATCTTTCGTAAACATACGGTGCCGTGGCAACGATTTGTCGTAGGAGAGGACATCGTAGGCGATCATGCCAAGCCGGATCATGAACGGACCGCGGGAATGTCCCTTGTAGATTGGCAATGTCAACGGCAAGGGGTTGACCAGATGCGGAGCGGCCTTGAGCAGCCGCTCCCGCTCCCGCAGGGATTCCCGCACCAGGGCGAACTCGAAATGCTCGAGGTAACGCAAACCGCCGTGAATCAGGCGACTCGACGTCGAGGATGTTCCCGCGCCAGGATCGTCCTTTTCCACCAGCAAGACCTTGAGTCCGCTCAGGGCCGCCTCGCGCGCAATCCCGGCACCATTGATCCCCGCCCCGATGACGACGAGATCGAAACGCTTGCTTTCATCTTTACTCATTTGCGACGCCACTCCGTACCGCTTTCGCTCACCCGGCGATATTCATACGTCCCCAAGTGTAGCCGGACGAATTGTTAACGCGCCCGCGCCCTACCCGCTCCTGGCACGACCGACCGCGTCATTCCACACATCAATGCGCGATTGACGCGCGGATTCCGTGATGGCGGGCTCGAAACGACGATCCACTTGCCAGGCCGCGCGAACCTCTTCCCGATCGGACCAGACACCAGCCCCAATCCCGGCCAGATAGCCCGCGCCGAGCACCGTGGTTTCCACATTCTTCGGCCGCACGACCGGTACCCCGAGGATGTCTGCCTGCATCTGCATCAGCAGATCATTCTGGGAGGCCCCACCATCGACGCGGAGCTCCGCCAGAGTGATACCGGAATCGGATTCCATCGCCTTCAGCACATCCCGCGATTGCATGGCGATCGCCTCCAGGGTGGCCCGGGCAATGTGCGCCGCCGTGGTGCCCCGGCTGATACCGGTGATGGTTCCCCGGGCTTCTGCATCCCAGTACGGTGCGCCCAATCCGGAGAGGGCCGGAACAAATGCCACACCGCCAGCATCGTCCACCGATGCCGCAAGCGCCTCGATCTCCGACGACGACTTGATGATGCCGAGCCCGTCACGCAGCCATTGCACCGCCGACCCGGTGACAAAGATCGCCCCTTCAAGCGCGTATTCCGTGACCCGGTCGACATTCCAGGCAATGGTGGTCAACAAGCGATTGTCGGACAGCATGGCTTCCGGACCGGTTTGCATTAGCAGGAACGATCCGGTGCCGTAGGTATTCTTGGCTTCGCCGGGTTTGAAGCACGCCTGCCCGAACAGGGCAGATTGCTGGTCACCGGCGGAACCGGTGATCGGGATTTCCCTCCCGATGACAGAAGCGTCCGTTATCGCCAGGCTTCCGGAATTCGGCACAACCTCGGGAAGCATGGCGGCCGGGATCCGCAAATCCGCGAGCAGTTCGGCACTCCAGTCCTGCGTGCAAATATCGAACAGCATGGTACGCGAGACGTTCGAGATATCGGTGATATGCGCCTTGCCTGCCGTGAGATTCCAGATCAGCCAGGAATCGATGGTCCCGAAGCAGATATCGCCCGCTTCCGCCCGACGCCGGAGACTGGCGTCCCGATCCAGCAGCCAGGCAATTTTCGAGGCCGAGAAATACGCATCCGGTACGAGGCCAGTGATCTCCCGATACCGCTCCGCCATACCCCGGCGCTCGATATCGCGGATGACACCGGCCGTTTGCCGGGACTGCCAGACAATGGCCGGGGCAACAGGCTCTCCGCTGGCACGATCCCACAGTACGGTGGTTTCACGCTGGTTCGTGATACCGATGGCGGCGATGCTGGAGGCACCACCGTCGAGCCGATCCAGCACCGTATGCACCATGCGAAGCGTGACATCCCATATTTCGCCGGCATCGTGATTCACCCAGCCCGATTGCGGAAAGATCTGCCGGATTTCCTCCTGGGCGACATCCACGAAGGTTCCCTCAGCATCAATCACCACCGCGCGGCTGGATGTCGTTCCCTGATCGATCGCCAGAATATACTGCTCGCTTCCCACCGATGCCCCTCCCTCGCGTCTGCCATTAATTGGTCATCAATCTGAAATCATGCTACCGCAGCCGGTAACGAAGGGAGATCGCGGGACCCACAGGGCAGACAACCATCATCCTTCCGGAGATGCTTCCGGTGTTCCGACCGGGGTGGCTCCTGGCGAGGCAACCGGGGTGGCGGATACCGGGGAAGATTCCGGCGATGCAGCGGGTTCCGGCGTGACCGCAACGGCTTCGCCTCGCCACAACGCCCGGGTGTTCCAGGTCTGGAAATACTTGTCCGGAGCAAACCCCTGGATGTCCGGCTTCACCAGCACCAGATCGCGAGGGAAGCCAAACCAGAGTCCGAAGAGATCGTCGTTGGCAGCTTCCTGTAATTTCTGCAGCGCGATCTTCATCTGATCCTGCGTCCAGGCGGCAAAGTAGTCGTTAATCGCTTCATCGACCGTCGCGTTACTGTATCCACCTGGATTCCAGCCCCGCTGATTGATCCGGATATCCCAGGCAGTGCCGTACAGGTCGTACTCGGCGAATGCCGGATATTGCACCAGGGAATAGGCGACCATGTCGTACATACGGTTCTCGACCCAGCGCGTATCGAATTCTCCGGGCTCGATTTGCTGCACCGTCAACTGGGCACCGATGTCGGCCAGGTCCGGTTTGATGCTCTCCAGCAGGGCCAACAACTCCGGACGTTCCTGGTTACTGACGATGCAATAGAGATCGAGCTTGTTGCCGCTGGGATGCTCGCGCATGCCGTCACCATCGATATCGCTCCAGCCAGCCTCGTCCAGGATGCGCCGGGCCTCCTCGATATCGCGTTGCGGATTGCGGATGCTGTCGTCATGCGCCCATGGCTGGGTGATGGTTCCCGCTTTCGTCTCATCGATGAAATCGTAGAAGATCTCCCGGGCGTACCGGGTACGATCCACCGCCAGGGTCAGGGCCTGCCGCAGGGCAGTATCCCGCATCATGTCCGCTGTGGCGTTGGCGGGATTGGCGAAATTGAACGCGGCGAAGAAGGCAACGGGAGCCTCGGCGACGAACAGGGTGCCCTCTTCTTCCCACAAGCCATCCATTTCTATGGCCCGAACAGGAGAGACGATATCGACATCGCCGTTCTTCCAGCCGTCGATCCGTTGCTGCTGATCATCCTCGCCGATGAGCTTGAGGCGATCGAAA
>Ga0182747_1002456_pt1 | contig 12949 bp, 11 predicted proteins | sample eDN3rd30CBELigBY_FD_128526 | JGI IMG/M metagenome (GOLD analysis project Ga0182747, IMG submission 128526) | Enriched backyard soil microbial communities from Emeryville, California, USA - eDNA 3rd pass 30_C BE-Lig BY (version 2) (version 2) | ecosystem: Environmental > Terrestrial > Soil >...
CAGGTCGCCCTCATTGACCTTGCTGCCCTGCTCGAACGCCCGCTTGACCACGAGGCCGCTGACCCGGGCGCGCACTTCAGCGACGCTGCGCGCCGTGACGCGGCCAGGCAGTTCGCGCACCAGCGGAATCGGTTCCTGCCTGGCCGTGATGAACGAAATCTCGGGCGCCGTCGTGCTGGCGGTGGGGGGGGTGGCGCTGGCCTGGGGCTGGTCGCAGGCGGCTGTTGCCAGCGCGAGGGCGATAGCGAGGCAGGGCGCGCCGTAGCTGGCGAGCCGGGCGCGCTGGGCGTGGATCTTCATGAGACTGTCCGTCCGTCCGTGACGATCGCCGCGCGCTCGGGATGCCGTCAGAAGCTCCCGAAATCGGGGCATGGCGGGCCGGGGGCGATCGGATACAGGAAAATTGTCGGGTTGATGCTGTGCGGCAGACGGCGAGGCGGCGCGCGTTTGACGCGTGCGATCTTGCCGGCGCGGCGGGATCAAACCCTTGGCGGACGCTCTTGCGGGTACTGGAGGCCTGAAGGACGCAGGATTTGCTGTTGTGGCGCCAGCGCCTGGAAAACAACCGGCGTGATGACCGATGCAGGCTGGCAGAAGATCAGATCCGGCCCGCCAGGATCGGGGCAATAATGCCGCGACTCGACATAGCGCTCCGGGATGTCGCCCCGGGTTTTCTCAAGGACCTGGATCCGGCTGGAGAAGGGGGCCGGGGCCACGATCCGCGCGACGTTCATCAGGGGGCGGGCGTCCGGCGCCGGGGGCGTCGTCGTCAGGCGTTGCGCCGCGCTGGCCTGGGCCAGGGCAGGCGCAAGATACTGCGCTGACGGAAATATAATTCCCACCATGAGCAGCAGCATGACGCTGAGGATTGAGAGACGCGTCCGGATCATCCGCCCGTACTTACGAAGGGTAAGGTTGCGTCGCAACGGGCCTGCGGCGTTCTGCCGCCGTGCGCGTCCGACGGACAATGTTCTCCCCGTCAACGCTTAAGCAATGATGAACGCCGGGCGCGCGTCGCCCCCGGGGCAGGCGGTGCGGCGGGGCGTCGCCAGAAGCGCTTGCGCTGTCTGTTGGCTTCATGTGAGGGGTTTGCATTCTGCGTTTTCAGTGGGAAGCCGGCAGACATGATGCGGACATTGTCCAGACTGGCGATCGCGGGAGGGCTGGTTGTCCTGGTCTGCCTGGCCGTGGGGGTTGTGGCGCCGCGCGGAGCCGGGCGGCCGGAGGCGGCTGGACCAGCAGTTTACCCCGTCGCCGTGCTGGGCAACCTCATCCATACCGACGTGGCGATCCCCGTCGACGCCGAGATCGCGGCGCGCTTTGGCTTCCTCGCCGACGCCAACCTGCCTCTCAATCATCCCCATGCCCGCTGGCTGGTGATTGGCTGGGGTGGCCGCAGCTTTTACACCGAGACGCCAACATGGGCTGACCTGAAGCCCATGCCGGTTCTGCGCTCGCTGACGCGCGACAGCTCGGTGCTGCATGTGGAGATCCGCAGCCGGCTGGCTGGCGACGGCGCGCCAATGCGAAGCTACAACCTCGACAGGGCCGGCTACGAGCGCTTGCTGCGCTTTGTCGAGCAGTCCTTCCGCCGTGACGGAGGCAGCCCCGTCCTGCTCGCCGGCGCCTCATACGGTCCTGACGATGGATTCTTCGAGGCGACTGGCGTTTTCAACATGCTAGCCGGCTGCAACACCTGGACCGCCGCCGTCTTGCGTGAGGCGGGGCTGCGCACCGGTTGGTGGACGCCGCTGCCGGCGACATTGCGCTGGGCGCTGGATCTGCACAATGCGCGCGCCGACAGGCCGGCCGATCAATCCGGAAAATGACGGCGCGCCTGGCGAAGCCCCCGCCAGGCGCGCGATGTCGTACATGCCAGGCCGCGAAGCTGCCGACGCACCCGCGACCTGCAAAATTCCACACCGCATGTCCTGGCGGAAGGCGCCCTGCGCGGTTTGGGCTCCGTCATCACCCCGAGCCAGACACGCCAGGTTTTGTATCAGGCTACGCCGCGCGCGCGCCCTTCCCAATATGGCTTGCGCAACTCCGTTTTCAGCACCTTGCCGATGCTGGACAGGGGCAGGGCATCGCGGAACTCCACGCTGCGCGGGCATTTGTAGCCGGCGATGCGGCTGCGGCAGTGCGCGACAATCTCTTCCTCGCCCATATCGGCGCCGGGCTTGAGCACGATCACCGCGTGAACCTGCTCGCCCCATTTTTCGCTGGGAACGCCGATGACGGCGATTTGCGCGATGGCCGGATGGCTGGCGATTGCGGTTTCCACCTCCGCCGAATAGACATTCTCGCCGCCGCTGACGATCATGTCCTTGAGCCGGTCGCAGACATAGACGAAACCGTCCGCATCCATGTAGCCGCCGTCTCCGGTGTGCATCCAGCCGTTGCGCAGGGCCTCGGCGGTTTCGGCCGGTTTGTTCAGATAGCCCATCATGACGTTGGGGCCACGCACCGTGATCTCGCCAACCGTTCCACGCGGAACCTCGTTGTCATCCGGATCAACGATGCGGACTTCCATGCAAAGCCCGGGTCGCCCGGCCGAATACATCTTTCCGGTTTTCTGATGTTCCTCCGAGTGCCAGTCGGGTCCCAGCGTGGTGGCGATGGGCGACAGCTCGGTCATGCCGTAACCCTGCATGAAACCCGCTGACGGGAAAGCGGCCCGGGCGCGGTCCAGCAACGCAGGGGTTATGGGCGAGGCCCCATAGGTGACGCTGCGCAGGGAGGTGAGATCAAGCGCTGCGGCGGCCGGGTCCCGGTCGCGCCAGTCCAGCACCATCTGGAGCATGGTCGGCGCCAGCATGATGTCCGTGACGTTGTCCCTTGCGATCGCCGCCAGGGTTTCGCCTGGCGTGAAGGCCGGCATCACGACATGACTGCCGCCGCTCAGGAAAAGGGCGCACATGCCGGCGTAGTCCGCCAGATGAAACATCGGCATGGCGTGGAGGAAGGTGGCGTCCCCGCCATAGCTGCCATTGTTGAGGGCGGCGAGCGTCGAGAAGGCGATGTTGTTGTGGCTGAGCATGACCCCCTTGGGGAAGCCGGTCGTGCCGCCCGTGTAGAACACGCCAAGCAGCGCGTCGCCGCTGCGGCGGGCGTCAGCCACAGGTTCGGCGGCGGCGATCAGGGCTTCGTAGCCGAGCATGCCGGGCGGGGTTTCGCCATCGCCGGCGTAGATGAGCGTGCGCACCGTGCGCGCCGCCTCGGCGACTTTCCGCCCCATGTCCGTGAAGGTGTCGTCGACGATCAGCACGGCGGGTTCGCAATCGTCCAGTGAGTAGACGATTTCCGCCTGGCTCCAGCGCGTGTTGACCGGCGCCAGCACGGCGTCGGCCCACGGAACGGCAAGATAATACTCGATATAACGCCGGGAATTCAGCGACAGCATCGCCACCCGGTCTCCGGAGGCGACGCCGACGCCCTTCAGCGCCGCCGCCAGCCGGGCGACGCGGTCGCCCAACCGGGCGTAGGTCACGGCGCCGTCCGGCCCGCGGATGGCGACGACGTCAGGTTTGGCCTGTATCTGCCGGTGCAGGCCCTGGGTGATGTACATGCGCTCCTCCGGATTCTGGTTATTGGGTTCGCTATTGCAAGTCACCTGGCCGTCGCAGGAAGATCAGAGCGAGCGGCCCGCCAGTTCACGCTGGATTTCATTGGCGCCGCCATAAATGCGGGCGACGCGGGCGTCCGCCCACATGCGGGCGATCGGATATTCGTTCATGTAACCGTAGCCGCCGAAGAACTGGAGGCAGCGGTCGAGCACTTCGCTATTACGCTCAGTTAGCCAGAACTTTCCAAGAGAAGCGAGCGCTGAATCCAGTGTCCCGTCGACCCATTGCTGGATGATGTGGTCACAGAACGTGCGCGAGGCCAGGACAGTGGCCTTGACGTCGGCCAGGCTGAACCGGGTGTTCTGGAAATCCAGCACCGGTTTGCCGAAGACCTGCCGCTCGCGGGTGTATTCCAGGGTGAGGGCGAGAGCCCGCTCCATCTGGGCGGCGGCGGCGATGGCGATCTGGGCGCGCTCATAGGGCAGCTGCTTCATCAGCGTGAAGAAGCCTTGACCTTCGACGCCGCCAAGCAGGCAATCGGCCGGAACCACAACGTCATCGAAGAACATTTCGGACGTATCCGACGACTGCAGACCGACCTTGTCGAGGCAGCGGCCGCGCCGGAAGCCAGGCAGCTTCGTGTCGACCAGCAGCAGCGACACGCCGCGCGCGCCTGCGTTCTGGTCGGTCTTGGCGACCACCGCGACCATGTCGCTCAATTGCCCGTTGGTGATGAAGGTCTTGGCCCCGCTGACGACGTAATTGTCGCCGTCACGGACAGCCCGCGTGCGAACCGCCTGGAGATCGGAGCCTGTCCCCGGTTCGGTCATCGCCACCGAACAGATAACCTCGCCAGACGCGATCTTTGGCAGCCAGCGGCGCTTCTGCGCCTCGGTGCCGTCCGAGAGAATATAGTGGCCGACAATGTGATTGATGCCGAGGCCGAGACCCGAGACGCCGGCGTAGCTGAATTCGCTGATGAGGGCCGCCACATGCGCCGGCGTGCCGCCCGAACCGCCGTATTCTTCCGGAATGTCGGGAAGGATAAGGCCCATGTCGCCGCAGGCGCGCCATGACTCGCGGTCTGCCTGATGCTGCTGGCGCCACTGCTCCTCGCGCGGCGCGAGCGTATCGCGGGAGAAGCGCCGCACCTCGTTGGCGAACAGCTGGATGTCATCCGTCATCCATGGCGAGCGATAGTTTTCCAGCATCTGGGTTCTCACGCGGTTTGTGCAAAGGGCCGCCCGATCCGGGCCGCCAGATCAGGGGGGCGGACAGGTCATTGGAGCGCCGGGCCTGGGGCTTCGTGAACCCAGACCCGGCCGTGTGTCAGAGGCTGCCGAAGCCGCCGCCGCAAACGACGGTCTGGCCGGAGACGTAGTTGGCCTCAGGCAGACAGAGCATGACCACCGAGCCGGCGGCCTCGTCCGGCGTGCCGGGACGGCCGAGCGGGATCACCGAGGCTGCGGCGTCGATCATCGACTGCTGGATGCCAACCTTGATCTCGCGACCTTCAATGTTGACGGTCTTGCTGGCGCCGCCGGCGAGAGCCTGGGTCAGACGGGTCTCGATGTGGCCGAAAGCCACCGCGTTGACGTTGACCTTCATGCGGCCCCACTCGCGGGCGAGGGTCTTGGTCATGCCGATAATGCCGGCCTTCGCGGAGGAATAGTTGGTCTGACCTGCGTTGCCGCCAGCAGCCACCGAGGAAATGTTGACCACCTTGCGGAAAACTTCACGCCCTTCAGACGCCTCTTTCTTGGCCTGAGCGCTGATGATCGGCTGCGCGGCGCGCAGGATGCGGAACGGCGCCGTCAGATGGCAGTCAATGATGGCGTACCACTGTTCATCGCTCATCTTCTGGATGACGTTGTCCCAGGTGTAGCCGGCGTTGTTGATGATGATGTCGATGGCGCCGTAATTTTCGATCGCGGTGCGGACGAACCGGTCAGCGAAGTCAACGGCGGTGACGCTGCCGACGCAGGCGACGGCTTCGCCGCCCTGGGCGCGGATCTCGCGGACGACTTCATCGGCCGGGGCGGCGTCGAGATCGTTCACCACCACTTTCGCGCCGTAGGCGGCGAGCTGGTGCGCCACGCTGCGGCCGATGCCGCGACCGGAGCCGGTGACAAGCGCGACTTTACCTTCAAGCTTTCTCATGACAAGTCTTTCAACGTCCAATGTATTTGGGATGGCGGCGGATCAGGGCAGGGCGACGATGGCTTCGCCGGCCAGCTTTTCCTCGCCGTACTGGTTGCTGCAGCGGATTTGCAGGCGGACGCGCTTTTCGCCGTCGGCCTCAAATTTCTCGACGATTTTCCCCGTGCAGGTCGGCACGTTGCCCAGTTGGGTGATGCCGGTGAAACGCATCGAGAAATTGCGGATCTGACGCTGCGGAACCCAGTTGGTCAGCAGACGGCCGAGATAGGCGGCCGACAGCATGCCGTGGGCGAACACGTCGGGCATGCGCGCCTTGCGGGCGAAATCCAGATCGATATGGATCGGGTTGTGATCGCCTGAGGCGCCGGCGTAGAGCGCGAGGGTGAAGCGGCTGACGGGCTTTTCCTTCAGCAGCGGAATTTCATCGCCGACATTGACGCTGGAATATTGAACCTGGGTCATGACGCGGCTCCTTAACGCTGCACGACGGCGCTGCGGACGTCAGCGACATGCTCGCCATCCTGATTGGTGACCCGGGTCTGGGTGACGACGAACTGGAGGGCGCCGCCCTTCTTCTCGTAAACATCGGCGACGGAGGTGCTGAAGGTCAGCACATCGCCGGCAACCGCGGGCTTGTGATAGTCGAACGCCTGTTCAGCATGCAGGATCCGGGCAACTTCAAAGCCATAGATCTTCAGCTGCTCTTCCAGATCGCGGCCTTCGCCGCCAAGGCACATCAGGAATGTCGGCGGAACGGGCAGGGATTTGTAGCCAGCCGCCTTCGCCGCCGCCTCGTCGGTGTAGACGGGATCGGTTTCGCCGATGGCCTTGGCGAAGAAACGCAGGCGACCTTTTTCGACCTCGACAGTCGTTTCGCCAAGCGAACGACCAATCAGACTTCTGTCGGGCAAGTTATTTCCTCCAGATTATGAATAGCGATGGGCTGATTTCGGATCAGGGGCGCGGATCCGCAACAACATTCCGTCAGACAAGCGGAATATCGCCTCTGTTCTTTTGAGCAGGCGCGGATTCGGCCAAAGGTTGGCGGCGGCGCTGAAGAAACAGCGCCAGACCAGACGCGCTCCAGGGCATTTCCAGTGAAACCCGTTCACCTGAAATGCTCCAGTTCTTTGAGTTGGCGCATTGTCTTCAGGGAAAGTGGGCTCCACTTTTCCTGACAATGCTCTAGTTGCGGCCGTACAGCGTGACGACGCAGGCGCCGCCAAGGCCAAGATTGTGCTGAAGCGCCATCGTCGCGCCCTCGACCTGGGTGGCCTGCGCGGCGCCGCGCAACTGGCGGGTCAGCTCGTAGCACTGGGCGAGGCCGGTGGCGCCAAGCGGGTGACCCTTCGAGAGCAGACCGCCGGACGGGTTGGTGACGACCTGGCCGCCATAGGTGTTGTCGCCATCCACCACGAACTTTTCCGCGCCGCCGACGCCGCAGAAGCCCAGCGCTTCATAGGTGAGCAACTCGTTGTGGGCGAAACAGTCGTGCATCTCGGCGACGCGGATATCGCGCGGGCCAACGCCGGCCTTCTCATAGACCTCGTTCGCGGCGCGCTGCGCCATGTCGAAGCCGACCATCTGGATCATCGACGGCGGGTCAAAGGCGATCTGACGGTCCGTCGTCATCGACTGGGCGAGAATGACCACGTCCGTGCGCAGGCCATGTTTGCGGGCGAAGCTTTCCGAAACCACCAGAGCGGCGGCCCCGCCGCAGGTGGGCGGACAGGCCATCAGGCGGGTCATCACGCCTGGCCAGATCACCTGATCGTTCATGACGTCTTCCGTGGTGACGACCTTGCGGAAGATGGCCAGCGGGTTGTTGGCGGCGTGCCGGCTGGCCTTGGCGCGGATCGCCGCGAAGGTCTCCATCCGGGTGCCGTACTTCTGCATGTGCTCGCGGCCCGCGCCGCCGAACATCCGCAACGCCCCCGGGATGCCGCTGACGTCGCCTGTCAGTTCCGCGACGATCGGCGCGCCCTTGGCCATGGCCGGGGGGCGGTCATCCCAATGGGATTTGAGGGCGCCGGGCTGCATCTGCTCGAATCCCAGCGCCAGGGCGCAGTCCACGGCGCCGCTTTCAACCGCCTGGCGGGCAAGGAACAGCGCGCTCGAACCGGTGGAGCAGTTGTTGTTGACGTTGACGATCGGCACGCCGCTCAGGCCAACCTCATACAGCGCGGACTGGCCGCAGGTTGAATCACCGTACACGTAGCCGACAAAGGCCTGCTGGATCAGGTCGTAGCTGGCGCCGGCGTCCTTCAGGGCCTGGCGCACGGCTTCCGCGCCCATGTCCACATAGGAGCCGCTGGCCCCGGGCTTCGTGAACGGGATCATGCCGACGCCGGCAATGCAGGTTTTCTGTGTCATCGTGAACTCCTGGCCCGAAATGACCGCGCGGCGGAGGGGGCGCGGACGGTTCGTGGGCGCAGGGTCGTCAGTTCAGGGGGCGGTGTAACCTGCTCATGATGGGTGGGGTTGGCCCGGCGTTGGCCCCACCCAAAATGGGTGGGGCGCCGAAACTGAAGGCGCCCCGGCAGGGCGCTGCCGCCGCCCGGGCTATTTTCCCCGATCGCGGGCAACCAGGATGGCTTCGTAGCGGGTGGATACGCCGAGCTTCATGAAGATGTTGCGCAGGTTCCATTTGACCGTCTGGGCGCTGATATCCAGCGCCAGGGCGATCCGCTTGTTGGGCATTGCCTGGACAAGCAGGGCGAGGATCTGCTCCTCGCGCGGGGTCAGGGCGGCGCCGTTCCTGCCCTCCTTGTCCGGACGCTCAGGCGTCGCCGCGGACGCATCCCTTCCAGCGCCCATGAACGGGCGTGCGAGCAACTGGCGCCGGTACGCCTGCAACGCCCGGTCGCCTGGCGTGGGCAGGCTGGCGAGAAGCTGGCGCAGCGGCTCGCCCTCATCAAGAAACGTTCGGACGAGGCCCAGTTCATACCCGCGCCCCAGGGCCTCGGTCAGGCTGGCGGCGGCTTCATCCCCACGCCCCAGATCAGCGAGCGTCAGCGCGCGGACGATGCGGACCGTGACGGCCAGTTGCCCACGACGCAGCCGGCCGGCCACCGCGTCCACCGCGTCGAGCGCATTCAGGGCCGCGTCTGCTTCGCCGCGCGACCGCGCCAGGCGCGCCCGGGAAAGCGCCACGATGGCCTGGATCTCCAGGTCGTTCACCTGGTCGCCCATATGGCGGCCGCCCAGTTCCTCCAGCTCCTGAAGCAGCGCGCCGGCCCCGCGCCAGTCACCCGCGCGCCAGACCTCGCCATCCAGTTCAAACCGCAGCTGTTCGGCGATCATCAGCGCCACGCCGCGCTCCAGGCCGCGTGCGCGAAAGTGTTCCGCCCTGGCGGCGAGATAGCTCGCGGCTATGGCGGGTGAGTCGTGAATGGCCTGCAGCCGCGCCACGCACAGCGCCGCGGCGGTGGCGCAGGCCGGAACGGAAAACCGCAGCATGTCCATGCGTTGCGCCAGCAACTCGCCGGCTCCGGTCGTGTCGTCGAATTCGTACGCGATTTCGGCCATTGTCGCCGCGATCATGCAGGCGCTGAGCGAGCGCGGGCCATGGGCGGTTTCGGCCAGGGCGAGCAGGGGCCCCGCCAGGCGCTGGGCCTCCAGGAAATTCCCCTGGATCAGTTCCGCCATCACCGCCGCGTTGCGCGCGATCAGCGACGGTTCGTGATTGTCGCGGGTGGTGATGTTTCGGGCCTCTGCCCGCGCTTCGGCATAGTGGCCCTGGCGCGCCAGAAGGCCAATCACCAGGCCAAGCCGGATATGCTCCAGCTGCGCGTTGGCCAGGCGGCTGGCCATGAGGGGCGTGATCGCGGCCCGGCACGCCTCCGCATCATCGCGCTGGACGGCGATCATGCCCCTGGCGAGGATAATGTGCGCGCGGTGCCTGTCGCTGGCGCCGCCGGCTTCCAGCCGGGCGATGAGGCCTGCCGCCTGATCTGGCCGGGCGGTGAGGGCGTAGGCCCACGCGCCGAGGACGGCCAGCTTGGGGCGCTGGCTGACGAGAGTGACGGGCAGGCCTTCTATCCAGCGCGTGAAGACGCCGATTTCGTTGAGGTTCCGGGTTGGACGGAGCGTGCGCTCCATGACGTTGATCGCGAGATCGAAGTCTTCACTGGGCAGCGCATGCCGGAATGCCTCGGTGACCAGGTTTTCCCGGGCGAACCATTCCGCCGCCCGGCGGTGCAACACGCGGATCTCCACGTCGCTCTGGCCGAGCTTGCCGTTGAGGTACTCGATGAACATGGGATGCAGCCGGTACCATTGGTGGCGCCCCTCCAGATCAACAGGCTGCAAAAACAGATTGAGGCCAGCGATCGTGGCGAGCATGTCCGCCGCGTTGGCGGCGCCGGTGACATGGGCGGCCAGTTCCGCGTTGAAGCGCCGCAAAATCGACAGCTTCTGCAGAAAGCCCATCAGACCTTCCGGAAAGCCGGCGAGCACGTCTTCGGTCAGGTAGGCGTTGAGGTCGTCGCTGTTGGGCAGCGCGCCACCCCAGCCGATGCGACGGCGATGGCCGGTTTTCAGCGCAATCGCCGTCAGCTGGAGGCCAATGGGCCACCCATCGGTCTGCGCGTGTATGCCGTGCGCCGTGTCCAGATCAATGTGTGGATCAAGGTTGGACCTGAGAAACGCCAGCGACTCGCGGAAACTGAAAGCCAGATCGACGGCGGCGATCTCGCACAGGTCGCCCATGGCGCGCAGTCGCCCCAGTTGCAGCCCGGGGGCGGTTCGGGAAGCAATGATGGCGTGCAGATTGACCGGGCCGCCTTCCACGAGCATTTGCACCAGCTGCTCGATGCGCGGGTCGCCCGTGTGCTGAAAGTCATCAACCAGCAGAAACATCTCGGCGTCGTTGCGCGCGAACGCATTGATCAACGCGGCCGCCACGGATCTCAGCTCGTCGTCGCCATCCGCCTCGGCGGGCATCGGCAATTCGTCTTCCGGAAGCAGGCCCGCCTGCTGCAGGCCGCCAGTCAGGCTGGCGCAGAACGCCGGAAAGCTTCGTTCGTCGGTTGATAGTGAAATCCACAGCACCGAGGCGTCGTGGCGTAGCAGTTCAAGCCGGATCTGGGCCAGCAGGGTTGTCTTGCCAAATCCCGCTCCACCGGTGACCAGCGTGAGCCGGCTGTGCCGCGCCCTGCCAAGCAGCGAGGACAGCGCTTCCCGCGCTACCGGGTGCAGGGGCAGCCGCGGTGGGGCAAATTTCGTGCTCACCAGCAATGGCGTCGACGTCATCGTTCCAGGACCCCATTCCCTTGGCGCCCCATTTTCCTGGAACCCCATTCCCTGGCGCGGCCACGCATCTGGAGCCCGCGCCCGCCAGGGCGGACCAGATGTCCCTGGCTCCCGAAATTGCCGGACGCCCCTGGGCCGGTGGCCTGCGCGCCCGCTATCGCGTCCGGATGCCGGGATCCGACTTCCCCGGATGCGCCGGGATGATTCATGGCTTTCCGGCCGGGCGCAACCAGGCGGCCGTCAAATGCGGACTTTTTGCGTGGGTCCATATGTGGGAGACCGTCGGCGATCCCCTCCGGTCGTCGGGCCTGTTTGGGTCAAGCGCCCGGATGGTCCGGCGTTGCGCCAAGTTTCATCGTCGTCAGACGTCGTCGCAGCCATTCCGCCGCCGGGCCGGAAGGCTTCTGCTTGTGCCAGACGACTTCCAGCGCCACCGGCCATTCGCCTTCGTCAAACTCCAGTTCGGGTATCGCCAGCTCGCTCGCGACCGGCGAGCTTTCGACAATATGCGCGGGGACCAGCGCCCAGCCGACGCCGTGGCGCAGGATCTGCATGATTACCCAGTGGCTTTCGACCCACCAGACCTCGGCCGCGACGCGCAGTCTGTGGCGTTCGGCGCTTTCGTTGCGCACGGTGACCATCAACTGGCGGTGGCGTTTCAGATCTTCCCAATCAACCCGCGTCTGCGCCAGCGGATGGCCCTTGCCACAGACCAGCTTCAGCGGCGCCCAGCCGATGGTTTTGAAACCAAGCTCAGGCGGCAGGTTTTCCTGCCGCCACATGACGCCGATCTGGGCCTTGCCATCCAGCACCAGACGACTGACGTCCTCCATGATGGGGAACAGCAACTCCAGCTCCACATGAGGAAAATGCCTGGCGAATCCGGCGCACAATTCGCCGACCATGGCCTCGGGATAGAGTTCATCAATCGCAACGACCAGCCGCTTCTCGACGCGCGCCTCAAAGCTGCGGGCGACCCCGATAAAATGTTCGCGCCGGTCGAGGATGATTTTCGCCTCCGGAAGCAGCCGTGCGCCCGCCCCGGTGAGAACTGGGGTTCTGCCGGCGCGACTGAACAGCGGCGTTCCCAGATCCTCCTCCAGATTGGCGATGTGGGTGCTGACCGCCGATTGCGCCTTTCCCAGCATCCGCGCCGCGCCGGAGAAGGAGCCTGCGCTGGCGGCGGCCACGAAGGCCTCCAGCTGTTCCATGGAAACGGACATCTATCTGCTTTTCAGATGTTATCTAACTTTTCTCCTATGGAATATCAGATAGAACCGCGTGGACAAACACGAAAGGGCTTGATGATGACGCGTTCCTTCTCCGACCGGGTTCGGCACGCGCTTCTGTTTGAAGTGATTGGCCTGGCGATTTTCATGCCAGGGGCCGCATGGCTGTTCAACCAGCCGGTCAGCCATATGGGCGTTATCGGCGTCGTCTCGGCGACGGTCGCGACCGTTTGGAACTTTGTCTACAATCTGGGTTTTGATCACGCGATGATCCGGCTTGCCGGCAGCCCCGCCAAGACGCTGTGGATTCGCGTGGCGCACGCAATCCTGTTCGAGGCTGGCCTTGTGCTGCTCCTCGTCCCGGTCATCGCCTGGTATCTTGGCATTTCCCTCTGGACGGCCCTCGTCATGGACGTGGCGATCGTGACCTTTTACCTGGTCCACGCATTTGTGTTCAATCTTGCCTATGACCGGATTTTCCCGATCCCGACTGGCGCGCCAGTCATGCCTGCGCATGGCTGACCCTGCGCGTCGCCTCCAGACCGGGCTGTCGGGTCAGTAGCGGATCGCGGCGCGCAGCCCAAAGATTGCTGCGTTCCTGATCCGCGCGCCGGTCGGGTTGCGTGGGTTGGCGACGCCCCCTCCCGGTCGGAACACATACTGGAAGTCCGGTTGCACGGTGACGCCGGGCGCCAGCACGGCCTGATAGGTGAATTCCAGCACGGCCTCGCTACTGCGCCG
>Ga0182747_1002458_pt1 | contig 12946 bp, 11 predicted proteins | sample eDN3rd30CBELigBY_FD_128526 | JGI IMG/M metagenome (GOLD analysis project Ga0182747, IMG submission 128526) | Enriched backyard soil microbial communities from Emeryville, California, USA - eDNA 3rd pass 30_C BE-Lig BY (version 2) (version 2) | ecosystem: Environmental > Terrestrial > Soil >...
ACCATCGGCAGCATGAAGTGCAGGCCCGGCGCGTAGTCGGCCCGCACGATCTCGCCGAAACGGAACTTGATGGCAAGCTCGGTCACACGCACGCTGAAGGCCGACAGGGCGACCAGGAACACTACGGCCGCCACTGCGACCAGGCCCAGAAATGCTCGGTTCGCCATCAGCGTGACCCTCGCGAGCGGCGATCGCCGGTCGTTGAACTGGAAGAACTGGGCGACGCACGCTCGACGGTCGTGGTGTCGTCCGCCGCATCGATGCGCACCCGCCGACTCTGCTCCAGCAGCTTGTCGATCGGCAGGTACAGCAGGTTGCCGCTGCCCCCCTTGGTGTCCAGCACCACTTTCTTGCTGGAGGCGAGCACGGTCTCGAGCGTCTCGATGTACAGGCGCTCACGCGTCACCGCCGGTGCGCTCTCGTATTCGGCAAGGACCTTCAGGAAACGCTGCGATTCACCCTCGGCGTCCGCCATCTTGCGTGCACGATAGGCCTGCGCATCCTGGAGCTGGCGGACCGCCGCACCGCGGGCACGAGGAATGATGTCGTTGGCATACGCCTGTGCTTCCAGTGAGAAGCGGTCGCGGTCCTCGCGCGCCTTGATGGCGTCGGCCTGCGCCGGTGCGACTTCGTTCGGCACCTTCACGTCCTGCAGGTTGACCGAGGTCACCTCGATGCCGGTCTTGTAGGCATCGATGGTGCGCTGGATCAGCTCCTTGGTGCGCACCACGATGTCGAGACGGCCCGACTCGAGCACGTAGTCGAGCTTGCTGCGGCCGACCACCTCGCGAATGGCGCTTTCCGCCACTTCCTTGAGGGTATCGTCCGGACGCAGCACGTTGAAGGCGTAATCGAGCGGCACCGCACGGCGGAACTGCACTTCCATGTTGATGTCGACCAGGTTCTCGTCGGACGTGAGCATGCGCGTCTGGTCGCTGAAGCTCTCGATGGTCTGGATGTTGACCAGCTGGCGCGTCTCGATCGGCCAGGGCAGATGCCAGCGCAGGCCGGGCATGGTGGTGGCAACGTGCTTGCCGAAGCGCAGCACGATGCCGCGCTCGGCCGCATCGACCGTGTACAGGCCGGTGAAGGCCCACACGACGACCAGCACCGCCGCGATGCCGCCCAGGCCGAAGCCACGGATCGGACCGGGCGTGCCGATGCCGCGCGGACCGCCGCCGCCACCGCCGAACAGCGCGGACAGCCGCCGCTGCAGATTGCGCACCACTTCATCCAGGTCGGGTGGACCCTGCTCAGGCTTGTTGCCGCCGCCCCAGGGATTGCGCTTGCCGCCGGGGTTGCCGCCGGATTCGTTCCAGGCCATAGAGAAGCTCGATTCGTAAAGGAAAAAAATCAGCCGACCACACGGGTCGGGACGCGGGATTGTAGGAACGGCTCAGCGGGGGGGCAAGGTTCGTCGCCCCTCTCGTCCGCCGTCCACGGCAAGCTCTCGCTGCGGCACAGGTGCTCGAACGCCCGTCGCGGCATCGAGATCTCCAGTTCCGTCTCGCCGCCGGGCAACGTGCGCTCCGCGAGCACGGCGCCAGCCGCAAAAAAGCGCGCCCGCGCCCGGCCATGCGCCGGATCGAGCACGACATGTCGATGGACCAGCTCGGGCCCGAGAAAATCGCCGATAGCGTCGATCAACAGCCGCGTGCCGGCGCCGGTCTGGGCCGACAGCCACACGCGCCGCACACCGCCCTCGCCATTGGTCTCGATATGCGGCGTTTCGTTCAACAGATCCGCCTTGTTGTACACCTCGATCTGCGGCAGATCTCCGGCGCCCACTTCTGTGAGCACGCGGTTGACCTGCTCGATGCGCTCATTGCGCTCCGGATCGGCGACGTCGACCACGTGCAGCAGCAAAGTCGCCTCGCGTGCTTCCTGCAACGTGGAACGGAACGCCGCGACCAGCTCGTGCGGCAGATCTCGAACGAAACCGACCGTGTCCGCCAGCAAGGCAAAGCGCGCGTCAGGCAGGTCGATCCGACGCACCGTCGGATCGAGCGTTGCGAACAACTGGTCGGCGGCGTACGCACCGGCGCCGGTCAGCCGATTGAACAGCGTCGACTTGCCGGCGTTGGTGTATCCCACCAATGCGACAGTCGGAATCTCCGCGCGCTTGCGCTCGCGTCGCGTGGTCTCGCGCTGGGTCAACACTTTCTCGAGCCGCGCATTCAGCGTCTTGATGCGATTACCCAGCAGCCGCCGGTCGGTTTCCAGCTGCGTTTCGCCGGGACCGCGCAGGCCGATACCACCCTTCTGCCGTTCCAAGTGAGTCCAGCCGCGGACCAGGCGTGTCGATAAGTGACGCAGCTGCGCCAGTTCGACCTGCAGCTGACCTTCGAAACTGCGGGCACGCTGCGCGAAGATGTCGAGGATCAATCCGGTGCGGTCGAGGACTCGACACTGCAACAGCGCTTCCAGGTTGCGCTCCTGACTGGGCGACAGCGCATGGTCGAAAACGACCAGATCGGCATGGAAGGATTTGACCGCGGCCTGGATTTCTTCGGCCTTGCCGCTGCCGACATACAGACGTGGATCCGGCGCGCGCCGCGTGCCGGTGACGATACCGACCACTTGCGCGCCGGCCGAATGGGCCAGCGCTTCGAACTCGTTCAGCTCATCCTTGCTGGGCGGCTGGCCCAGACCGATGCGTACCAGGAGCGCTCGTTCACCACTGCGTGGACGTTCAAACAACAGCACACTCCGCGAATCGCAGATTCATGGGAAGGTGACCGATTCGCGTTGCACATTCCACTGCCGACGATTCACTCGCTCGGAGCAATTGCTTCCGCGCCTTCCTCTTCCGAAGTCGGGACGCGAATGCTGCGCGCAGGAACGACCGTGGAAATCGCATGCTTGTAAACCATCTGGCTTACGCTGTTCTTGAGCAACACGACGAACTGATCGAACGAATCAATCTGCCCTTGCAGCTTGATGCCGTTCACCAGGTAAATAGAGACGGGGACGCGCTCCTTGCGCAGCGTATTCAGGAACGGATCCTGTAATGATTGCCCTCTGGCCATCATTGTATCTCCTTGTTATTGCTCCGAAATTCTTGTGTATGAACGTTCCCGCCTACGCGGCTTCCGTACCGCCGGGAACCTAAGCTCACGAGCCGAATCCTCAAACTCGTTGCAGCGCCGCAGTCTAACACAGCACGACAAGGTCACCCTCGCGGTCGCGCTTCGTTTAATACGGAGGCTAGGCGATCGCACTGTGTGCACAACGACGCAACTTCGCGCTCCATGTGGGCGCTGGCGTGCGATTCAAGGGCGTCGATCCATTTCACTTCGCGATCGGCTCGCAACCAGACAAATTGACGACGCGCCAAATGACGCGTTGCCAGAATTGCGTCGGCAATGGCGCCATCCAGCGACACTTCGCCTTCCAGATGAGCCCACAACTGGCGATAACCGACCGAGCGGATCGCCGGCAGACGCGCATGCAGATCGCCGCGCTCATACAGTCGACGCACTTCTGCGAGAAAACCCGACTGCATCATTGAGGCAAACCGGGTCTGGATCGATTGGTACAGCCTCTCCCGGTCGCTCGGTGCCCAGGCGTAGGCATGGAAGCTCAAACCAGGATCAGGCGGCGCGGTCGCCGCATGCAATTCACTCAAGCTGCGGCCCGACAGACGGAATACTTCCAGCGCTCGTTGAATTCTCTGCCCGTCATTGGGCTGGATCCGGGCAGCTGCAAGCGGGTCGATCCGTTCCAGCTCGGCATGCAGCGCAGGCCAGCCATGCTGCGCTGCCCGCGCATCGAGGTCCGCGCGCACGGCGGCGTCGGCCTGCGGCAATTCAGCCAATCCCTGACGCAATGCACGGAAATAGAGCATGGTGCCGCCCACCAGCAGCGGCAGCCGTCCCCGAGCATGGATGTCGTGAATGGCTTGCAGTGCATCGCGCACGAACTGGCCGGCCGAATACGCTTCGACGGGATCGAGAATGTCGACCAGGCGATGCGGGAACTTCGCCAGGACCTGCGGCGCAGGCTTGCCGGTGCCGATGTCCATGCCGCGGTACACCATCGCCGAATCGACGCTGACGATCTCCACGGGCAGCCGCCGCCCCAGAGCGATGGCCAGGTCCGTCTTGCCGGCGCCGGTCGGCCCCATGATCAACACCACGGGCTGGGTGTCCACGATCAGCGTCCGCGCAGGAACATCCGGTCCAGGTCGCTCATGCTCACGTAGGTCCAGGTCGGACGGCCGTGGTTGCACTGATCGCTGCGTACCGTGCGCTCCATTTCCCGCAGCAGCGCATTCATCTCGGGCACGGTGAGATTGCGATGCGCCCGCACCGCACCGTGACAAGCCATGGTGCCGAGCACTTCGTTCATCGCCTCCTCCACCCCACGCGTGGCGCCGTTCACGATCAGGTCGCCGCCGATCCGCGCGATCAACTCTTCGACACCGGAAGACGACAGGAATGCCGGCAAGGCCCGCACGTGCACACTCGACGGACCCGAGCGCTCCACGTCGAGCCCGACACGCGCCAGCACGGACGAGTGTTCTTCGAGCGCGTCAGCCTCGGCAGGCGACACATTGATCGACAACGGCATCAGCAACGGCTGGCTGGCGATGGCGCCCTGCTCCAGCGCCGCCTTCATGCGCTCATAGGTCGTACGCTCATGGGCAGCATGCATGTCGACCAGGATCAACCCATCCGGCGCCTGCGAAAGGATGTAGATGCCATGCAGCTGCGCCAGTGCGAAGCCGAGCGGTGGAGCGTCCATCGCGCCTTCGTCAGCCGCGCTTTCGGCGGCGGTCACCGGCGACGAGGCTGGCATGAATGGCGGCGGCGATGCTTCCGCAACTCGCAATCCCAACGACGTCTGGCTGCGCGGCGAAGGTGCCCACGAGTGTTGAGGAAATTGCGTGGGCCCTCGCGCCGGCCACATCGGCGAAGACGTGCCCGACGACGCGCCCTGGGGCATGAACGAATCGATGCTGGTGGGGGCCGGCGCAGGCGTTGCAGCGCCCGCATACGTATCGCGCAGCGCCCGCTCGACGCTGCGGAACAGGAAATCATGGACGTGCCGCCCATCCCGGAAGCGCACTTCGAGCTTGGCGGGATGCGCATTCACGTCCACCTGCCGCGGATCGATCTCCATGAACAGCACGTACGCCGGCTGCTTGCCATGGAACATCACGTCGCGATAGCCCAGGCGAATGCCGCTGGCGACCACGCGGTCGCGCAGCGTGCGTCCGTTGAGATAGAAATGCTGCAGATCCGGCTGTGCGCGCGAATAAGTCGGCTGGCACAGCCAACCGGTGAGCTTGCAGCCCGCTGCCTCGTGTTCGACATACAACGCGTTGGCCATGAACTCGTCGCCGACAATCTGCGCAACGCGCTGCTCGCGCTCGATCTGCGTGTGAGCCGCCGGAAAGTCGAGGATCGTCTTGCGACCGGCGGACAGCGAGAAGGCGGACGTGAAGCAGGACAGCGCCAGTCGCTCGATCATGCGGGTGATGTGCTGGGTTTCAGTCCGTTCGGCGCGCAGGAATTTGCGGCGCGCGGGAACGTTGAAGAACAGATCGCGGACTTCGATCGTGGTGCCGGGCGGATGCGCCGCTGGCTCCACCGGGCTCAGGTTGCCGTTGTCGGCAGCAACGGCGTAGGCCGTGGCACTTCCCGCAGCGCGCGATGTCAGCCGCATTCGCGAAACGGACGCAATGCTCGGCAGCGCCTCGCCGCGAAATCCGAGCGTTGCCACCCGCTCCAGATCGTCGATGGTCGTAATCTTGCTGGTCGCATGTCGCGACAGGGCGAGCGCCAGTTCTTCGCGATCGATGCCCCCACCGTCGTCGCGCACGCGGCACAACTTGACACCGCCGTCTTCGATCTCGACTTCGACGCGCTTGGCGCCCGCGTCCAGGCTGTTTTCCACCAGTTCTTTGATGACCGAGGCGGGACGCTCGACCACCTCGCCGGCGGCGATCTGGTGAATGAGCTGCTCAGGAAGGACTCGAATCGGCATGGACGCGACCGGGAATGGGAGGCCGCGAGGATACCTTAGGGACGCACTTATTTACTCGTCACTGCCGCGCGCAGAGCCTGCCACCATGCAGGCGGGCCGGGAGCCATCTGGCAGACGCCGCTTACGCCCGAGCGTTACTGCAACGCTCCGACCGTATCGGAACCGCCGCCGGCTGCAGCGATGCGGCTGTCACGATCCTTGCGCAGTTGCGCGATGCGGGTGCCCGGTGGCGGATTGTCATAGAAATAGCTGCGCACGCCTGCGTGAATCGCCTCAGCCAGGCGGACCTGATGCGCAGGGCTCTTCAGCCGCGCCTCTTCGGCAGGATTGGAGATGAAGGCGGTCTCGACCAGCATCGACGGAATGTCGGGCGATTTCAGCACCAGGAAGCCCGCCTGCTTGACGCCGCGACGGGTCACGTTGCCGATCCGGTACAGCTCGTCCATCACCTTGTCGGCGGCGACCAGACTGGCGCTCATGCTGGCACCCTGCGACAGATCGAGCAGCACCGAAGCCAGCACGTCGCCCTTGTCTTCCAGCGACACGCCGCCGATCAGGTCGGCAGCGTTCTCCCGCTCCGCCAGCCAGCGCGCAGCTTCGTCCGAAGCACCCCTGGCTGAAAGCGTGTAAACGGACGAGCCGGCCACCGAGCGATCGGTGTACGAATCGGCATGGATGGAGATGAACATGTCGGCCTGCTGATCGCGCGCACGCTTGATGCGTAGACGATGGGCGAGGAAGTAATCGCCATCGCGCGTCAGCACGGCCCGCATTCCCGGTTCTTTGTCGATGCGCTCCTTGAGCCGGCGCGCGATCGCCAGCGTCACGTCCTTTTCACGGGCCCCGGAGCGCCCCAGGGCCCCGGGATCATTGCCGCCATGCCCCGCGTCGACCGCCACGATGATGTCACGGCCCTGATTGGTCGGAGCGGACTTCACTACCGTGGGCGTGGCAGGTCGCGACGGTGCCGGTGCGGTCTTCGCCGAAGCCAGGGTGACGGATGCCGGCGCCGCGCCAGGCGTGCCGACCAGATCCACCACCAGCCGATGCCCCAGATCTCCCTGCGGCTCCACCATGAAACTGTGCGGCTTGGCCGGGCTGGACAGATCGATCACCAGGCGCAGGTCCGGACCTTGCACTCCGGCCCGCAATTGCTTGGCAAACCCCTGGCCCGCCGGCATTGCGAGGTTGCCATTCTCAAAACGCGCAGCCGCGACGTCGACGACGACACGATCCGGGTTGTGCAGGGTCAGGAGTGTGTGGCGCGCCGGACCGGAGAGATCGAACACGACCCGCGTCGCATCCGGACCGGCCCACAGGCGAACGTCTTTGATGGTGACCGAGGGAGCGGCGTGCGCGGACAAAAGCAGGCCGCAGCACAGGCTGAGCGCTATCGATAAACGGACCCAGAGGTGAGCGGTGGGCGCAGCACGTCGCATGGGTCGGTAATGTACCCCCGTGCCCAGAATAATTTCAATGCAAATTATGGGGATAGATCATTTATCTTGCGTGCCGTCACACTTCAGCAGGGCGCTCAGCAGCCGCTCACCGGCCGGTCCGCGCGCCGACAGCAGCATTTGGCGTGAATCGTTGCGTGCGGCTTCGGGATAGCGGATCGAAATGTCCAGGTCCGCCGGCGGCAATGTCCCGGCGCCGCGCTCGGGCCATTCGACCAGCAAGATCGCATCCGACGTGAGCAGATCGCGAACGCCCAGAGCCTCGACTTCCTGCGGATCGGCCAGGCGGTACAGGTCGAGATGAAAGAAGTGCCGCCCGTGCGCTTCGTAGGGCTCGATCAGCGTATACGTCGGGCTGCGCACGGCTCCAACGATGCCGACGGCATTGAGAATGCCGCCCACCAGCGTCGTTTTCCCCGCGCCCAGCTCGCCCTGGATGGCTATCACCAGCGGCTGCGCCGACGCAGCCAGCAATGCTTGGCCGAGCGCATGCCCCAGCGACCGCATCTGCGCGGCGGTGGCGACAGTCAGATTCGCTGTGTTGGATTGACGCACGTCGGCAAGTAAGTGAATAGGTCGGTAGCCAGCAGGCCGCGCTCGCCACGTCGCGCCGCCATGTCTCCGGCCATCGCGTGAACGAGAACGCCGGCACGCGCAGCGCCAGCGAGGTCCGCGGTTTGAGCGGTGATGCCTGCAATCACGCCAGTCAGCACGTCGCCCATGCCGGGCGATGCCATACCGGGGTTTCCCTGATCACAGATTGAAGGCAGCGCGCCTCGCTGCACGACCAGGGTGCCCGCTCCTTTGAGCACCACGATTCCACCATAGCGCTCGACGATTGCCTGGGCCGCGCCCAGCCGATCGTGCTGCACTTCGGCAGAGGAAATTCCAAGCAGACGCCCCGCCTCGCCCGGATGCGGCGTGAGAATCCAGCGCTCGCTGGCACACGGCGACTGCGCGAGCAGGTTCAGCGCGTCGGCGTCCACCACCGAAGGCTTGCCGCAACGAAGCGCGGCTTCGACCATCATGGCCGCCCACGGCTCCTGGCCCAGGCCGGGACCGATGGCCAGCACCTCGGCCCAGTCCAGCAGGGATTCGATCTGATCCGCGCTGTCGATGCCGCGGCAGATCAGCTCGGGGCGATCCGCAGTAATGGTTGCAACGTTCTCGGGACGGGTGGCGACCGTTACTACACCAGCACCTACACGCAATGCAGCTTCGCCGGCGAGGCGTGCCGCTCCGGCCATGCCGACGCCACCCCCAATCACCAGTACATGACCCTGCTGCCCTTTATGAGCAGTGCGTCGACGTCGCGGCAGCAATCGCGCCAGCGCGTCTTCGCCGATCCGCATCGCCGACGTGTCCACGCTGGCAAGCGCCTGCGGCGGCAGATCGAGCGGATCGAACATGACGATACCGGTGCAGTCCGGCCCTTCGCCCAGATAAAAGCCCAGCTTCAGGCCGAGGAACGTCAGCGTGCGCTCGGCGTGAACGGCCGCGCCGAGAATGTGTCCGCTATCCGCATCCAACCCGCTCGGGATATCCAGCGCCAGAACCGGCGCGCCGCAATCGTTGATTGCTTCAATCCGAGCAGCCATCTGCGCATCGAGCGGCCGCGACAGGCCGATCCCGAAAATCGCATCGACCACGACTTCGGCATCAGCGAGACAATCGTCAGTCCATTCCTGCGTCGTGCCGCCGGCCGCAAGCAAGTCCTGCCACGCCTGCCGCGCATCGCCTCGCAGCGACTGCGGATCGCCCAGCGCGATCACGCTTACATAAAGGCGTTGCGATTGCGCGAGGCGCGCGAGCACATAACCATCGCCGCCGTTGTTTCCCGGGCCGCACAGCACCACGATGCGCTGCGCTGCCGGCCAACAACTGCGTAAAACGGTCAACGCCGCCTCGCCGGCAGCCGTCATCAATGTGTAGCCCGCGACGTGCAGATCGTCGATGGCGTGGCGATCGAGAGCGCGTACTTGTGCAGCGGTGTGAACCGCCAACGGCAGGCTGGGCATGCTCGAAGTATACTTAAGTCCCGCGCCCCACCCCTGCTTCATGTCCGACGCTCCTTCCATCGCCAACGACGATCCGGCCGCCCTGGTCGAGCTGATCCGCACCTGGGGTCGCGAGCTCGGCTTCCAGCAGATCGGCATCGCCAGCATCGGCATCGAAGATGACGAAGAACGCCTGATGCGCTGGCTGGATCTGCGCCGCCACGGCGCGATGTCCTACATGTTGCGACATGGGCGCCGCCGCGCGCGCCCGGACGAACTCGTGCCGGGCACGATCCGGGTGATTTCGGCACGCATGGATTACATGCCGCCCGATGCGCAGCCAGCCGAATCCGTGCTGGGCAATTCCCAGCTCGGCTACGTTTCCCGCTACGCGCTCGGACGCGACTATCACAAGCTGCTGCGCCGCAGGCTCGCGCAGTTGGCGGAGAAAATCTCCGATCACTGCGCCAGCACGCAATACCGGGCTTTCGTCGACAGCGCACCGATCCTGGAAAAAGCCTTCGCCCGTGACGCCGGGCTGGGCTGGATCGGCAAGCACACCAATCTGCTCAATCGCCATGCCGGGTCATGGTTCTTTCTCGGCGAGATCCTCACCGACCTGCCATTGCCGGTGGACACGCCGGCGAGCGCGCACTGCGGCTCCTGTCGCGCCTGCATCGACGTTTGTCCGACGCAAGCCATCGTCGCGCCCTATGAGCTCGACGCGACGCGCTGCATTTCCTATCTCACCATCGAGCTGCGCGAGTCCATTCCGGTGGAATTCCGCAAGGCGATGGGCAACCGCATCTACGGGTGCGACGACTGCCAGCTCATCTGTCCCTGGAACAAGTTTTCGCAACTCGCGGTGGAGAAGGATTTCGCCGTACGACACGGCCTGGATGCGCCGCCGCTGACCGAGCTGTTCGCGTGGACCGAGGAGGAATTCCTCACCCGCACCGAAGGCAGCGCCATCCGGCGGATCGGTCATGAATGCTGGCTGCGGAACATCGCGGTTGCGCTCGGCAACGCGCCGTCATCGAACAATGTCGTGGCTGCATTGAGATCGCGCCTGGAACACCCGTCGGCGATGGTGCGCGAGCACGTCGAGTGGGCGCTCGCGCAGCACGGGGCGCTGCAAAGCTGATCCGCCGTCAGCGCGGCGATGCGGCTTTGACGTTGTCGATCAACCGTGCCCGGCCGATGCGCGCCGCCGTCAGAACCACCAACTCGGTCCCCGCGCTCGCCGGACCGAGTGTCGCGGCGTCACGAATCGAGAAGTAGTCGGGCCGGAAGCCACTGCCCTGCAACGCCGTGAAGCCCGCTTGCTCCAGTGCTTCGAAGTCGCACGCTCCGGATTCGATTGCCTGCCGTGCCCGTTCGAGCTCGGCAAAGATCTGCGGCGCCACACGGCGATCCTGTTCCGACAGATAGCGGTTGCGCGAGCTCATCGCCAGCCCGTCGGGTTCGCGCATCGTCTCCACGCCGACGATCTCCATCGGCATGCACAGATCCGTCGCGGCACGACGGATGATCATCAGCTGCTGGTAGTCCTTCTCGCCGAACAGCGCCACATCCGGTTGCACCAGGTTGAGCAGCTTGGTGACGATGGTCGCCACTCCGGTGAAATGCCCTGGGCGAAACGCGCCGCACAGAATCTCGTCCAGCCCCGGCACCTGCACCCGCGCCGACTCGACCTGGCCGCGCGGATACATCTCTTCGACCGAAGGCGTGAACAGCAGATCGGCGTTCAGCGAGCGCAGCAGCTTGTGGTCTTCATCCGGCGTGCGCGGATACGCTGCGAAATCCTCGTTCGGCCCGAACTGCAGCGGATTGACGAAGATGCTGACGATGACGCGATCGGCCAGCAGCGATGCCTGCTTCACCAGGTTGCCGTGACCGGCGTGCAGGTTGCCCATCGTGGGGACGAAAGCAATGCGCAGGCCGGCGCTGCGCCATTGATGCACGCGCTGACGCAATTCGCTCGAGCGAACCAGGGTTTCCATGCGGTCGATGACTTGAGTTCGGGAGCCGATGAATCGAGAGAGAAAACGAGCCGTTCAGAAGCAGTGCTCGGGCGCCGGATAGGTGCGAGCCTTGACCGCTTCGGTATAGGCCTTGAGCGCTTCGAGCGGACTGCCACGCCCTTCGATGAAATTCTTGGAGAACTTGGGCTTGCGGCCGGAGGTGATGTCGAGCACGTCGTACAGCACCAGGATCTGGCCGTCGGTGTCCGGACCGGCGCCGATGCCGATCACCGGCACGTGCAGCGCCCGGGTGATCTCGGCGCCGAGCTTGGCGGGAATGCATTCCAGCAGGACGATGTCGGCACCCGCACCTTCCAGCGCCTGAGCATCGCGCATCATCTGTTCGGCCGCCGCATCTTCACGGCCCTGCACGCGAAAACCACCGACCTTGTGCACCGATTGCGGCTTCAGCCCCAGGTGCGCGCACACTGCGATGTCGTGGTTCGCCAGGAATTCGACGATCTCGACCTGACCGGCGCCACCTTCCAGCTTGACCATCTTGGCGCCACCCTCCTGCATCAGCCGCACTGCGTTCTCCAGCGCCTGCTCCTTGGAGGAATAGGTCATGAACGGCATGTCGGCCATGAGGAAGGGCCGGTACAGCCCCTTGGCTACGGCCCGACAGTGATAGATCACGTCGTTCAGGGTGACCGGCACGGTGGTGTCGTGCCCCTGGATCACCATCCCCAGGGAATCCCCGACCAGCACCACGTCGCAGCCGGCATCGTCCACCAGGGTGGCGAAGCTGGCGTCGTAGGCCGTCAGGCAGGCGATCTTCTCGCCTTCGGCCTTCATGCGTTCAAGCGTCGCAACGTTGACCGGGGGACGCGGCGCGTAGCGCTCTTGCAGGTGCTTGTACATCGTCAAGGGCTCATCTGTCGGATCGGGCGCCGGCGGCGGGAAAGCATGAGGGGCCGCATCGAAAAATGGCGATGCCCGCGCACGTCAAGCCCCCCAGCCGACGGGCGCAAGGATGAACGAGGGGGGTTCAAACATCAACTTTGCGCGGCCATTTGCTGCACCGGGCGCAGCAGGCGGTGGCCGACCGCAGACGAATGAATGACTGTCGACTGCGCTGCAGACATGGAGGACTTCGGCAGCCACCCTGGGTCTCCAATAAGACGAACGACTACCACCGGCGCCACGGACAGGGTGCGGCGCCGGGGTCACCCCGCTTCAATAATATGTATACCGGAGGCGGGTCCGGTTCAGTCGGCCGCGCTCTTGAGCGGGTTGTAGTAATGCCGGCCGCGGCGGATGCGGCGGATCTCGGCGAACAGTTGATCGTAGTCGCGGTCGTTGCCGACGAAATCGGCCTGCGCCGCGTTCACGATCAGCAGCGGCGAGGTGTCATAGGCATGGAAGAACCTCGCATAGGCTTCCTGGAGCTTTTCGAGGTAAGCACGGTCGATGGTCTGCTCGTAACGGATGCCGCGGCGCGCGATGCGCTCGAGCAGCACGTCGATCGGCGCCTGCA
>Ga0182747_1002459_pt1 | contig 12942 bp, 10 predicted proteins | sample eDN3rd30CBELigBY_FD_128526 | JGI IMG/M metagenome (GOLD analysis project Ga0182747, IMG submission 128526) | Enriched backyard soil microbial communities from Emeryville, California, USA - eDNA 3rd pass 30_C BE-Lig BY (version 2) (version 2) | ecosystem: Environmental > Terrestrial > Soil >...
CTTGATCGACCGTGCCTTCTCGATTGCCGGACGAATCTCGTCGTCACGCGTCACCCGGATTCCGGTAACGCCGTAGGCCTCAGCCAGTTTCACGAAGTCAGGTGCGCTGATCGCGACTTCCGAATAATTCCGCGCGTGGAAGAGATCCTGCCACTGCCGGACCATGCCCAGATACCCGTTGTTAATAATGGCGATATTGATATCGAGGTTCTCCTGAACCGCTGTCGCCAGTTCGGTCCCGGACATCTGGAATCCGCCATCGCCGCAGATCGTCCAGACTTCGAGATCGGGCTGCCCCATCTTCGCGCCAATCGCGGATGGCAACCCGAAGCCCATCGTTCCCAAACCGCCGGACGTCACCCAGCGATCGCCATGCTTCACCCCGAAATGTTGGGCCGCCCACATCTGGTGCTGCCCCACATCGGTCGTGATGATCGCGTCACGATCGGTAACTTCCGAGATCGTCTTAATAATGGAGAATGGCTCCGGCCAATCCGGCCGATCCTCCAACGCCGCCCGGAGCACGCGATTGTGCTGGCCCTCGATCCAGTTCCGCCATCCGCTGTGATCGCGGAATTCGACTTCCGGCGTCATCAGTTTCAGCGCCTGACCGGCATCGCCCACCACCGGCACATCCGTCGGCACGTTCTTGCCGATCTCGGCGGGGTCGATATCGACATGGATCACCTTCGCATTCGGCGCGAAGCCGCTGAGGTTTCCGGTGGCGCGATCGTCGAACCGGGCACCGAAGTTGATCAGCAGATCGCATTCATCCAACGCACGATTGGCGGCGCGGTGTCCGTGCATGCCCATTAGCCCGAGCGAGAGAGGATGACGCTCATCCATCGCACCCAGACCGAGCAACGTGAAGATGGCCGGGATGCCGGACTTCTCGACGAAAGCCCGGAACGATGCTTCCGCGCCACTGAGAATGATGCCGTGACCGGCCATGATCAACGGCCGCTTGGCGGAATTGATCAACTCCGCTGCCAGACGCACCTGACGCATATTGGGAACCAGATTCGGCTGGTAACTTTTGCGTCCGGTGGTGTCGGGGTACGACCATGGCGCCTTGGAGATGAACACATCCTTGGGGATATCGATCAACACCGGACCGGGGCGTCCGGAACGCGCCAGATAGAACGCTTCCTTCATAATGGGCGCGAGGTCTTCGGGGCGACGCACCAGGTAGTTATGCTTGGTAACCGGCAAGGTAATACCGGTGATATCCACTTCCTGGAAGCCATCACGCCCGATCAGGCTCTGGTTCACCTGTCCGGTGATCGCCACCAGAGGCACAGAGTCCAGCGAGGCCTCCGCCAGTGCCGTCACCAGATTGGTGGCACCGGGGCCGGAGGTGGCGATGCAGACACCGACTTTTCCGGTGACCCGGGCGTACCCGATGGCCGCCATGCCGGCCCACTGCTCGAACCGGGTCAGCACGTGATGGAGGTTGGCGGGAGGAAGGGCATCGTACAGGGGAATGACCGCGCCGCCGGGATACCCGAATACCGTCGTCACGCCTTCCTCTTCCAGGCTGCGGCAGACGATCTGCGCACCGGAGAGGATTTCGGGCTCCTGACGAGCCGCCGATTGGGCGGGTGATTCCCCGGCCTGGGACCGGGATTCTGCGACAACCATCCTTGTGCTCCCTTACTTGCATGTCACTCGCTGGTGACGGACCAACAACGTTGCCTATGTGCACTCCGACAGACAATCGCGAACGGTGCGATAGCTGGTGTCACCAGCAGGTGTTGCCACCTATCGGTTTCACGGCCTCCATGCCCTTACATCAGGGCCGATTGGGAGGAATCGGATGCTGCCCGCGCGTCGTCGGTCAGGAGCATCAAAAAAGCCTCCCGGTTGGGGAGGCCAGCATGTGAATCGTCTCGTCTTCGTTGCCTTATCCGGCTTGCTGCCCTCGCCCACACCAATGGCCCCCTACCGGGAGCTCAATAAGTACGAGGCTAATAATGGCAACAGAGAAGTTGGACGTCAGCATGGTGTCACTTCGTGCAATCCTTCACGCGGTCGCCCCGCGTCTCCAACATGGTACGCCCGTCGATGCAGGGATGTCAACCCCGGAAATACAGGAGATGCGTGTTTCACGAACGGTGAAGCACCAGAAGGCAGTGTTTACCGCCATCAAACCGGAACAGCCCCAACATACTGCCGGGGCCATTCCAGAGGTTGGCTTGAATGAGCACGCAGGCACGTCGCTGCGTGATGCGACCCCTCCCATAGTCGATGCAATCTGCAAAGACCACCATCCCCTTGATCAGAGGCAGTCGAGATCGAACGATTCCGTGTACGGAATACCTGATCCATCGGTAGCGGTGATCACAGCAGTGTCGTTATTAATTTGATTGCAAAAATAATACGGTAACGGTTCTTCGAGAAATGCGCCGTTGACATCAGCTACCGGGTAAACGGTGTAAAAAGTGCGAACCACGTTATCGTACATAAGTGAAACATCTACCTGGACGGCACCCGGTTGAAACCCTGACCCGTAGATACTATCGCCAGGCGAAACGGCAAATCCAATCAGCAGATCCGGTGTTGAGATGACCCTTCTCACAGGGGTATTACGTCCCGAGCCGCCGTCGAAGTAATCGTCCACATAACCGATCATCGTGTCGTTGCCGCTACCGCCATAAAACGCATTGCCCGAGGAGTCCATCGCCACCAGCACATCGTTACCGGAGCCGCCGTCCAGCGTATTCCCGGTACCCCAGGCGCACAGGATGTCATTTCCCGAGCCGCCGGAGAGTGTGACGTCACCATATCCCAGCACGATCTGGCTGCCGGCTCCGCCAGTGAACTCGACCACCTCATAGCCCTGGACCGTCTCGCCTTCGCCTTCCCATTGGGCCTCATTGCATAGGTCCTCGAAACTGCCTTGCGCGGACGCCGTTCCGCTCAACCCCGGCACCATCAGCGATGCCGTCAACATCGCCAGCACAATCAATCGTCCGAATCGCTTCACCACCTGCCTCCGATACGTCGCATGACGACCTTCTCTATGGTCGTCCAAAACCCCGATGCAACGTCCCCTCACTCCGGGTACATCGCGATCGAGTATTGATTGGGTCCCAGGAACTCTCCCTCGAAAATAGCAGTGCGGGGGCCTTACGTCAATCGCCTTGAATTATGCGCAAGTAATACGGGATCCGGGTAAACACTGCGGGGTGATCTCCAAAGATCGACGCCGTCGGCGTCGATGGGCAGCGAGCCTCACGGCCGCCTGCCCCTACACCACCCGGTACCAATTACCCGGATTCGGTATAAGTGAGCGGCCATCCCCGCACATGACAACAGAACCGGCACCATGGCTCACGCATGGTGCCGGTTCTGTGGATGCGCTTCGTACCTAGATGAAGCAAGATCGTCAGCCAGCCTTGAGTGGTCCGTGCGTCAGCGTCACGATGCCTGCAGTGGCTCAACCATCCCGGTGGCAGACATCGCGGCCCGCGTGACGTCGCCGATGATCTTCTCGCCCGTCACCATGTCGGGCAGGTTACTCGTGAAGACGCTGACAATGAGAGTGCCCGCGTCCGTCATTACGAACCCAACGTCGTTGGCGACCGTCTTGTAACTCCCGGTCTTCGAGCCCCAGCGTACGCCATCGTTCTCCGGCACATACCGTCCGATCCGGCGTCCGTTTTGCTGCTTCTCCAGAAGCGCGATCATTTGGTCGCATGACGCTTCGGACGCGGCTTCGCGATCGAGAATGCGCTGCACCATCAGCGCGAATTCGTTGGGGGTCGCCTGATTCTCCTGCTCGGTTTCCAGCGCGAGCCGCCCCTGCATCGTCCGCCCCAGGATGGACTTCTCCATGCCCAGTTCACGCATGGTGGCGTTCACGTTTTCCATCCCCACCAGATTGATCAGGATATTGGTCGCCGGGTTATCGCTGATGCTGATCATCAGGTAGACAACATCGCCGATCGTGATCCGGATGCCGTCGTGCAACTGCTGGAGCACGCCGCTTCCCGGCGCCTTGTCCTCAGCCTTCAAGGCGTATTCGTCCGCCAGCGAGACTTCCCCCCGGTCGATCTTGCGGAACAGTTCGATCATGATGGCAATCTTGATCGAACTTGCCGACGGGAATACATCATCACCCCGGTGATCGAATCGCACGTCATCCGGACCGATGATTGCCACACCGACCTCGCACCCGGAGGCTTCCGCCTCGGTAATGACCGCTTCCAGCGCATTCCAGTCCGTCACCATGTTTCCCCCTTTTTCCTGCACGACAACACAACTCCGGCATTGGACCGCGAATGATGTCGGCCGTCAACAGAACATGGTCGATTCTCCGCCTGTGAATCCGCCTGCGTCGTGCGGGTTATGAAGGAAGATGCATCCGCATAAAGCGTATCCAGTTCCCATGCATGACATTGGCGATATCTGTCTGGGAGAATCCACGGCTGGCCAGGATATCAGGCAACTGCTGGAGATCCGCGATGGTATCGAGATCCCGCGGCGTCTGCTCGGTACCGTATCCGCCATCCAGGTCACTGCCGATGGCAGCGTGAAGGGAGTTGCCCGCCAACTGGCACACGTGCTCGATATGATCGGCAACATCGTTGAGCGACACGCGCTCGGGTGTGGTTTGACCGCGAATCCAGCCGGGCTCGAGCATCCAGGCATCCAGGACAGAGCCGATAACCGCACCACGCTCAATCAGACGCCGGATCATCTCGTCGGTGATCTGGCGATCTCCCGGCACCAGCGCCCTGCAATTGGAATGACTCGCCAAAACGGGACCGTCGAACCGGTCGAGCGCGTCATGAAAGCTCTCATCCGTAAGATGGGAAACATCAAGGATCATGCCCAGGCGCGACATCTCCGCGCAAAGGCGGCGCCCCTTCTCCGTCAGGGGACCAGCGCTATCCGTGCCGAAGGCATACGCACTGGGGCCGTAATGGGCGAGGCCGACGATGCGCAACCCGTCATTCCACCACCCCTCAGCCTGATCCGGCTCGACGATGGGATCGGCACCCTCCATAAGCAGGACAATACCAATCGGAGCGCTATCTGCGGTCGTATCGTCTGGCATCTCCGACCATTGGGCCAGGTGATCCGCAACCTCCTGCCCGGTTCGCAACAAGCGGACGATGCCCTGACGCTCCAGTTCGCGATACAAGGCCAACTCACCCTGGCAGTGTGCGTGTGCAATCTCATGCGTTCGAAAGTCAATCGAAGCACCACCGTTCGGGTTGACACGACCGAGCACAGTGGCGAAGCAGAGACCAATACGGCCTCGCCGGAGGTCCGGAATGCTGACGGTTCCCTTGCCTCGCCCCTTGGCAGTCATTCCTGATTCGAGACCGCGCGTTTCGTACGCGGTCTTCAACAGGTCCCGATTCCAGACCAGAGCGTTCATGGCGAGGTCAAGATGCGCATCGACGATAAGCACGGTTGGTATCCTCCAACGACATCAGGCAAACCGCTGGCAGCCAACGGTGCGACATCGTCCATCAGTGCCACCCCAGTTCACTGCACGGTATTCCACGTTCCGATGACGATATTGGAGCGCGAATATTGGTGCCCGTCAACAGCGAGACCCGGGCGCGGTGCCCGGGTCTCGCTCGATCAATGATCTGATATTGAATCAACCTGGTGTTGCATAGTCGCAATCAGGAAGTCTGCAGCGGTTCCACGATCCCTGTCGCAGCCATGGCAGCCCGGGAGATATCACCGATAACTTTCTCCCCAACGTGCTGATCAGGCAGCCCTTCACAGAAGACGCTGACAATCAGAGAATCATCACCGGCCAAAATGAATCCGACATCGTTGGTGACACCGAAGACACTCCCAGTCTTGGAGCCCCAGCGAATTCCGGGATCCTCCGGGAGATATCGGGAAATCCGCCGGTGGCATTGCTGTTTCTCCAGCATCGCGACCATCTGGCTGCATCCATCCGGAGACGCCGCCCGATTCTCGAGAATTGCCTGGACTATCCGAACGTAATCATTGGCCGTAGCCCAATTCTCTTTCTGCTCCTGATCCGCTGGGCGCCCCTGCATCTTTCGGGACAGGGTGGAACTTTCCATCCCCAACGACTTCATCAAACGATTCACATTATCCATACCCGCTCTATCGATCAGCAGGTTTGTCGCTGTGTTATCGCTGATACTAATCATGAGGTAAATCAGGTCTTCGAGCGTGAACACCATTCCCGAGCCCAACTCGAGCATGACACCGGACCCAATCGCCCGATCCTCATCACTGAGCGTATAGGGATCCTGCAGCGAGCGCTCACCGCGATCGATCTGCTGGTACAACTCGGCCATGATCGGAATCTTGACCGTACTGGCGGCACCGTATTGGCGATCGCCATTGTGCTCAAAGGACGCTCCATTGGAATGGACGACCGCAACTCCGATTGAACCGCCGAGGGCTTCCCCCTCCTGGATAATCTTCTCGATTCCAGACCAATCCACGTTGTTACTCACGGTAAACTCCTTCTTTATTCAATGCCATGCGCACGATGCCGCCGAATCAACAACCACTCCTTCCCTGTTATGCGATTGATTCACTTTCGAATCCACTTGTAGAGGCGCGAATCACCAGACGAGGTTGTGCATGCACCTGTTGTTGCTGATTCCCCTCATTTCCACTCTCGATAAGATCGAGCAATTTGGCAACCGCAGTGGCACCAATGTCATACAGGGGGACGGAGATCGTGGAAAGGGAAGGCGCGGTCATCGCCGTAATTTCAGAACCGCCAAACCCGATAATGGCAACGTCTTCGGGAACTTTCAGGCCATGCACGGCAGCAAAACGCAGTGCACCGACGGCCATATGGTCATTGAAGACACAGACGGCATCCACCTCGATACGCTTCTCAAAAAGCGCTTGCATGGCCTGAAATCCTCCTTGAAGCGTTGAAGGTGCCAGTTCAACCTGCGCAGCCTGGAACGGTAATCCGGCCTGCCTCAGCCCATCACGATACCCTTCCAGCTTTTCCGTCTGGAACCGGTTCTCGCCCGCCATCCCCAGATAGGCAATTTTGGTTCGGCCAAGGGAAATCAGGTGGTTCACAGCCAGAAGACTGCCGCTGTAATAGCCAGTCCAAATGACGGTACTGCTCACCCCTTCCAGTCGACGGTTGACAAGAACAACGGGGGACGGCCCTTCAACGGCTTTGGCCAACTCTTCATCGGTCAATCGGGAATTGCAGATGATGAGGCCAGCCGTCCGGTGCCCGCGAAGGCGATCAAGAGACTGCAGTTCTCGCTCAATGCTGCCAGCCACGTTACAGAGAAACACACTGTAACCAGCTGCCTGGGCCTTGTCTTCCACCCCCCTGGCGATTTCCGGATAAAAGGGTTGGGAGATATCCGGAAGAATCAGGCCAATTGCTGAAGATCTGTTCGTCACCAGGCTCCGGGCAAACACATTCGGTTGATATCCCATCTCACGGATGACTTCCAGTACCCGCTTCCTGGTGGCGGGGTGCACCTCCCCTTTGTTGTTGATGACGCGGGAAATGGTCTGCTTTGAGACCTGTGCAACCTCGGCCACATCTCTCAGGGTTGGAGGCCTTTTGCGTTCTCTTTCCGTGCCGTCAAGGTCATCCATACCGCGTTCCTTCTGCTCCGCACCCCGTACGTGCAACTGCTCTCAACTCTTCACCATGAATTAATCAACGCCTCTCAACTATGCCGGTTGCCAGTGCCTCATGCCAGTTCCCGGATGGACGCTTGCCCGGGTATCCCGTCACGTCTAATCCTAGGCAAAGGGCGAGGAAGTATTGACTTGTAGAAATCGACCTGATAGAGTCCAGACCATCAAATGATAACGGTACCGGGACCGGTAACGGGAACGGTACCAAAACAAGCTTTGGGCGGCAAGGTCGCCTTTGGGAGATCGTACGTAGCACGGGACGGATACCGGAGCTACACCACGTGGAGATTTCTGCATGTATGTGATGAACAAGCCGTGGGTGGATTTCGACGCTCTTCGTGAGTCTACCGACCTCGCGATCATTCCTACCGGAGCAGTGGAGGTCTACGGGCAACACCTTCCGACCGGAACCGATACGATTGTGGTCACCCATGTGGCCCAGCGTGTTGGTAACGAACTCGGAGCCGCGGTGCTCCCAACCCTGCCGGTCGGCTTCTCCCGCTCCCTGGGAGATTTCCCCGGCACCCTGAATATCTCCACCGCCACGCTCTCGGCATATGTCCAGGAGACGGCGGAAAGCGTCATCCAGTGGGGATTCAAGCGAATTCTCTTCATCAACAGTCACCGGGGGAATATCGGCCCCATCGGCGAAGTCGCCATGGAACTGCAGGCGAAACACGGAGTTCGCTGTGCGCAGGTGTTCTGGTGGGACTATGTCAGCGCCCTGGTCACCGACATTACAGAGACCGGTCGGCATGCCAACGGACATGCGTCAGAGATCGGAACATCCATCATGCTCCATCTCGAACCAGACCTTGTGATTGCAGACCGCATCAAGGATCAAACACCCACATCGGCTCCTGCCTATGCTGACATCACCCAATACAAGGGCATGCGAAGCCGGGCGCCGTTTGGTGTCGCCGGAAATCCGGAAAAAGCCACCGAAGAAAAGGGTGCGGAGATGGTTCGCCGTGGCGTGGACCGGATCGTCAGCTTCGTTCGCGATGAATTCTCTGGAGAAGAATGATGAGCACTGTGAAGAAAAAACCAGGATTCACCATCGTCAGGGATTTTGAACGTGCAGATGCCGACAGCATTGCGCTGTTCTCAGGTCTGGCGTCCGCCAACGTGTCCGATGTACAGGGCCGCCAAAACACATTGGACTACCGGATCAAACCCATCTATCACCCCATGCCCCAACTGCTGGGGACAGCCTTGACAGTCAAGGCTCGCCCTGGAGACAACATGGTTGCCTTCAAGGCGATCGAAATGGCGCAACCAGGAGACGTCATCGTTGTAGCAGGGTCATTTGAAAGCACGCTCTCGGTCTGGGGCGGCATCATGAGCGGAATGGCCAAAAAGAAAGGAATTGCCGGACTTGTGACCGACAGTCTGGTTCGCGATGTGAATCAGATTCGTGAGTTTGATTTTCCGACGTTCGCGACAGGTCTGACGCCAACGGGCCCCACCAAAGAGGGATCGGGTGAAATCAACACCCCTGTCTCATGTGGTGGCGTGGTTGTCATGCCCGGGGACATCATCCTGGGCGATGAAGACGGCGTGGTCGTCATTCGGAAAGAAGAGGCCCGCGATGTCCATCAACGCGTCCTGGACCGGATCGAACTGGAAAACTCCTGGCTCGAACGCATAGAACGCGGCGAATTGTTCCTTATGGATTCGGATGAAGATCTCCAGGCACGCGGAGCAACATTCCTCGATTAGCGACATGAAGGCAGGCAATCATCAGGAGAGGGTTCTCATGACTCGACAACTTGATCAGATGTCAACGGATCGACGTAAACTCCTCAAAGGTATTGGACTCTCGGCAGCCGGCGTTGGACTTGCAAGCGCTCATGCAGTTGGCGCTCAAGGCCCAACCTATTCCCTCGCCGCCGCGCAAGACGTCAAACCCGGCGGCACACTTATGGTGGGCCTCAACCAGGAATCAGCCACCATCGATCCGCATCTTTCCCGCGATGCTGCTGGTAACCAGATCAAGGGGCTCATCTATAGCCAACTCATCAAGTATTACTACGATCGCGAGTTGGTGCCCGACCTCGCCGAATCCTACGAACAAACCGACGACGTGACGTATGAATTCAAACTGCGTCAGGGAGTCAAGTTCCATGATGGAGCTGAATTGACTTCAGCGGATGTCGTCGCCTCTTACGAGCGAATCCTCAACAAGGATGTGGGCGCGTATCTGTACCCGTTTATCGGGGACAGCGTGGAGTCCGTGACAGCGCCCGATGACTACACGGTAGTCTTCAAACTCAACGGACCATTCACGGCATTCCTGCCAACACTCGGGCTTCCCGGCAACTCCATCGCACAAAAGGCGAAAATCGACGAAGGGGTCGATTTCACCATTGACGTCGTTGGTAGCGGGCCATTCAAACTCGCATCCCGGACGGAGGGTGTCGAAACACGGCTCGAGAAGAACCCCGACTATTTCCTCGAAGGCCTCCCCTATCTCGACGAGATCGTCTTCCGCCCCATTTTCGATGATCCGGCACGGATGAACGCCCTCTTCTCTGGCGATGTCGACCTCATCACCTACCCCAACTGGGCGTCAATGGAACGCATCGAAAACGATCCGGCGCTGCAGTTGCAGTCAAACAAGTCGGATGGCTTTGTCTTCATCCATTTTCGGGTTGACCGGCCACCGTTCGATGATGTCAAGATCCGGCAAGCCATCAGCTATGCGATCAACCGGGACGCCATCATCGCCACGGCAACCTCGGGCCGGGGGCAGGCCTCTGCGGGCGGATTCATTCCGCCCTGGATGGAGGAATTCTACAATCCGGATCTGGCGGAAAAATACGCCTATGATCCCGAGAAGGCAAAGCAACTCATCCAGGAGGCTGGTGCTGAAGGGCTGGAAATCGAGTTCACATCGTGGCCAGCTGACACGGAACTGTTTGGCCGCCCATCGGTCGTTGTCGCCAACATGCTGAACGAACTCGGATTAAAGGTCACCCTCCGTCCACAACCCGTGGCCGAATGGGCGCAAACGCGGGCCGAAGGGACCTACCAGATGTTTATGGACGGGAACCTGTACGGCGTCGCCGACCCCGATTTCCTCACCAGTTACTTCCAAACCGGAGCCCGTATCCCGGCGGCAAATCAATTCTCGGATGAGCAGATCGATGCATGGCTCGATGAAGGGAGAGGGATGCCCAACGGAGATGAGCGAGCGGAAGTGTATCGACACATCGAAGAACGGGCGCTTGACCTGATGCCCATCACCCTGTTGTTCTACCGTGAGCAGGGAGAGGCAAGCCAAACCTACGTTCAGGGTCACCAATACATCGGGAGTCTTGGTTACACAAACACCCTCCTCGAAGTTTGGCTCGATAAATAGACTGATTGTCTGAATCGCAAACCGGATGAAGGTAAACGGCCTTTCATCCGGTTTGCACCCGCGTTACCTCGCAGGTGAAATCGACACGAATCAGCCGGAAGGTTGTCCATGGGATTGTACATACTGCGCCGTTTGCTTACTGCCTGCGCACTCATCATTGGTTCAGCGACAGTGGTCTTCCTGCTGCTCCAGTCCATTCCCGGAGATCCAGTCCGGATGTTCATGGGGGATTACGCAACGCAGGAACAGGTATCGGCCGTACGCCACGAACTGGGGCTCGATCGCCCAATCTTTACCCAATACATGGATTGGCTGTTCGGCATGCTCCGGGGAGATCTCGGCACATCGCTCTCACTCAGCCGACCGGTGGTCGACATCATCGCGGAGCGGATACCACGTACGCTGGAACTGGTGGCCACCTCAGTCTTGCTGGCGCTTCTTATTGGTATGCCCATCGGCATTATCTCAGCCTATCGCCGTGCCAGTGCCACCGACGTTGGCCTCACGGCCGTCACACTCCTTGCCCTTTCCGTGCCAACCTATGTCACCGGCACATTGTTCGTGCTGCTTTTTTCCGTCGCCAACCGCTGGCTTCCTGCCTCTGGCTATACCAGCATCACAGAGGATCCTATCGGGCATTTCAAGGTGCTCATCCTGCCATCAGTAACCCTCGCTCTCGTCCTGGCGGCCAGTATCACCAGGATGACGAGATCCTCGGTGCTGGAAACACTGAATCAGGATTATGTCCGCACCGCACGCGCCAAGGGACTCAAGGAGTCCAAGATCATGACGCGTCATGTCCTGCGAAATGGCCTGGTTCCCATTACTACGACGGTCGGTATCCAGGCAGGCAATCTCCTGGGCGGCACCATCATCGTGGAGCAGATTTTCGCCTGGCCGGGTTTGAGCACCTTACTTTTCCGGGGTATCGAAACACGCGACTTTCCTGTGGTTCAGGGCAGCGTCCTGGTTGTCAGCGCGCTATTCGTCGTATTCACACTCATTGTCGATGTCGTGAATGGAGTTATTGATCCTCGTATCGCAGACGGAGCGGCACGATGAACGCGATTAAGATCCCGAAAACCACCAGTGACACCAACACCGCCACAACCACCCCGCAGCTCATGGACGAAGGTCTTAAGCCTCGTCCCAATGCCGTCAGGACACTTCTTCGCGACCCACGGGTCTCCATCAGCAGTGGCGTCCTCATCCTGTTTATCCTGGCCGGTCTGCTGGCTCCCCTGATAAGTCCCTACGAGACCGAGTACATGGACTACACGGCAACGCTTGCCTCACCGTCCAGGGCACATCTTCTCGGCACCGACCAACTCGGCAGGGACGTATTGTCCCGGCTTCTGCACGGTGCCAGAATCTCGCTCCAGATTGCTGTCTATTCGGTTGCCCTGGCGCTGGTTCTGGGTGTAGCCATGGGTGTCACAAGTTCCTACCTGGGCGGCTGGATCGACAATCTCATCATGAGACTGATGGACATTCTTCTTGCCTTTCCGGCGCTTGTCCTGGCCATCACCGTTGCCGCCTACCTTGGGCCCTCCCTGCGAAATGTGGCGCTGGTGATTGGCATCGTGTATATGCCCATTTTCGCCAGACTGACCTACGTCATCACACGGACGGTCATGAAGATGGAGTATGTGGAGGCCGCCCGTGCTATCGGGGCTTCCCCCATACGGTTAATTCTGCGTGCCATCTTGCCAAACTCGGTCGCGCCGCTCATCGTGCAGACATCGCTGAGTCTCGGGTTCGCGATTCTTACAGAATCGGGGTTGAGCTTCCTTGGCCTCGGTGTGCCCCCACCGGCTCCGTCCTGGGGGTCCGAGATTGCATCCTCCCGCTTGACTCTGGATCAGGCACCGCTGCTTGTCCTTTGGCCATCCATCACCATCGCCGCTGCCATCCTGAGCTTCAATCTCCTCGGCGACTCACTC
>Ga0182747_1002461_pt1 | contig 12939 bp, 9 predicted proteins | sample eDN3rd30CBELigBY_FD_128526 | JGI IMG/M metagenome (GOLD analysis project Ga0182747, IMG submission 128526) | Enriched backyard soil microbial communities from Emeryville, California, USA - eDNA 3rd pass 30_C BE-Lig BY (version 2) (version 2) | ecosystem: Environmental > Terrestrial > Soil >...
ACCTGTGGCGAGCTTCGCGCCGACGATGCCGGCAGAACCGTGACGGTGAAGGGCTGGGTCAACCGGCGCCGCGATCACGGCGGCCTCATCTTCCTCGACATTCGTGATCGCTATGGGCTCACTCAGGTGGTCTGCAACCCGGAGGATTCGCCGGTCGCGCACCGTGTCGCTGAGCAGGTCCGGTCCGAGTTCGTCGTTGAAGTGAGCGGCACCGTCCAGTTGCGCCCGGAAGGCACGCGCAATCCGAACATGGCCACCGGCGATATCGAAGTGATCGTGTCCGATCTGGTAATCCTCAATGCCGCGAAGACGACGCCATTTGAGATCACGGATCACTCGGACGTCGATGAGTCGCTGCGACTCGAGTATCGCTACCTCGACCTCCGCCGCCCGAAGATGCAGCACAATCTCATTCTGCGGCACCGAATTGTTAAGAAGATCCGCGAGTATCTGGATGCGCGTGACTTCATTGAGATCGAGACGCCGATCCTGATCAAGAGCACACCCGAGGGCGCGCGCGACTATCTTGTGCCAAGCCGACTCTACGCGGGGCAGTTCTATGCGCTGCCGCAATCCCCACAGCAGATGAAGCAGCTGCTGATGGTCGCCGGCATGGATCGCTACTACCAGATCGCCCGCTGCTTTCGCGATGAGGATCAGCGCGCCGATCGTCAGCCGGAGTTCACGCAGCTCGATCTCGAAATGTCGTTTGTCGACATGGAGCAGATCATGCAGCTGACCGAGGGCCTGTTCATCGAGCTTGTTGGCCTGACTGATATGACGTTGCAGGAATCGACATTCCCGCGCCTGACCTACGACGATGCAATGCGCCGCTTTGGCACGGACAAGCCTGACCTGCGCTACCGACTGGAGATCGCTGACGTTTCCGACGTCGTCGCACGATCAGAGTTCGGCGTCTTCCGTGGCGCGGTCGACTCAGGCGGCGTGGTCCGCGCGATTGCGGTGCCGGGCAAAGCAGATGTGACCCGCAAGCAGGTTGACGAGCTGACGGAGTTCTCGCGGAAGTTTGGCGCGAAGGGTCTTGCCTGGATCGCCTTTGAGGCGGGTGCCGACGGAGAGCGCTCGGTTCGCTCACCGATTGCCAAGTTCCTCTCGACCGAGGAGTTGGATGCGATCGCGGCCGCAACCGGAGCCGGCATCGGCGATCTCATCCTCTTCGTTGCCGATCGCGCAGAGGTAGCCGCAAATGTTCTAGGCCGCCTCCGGGAACGGTTCGGCGATGAGCTAGGACTGGCCGATCCGACCGTCGCTGCGTTCTGCTGGGTTGTTGATTTCCCGCTGCTTGGCTGGGATGAAGATGGCCAGCGCTGGGACGCCATGCACCACCCGTTCACTGCACCGCTCGATGAGGACATCCCGCTGTTGGAGACGGACCCGGGCGCAGTGCGGGCCAAAGCGTATGACATTGTGCTAAATGGCTTTGAAGTTGGCGGTGGCTCGATTCGTATTCACCAGCGTGAGTTGCAGCGTCAGATCTTCGCCCTGATGGGTTACGAGGACGAGCAGATCGTAGAGCGCTTCGGCCACCTATTGCGAGCGTTCGAGTACGGTGCGCCACCACATGGCGGGATCGCGCCAGGCATCGACCGCATTGCGATGATCCTGGCCGCCGAACCAACCCTGCGCGAGGTCATGGCCTTCCCGAAGAACCAGTCCGCGCGTGACCTGATGTTCGATGCGCCGGGCAATGTTGACACCGCACAGCTTGACGATCTCCATATTAAGGTAGTCATGCCTGAGGAAGAGCCGGCGGCGAAGTAGATTTACAAAAAAAAAAGAGGGCCACACCGGTTGGTGCGGCCCTCTTTGTGTATCGGACTAGCGTCCCCAGGACATGCCAGACGCGGCGTCGATGTTGGAGGCGTCAAATAGCTTCTGCGGTTCAGAGGCTACGAGCTTACCGCCCTCCTCGTTGACCTCGACGTACCACGCCTCAAATGAGCTGTCGCGCTCACGGAAGAAGGCGATCATCTGTCCGTCCGGCGACCACGCTGGAGAGACGACGCTGCCGACGTGCGTGAGTTGATAGGCAGATCCGCCGTCAGTCGGCGCGATCCAGACGTCGCTTGCGGTGCCGGTCCGCTGAACGTAGGCGATGTTGTTCGAGTTCGGTGACCAGACCGCATCGAATGCGCCGTCTGGTGCGATCACAAGCTCGTTAACATCCGCTGTGTCGAGATTGAGCGTCCAGATCTCGGTGTTGCGCGGCGACTCAACGCCAATTCGCGCCGTGAATGCGACCTTCTTGCCGTCGTTCGAAAATGTCGGATTCTCCTGCGGCGCATCAACATTCGCTGCAGCCGGCAGGAAGTAGCTGAAAATCGCCTGATCGCCGTCCAGGTTCTCTGAGTACCACAACGTCATCGGGTCAGAGAATCGCGACTCGCAGTCAGACGTCCCCGTGCCGCGATCGCTAATCCAGATCAGTTGCTCGCCGACTGGTGACCAGGTCGGGTCCAGCGCCCAATACGCCTCACAGGCATATTCGAGGCTGAAGAGCGGAGCCTCCGGCTCGTTGGTTGTAATGCGCTTCAGTGTCTTGCCGTCGGCGCTGGCGATGATGATGTCCGAAAAGCCGTCATGCATTTCGACGTAGGCGAAACGGTCTCCGGCTGGCGCCCAGGTGGGCGACCCGCCATCGACATCATCGATGAGCGTTCGCGTTGAACCGTCCCAGACGCTCACGTGGTGGTCTGACACGAAGAGGATGCGCCCGGTGGGACTCGCGCCGGTTTGTGATGGCTCGTTGGATTCTGGAGAGGCGAGCTGCGGATCGATAGTGCCGCAGCCGACAGCGATCATCCAGATCGAAAGCGCGACCAGCCAGATTGCGTAGCGTCGCTTCACGGCGATCGGTCGCTCTGGTTTGGCGGTGAATAGCCGAGTTTGCGAAGAATATCGGCTGCGACCTCCGCCTCGTCCCATGGTCGCTTTTCGGAGCCGTAGATCATGCTCTTCTCATGTCCTTTTCCGGCCAGGACAACCACATCTCCGGCTTTCGCAGCTTGGAGAATCGTAGCAATGGCTGTGCGGCGGTCTTCGATGCATTCGAAGTCTACACCGCGACGCCCGCCCGCCTGCATCGCGCCGTCCGCGATCGCGTCGATAATAACCATCGGGTCCTCAAAGCGCGGATCCTCGCTGGAGAAGATGGCAAAGTCCGAATACTCGATGGCGACACGCCCCTGAATCGAGCGCTTGTCGATATCACGTTCTCCCGCCGACCCGAACAGGACCATCAGGCGGCCCGGCGTTGCATCGCGCAACACCGTCAGCACCGACTTGATTGCATCGGGAGTATGCGCGTAATCCACGATCACTGAGAACGGTTGGCCCTCGTCGACTGCCTGCATGCGCCCGGGCACAGCGTCCAGCGACTCCAGGCCTTCGGCGATCTGCTTAAGCGACAGCCCAAGCGCATGGCCGACTGTTGCGGCTGCGAGCGCATTGGCGACGTTGTACCGACCCGGCAGCGCGAGTGAAATGCGCGTCTCACCCATCGGGCTGTGCAGCGTGAATTGCTGCCCATTGGTTCCGAACTCGATCTGCGAAGCGCGGAACTCTGCGTCCGACGCTGGATCCATCGAATACCAGAGCATCTCGCAGCCCCGGCCGTGTGCGGCGATGGATCGTGCTCCTTCGTCATCCTTATTCAGCACCAGTGCGCCACGCCGCCCGCGCTGTTTGTCACGCGCGACGTTGTCCAGCAACATGGCCTTCGCTTCTCGATAGGCTTCTACCGAGCCGTGAAAATCGAGGTGCTCGTGGGTGATGTTGGTGACGACGCCGACATCGAACGCGCAGGAGTCGAGACGATGCATGACAAGTCCGTGCGAAGTTGCCTCCAGAATAGCCGTGTCAACCTCGCGATCGCGCATCGACGCCAGAATTCGCTGGATCACGAGCGACTCGGGTGTCGTCTGGCGCGATTCGTGGAGATCGACCTCGCCAGCGATGCGCACCTCAACTGTCCCGATCAACCCTGTCCGCCGACCAGCGTGGCGAAGCATTGCCTCAATCAGATGACTCGTCGTTGTCTTGCCGTCAGTGCCGGTCACACCGATGACGCACAGATCCTGCGACGGATGCCCAAAGAACTCGGCGGCAACAATGGCGAGAGCGGCGCGAGTGTCGGCAACTTCGACGATCGTTGGCCACTCGCCGCGCAGATGCTCAACCGTGCCGCGTTCGACCAGTGCGGCCACCGCGCCGCGCATTCGTGCCTGATCGAGATATGCATGGCCATCGGTATAACCGCCACGAAGCGCGACGAACATGCCGCCAGGCTCAACCAGACGACTGTCGAACTCGATCGACTGAATTGCTGCCGCTGAATCACCGTGTATGGTCGCACTCGGAATACCGGCTACAACCTCGGCGATCGTCCGTGTGTTCGTCGTAATAATGTCGCCTCTCCCCTGCTCCGGTTGGCTCACGTATCCTGGAAGCCCGAGACGGACAAGAGGTTACAGCAATGGGCGAAGCGGATTCGCCATCAGCTCGGCTTCCTGGAGTGCTTCGTCTGCCGCCTCGGCGATGGCCGGGTTGTCGACCTGGGTGAGCTGCCGCAGGCGGCTGATCGCCATCTGGCCACCGATTTCGCCGAGCGCGTGGATTGCTGCAATGGTCACTTCGGCATCTTCGTCTTCGATGGCATCGATAACGTCCGACACTGTGCGCAGATCACCTATCGAGCCGAGCGCGAACAGCGCTTCGTAGCGCAGCTCCGGCTCATCGGAGCGTAACTCTTCCAGGCAGACGTCAACCCAGCGCTGGCTCGCTTGCAGCCCCATGGCATGCAGCGCACTCGCTCGCATCTCAATCGAGAAATCGGCGTAGCCGTCCTCGATCGCCTCCTGAACGTCGTCGCCCTCAAGGTACCCGAGCGATTCCAGCGCGCGGCGACGGACATCAAGAGCGTGGTCGTTCTCAAACACGCGGAAGAGCACATCGCGAATCTCGTCGAGCTGATCGTCGCCAGCTGACTCGTACGCCAAGCGGCCCAACTCCAGCGCCATCAGCTCCCGCACGCGCGCATCAGCATCTGACTCGATGTGTTCGAGCAGGTGCGTCAGAAACTCCGGTGCGTTGTATTCAGACAGGCCGTCAAGAACGGCGATGCGCACGTCGGGCGTCGGGTCATTCAGCGCAGCGAGCAGCGCGCGATTGTACTGATGCTCGATGTTGCTGAGCGCATCATCAACCATCGCGCGGACCAGGCTCAACCGCGATTCGATCGGCAGGTCAAGCCATCGGTCACGGAAGACCGCGACCGCCGGACGCTCGAGGTCGGAAAGCGCGCCTATGTGATGCTCGCCCGACGGGTGAGCAAGGACGGCGTCGAGTAACTGCTCGACGCCGTCGATGGTTCCGTCTGTGCTATTCGGTTCCGGAACTGGGTGTGTAGAAGTATGCATCCTCGGTCGTTTCATCTGCGCTGAACATCGGATAGTCGCCGCTCGTCAGGATCGTGCGCAGCAGGTCGGCCGGCATTGGCCGCTCGATATTTGCAACCGTCAGCAAATCGCTGAACATGGCGAAGTACTTGGGGTGTTCAGCTGATTCCAGGTTCTCCCCGGCGCGTTCGAACGCCGCCATGACGACCTGCTCGGGATGGCGCTTGGTGCGCTCGTCCAGTGGGGCGTGGTCGGCGAGGCGCGGGTAGCGGTTGTCGCTGAGGACGAACTCGTCCTGCGTCGCGCAATAGAACGTTGTTGGCCGGTAGACAAACACGTTCTTCTTCTCGTCCAGATGCAACAGCTTGCGGTCTTCGCCAGAAACCTGGAAGTACTCCAGCAGGTAGTGCAACGGCTTGTCAGTCTTTTCGATCGTCAACACCGCGCCAGGGATCAGATTCTCAGCGAAGAAGTCCTCGAGCCCGGTAACGAATCCGCCGCGATTGCCAGTCGGGAAGCGCAGCTCGGCCTGGACTACGTCCGAGGTCTGCGGCGATTCGAACGTGATTCGGGCAGCGCGCTGATCCTTGAAGCCCGGAGTCGGCATGATCGAGCGCAGATTCGAGTCATACGGCAGGACGCCATAGGTGTACTCGTAGAAGCTGAGAATGTGCTCGACGAGGCCTTCCTCGGCCGGCTCGGCTGCGGCACCATGCTCGAGCAGAACGCGATAGTCCTGGCCGATCTCGTTTGCCTTGCGCTTTGAAGTGCCGACAGCTGCCGGGTTCGCCAGCGCCCAGATGCCGTGTTCTGCGGAACCGAGGAACTCGAACTCGCGCTGCTCGTGTGACAGTCGATAGTTGATAGCAAACAGCGTCGCGGCGTAGTTATCGGCGTTTGAGCGCACGCCGAGGATGTCATCGGCGATCTCCGCGTCGGTGACCGTTCCGTTGGGATGCTCGCGGATGAGATCCTCAATTCGACGGAAGTCTCCACGCGAGAAGCGGTGGACGCGATCCTCGGCGATCCATCGCTCGCCCCAGCGCGCCACGTTGATTTCGCCGTCAAGCGCGTGGCGGATCGCCGTCGCGAGATCATCATCTGATGCGCTCGCTGGATCTACCTCTAGCGCACTCTGCACAGCAGGTTTGGCGACCGCCGCAACCGGCTCGGCCTTCTCGGCGACCGGTGCTTCAGCAGTTTCCGTTTCAACCGCACCAAGCAGCGGCGAATCGGACGTTACAGCAGGCTTGCGGGCGGGTGTCGCGCGCTTCGGCTCCGGCGTGGCGAAACGGGTCGTCAGCACCTGCTGCCGCTGCCCAGGAGTCCCGAGGGGCAAACTACCCGTCCGCGTCGTGACGAACGTAACATCGTCTCCGTCGGCCTCACGAGCGAACACGTCCGAGCTTGCGGACAGCGCCTCGTCGATGCGGCTCGACCAGCTCGATTCGTTCGGCTTCATTTGCTCCATGAACTGGGCAAGCTGAGCCACAGACAGGCGGATCGGAGCAGCGTCGCTGAAGAATCGCCCCTGAATTCGGAAGACCTGGAATATCTCGGCGGCGAGCGCCTTCTGCTCGTCTGTACCGCTGAAGGCTGGTGCTTCAAGCGTCTGCTCTGCCTGCATTGTCAGTTGTCCCTCTCCTGCTGGTCAGATGGTGCGGCCCCGCTCATGCTGGCCGGTACGTTATGCGTTGGCGCGCTCGCGGAGCGCGGCGATCAGCTCTTCGGTCGTGAATGGCTCGTCGCGCGACCGCAGCAACGTTAGTAGATAGGTCAGGTCCGGTTCGCTCAAAGTCAGCATGTCACCCCCACGAGTTCTTGCGCGTATTGCAGCCGGTAATTCTACACCAGCGCGACGTAACGCGACCGTCAGTCCTGGTGGGCGAGGACGACCGCGCCGATCACCCCGGCATCCGTCCCGAGCTGGCTCGGCGCGACAAGGACGCGCTGCGCGGCTGGGTCAACGGCGTACTGTCGGATCTTCGCTCGGATTCCAGCCGTCAGGCGCGGTCCGGCGAGCGCCACATAGCCACCGATGACGAAGGCATCCGGGTTCAGCGCCGTGACCAGATTGGCTCCGGCAAGGCCGATGACCTGAATCGTCTCGTCGATAACGTCGCGAGCAATCTCGTCGTCGCCATAGCGCTCGAAGACACGCTGGAGCGTCACGCCGGGGCTCGACAACCAGGTCGCGCGTTCCTCAGGACCGGCCTGATTCACCCGCGAGGTCATGCGGGAGATGATCGCCGGCTCAGAAGCATAGGCTTCAAGATGGCCAGGCTTGCCGCAGGAGCAGCGCGGGCCATCGGTCGTGACGACCATGTGGCCGATCTCCCCGGCGGTCATCGCCGAGCCGTGCAGGAGGGTGCCGCGAATGATGACTGCGCCACCGACGCCGCGTCCCAGGTGCACGTAGACCATGTCGCGCGCGCCGCGTCCCGCACCGTGGGTGTATTCGCCGAATGCGGCGGCGCGGGCATCGTTCTCCAGCACGACCGGAACGCCGAAATGCTCTTCCATAACGCCGACCAGGGGGAACTGCTCGAAGCCCTCGATGCGATGCGACCGGAGCGTGATGCCGCGACGGACATCGACCGGCCCACCAAACGCGATGCCGATGCCTGAAATGTCGGCGTAACTCAGGTTGCGGCGTGACAGGATCTGGTCGATCAGCGTGCAGGCGGTATCAACCGTCGCGTGCGCGGTCATGGCAGAGTCGATCGCGCGCTCGGTATCGCGAATATCGTCGCTCGCATCAGCAAGGACGACGCGCAGGCCGCGCCCGCCAATCTCAACACCGATGACAGGCAGTCGGTCGTCAGCGTGGCTTGGGCCACGAGACTGCGGCATGTTGTTACCTCCAGGGATCGACCGTTCCCCACCTGCCTGCTCAGGCATGATCAACGGCGATACCCGCATTGTACAGGAGTTCACAATCAGTGAAACCGGTTGCAGCAACATCGGCTGCGTGTTAGCATTTCCACGGCTCAGCAGGGCCGATATTCCCCGATAGCTCAATGGTAGAGCAGACGGCTGTTAACCGTAAGGTTCTTGGTTCGAGTCCAAGTCGGGGAGCCTCCGCATTACAGAGCAATAGCGATTTGCGCGTGCGACCCAGCAATCGTGCGCGTTCCTTGTATTACTCCTGAGCGCTACGCTGCCGTAGCCACGCGCGGATAAGGCGCAGTTGGCCCCAGGTGTAGCCGGACTCGTCGCCAACTTCATCCATGATCGGGCGTAGCAGCTCGTCGCCGACCTTGCGGATGGCGGTGTCAACCTGAGCAATCATCTCCGGAGTGACAACGTGGCCAATGTCAACCTCGGCACCACTCTCAATCGCTTCGACGAGGTGGGCTTCGATTGTCGTGGCCGCAAGCCCGCGCTCAGATGCGACATCCTCGATCGACATGCCCTGATTGAACAGCGTCAACGATGACTTGGCGGTACCGGTCAGTGTCGACCGCCGAGCAGCAGACACTTGCCGTTCTGGCGCTTGTTGCGGCGTTGCGCCGGTCGAGCCGACGAAGTCTGAGATGGCTCCCAGAAATGCGGGGCCGTAGGCGCGAGCTTTGCGCTCGCCAACTCCAACGATGCGTAGCAGCGCGTCCGGTGTCGTCGGAAGTCGCGATGCCATGTGCCGGAGCGTTGAATCCGGGAAGACGACGTAGGGCGGAACGCCGCGCTCATCGGCGATCTGCTTCCGTAGCCGGCGCAACCGCTCAAAGAGCTGCGGGTAGGCGACATCGACAACGTCGGTCACGGCGGACTGGGCTTTCGGCGGCATCGCGTAACTGACGCGTTCGCCGCGGAAGAGGACTTCTGCGCCGCGTGGCGTGATCGAGACGATGTTGTAGTTTCCAGCGTCCTGGTAGAGATAGCCATCACGAATGAGTGCGCGCCCGAGGAACTGCCAGTCAGACTTGGAACGGTCTTTGCCGATGCCCCAGGTCGACAGACGCTCGTGGCCGGAGCGAAGTATCCGCTGATCTCGCGAACCGCGCAGAACATCAATCACATAGGCAAGACCGAAGCGCTCGCCGGTGCGCTTCACGCAGGACATCAGCATCTGTGCCGGAATGGTCATGTCTTCGACTTCGGGCGGGTCGCCGCAGATGTCGCAGCATGGTGGTTCCTGACCGTCAAACGACTCCTCAAAGTACTCCAGCAGCGCGGCGCGTCGACAGGACGCGCTCTCGGCCCAGCCGGACATCTGCTTCAGTTGGCTGAGGGCGATCTCGCGCAAACGCGGTGTTGGCTTCTCGTCAACGAACACCATCTGCCGGGTGACGTCTCCGTAGCTATAGAACAGGATGCAGTCGCTCGGCTCACCATCGCGACCGGCGCGGCCGCTCTCCTGATAGTAGCTCTCCAGGTTGCGAGGCAGATCCTGATGGATGACGAATCGGACGTCCGGCTTGTCGATCCCCATGCCAAACGCGATCGTCGCCACGACGACCTGCACATCGTCACGCACGAATGCTTCTTGCGCCGTCCGCCGTTGCTCGGCATCCATGCCGCCGTGGTAGGCAGCGGCGGAAATGCCATCGCGTTGCAGCCGCTCGGCTGTCGATTCGACGCCAGCGCGGGACAGACAGTAGATGATGCCGCTGGCGTCAGGCTTGTTGCGGACATAGGCCAGGATCTGCTCGTAGGTCTTTCGCTTCGGCCGCACTTCGTAATACAGGTTTGGTCGGTTGAAGCTGCCCTGGAACTGCTCGGCTCGCGCCAGCCCGAGTTGCTGCCGGATGTCGTCCTGCACCTGCCGCGTCGCGGTCGCGGTAAATGCCGCAAAGACCGCTTCCGGAAAGGCGTCGCGCAGTCGAAGCAGGTCGCGATATTCCGGCCGGAAGTCGTGGCCCCACTCCGAAACGCAATGCGCCTCATCAATCGCCACGAGCGACACGCCGCGTTGTTGCAGACGCTGGGTGAATCCGGGAGTTGAGAAGCGTTCGGGTGCAACATAGAGCAGCTTGACCTCGCCGGTCGTGATCTGCCGCATGCGATCGCGTATCTCGGTTGAGGTGAGCGAGCTATTGATATACGTCGCCGGCACGTTCAGTTCGGTCAGCGCATCGACCTGGTCCTTCATCAGCGCAATCAGTGGCGAGATGACGATGGTCAGGCCGTTAAGTAGAAGCGCTGGGAGCTGATAGCAGAGGGATTTACCGCCGCCGGTCGGAAGCAGCACGAACGCGTCGCGGCCGTCGAGGATCGTCCGAACAATGTCCTCCTGCAGCGGCCGGAACTCGTCGTAGCCCCAGACGGTCTGAAGTGTGGACATGACTGGATCGCCGAAGCGTCCGGATCGGGAATTGGCAGGGTGCTGTCCCTGCGATCTGGTGGTTGGTCGTTGCGTCGCCATTGCTCTCAAGGATACGTCATATGCCCAGCCACCTAGCTTAGCCGGGCATGCTAGACTGCCGCTACCAGGAGATGATGAAGCGGCGGAAGGGATTGATCGTGCGAGCGTTGACGGCAGATGAAATCAGGCGGCTTGTTCCGATACGAGACGCAGTTGAGCAGATGAAGCAGGTCTTTGCCGCCTACAGTCGCGGTGAAACGATCAGCCCTCTGCGGACGCCGGTAAATATGCCTGACGGTAGCGGAGTTGTGCTGTTCATGCCGGCATACGTTCCAGCTGGACCAGGTGCGCCGGCGGCGACCGGGCTCAAGGTCGTCTCAGTGTTCGCCGGGAATCGCGAACGCGGCCTGCCCACCATCAACGCAATTGTCGTCGTTGTTGACCCCGAAACCGGCGTGCCGATTGGCCTGCTCGAAGGCGCTGCCGTCACCGCCCTGCGAACTGGCGCCGTTTCGGGTGCTGCGACCGATCTCATGGCCAGACCGAATGCCACGACGCTGGCGGTCATCGGCGCGGGGGCACAAGGCATCACGCAAGCCGCAGCGGTATGCAGCGTCCGGGACATCACCGAGATCCGCGTCTACGATCTGTTTGCTGCATCTCGGGAATCATTTGCCGAACGGCTCGCCGTCTGGATTCCTGAAGGCATGCCAAGGGTTGTCGTTGTTGACAATGCTCGCGACGCAGTCTCGGGAGCAGATGTCATCTGCACCGCGACGACCGCGACGAGTCCGGTCTTTGAGGACGAATGGCTATCGCCCGGAACGCACATCAACGGCATCGGCGCGTACACGCCCGAGATGCAGGAGATTCCCGATGCGACGGTCGCCCGCGCGCGCGTGGTCGTGGATGCAGTCGAGGCGGCGCTGCACGAGGCCGGTGATCTTATTCAGTCGATCGACCGCGGCGCGATACAGCGTGAGGCCATACATATTGAGTTCGGACAGGTCGCTGCTGGAGAGATCGCCGGGCGCGAGTCTGACGATCAGATCACGTTCTTCAAATCGGTCGGCAACGCGATTCAGGACATGATCGTATGCGGTGCCGCGCTGGAAGCTGCTGCGGCGCAGGGCATTGGCCAGACAATCGACCTCACCTGACGCGAGCCGAGCGCGCCCCACCCTGCTCGCAGTCGCGGCCGTTGTCGCGGCAGCAGCATGCTGGGGCGCGCTCGGCATTACCTACGAGCTGATCGGGCGTCACATTCGCGTCGAGCCGGTGACACTGGTGACACTGCGCGCATCGGCGGCAGCGCTGGTTCTTCTCATTGCCTTCTCGCGAAACGCAGCCCTTGCCAACGACCTCGCCGCCTTACGACATCCAAGGATTGCACTGGCCGTCATCACGATGGGCCTCGTCAGCACGGCCACCTTTTATGTCATGCTCATCTATGCCTACCGCGAGGCCGGTGTCGCAGTCGCAACAGTGTTGCTGTACGTCGCTCCAGCCATTGTCGCGATCATGTCCTGGCTTGTTTACCGCATGCCGGTGCCGAACTCGCATCGTCTGGCACTGGCGCTTGCGTTTGCGGGCGTCGTTGGCGTTGCCGGCAGCACGGGCGGCAGCACGACCTGGCTCGGGATCGTTCTCGGGCTGCTCTCAGCCCTGACGTACGCGTCGTACAGCCTGCTCGCGCGACTGGCGCTCGACCACATGTCATCGCTCGCCGTCGTGACGCTGACGATCGCCATCGGCGCAGTCGCGCTCTGGCCGGTCAAGCTGCTCGTTGATGGCGCCGATCTGCCATCGCTGTCGAGTATCGCGGTGATCGCAGTCGTGAATGGGATCGGCACGACGGTCGCGCCGATGATGCTCTACACCTGGGGGCTTTCACATCTCGGGCCGAGCCGCGCAAGCCTGATTGCAACAGCAGAGCCGGCGATTGCGGTGATACTCGCCTACATAGTTCTGGGAGAACGCCTGTCCTGGATACAGATCGGCGGCGGTCTTGCGATCGCCGCCGGCGTCATTCTTGGCAGTCTGGAGCGAAAGCGCCGCTAGTCGTCGGCCGCTGTCGCCACAAGCTGGCGCGCGTGCATCGGGCAGTCCCCTGCTGTGCAGACGCCGTCCACGATGTGCTGCCGCCATTCATCCGGGAAGGCGCGCATCATGCCGAGAACCGGCATCGGCGCGACCTGGCCGAGACCGCAGAGCGAC
>Ga0182747_1002462_pt1 | contig 12939 bp, 26 predicted proteins | sample eDN3rd30CBELigBY_FD_128526 | JGI IMG/M metagenome (GOLD analysis project Ga0182747, IMG submission 128526) | Enriched backyard soil microbial communities from Emeryville, California, USA - eDNA 3rd pass 30_C BE-Lig BY (version 2) (version 2) | ecosystem: Environmental > Terrestrial > Soil >...
GTTCGGCCGGCCCCTGCGCATCCGGGAAGCCCTGCCCCAGATTGATCGCGCCCGTCTCCCGCGCGAGCCCGGACATGACCTCGAAAATGGTGGTCCCCAACGCCGCGATCGTCCGGTTCATGCCGCCCTGCCTTTCCCGCTCTCCATGCCGGCATCATATCGCCCCGCGCCCGCCGCAAGAAGCGGCTTTCCGTTGACCATGCACGGCGCAATCCCTAGTGAGACCGACCAGCGCCGGATTAGCACAGTGGTAGTGCAGCGGTTTTGTAAACGTCTGCGCACTATCATTGCCAATACTCGGAAACCGGCATGAAACTGCCGTTTCCATCGCTATTTTACCTCCTCAGACCGATGAACAGGTGCCGCATTTTGTGCCACCCCGTGTTTAGCAGCGATCTTCTCTTCCGATGTCAGGTGATCCAGATATCGCTCGGTCGTTGCGATGCTGGCGTGGCCCAGCTCTTGCTGTAGGTCATAGATCGTCCCCCGCCGATTGCGCAGGAAGTTGACCGCGAAAAGGTGGCGCAGATCATGGAAGCGGAAACGGGTGAACTCGCATTTTTCGCGTGCCGCTTTTCGTGCCACCCCATCGATCTTGTTCCGCCAGCGCTCGGCGACGTTGGTGAAGCGCTCCCCGTTGTCTTCCCAGAACACATAGCGGAACCGGATATGACGAGGTTGCCGGGCGATGAGGGCAAGCGCCTCCGGCGTCAATGTCACCTCGCGGACCCGGTTCCCCTTTGTGTCTTCCAGGGTAGCCGTGCCGCGCTGGGCATCGATCCGGTCATAGATCAACGCCGCGATCTCTTCCTCGCGCATTCCGGTCTCGCGTGCGAACCTGGCCATGTCCATAAACCGGCTCTGATCGGCAAACACCATGTCGACCGACTCTGATCGGGGCAGGATGATATTGGCCCGGCGCTCCTTGAAGCGCGACCGGTCGATTGTCTTCGCAGCGTTGTCCTCGATCCAGTCTTTGTCGACGGCATGCGCGAGAACTGATGATATGGCGGTCATGTCACGGCGGATTGTCGCGTTCGTCGCGCCGTGCTTCTGCCGCTGTGATACGATATGTTTGAGCAGTTTCGTGTTGATCTCGTGCAGCATCTTGTCGTCCAGCCATTCACGCAGTTGGCCTATGCTGGTGACATAGCGATCAAAAGTGCTTGCTTTAATGCCTGCTGCCTTGGCGCCCTTCTCGTTCCATGAGACGACTGCCGCCATCCATGAGACTTGCTCAGCGGCACCGAAGTGCGCACGCTCTTCGATGGCTTCGCGAGCGGCCTTCATACGGCGCTCCGCGACCGTGACAGAGCGAGTTCGTAGGCTCTCTCTATATTCGATTCCCTTGATCTTGAAACGCGCCCAGTAAATGCCGTTCCGCGTGTAGAGGCCTTTTGGCATGGCTGCGCTCCCAGCTTACGCAATGCGATAATGTCGAATGTCCAGCGGCCGAACGTGAGCCGCGCGCCGGGTATAAGGCCAGCAGCGGCCTTCTCTTGCAAGGTCCGAACCGCGAGGCCAGTGATGCGCGAGGCCTCAGCCACACGCACCCTCTCGGCTTCGGAGCGCGCCGCCGCTGTCACCTGTCGTCTCCCTTGGGGGCGAACCGACCGCGATCACGCAGCCAATTCGACAGCAGCGTCTCGGACTGACCCCATGTGGTGTAATGCACCAATGGCCGACCATCGCTATCCCGGCGATATACGGTGGCGAGTTGCCCGTTCTTTCGAAGGCGCAGGGCCTCGTAGCCCTTCGACTCCTCAACCGCCCATCCCTTCGACTGGCAGTAAGCGGAGAACTCGACCAGCTTATCGACGTGCAGACGGTTGCGGGAGCGCGCCATCACTTCCCTCCGATCTTGGGGGCGGACTGGATCATGGCGGACCAAACCGCTTTTGACCGGGGATACGGCCCTTTCTGCGAGAAGAAATCTCGGTGCGTGGCGGCACCATCGATGAGCATCGCCATCGTCGCCTCCCTCGGCACCACAACGAACCCAGCTTCCTCTATCTTGGAGAGGATGGCGCGGGCCTTTGCTAGCCGGCGGAACGTGTCCACATATTCGCTTGCTTCCGAACGATCCGGGAAGGTGCGCGGCGCTTCGCCGTCAACCGTGGCTGTGTATTCGGCCTCGCCGTCGACAAGCTTGGTCAACCGGATGGTGTAGCCAACGCTTGCCGCGTCAATCGCCTCTGCCAACTGATCCAGGGTCAGGGTCATCGAATATTTCCGGCGGGGCTTATTCGGCACCCGCCGGTCCCTTGTGGAAAACTGTCAGTCGATCCCGAGCGCGGCCTTGTAGGTGTCGAGCAGTGCCTCAGCTTCCTGCCGGGCGTGGGATTCCATCTTCCGCAGCCGCACGATGGAGCGCATCGTCTTGATGTCGTAGCCGTCGCTCTTCGCGAGCGCGTAACGATCCTTGATGTCGTCGGCGATGCCCTGCTTTTCGGATTCGAGGCGCTCAATGCACTCGATGTGGAGCTTGAGCTGGTCGGCGGAGATGTTGTCGGACATGGTGGTTCCTTTCTATGCGGCGTGGCTTTCCGGCTCATCGCTGAGCGGGATGCCATGCCGGGCTGCGTATTCGTGGATGGTGTCGATCAGCGCGGAGAACTGATCCTTGCTGAGCTTTGACGAGCGGAACCCGACCGGGACCATGCCCTTGCCGTCCAACGCCATTTCAAAGCGCTGGCTGTGATCCAAGGCATGGAGGAAAAGCGACTTCCACACGTCCGGGGTTAGGCAGCGGCCTTCCGGCTTGGCCATGCTGATCTGGCTGAGCAAGCTCCACATGAGCTTGTTCTGATCGTTGGTCCTGCGCGCCGGCCGGACGTTCAGCACAGCGCCATGCGGGGCGGCGTCGATCAGGCGCTTTGCCTGCATTCTGCGATAGTCGCTGGAGAGGAAGATTGTGTGGCCGTCCGACATCAGTAGGGGCTCCCGTCCGGGTAGTATCCAGTGATGCCCAACTCACGATCGCTGCGCACGCCGTTGATCTCAGAACGCATGGGGCTGCTGGCGATCAGCGCCTCGATGATCGCGAACGGGTCTTTCCCGATCACGCTCCATAATGTTTCCTCGCCCACGCGGTGCTGGCGCGCATGACAACCTTCCGGCCCGCCGCAGAGGGGGAGCGCGAAATAGTCGGATGGCTTCCGCCCCATTCCGCCGTCCGTCTCGTTGCGAAGGTGCGCCGCTTCGATATTCACCTCGCTATCGCAGGCGCAGCACGCGTGCGAACGGACATGCTTAAGATGGCGTTGCGACTTCCACCGATCGGTGCGAGGCTTGGCCTTCTGAATTTTGCGGATCAGGTTCATGGCGGGCCTCAGAGCGGGATTTCGTCGTCGTCGAAGCCGTCATTGAACGACTGCGACTGCTGCTCGCGCTCGTTGCGCTGCCCTCGCCCCGTCCCGCCCTGCCCGTCGCCGAGCAGGAGCAGCTTGGCATCGAACCCGGACAGAACAACCTCGGTCGAGTATCGGTCATTCCCGCTCTGGTCCTGCCATTTGCGGGTGCGGAACTGGCCGGCGACAAAGACCTTGCTGCCCTTGCGCAGATAGCGCTCGGCGACCGAGACAAGGCCATCGCTGTTGATCGTGACCGGCACCCACTCGGTGCGCTCCTTCTGCTCGCCGGACTGCTTGTCCTTCCATTTCTCGGTAACGGCGATGCGAAGGTTCGCGATCCGCCCGCCATTCTGGAAGCTCTTGACCTCGGGATCGGCGCCGAGATGGCCGATGATTTCGACACGGTTGAGCATCAGACCACGCGCTCCTCTACGATCGTGAACCCAGGGATCGACCGGATGCCCGCGCGCACGTCCTCGTCGGCAAGCACCTGAATGAAGTCGATCAAGCGGCGCGGCTGGGTCTTGGCGTAGTGCGCCAGAGCCTTGCCGCCCTCGCCTTCGATGCGCTCGGCGCGCCAGATGGAGCGGAGATGGACGGCCTTGGCCCCATCGACCTTGACCGCCGTGCTTTCCTTCTCGACCCGTTTCAGATCGCGGGCAGCGGCTTCCGCAGCGGCCATCAGGCCCTCAGCGGCGTCGATTTGGTCAAGGTCGTCCGACTGCCGTGCAACCTGATGCGCCTCGCGCGCTTCCGCCTCAGCCTTGGCGGCGGCCTCACGAGCAGCGGCCTCACGGGCGCGCTTCTCGTCGTCCAGTTTGCGGAGCCAGGCCGCGATCTGGTTTTTCAGCGCGACTTCCGCCTTGCTGACAAGGCCCGGCGTTTTGTTCTTGATCGGCGCGATATACGCGTTGAAGCGGTCCTGGATTTCCTTGGTCTTCTCGTCATAAGGCGTCTTCTCGGCGATCCGCGCTTTGTCAGCATCGGCCGCCGCTTCCTGCAAATCGCGCAGGAGCTTGCCGATCTGGTCGGCCATCCGCTGGTCTGCAATCTCGATGCCGGTGACGCCCCGGACCTGATCGAGCAGGTCATCCAGATGGAGCTTGATTGCCTCCCACGTCTTGGGGGTGAGCTCTGTAGCCTCGCTGATTTCCGGGCCGCCATTGTCACCGATGCCGGCGACAGGCCCTTCCGGGTTCTCGGCGAGCGTGGCGACACGCTTCTCAAGCGCCTCGATCTCGGCGGTGCGACCCGGCTCTTCCCACATGAGCTTGTTCAAAGCATTGCTGGCGTAGCGCATGGGCATCGTCGAAATATCGACCGGCCCTTTCGATGACTGATAGAACATCGTTATCCCTTTCAGTAAGGCAGATCGTCTTCGGTAATGTCGGAGAACTCGGCGTCAGTCGCCGTGTCCGCAGGCAGCGGGCTGGACTTGGCCAGCTTTTCCTTGAGCTTGACGATGGCGCGCTCGTATGCGGCGGTCGTCATCTCACGCACCGACTTGCAGCGGTAGACCTCGCAGAATTTGGCCACGTCGCTGCTCGTCGCTTCGAGCAGGGCGGTGACTTCGTTCCACTGCGCTTCGGTGATCCGATCAGGCGCGGGCGCAGAGGCTTCCTGCTCGCTACCGCCGCGCGCTTCGTCGAATCCCTCGAACGGCACTTCCTCGGCCGGCGTGGTGGAGAGGCCGGCGTTCATCATGACGACGACATGGGCGAATGCAGAGCGGCAAGCGCGGGAGATCGCGCGCGTCTGCGCCATGGCACGGATGGCATAGTCAGGGCGCTTCGGAAGCTCCTTGTCATACCAGATTTTCTCACCGCGCTGCTGGCCCCACTTCCAACTGCGCATCGTGCCGCCGAACCAAGTCGGCTCATCCTCGCCGACGAAGCCTTCCGCTTCCGCGATCACTGCGCCATCGGACATGCGGCGGACCTGGCCGATGGCTCGCACGCCACCGGGCACGCGCTCGACTTTGCAAGCGGAGGCAGCACATCCATGCGCCACGGCAATAGCCTGCCAGCCCTCGACGCAGACATATCGACGGCCTTGAATATCGCTCGCCGTGGCAACGACGATATCCTTGCACAGGGCGGCGGCGTCGGTTGAGGCGCGATAGGTCTCGACATTGTTCTGCTGCTCGACAGTCACCAGCGCATTCATCTCATTTCCTCCCGAGGACAAAGGCCAGCAGTCCCGCCCGCGCCTTTTCGACAGGCAGACGGGAAAGCTGGCGCTCATGGTAAGGTTCGCGGTCGACCGAACGGCCGCCGTGGGCGATCCGGCTGTTGAGCGCGACGTAGGTGGCGGGGCGGGTCATGCGGCATCAGCCAGGTCGGGGCGAAGACGCTTGATCTTGTCTTCGATGCGGCGCAGCTTCATTTCATCCGCGCTGCGCCATTCGGCTGGCGCGTCGGGGTACGCGAACAGACGGTCACGGATCGCAGCGGCCTCACCCTGTAGCGCCTCGACTTGGTCCGCCACGGTGGCGGGCGGCGGGGGGAGGTCCATCTCAGGATATGTGGTCCCGGAGAAGCGCCCCAGCCCATCCCACGTCAACGCCTGCGAGACATACTCATTGCCCTCGCAGTCGGCGGAGTAGGAATAGCCAACGACCGTCCCCGCTTCACCGTGTTTGGGGAAGCCTGCGACGAGGCGAACCTTGCCGTGATCCTGCCACTGTACTTCCAGCGGGAAGTCGGCATCGCAATAATTGCTCAGCAGCTTACTCATGAGAACATTCCTCCCATCATAATCATGGCCACCACGAACCCTGCCCATGCGAGGGTCGCGAGAATATCGGGGATGGTGATGCGGGGGCGGGTCACTGCCTGGCCCCTGTGAGCCGCGCGATCAGCCGCATGTTGTGCGCGGCCTCGACCAACAGGCCCGCCGTCTCGCGCTGGAGATCAGCGGTCGGCGTGCGGTGATCGTCAGCCTCGTTGAGAAGCTGCCCGGCGCGCACGCTCAGCATCGACGGCGTGAGCTGTGTGGCCTCAAAAAGGCGCTCATAATGCGCCCGCTGCTTGAGAAGAGCGGTCATGCTGCGGTCCCCCAGCGCTTGAGATATTCGACATTGTCGATGTGATCGAAGTAGGCGTTGGCCTGGACGTCCAGCGCAGCAAGCGCATCCTCAGCCGCTGACATGGCGTCGCACAGCGGGTTCAGGTCGAAGTCCGACCGATCCGCGCGCATCAGCCCGTTCACGTCCCGCTCGACCGCCCGGAATGCGTTCTGGAGCGCGGCCAGTTTCTGTGCGGGGAGCATCAGGCGGCTTCCTGCTCGATGGGATTGCCATCCACATCGACCTCGACCTCGACCAGCGGGGCCGCGACCGCCCTGTGGCAACACTTGTCGGGATATTGACCGTCGAAATGGACCGCGAAGTCGTCGTCCAGCCTGATCCGGCACTCCAGATAGTGCTTTGGGTTGGGCACGAACCGATGGGTGTGGCGCGGCGTCGGCGAGAAATTCAGCCCGCCGCCCCTGGAGCATTCGCGCTTCCGGCCATCCCATTCCGGATCGGACGGCATCGTTCCAGGCGCGTAGCAGACGCCCCCGCCTCGCTCGGACATATAGCCCTCGCCCACCGCCTTGTAGACGATCGCACATCCATCCTCGACGCGGGCGCCATAGAACTCGCACCAATCTAGCGGTGTCGCGAGGCTGACTTCCTGCTGGCGTCCGCCGTCGCAAGTGGCGCCATGCCAGAGATTGACGAAGACGGTCGCGGAGGCCTTGGCCGATACGCCGGGTTTGTGGACTTGCAGGGTTGAATATCCCCGTGCCACGACGCTGGAGCTTCCCCATGCCACGACGCTGGAGCTTTCCCATGCCACGACGCGGGAGCTTTCCCGTGCCTCGACGCGGGAGCTTTCCCGTGCCACGACGCTGGAGCTTTCCCATGCCACGACGCTGGAGCTTTCCCATGCCACGACGCGGGAGCTTTCCCGTGCCTCGACGCGGGAGCTTTCCCATGCCACGACGCTGGAGCTTTCCCATGCCACGACGCTGGAGCTTTCCCATGCCACGACGCTGGAGCTTTCCCATGCCTCGACGCTGGAGCTTTCCCATGCCTCGACGCGGGAGCTTCCCCATGCCACGACGCGGGAGCTTTCCCGTGCCACGACGCTGGAGCTTTCCCATGCCTCGACGCGGGAGCTTCCCCATGCCACGACGCTGGAGCTTCCCCATGCCACGACGCTGGAGGTCCACATATCTTCCTGCGAAACCACTGCGGCGACATTGGTCAGCTCGACATCGATCTGCGCAGTAGCGGCGATCTGGATATCCACGCCGGTCAGACCGGCAATCGCAAGAGCGAACTTTCCGCCGACGATGCGAACCGGCTTGCCCGCCTTGATCGCCTTCTCGGCTGCGGCCTTGGTCTTGACCTCTACGCGCTCACCCTGCGCCATCTCATCCTCCATCATGAACCTGAACTCATCCTCGGGCTGGCTGGTGAACCAGCCTCCGGTGAATTCAGAAGTTCCAGGGGGTAGCGCCCATGTCGCGGGCGATAGCGCGAGCCTCGCGCTTGCTGATGACGTTGATCGTCTCAACGCGCTCGCGGCGTCCATTACCGATGCGCACGATGTCCAGCACGGGAGCCTTCGCGCGGGTGCCGGGGAAAAATTCTGCTGCGAGCGTCATCTCATCCTCCTCATCGGAAACCTGAACTCGTCGGCCCCTCGGACGTGTGCCCGAGGGTGGGAGGAGGTCAGGAATCTGCGTATTTGATCCGTTCAGGCCGGCAGCATTCCCAGAAGTTCTTCCGGAAGGTTTCAACCTCCTCGCCGACCATCTCGGCGTATGCTTGGGTCAGGAGATTGAACGATTCCGTGCCGTAGCCGAGGAGGTAGGCAAGGCGGCCATCATTCCGGATGGCGCACAGGACATGCTGGACCGCGCGATCTGCTGCGGTCATGTCCGGCGCGCTCATGCCGCCATGTCCAGCTTGTAGTGGGTAGCAACCGAACTGCTATGCGCGATCCGGAAGCGGAAGCCCGCATCCTCAAGTTCGCAACGGGTCTTGAAGCCAAGACCCTTCACCGCGCCATTCCATGCCGCACTGACGCAGAAGCGGGTATGGAACTGCTCGCGACCAGTGTAGCGGTTGCGCTCCAGCCGGTGAACCATTTCACCGCCATTAGCTAGCAGGTCGAGAGCCTGTTGAGCGCGCTTCGAAAGCCGGGGAAGGTTGCTGCCAATTTCCATCGCATCCTCCTCATCAGAGGGCAGTGCCCTCGGGATGAGTGATGGATAGTCGGATTAATCCTACTCGTCAAGCGTTATGTCGGATTTATCTCACATATTTCCAACACGCCTCCCCTCCTCGTGCTATGCGGCGCGTGGATGCGGCACGAAAAACCCCGCCGGGTTAGGGCGGGGTCTTCAAGACCGAGGCAGAGCAGGGACGGGGGTGTTAGTTCCCGGTCACGTCCTGAGCAACCTGTAGCGGCAAGAACATTCGCTCGCCCTTGTCATATTCCTCGAACCCCATCTTTCTGTAGAAACGCTTCACGTTCTCGCTGATGGGAATAACGATGAGATGCGGCAAGCTGACCGCCTCGCCCACTTCGGCAAAGGTCGTCACGATCTTGCCCAGCATCCGAAACCCAATTTTCGCGCCCTGCATAGGACGATGAACGCCAATCCATGCGAGTTGCAGGCAGGGGAAGTATGGGCTCTGTCCAAACGAAACCAAGGTAGAGCCGGGAAACTTTTTGATTTCCTCGGTTACGCAAGTGAGTGCGTAAAATCCGGCGGCACTGCTGGACCCCACCAGACCGCAACAGGTCACGCGATGCCGGGCAGATTCATGGAATTTCCACGCATCTTTGCGATAGTAATTGTCGATATCCCGCTCACCGCACCCGAAAGCTGCCTTGGTGGCCTCTTTGGTCAGCGGCCAATAATCGAGTGACGGCACCTCCCCCTGGTGCGTCAATTATCACTCCGATTTCTGGGTCTCGCGATAAAGCCGCACAGCCTCTCGCAGCTCAGGCGATACGCCCTTTTTCTTGTAAACTCTTTCGCCGATTTTAAAGGCAAGCGCGGTCGCTCGCTCTGACGAACGAGATGTCCGGCCGAACCAGCCAGCGAATGGCTTTTGTAGCGCTGCCATGTTAACCTCCGCGATCTTAACCCGCCCTATCAACGTGCAGGTAAAAGATTCGTTGCCGGCGTTAACCGGCGTCCCACTGTCAGCACATATCTAACATTGCTTGACAGTGTATGCCAATTCCAATTACGAGCCTGACCGCTCGTAATTGGAACAGATTACGGGCTACCTACTCGATCAAGCGCGTCGATCGCCACAGCGATTCGTCACCCGCTTTCCCTGATCCCACCGCTCCACATAAACCGCATATCCACCGGCGAGCTGGGCGCACTGGAGCTGCGTCTACTGCTCAGCGGCGGGGGCTACCTCGCAAAATCCCCGGACATCCTCAGCGAGTTGGAAATCCCCCGCGAACAGCGCTTCATTGATCGCGCCTTCGCAGTTTCCCTCCCGAAGCAGCGTCCCCATTCGCTTTCTGGTCTCAATGTCCGCAACGAATGTGCGCGCTTCCGGCGCCGGGGCCGGCGGGAGCGTCGCCTGCTGCTGGCGGATCATTTCCTGCTGTTGGCGCAACAGGTCCATTTGTTGTCGCGCAAGCTCTTCCCGCTGTCGCAGTTCCCTCGCGCGCTAAAAACTCTCCAGCATTGTGCTGCTATAATTCGGCACGGGGTTGAGATGCGACAGCGGCGCCGCCTTCTGCCGGCAGACCCATCGACCCATCTCCCATCCGCAAGATGTTTCCTGAGCGCCGACAGACGCTGGCACAGCTATCAGGGCGACCCCTGCGATCACAACTCGTCGCATATCCCTCCCCCTCAATCAGCATCCCGTAGCATCAATGAGATCAAGCATAATCGTCTGCGGTTAAAACGCGATCAATGCGCAGGACATTGCCCATAGCGATCCGGAACGTCTTTGCCGGCTGAAACTGTTCAAGCTCAACATACTGAGCGGAGCGACGGACTAACCGCTTGATGAGAACATGCGAGGCGCGCTCACCATCGTCCTCGTGATTCTGCGGCCTGAGATAGACAACCACATCGTCACCGATGCGCAGCGGGACTTCCCGTTGAGCATATAGGAACGCACCATCGCGATGCGCGGGATACATGGATGATCCCTGCACATAGAGGCCATAAACCCGCTCGATGCCGTTCGCGACGATCGGCCGCTTGCGATATTCGATTATATCGCCGCTATTGAGCATGGTCTGCTCGATAGCTTCCCCTTCCACGATCATCTCCGCGCCAAGAGCTGTGCCAAACACCGGCATATTCTGAGGCATCCGATCTGCGGCGGCGCCCTCAAAATGGACGGGGGTAGCATTTCCCTCCGGAAACTCCGAAAGATCCGCCTCGGTCTTTCCGATGACGGACAAGAGCTTGCGGAGATTATCGCTCCGAATGCTCCCGCCTTTCCCTTTTAGGTTCGTGAACAGGCCTCGGTTTAAGCCCGCCATCTCCGCCCACTTAGTCTCAGCCAGATCGGCAGGCTTTAATGCCATCAAGCGCCCGTATAGGGCCACGCCCTTCATTTCATCAGATTCCGCCATGTCGGACAAATCCCACACGGGGAACGAAGGTGGTAGCGCGATCTTTCCAACTTGCATCGTAGGATTATTCCGACTATGTAGGATTTATGGAGCAGATACCGACTGACGCGGACGTGCTGACGAGCATCAGCCGTTTTTGTGATAGCCATAGCATCAAACCTAGCGCCTTCGGACGCTTGGCCATTGGTGACGGCAATCTCGTTGGAGATCTTCGCGCGGGCAAGCGCAGCGTTACGCTCAAGACAGCCGCAAGGCTCGTGGACTTCATGGCCAACTACCGCCCCTCAGAGGAGAGGGCGGCATGACCTGGCTCCGCAACCGCATCCGCCGCTGGCTGGGCGTGCCGACACGCGCTGACATCCGCGCCATCGTCCTGCGTGAGATCGACGCGGATTATGCATGGCTCGACCGCGACGACAGCAAGGGCACCACCCTCGAAGCATCCCGGCGCAATCACGAAATCAACCGGATCACCGCCATTGCCTTTGGCTACCGGGAGGATACCCGTGGCTGAGCTACATCTGGTCGAACACGTTGGGCTTGATGTCCACCTCGGCAACCGCACCACGAAGACGCAGATACATCTCCACAATGTCGGCCTCGATCGGCCTTTGCGGGCTGGCCTTGACGCCTGCTCGCACCGCCCATGCCTGCGTAAGCTGAGCCGCCACCAGTGCAGCCGTATCCTCGCTGATCGCCGATGCTTCGTCCCTCCTGCTGATTCGGCCGGGAGCGTAGCACAATGACCGCCGCGCTCCTCTCCGACCTCGCACGCGCAAAGGCCCTGTTTCAGCAGCGCGCCATCGCGACGCACATCACCGGCCGCATCCAGCCCTCCCCCACTTTCTCCTCCGGCGCCGCCCTCCTCCCCGGTGCCGGGGCGGCCGGCAGTGCTGAATCTCACCTGCACTGCCGGCCGATCCCCGCTCAGACGGGCGAGGATTTCATCAACGATTTCACCGAGCTTCCGAGCCTCCTTCATTCTGGAGAACAATAATGGCGAAAGTCGGCCAAGTCCGAATGTCCCGCGCTCCGACCAAGGCGGAAGTGTCCGCTGCGATCGGCATGGACTGGCAGTCCGTATCGTTCCGGCACAGCAAGGCGCTTCTCGCCGACACGATCGACGCGGACGCCAAGACCGTCAACCGCGCGATCACCGGCGAGACGCTGCCTGAGCTGCACAAGGCGCTGGCCAGTCTGCTGGTGGACCCCACCGCGCTCCAGCGGACGTTCGCCCTCTATGGCGGCCGGTTTGTCCCAGACAACGCCAACGCGGCCAATGACATGGCCACGATCAGCGACCTGAGCGGGCTGGTGACGGCCTTCGTCAAGGTGCTCGAGGATGGCGTGCGCGACCATCGCGAGACGGTGGCGCTGGCTGGGCTGATCGCGCCGCTCATGGTGCAGTTGTCCGCCATCATGGATGAGTCCCGGCGCATCGAGGGGGTGGCGGTATGAACGACATCCTCATCATGGCCGGCATAGCGCTGGCGAGTGCTAGCGCTGGTGGCGCAATCACGTGGCTGGTTGGTTTCCGGCATCCCGAATGGAGCTATCGCGTCTGGTGGCTGCGCGCTCTGACGGAGCGTAACGCTTGCGAGTGCCGCATTAAACGCGCCCTCCACCACATTCCGCCCTATTCGTGCGGCGCCAACGGCAGCCTCCAGAAGATCGGCAAGATTCTGCGCGGGGAGGAAGACTGATGCTCACCCTCTTCCGCCGCCTCTACCACTGGCTGCTCCCCTACAGCGCGAAAGACGCGGGCGTGCCCGGCCTCTCCCGCGACGAGTCCGGCCGCTTCGTCTCCGCCCATCATGAGCAGGTGCTGGAGACAGCCCGCAAGATGCGCGCGCAGATGCCGGGCTACTCGCTGCCAGAGGTGGCCCAATGAGCGCGTCCACCGATCAACGCGAGCATGCGGTTGCCCGCGCGCGTCGCATACTCGACCTGCTCAAGCAGGCGGCCGA
>Ga0182747_1002464_pt1 | contig 12939 bp, 9 predicted proteins | sample eDN3rd30CBELigBY_FD_128526 | JGI IMG/M metagenome (GOLD analysis project Ga0182747, IMG submission 128526) | Enriched backyard soil microbial communities from Emeryville, California, USA - eDNA 3rd pass 30_C BE-Lig BY (version 2) (version 2) | ecosystem: Environmental > Terrestrial > Soil >...
CCGTCAATGAGGTCGCCATAGATGTCCGCCACGCCGATGGGCGAGACATCGACGCCGCGCGATGCCAGCATGCGGTCGGCTGGCCCTTTCAGGGCACGTCCGCCGATGATGGGGCTGACAGCGACCACTGGCGCGGTGGCATTGGCGATGGCTTCGCGCAGACTGGGAACCGCGAGAATCGGGCCGATGCTGACGATGGGGTTGGACGGGCAGAACACGATCAGGTCAGCGGTGGCGAGGGCTTCCAGCACCTGCGGGGTGGGGACGGCGGATTCGATGCCTGTGAAGCGGACATCCTTCACATCATCGTCATGACGGCGGGCGACGAAGTATTCCTGGAATTCCAGCCAGCCGTCGGCGGTGAGAATCTCGGTGGCAACGCGCGTATCGGTCATCGGCAGGAGCCGGGGTTTGATACCGAGGGCGGTCGCGAGGTGGTTGGTGACGTTGGTGGGGGAGGCACCCTGACGGAGCAGGTGACTGCGCAGGATATGGGTGGCGAAATCCTGATCGCCGACGGTGAACCAGGGATCCTCCCCGTAACGGGCGATGGCGTCCAGCGTGGCCCGGGTGTCGTCCCTGATGCCCCAGCCGGTGGCGGGATTCGCGAGTTCGGCGAGGGTGTACATGACGGTGTCGACATCAGGACTGATGGTGAGCCCGTAGAGTTCAAAATCGTCGGCGGTGTTGATGATTGCGGACAGATGACGATCGTTCATGAGGACGGCGAGGCCTTGTACCAGTTTTGCGCCGCCGACGCCGCCCGCGAGGGCGACAATGTTGCCGTAGTCGGGCACCGGGAGAACATCCTTCGCTGAATGAATGGTTGCTGCTGGACGGTTGGCCCGTCAGCGCGTTGCTGATGTAGATGATAGATGGTCACTACCAGGATGTGAAATCCGGATGCCCGGAAATGCCCGGGAGCTCCGGTGGTTTCATTTCCCGGGCGCCCGGGCCGCTATTCACCATCGGTATTCGCTGTTAGGATGCGATGGAAGTGATTCGTGATGGATGTTATCCGCATCCCGTTGACAGACGGAGGCAACCCGTGTTCCAGGATCTTCATATCATTGATGTGCATGCTCATTTCCCGATCAAGGGGGACGCTAGCCAGGGCGGGAACCGGACACGGGAGACGGGCAGGATCGAAAATCCCGCTGCGCTTGAGCGTCAGGAACTCCGCAAGCAGCAATTGGAGCAAACGCGCCACCAATGGCGGATGGCGTTCGATTTCCCCGAGCCGGAAACCGAGCCTCGCACAAGCGAAGAACAGGCGGACCGGTGGGCGGCCGAACTGGATACATACGGCATCGAACGCATCGGATTTGTGACCGGTCGGGATAACGACGAGTTGTCACGCGTGGTGGCGATGTATCCGGACCGGTTCATCGGGTTCGCCCATTTCGACATTACACAGCCGGGTGCAGCGGAGGAACTGGATCGGGCAGTGACGAAGCTGGGATTGAAAGGCCTGAAGTTGCTGGCTCCGACGATCCCGATCCTGATCAACGACACATCGCTGTACCCGGTTTGGGAGACCTGCGAGCGGCTGGGTATTCCGGTGCTGTGCCATTTCGGGATGCTCGGTGCGGCCGGGGGTGTTTCCTATCACCCGAACATCTCCCCGGCTGTGCTTGAGCCGGTGGCGCGGGACTTTCCAACGGTCGATTTCATCATCCCGCACTTCGGAATCCAGCACGTGACGGACCTGCTGTTCCTGTGCTGGTCGTGCCCGAATGTAAATGTCGATTCGTCGGGATCGAACCAGTGGGTGCGCTGGATGCCGTACAAGCTGACGCTGGACGATCTGTTCCAGCGTTTTTACGAGACGATCGGCCCGGAGCGGATTTTGTTCGGCAGTGACTCCAGCTGGTTCCCGCGTGGCTTTGCCTTGCGCTACCTGCAGGACCAACTCCGGATTTGCCGCTTCATGAACATGCCGCACGAGCACCTGCAGATGATCTTCGGCGGGAATGCCGCGCGCATCCTGAATGTGCCGCTGGGGGATATCGACGCGAAGAAGGCGGCAGAGGGGCAAGCGTAGGTCGCATCTTGATCGAAGACAGGTCTGGCAGTCGCCCCTTCTGTTCTCAGAGGGGGCGACTTTGATCTCCGACGCACCATGGTCGAGAGCTGAATGCGTGTGCAATTTTTGTGTGTAAACTCGCCGTTGTTGAGCGGAGGTCGACCATCGGCCGTAACTGCGGGATCGGACACTACGCTGCGGAATGACGAATGATACGGAATCCGGATGCTTCGTCGGCCATCGCCGATTATCGGCCTGTTCGGCTCGGTTAGGCCTCGTTCGTGTTCCTCCAGATTCCGTGTCAGGCATGTGTTTGGCGTGTTCGTACTCTTGTGCTTTTGGGCGCTTTCGGCGATGATGCGAAAAGTTTTCACTTCTAGCTCAGGATCGGGGTTCACGGTTCTGTTTCGCTCACCGCATGTGCTGGGACGAAGTCCCGCGAGTTCTGGCGACGGTTAATTCCGCAACCGGAACGTACACAGGAGAGATGTCATGGGTTCGTCAGAGTTTGATCCGAAACTGTTGTTGAAGCGATCGCTTGACCGCCGGGCAGCGTTGAAATATGGTGCTGTCTCCGCCGGTGCACTCGGGGCCGCTCGCCTGGCAGGAGCCAGCGCGCAGGATGCCTCGCCGGAAGCGTCGGCGGTCGCAGGGGATTTCGGGACTGCCAGCCTGGAAATCAGCGGAGATGTCGAGATCGAGTATTGGCAGTACGAGTTGCCAGCAAAGACGGCGCTTGTCGAGGAGTTGATCCCGGAATTCGAGGCTGCAAACCCTGGAATCACGGTCAATCATGTGAATTTCCCGTACGATGATTTTCGCCAGCAGGTTGCGGCAGCGGTGCAGGCAGGTGAAGGGCCGGACGTTCTCAACGTTTACTTTGGCTGGATCCCGGCGTACGTGCAGCAGCAGTTCCTCGTGCCATTCCCGCAGGACATTTTCCCGCACGACCAGATCGAGGCCGAGTTTTTTCCGATGGTCGCGGCGGCGAAGGTGCAGGACGAGTATTACGCGTTGCCGACCGCCGTTCGCACTCTGGCGCTCTTCTGCAATATGGACATCCTCGACGCGGCGAGTGTCGCGCCGCCCACCAACTGGGAAGAACTGGTTGAGGCTGCCAAGGCCACGGTGCAGAAGGATGGCGAGAATTTCGATGTCGTCGGCTTCACCTGGGATATTGGTGGCCAAGGTCACAACTGGTGGCGCGAGGCATTGATTCGCCAGAATGGTGCACTGCCGACTTCCGAGGATAACCGCACCTTGCAGTGGACATCGCCGGAAGCGGTTGAGGCCTTCAATTATGTATGTGCATTCCTTACCGAACACGGTGTGACCCAGAGCGGCTTCCAGACCGATGGGCCAACGGCCTTTGCTTCTGGCAAGGCTGCGTTGCACATTGATGGGTCCTACCGCCTTGGCTCGCTCGCGAACGATGCGCCGGATCTGAATTACAAGGTGGTGCCATTGCCGGAGCACAAGGAGCGGGCGAGTTTCGCCTCGTTCTGGGCCAATACCATCACCCGCAATGCCGCCGAGGGTGACAAACTGATCGCCTCGGCCAAATGGATCGATTTCCTGTCATCAGCCGAAGTCCAGAAGCGATGGACTCCGGCGGTCGGTGAGCTTCCGGCCCGCGCCGCGCTCGCGGGTGATCCGGCACTGATGGAAGACGAGAAGCTGGCGCCGTTCATCGAGTCGCTTGAATACTCCTACGCGACTTTTATGGTGAATGAGGCCGATCTCCGCCAGGCGGTGATGGATGCGTTCGACCAGGTCACGTTGACCGGGGTGGATGCCGAGGCTGCCATCCAGGAAGCCCAGGACAAGGTCCAGGTCCAGATGGACGAATACTGGGCGCAGTTCGGATAGCACATTGGAGATACCGACGGGATGAGGAAGCCGCAAGGCGTTTCCCATGCCGGAATGACGGAACCTCCTGCGACGCCGGGCGCATGCCCGGCGTCGCGCGTTCAATGGATGATCACGTATGCGTCTGACGCTTGAGCGACGACGATGGCTTTGGGGATATGCATTTATCCTCATCCCCCTCCTCTTTTTTCTTGCTATCCGGATTGGCCCCACCTTGTATGCGGTGTGGGTCAGTTTCCATAAATGGGACCCGATTGCGATCGATCGGCCCTTTATCGGTATGGATAACTACCGGACACTGATTGACGACAAGGTGTTCTGGAAGTCGCTGCGAAATACCTGGATCTATGTTGGGGTTGGCGTTCCCGCAGGGTTGATTCTCAGCCTGCTGATTGCCCTCGGCCTGCAGCGGATGATCCGGTTTACAGGATTCTTCCGCGCGCTGTATTTCCTGCCCTATGTCACGTCGCTGGTGGCGGTTGGCTGGGTCTGGCGATGGATGTACATGCCGAACGGTCTCTTCAATGATGTGCTGAGCTGGGTTGGTATTGGGCCGTTCAAATGGCTTGGCAGCCCGGATATGGCGATCTACGCGATTATCGCGACGACTGTCTGGCAGGGGCTTGGTTTCCAGATCATTATTTTCCTTGCCGGACTGGAAAGTATTCCCGAGGATTACCTGGATGCGGCATCGGTGGATGGGGCCACGGCCTGGCAGAAGTTCCGCGATATCGTGTTGCCACTACTGAATCCGACGCTGGTATTTCTGATCGTCACCGGGGTGATCAGTAACCTGCAGGTATTCACGCAAGTGCGGTCCATGAGTAGCCAGGGCACCGGGGGCCCGTTGAACAGCACGATCTCGATTGTGCTGTACGTCTACCAGCAGGCATTCCAGTCCCTGCCGGCGAAAATGGGATATGCCTCGGCGATGACTGTGGTGCTCTTCCTGATGATCCTTGCGATCACCATCGTGCAGCTCAAGGTGCTGCAGCGGGATACAGAATGACCAGTAAAGCCATGCAGCCGGGCGAAACCGGCGTTCCCGAAGTGGACAGCATCCGGAACCAGGAGCTTGAGCGCGCACGTGAGGTCGCCCTCGCCGCCGTCGGCAAGCAGGACCGGAAGCGTCGCTACGCCCAGATTGTTCTCGCGATCATGCTGCTGATTGGTGGGCTGGGCATGATCTTTCCCTTTGTCTGGATGGTGGTTTCGTCGTTGAAACGAGCGCAGGATATTTACTCGTTATCGCTGATCCCGCCGGAACCAACCCTTGGTAATTACAAGGAAGTGCTGCAGAAAACCAGTTACGTTCGCTGGTTCGCCAACAGCATCGTGATAGCGACGATCACCACGTTGAGCGTGGCGTTCTTCGATTCACTGGCGGGGTACACGTTGGCGAAGTTCCGATTTCCCGGTTCAACGGCTATCTTCGTCCTGATCCTCAGTACGCTGATGGTGCCGACGGAGATGCTGGTGATTCCGTGGTACATGATGTCGATTGAATTCCACTGGACGGACTCCTACTGGGGCATCATGTTCCCCGGCGTGATGAGCGCGTTCGGGGTCTTCCTCATGCGGCAATTCTTCATGGGTGTGCCGAACGAGTTGATCGACGCGGCGCGTCTGGACGGTTTTTCCGAGTTCAGGATCTTCTGGAAGATCGCCTTGCCGCTGGTGAAACCGGCGGTGGCCGCGCTGTGCATCTTCACCTTCCTGGGTAACTGGAATGCCTACATCTGGCCCCTGATCGTGACGCGGTCGGAGTCGATGCGGACGCTGCCGGTGGGTATAGCCTTCTTCTCCAGCGAATCCCAAAGTTCATTCCACCTGATCATGGCGGCGGCTTCACTTGCAACCGTGCCCGTCATCATCATTTTCCTGATCTTCCAGCGGCAGATTATCAAGGGCATCGCGTTGGCTGGTCTGAAGGGGTAGATTCAGAAGATATGCGTGGTTGATATGGCATAGGATAGGGTGGCTTCAACGGGGGGTCGGTGATTGATCGGCGGCTGGACTCGCTCCGACCTCGAGAGTGGTTTCAGTCAAACGTAACGACGGGTCGGTGGCGTGTCAGTATTTCAGGGAGGAATCATGACTCATGAGGTGGCGGCATCGTTCCCACATCCGGTCTACGCGCAATATGTGCTGGCACCGGCGTTCCAGGAAAGCAAGCGGCATCTCTTTCCTCACATGATCGCCGCCAACGAGGCTCACGCAATCATGCTTGCGGAATGTGGCGTGATCCAAACCCACCAGGCGGAGGCGTTGCTTGCGGCGTTGAGGACCGTCCAGGAAGAAGGTGTCGCGGCTTTCGCCTACACCCCGTCCATTGAGGACCTCTTCTTTGCGGTGGAAGGCCGCCTGATGGAGTTGACGGGTGCCGATGTCGGCGGGAACTTGCAGATTGCCCGCTCACGCAACGATCTCGCGGCCGGGATGAGCAGGATGATGCTCCGCGAGCGATTGCTGGAATCCCGGCAGCAGGTGCTGGATCTGCGATCCGCCTTGATGGACCTGATCGAGGAACACATCGATACCCTGATGACGGGCATAACCCATACCCAACCGGCCCAGCCCACAACACTCGCGCATTATCTGCTTGGAGTGCTGGGGCCACTGGAGCGAGACAGCGACCGCCTCGCGCGAGCGTTTGACCGAACCAACCGGAGTTCGTTGGGGGTGGCCGCATTCACGACCACCAGTTTCCCGATCGACCGGGAGCGAACGGCGGCGTTGCTTGGTTTCAGCGGCTTTGTCGAGAATGGATACGATGCCGTTGGCGCGAACGATCATCTGCTGGAGTCCGTGCAGGCGTTGGTGAACAGTGTCGGGTCGCTTTCGCGCTTTCTCTACGACCTCCTGGTTTGGGCCCGGCCATCCGAGGATATCCTGCGTATTGCCGATGCCTTTATCCAGATCAGTTCGATCATGCCGCAGAAGCGTAATCCGGTGGTACTGGAGCATATTCGGGTACGGATTGGCTGGGTGTATGGCGATGCGGCGACCGTGGAGACGATTGTCCATAACGCCGCATTTGGCGACACGAACGATGTGGAAGATCCCATGTTCGTGCCGCTGAACCGCGCTTTTGATGCCGCGGAAATGGTTTACCGGTTGCTGACAGCCGTATTGCAAACAGCGACATTCAATGTCGTCGGGATGGCCCGACGAGCGGGCGAGGGGAACACGACCACGACTGCGCTGGCCGATGCCCTGGTACGTGAAGCGGGAGTGCCGTTCCGGTTGGCGCACACCATTGTCTCCAGAATCGTGAACCGGACGCACGAAGGTGATGTGCCGATTACCGCCGACCTGGTGAATGAGGTGAGTGGAGGGGTGCTGGATACCCCATTGCAGGTGACGGATCGGTTTGTGGCTGATGCGCTCGATGCCTGGACATTTGTCAACGTCCGTACGATTCCTGGCGGACCCGCGCCCGACACGACCCGGCAGGCGCTGGCGGAAGGACACGTGCGGTTTGCGGCGGATCGGGATGCGCTGGAGGCGGATCGGGAGCGATTGGTGAAGGCGGCCAAATTACGGCAGCATTATCGTGGTGACGTCTGTGCCGACACGATATGACCCGCCTGGCATTGCGCTGTTTTCAGGCGTGAAGATGACGATACGGCCTCGACAAGCTGGGTGCTAACGCACCTGGCAGGGCTCCCCGTTCGTTAACTTCGTACGTATGAGGCGCAACACCTCGCGTCGTGGCATGTTGTAGATCCAGGTCGTCAGGCAATCCTGACTGTCGATGGTTACTTGTCTTTGTCAGGTAGGCGGCGGCCGGCAACCAACAGCCAGATGATGAGGAGCGCTTCGCCGATGAAGGTAAAGGTGGAGAGTTCCAGAGTGTAGCTTGCGGATAGCAGGCTGCCGAAGCTGTCGATCACATATCCGGCACCGGCGATGGCGATGAGAACGGCGAGGATTTTCGGGACAACGCCTGATTGGTACGTCAGGTACCCGAGGAGCAGGAGATGGACGCCGAAAAGGACGAGACCGGTGTTCCAGATGTCGTTGAATGTGTCGATCCGGAGCAGGGCCTGTGCCTGACGCTGGTCCATGGGGATGGCAGCCAGGCCGTCTGATGTGTCCAGAAGTCGAAGGACGCCAGGCAACATGCTGATGCCCGCGGCAAAGACGCCGGCGTAGATGATGCGGAACCAGGCTGTCAGTTGGGAGAGTCTTCCATTTACTGAGCGAAAGACCACCAGTAATGCCCAGGCGACGACGATATCAAGCGTGGCTACCAGCACGAGACTGGCGACACCGATACGGAACAGCGTTGCCGATGCGAGGATGTCCTCGCTGGTTTGTGCTGCGTTGCCGTCGGTGACAAGTGATTCCAGAACCCCGAAATTGGCAAATGCTCCCAGAATCGCCAGGATCAGCAAGCCTGCACCCGCGATTACGCTTGCCTGGCGACGTGATGGTGATGGTGATGTCGTATCGTCCATTCCTGGTCCTTCATCTCTCACTTATACGGAATCCGGATGAACATTTCACCGTTGTTTCCGGTGATCGATCCATTCGGCTCGCTGCGCTCGCTCAGGACAAGCTGGCGCCGATGGGCGGCAGATGGGGTCGCTTGCGCTTTTCGGTCACGAGGTGACCTCACCCTACCGGGGGTCGCTTGCGCTTTTCGGTCACGAAGTGACCTCACCCTACCCCTAACGGCCGACCGCCCCTACGCCACCCCTTACCAATCATCCGGATTCCGTATTAGATATAGACTCCCCGTGACACGCGATAAAATCGCATGACGCATTGAGAGCTGATGGGAATGACGTTTATCCGATCGGCGTATGCCGTTTAACCGGATTCCGGGTAACCTTCCCGCGTTTCTTGCAAGGGAATGTTGAGCAGATATTAAATTCTGGTCTTCATGATCGTGAATTTGTGCCAGAAACAGGGTTGAGGCAGGGTATTGCCAATTCATGCGTCTTCCTTTAGGGTCAACAAAACCCTGGGCATCGGTTTTTATGAGGAATTGTGAGCATTCCCCAGTTTGCATTGGCGTTGGTGCCCGAAATTCCACGATCCAAGGAAGGTGAGCAGTCGTGACCAAGGAGAATCTTGTGCCCAAAATGCAAGCGAGTGTGCTTGATCGGCGTGAAGTTTTGAAGCGGGGTTCCGCGCTGGGAATCGGGGCGGCGTCCTTGGCGGCGTTGGGAGGACCGGCGGCGATGGCCGCGCGCGGGCAGTCCGAAGAGGGCGTCCGGGGCGGATCGTTGAGCGTGGCGGTGATCGGTGAGCCGCCGACCCTGGATATCCACCAGTCAGGGGCGACGATCGTTGCGTTCATCATGTGGAACGTGTACGAGACGCTGTTCACGTTCGATAGTGAGTTCGGGGTGATCCCGATGCTGGCGGAATCGCACGACGTCAGCGAGGACGGGTTGACGCAGACGATTCACTTGCGTCAGGGCGTGCCGTTCCACAATGGCGAAGAGATGAAATCCGCCGATGTCATCGCATCAATCCAGCGGTGGAGTGGCCTGACGGGACTCGGCGGCAGCCTGATGGAGGCTACCGACGAGATTGTGGCGGTGGATGACTACACCATTGAATTCAAGATGAACCAGCCGTACGGGGCGTTCGTCCAGTCGATGGCGCTTAATATCCAGGGGTTGGCCATTTATCCGCAGTCGGTGCTGGATGCCGCCGGGGACGGTCAGGTCACGGAGTTCATCGGTACCGGGCCGTACAAGTTTGCGGAGCGGCAGGCGGACCGGTTCATCCGGCTGGAGCGATTCGAGGAGTATGCTGCCCTGGACGGTGAGGCGGATGGCTACGGCGGGCACAAGTACCAGTACCTCGACGAGATTACCTTCGTGCCGGTGCCGGATGAGGCGGCGCGGATCGCGGGATTGCAGGCGGGTGATTATCACTATCTGGAGAGTATCACCGCGGACCAGGCGGCGGGGCTGGAAGGCACCTCCGGGATGACGGTTGATGTGGTGCCGCCCAATGCCTGGAGCACGTTTGTCCTGAACTGGAAACAGCCTCTGATGGGGGAACTCAAGATTCGGCAGGCGGTTCAGGCGGCGCTGGATCATGAAGCGATTATGCTGGCGGCGCAGGGTGACGGGTTTTACCGGCTCGATCCGGGGGTGATGTTCCAGGAGACGGTGTGGCACACGTCGGCGGGCGAGGAACTGTATAACCAGAACGATCCCGAGAAGGCCAAACAATTGATGGAAGAGGCCGGATACGACGGCACGCCGATTCGCTGGATTACCACGCAGGAGTATGCGAACCACTACAATCTCTCGATGGTTGGCAAGCAGCAACTTGAGGAAGTGGGGTTCACCGTTGACCTGCAAGTCTATGACTGGGCGACGGTGGTTGATATGGTCAAGGATCCGGAAGTCTGGGACATCTATACCACCGGTATCAATTTCCGGTCTGACCCGGTGATGATTGCGCCGTTCCAGCCATGTGAGTGGAACGGTTGGTGGTGCAGCGATGCAGCCATTGAGCTCATGGATACGTTGAAGCGGGAATCGGACTTCGATACGCGTTATGATGCATGGGAGCAGTTGCAACAGCTGTTTTACGATGAAGTGGGCCTGATCAAGCTGGGTGACCAGCTCAGCGTCAATGCCAGGTCTTCCCGGGTTCAGGGTTTTGTGCCACAAATCCAGCTGAGCCCCATTCTTTGGAATGTCTGGTTGGAGGAAGAGTAGGCATCATTTCCGGGACGGCAACTGGCCGTTCCGGAAACCATCATATGCCTTCCCCAATCTTGATGGTCGTTAGTCCATGGAGACGTGACAGGGCAGTTGTTGGCCAGGTTTGCGAGAGGCGTCACGACAGGTGAATCCCAAAACGCTGGGGTAGGAGTTTTCGGGGGAATGCATTCAATTATGTATTTAAGCGCACGGTCGACCATCAGGGATGACCGGGGCACGGAGAGAGCAGTGAGGAGCGAGCGACGATGATTTCCTATATATTGCGTCGCCTTCTGCTGATGCTCCCGGTGCTCCTGATTGTGGGGGTCGTGGTATTCGCCCTGGTGCACGTAACACCGGGTGATCCGGCTTCGGTGATCCTGGGGCCGGAAGCAACGCCAGAACAAGTGGACCAACTCCGGGATACTTTGGGACTGAATGACCCACTGTATATCCAGTTCTTCAGCTGGCTGGGAGGTATGATCCGGCTGGATTTTGGCGATTCGTTGTTCCTGGGTATCCCGGTGCTGGAGGCGCTGGTTGACCGGTTGCAGGTCACGTCGTTGTTGACGCTGTATGCCCTGGCCTTGTCTATCATCATCGGGGTGCCGCTGGGAGTGATCGCGGCGATCCGGGCGAATTCGGTGCTCGACCGCGTGCTGATGGCCGTTTCGCTGAGTGGGGCGGCGATTCCCAATTTCTTTCTGGGGATCCTGATGATCCTGCTGTTCGCGGTGGTGTTGCGCTGGCTGCCTTCGGGGGGCTACGTCGAGATCAACAAGAACCTGTCGGAGCACTTCCAGTCCATGGTGTTGCCAGCGTTCGCCCTTGGGTTTTCGCAGGCGGCATTGCTCGCGCGCATCGTGCGGTCGTCGATGCTGGATGTGTTGCGGGAAGACTACATCAGGACGGCCTATAGCAAGGGCTTGACGGAGCGGCTGGTGGTGATCCGGCATGCGCTGCGGAATGTGTTGATTCCCGCGATCACGGTGATCGGTCTCTCCCTTGGCGCGTTGCTCGGTGGCGCGGTGGTGACCGAGACGGTCTTCACCCTGCCGGGGATGGGGAGATTGGTGGTCCAGAGTATCGCGCGGCGAGATTTCCCCATTATCCAGGGTGCCGTGATGTTGATTGCGGTGTTCTACGTGTTGGCCAATCTGCTGGTTGACGTGCTTTACATCTACCTTGACCCCAGGATTCGCTATGGCAACAAGTAACGCAGAACTCGCGGTTGGAAGAAGCCAGCGCTCCGGAAGGCTGCTGGCCTCGATCCGTCCGGGGTCGAAATACTACGCACTGCGGAGGCTGGCAGAAAACCGGATGGCATTGGCCAGCCTGATTTTCCTGGTCGTTGTCCTGCTGCTGTCATTGCTGGCGCCGTTGCTCTCCCCTTACGATCCGAATTATGTGGATCCTGTTAATAGGAAGCTGGTGCCATCCGGGAGCCACTGGTTTGGGACCGATGACCTGGGGCGAGACGTCTTCACCCGCGCCCTGTATGGCGCGCGGGTATCGTTGCTGGTCGGGGCGAGCGTGACGGTGGTGGCGGCCTTTTTCGGGTCGATCCTGGGGTTGATCTCGGGATTCTACGACAAGGTCGACGGGCTGATCATGCGGATCATGGATGGTTTCATGGCCTTCCCGAGTATCTTGCTGGCGATTGCGATCATGGCAAGTCTCGGGCCCCGCACGATCAACGTCATTGTGGCCCTGGCGGTGGTGTACACGCCGCAGATTGCCCGCCTCGTGCGCGGGACGACCCTGGGAACACGGGAACAACTGTATGTGGAATCGGCCAGGGTGATCGGTGCGCGTGACGGCCGGATCCTGACCCGATACATTTTGGCGAATTCGCTTTCGCCGCTGATCGTGCAATGTACCTTCATCTTCGCCTACGCGATCATCGCCGAGGCCTCGTTGTCGTTCCTTGGCGCGGGTGTGCCGCCGGAAGTCCCGACCTGGGGGAATATGCTGCGTGATGGCCAGCGGCTTCTGACGACATCCTGGTGGCTGTCCGTGATGCCGGGCACCATGCTCTTTGTCACGGTGCTGGCGCTCAACCTGTTTGGTGATGGATTGCGGGATGCGCTTGACCCGCGTTCACAGGAGCGATAGCGTTCATTGAATAGCTGATTAATCGTCAAGCATCAAGAGAAGGAACGAATACGACATGGCAGATACGCGTACGCTCCGGGTTGCCTTCACAGGGGACAGTATCCTGACGCGGAAGATTTCCGGTTACCAGGATGCGCCCACCCAGGGGCTTTACGATCTCATTCGCGATGCCGATGTGGCATTCACCAATCTCGAAGTGTTGGTGAACGATTTCCAGGGGCATCCGGCGGTGGAGAGTGGCGGTACGCA
>Ga0182747_1002465_pt1 | contig 12939 bp, 12 predicted proteins | sample eDN3rd30CBELigBY_FD_128526 | JGI IMG/M metagenome (GOLD analysis project Ga0182747, IMG submission 128526) | Enriched backyard soil microbial communities from Emeryville, California, USA - eDNA 3rd pass 30_C BE-Lig BY (version 2) (version 2) | ecosystem: Environmental > Terrestrial > Soil >...
CACCCGAACCCGGACCAAGCCAAGTGCGACGGCCCGAGCGCCCTGCCGCTGGACAAGCTGGAGCCGTTCCTGGCCCAGATCAAGGCGCTGGACGACCTGGTCAAGTCATTCCCACCGCTGGTCATCGCGTAATAAAAAAGGGGCTGCACATGCAGCCCCTTTTCTTTTGTCGACCTGTCAGCCGCGGATTTCCGCCACCACCGCCGCCAGCGCCTGGGCCGGGTCAGCCGCCTGGCTGATCGGGCGACCGATTACCAGGTAATCGGAGCCGGCATCCAGTGCCTGACGCGGGGTCAGGATGCGTCGCTGGTCATCCTCCGCGCTACCGGCCGGGCGAATACCTGGCGTCACCAGCTGCAGCGATGGGTGCGCCGCCTTCAGTGCCGGCGCTTCCAGTGCCGAGCACACCAGCCCGTCCATGCCCGCCTTCTCGGCCAGCGCCGCGAGGCGCAGCACCTGCTCCTGCGGATCGACATCCAGGCCGATACCGGCCAGGTCCTCACGCTCCATGCTGGTCAGCACGGTCACGCCGATCAGCAGTGGCTGCGGGCCGCTGCGCTTGTCCAGCACCTCGCGGCAGGCCGACATCATGCGCAGGCCACCGGAACAGTGCACGTTCACCATCCATACGCCCATCTCGGCCGCCGCCTTGACCGCCATGGCGGTGGTGTTGGGGATGTCGTGGAACTTGAGGTCGAGGAACACCTCGAAGCCCTTCTCGCACAGGGTCTCGACGATGCCCGAAGCACTGCTGGTAAACAGCTCCTTGCCAACTTTTACCCGGCACAGGGCTGGGTCGAGCTGGTCGGCCAGCTTCAGGGCGGCGTCACGGGTGGGGAAATCCAGGGCGACGATCAGGGGCGTCTGGCAGGCGGACATGGTCAGGGTCTCTTGGCAAGTCGAAATCGGCGCGCATTGTAAACGAAGTGGCGCAGGCTTTGGGGGCCGTGGGTCATCAGAATTGGCCCGACTGGGCATGGCCCCTATAATTGAACCAATGGTCAAGGAAATCGCTCAACCGTTATACAAGCGAAGCCCTCGACGCCCACAGGAGAATGACAATGCCCTGGTATGCCTGGCTGATACTCATCATAGCCCTCGGCTCGATCGTCGGCGGGTTGATGATGCTGCGAGATACGGCGAAAAAACTGCCGCTGACCGAAGAACAACTGCGCAAAGTGCATGAACGCAATGCCGAGGCGGATGCCAAGGATGCGCAGGACCGGTAGTTGAAGTTGAATTCTCTGGCCTCTTCGCGGGACAAGCCCGCTCCCACAAAGTGGGGGCTGCCCTCGGGGCCTGCACAATCCCCCTTGTGGGAGCCGGCTTGCCGGCGATAGGGCCAAGCCGGTGTTCGCCTGATCCGGCCTCATCGCCGGCAAGCCGGCTCCCACAAAAACCAACCAGCCTTATTCCACCATCACCCTATCCCGATTGCGCTCCAGCAGCGCGCTGCCGATCCCTTTGATTTCAAGCATTTCATCCACCGTGGCAAACGGCCCGTTGGCCTCCCGATACGCCACGATCGCCTCGGCCTTGGCTTTGCCGATCCCGTTCAGCTCCTTCTGCAACGTCAATGCATCGGCCGTATTCAAGTTCAATCGCTCCACCGGCGCTTGCGCTTGGCTCACCACCGGTATCGGCTCCAGCGGGACAACGGCAGCACCAGGCGCGGCGCTGATGGAAAACGACAATCCGGCGAACAGTGGCAACAGCAGGTAATTGAGGACGGTATTGCGCATGAGGGTCACTCCTGTGAGTTGAAGTTGCATGCAGCAGTTTCCTTGGCTGCCCCTACAACCTAGCGGCTCACAGGCACTTGCTCCCAGTGGGCAATAGTTACCAAATCAGACGTCACAACATGTTGCACGCCTGCTGGATAAATATCCTACGCCAGGCGTGCACAGTGCCTTCAGCCCTGCAGGACAGGGTCGCGCAGCAACCGCAGCAGGTACTGCCCATAGCCATTCTTGCGCATCGGCTCGGCCAGGGCTTGCAGCTGGTCCGCATCGATCCAACCCTGGCGGAAGGCCATTTCCTCAGGGCAAGCGACCTTGAGGCCCTGCCGACGCTCAAGGGTGGCGATGTAACCGCTGGCTTCGAGGAGTGAATCATGGGTGCCGGTATCGAGCCAGGCGTAGCCACGGCCCATCACCTCCACCGACAAGTGCCCCCGTTCCAGATAGAGCCGGTTGATGTCGGTGATTTCCAGCTCACCGCGCGGCGACGGTTTCAGCCCCTTGGCCATCTCGATCACGTCCTGGTCGTAGAAGTACAGCCCGGTCACCGCATAGTTGGACTTCGGCTGCTGCGGCTTCTCCTCCAGGCTGATGGCGCGACCATGGGCGTCGAACTCGACCACGCCATAGCGCTCGGGGTCGGTCACATGGTAGGCAAACACGCTCGCCCCTGCGTCGCGCGCCATGGCACCGTCGAGCAACTTGTGGAAATCGTGGCCGTAGTAGATGTTGTCACCCAGCACCAGCGCCGACAGGTCGTTGCCGATGAAGCTCTCGCCAATGATGAACGCCTGGGCCAGGCCATCCGGCGATGGCTGTACCGCGTAGGTGATGTTGATACCCCACTGGTGGCCATCGCCCAGCAATTGCTCGAAGCGCGGCGTGTCCAGGGGGGTGGAGATGATCAGAATATCGCGGATACCCGCCAGCATCAGCGTGGTCAGCGGATAGTAGATCATCGGTTTGTCGTACACCGGCAGCAGTTGCTTGGAAATCGCCAGTGTCGCCGGGTGCAGGCGCGTGCCCGAGCCCCCGGCCAGAATGATGCCTTTACGCTGTTTGAGTGTGCTCATATGTCGTGCTTCCCTGAACGTGCGCTGTAGTTCTTTTCTACCCATTCGCGATAACTGCCCGACTGCACGCCCTCGACCCACGCCGCGTTGTCCAGATACCACTGCACCGTCTTGCGGATACCGGTTTCGAACGTATCGGCCGGCTTCCAGCCCAGCTCGCGCTCGAGCTTGCGCGCATCGATGGCATAGCGGCGGTCGTGGCCGGGGCGGTCGGCGACGTAGGTGATCTGAGCCGCATAGGGTTTGCCGTCAGCCCGTGGGCGCAGCTCGTCGAGCAGGGCACAGACGCGCGTGACGATCTCCAGGTTCGGCTTCTCGTTCCAGCCACCGACGTTGTACACCTCGCCCACCGTGCCGGCTTCCAGCACGCGGCGGATGGCACTGCAGTGGTCCTTGACGTACAGCCAGTCGCGAATCTGCTGACCGTCGCCATACACCGGGAGCGCCTTGCCGCCCAAGGCGTTGACGATCACCAGCGGAATCAGTTTTTCCGGAAAGTGCAGCGGCCCGTAGTTGTTCGAGCAGTTGGTGGTCAGCACGGGCAGGCCGTAGGTGTGGTGATAGGCGCGCACCAGGTGGTCGCTGGCGGCCTTGCTGGCCGAGTAGGGGCTGTTGGGCTGGTACTGATGGGTTTCGGTGAATGCCGGCTCACCGGCCTTGAGCGAGCCGTAGACCTCATCGGTGGACACATGCAGGAAGCGGAACGCCTCGCGCGCCGCTGGGTCGAGGCCTTGCCAGTAACCACGCACCGCTTCGAGCAACTGGAAGGTGCCGACCACATTGGTTTCGACGAACGCCTGCGGGCCGTGGATGGAGCGGTCGACATGCGACTCGGCGGCAAAGTTGAGCACCGCGCGGGGCTGATGTTCGGCCAACAGCCGCTGCAGCAGCGGCCCATCGCCGATATCGCCGTGCACGAACACATGCTGCGGGTTGCCTTGCAGGCTGGCCAGGCTTTGCAGGTTGCCGGCGTAGGTCAGCTTGTCGAGGTTGATCAGGGTTTCGCCCGATTGGCTTACCCAATCCAGTACGAAGTTCGCACCGATGAAGCCGGCGCCGCCGGTAACCAGGATAGTCATGGGTTCAGGTCGATCTCATGCGGGTCGGTAGGAAGATGCCGTAAGTGTAAACGGGATCGCTAAAAGCGTTATCGACTGGGAGGGGATTGTCGTTAGATGTTCTGTACCCTCGCGATAGAGCGCCGCCCGCACGGGGCTAGCGCCGCTTCCACAGCTTTGAACTCACTGCTTACCCTGTGGGAGCCGGCTTGCCGGCGATAGGGCCTAAGAGAAATTCTGCCTGCGCTGGCCTCATCGCCGGCAAGCCGGCTCCCACAGGGGAAGATTTTGAATCGATCAGCGCCACCGCAGTGCACAAGTACCCCTTGCAACATCTCGCCACAACTAACCCGACATACGGCAACTTGTCACGAAATGCGCGCTTTGGATCCAACATGAAACACGATCAACGGCGATATTCACCCAACAGGCGGTCTGAACTTTCGTACCAATACGTGGTACTCGCTTGACGCTTATGCCATCCCGCGCTTAACCTCGCGCCCCTTAGAACACGGAAGTTCCGGAACACACCCTGGTCAAAGCGCCATGGGGTCGGGCCTTTCCTGAAGATGAATTCCGGCGTGCCTTGGCGCGCTGCTTTGCTTTGCGGTAAACATCTTGAAGCCTCGTTCCTCGCTCCAGATCCAGAAATCGGTCATTTTCGCCCTCGTCCTGCGCGAAGCACGTTCCCGTCTTGGCGACCGCCGCATGGGTGCCGTGTGGCTTCTGATCGAACCGATCATTCACCTTCTGATCTTCTCCCTGCTGTTCGGCATGCTCCGCGGCCGTTCACTCTCCGGCGTGGAATATCCCGTATTCGTCCTTGTCGGCATGGCCCCTTTCCTGCTCTACCGCAACACTGCCCTGCGCCTGATGGACAGCCTGCGCGAAAACCGCTCGCTGTTCGGCTACAAGCAGATCAAACCCCTCGACACCTATGTCGCCCGGGTCATCGTCGAAACCTGCATTGCCGCGACCGTCTACGCCATCCTGGTATTCGGCTTCGCCTGGTCCGGCTTCGACATGTCGATCCACAGCCCGCTGCAATGGGTCGCCACCCTCCTGCTCGGCCTGCTGTTCGCCTTCGGCCTGGGGATGCTCCTGGCCCTGGTCACCCACGCCCTGCCCAGCCTGAAGATCGTCATTCGCATGGCCTTCTTCCCCCTGTACTTCATTTCCGGCGTACTGATTCCTGCATCCTACCTGCCCACGGCCATGATGCCGGTGCTGTTGCTCAACCCCTTCCTGCACATCCTCGAACTGATCCGCGCCGAGGTGCTGCCGCACTACACCCCGGTCGATGGCGTATCCGAAACCTACGTGATCGCCTTCACCACGGTACTGCTGTTCCTGTCGCTGGGTGCCTACCGTGCCCGCAGGATGCACCTGATTTCCACCAAGAACGGTTAACTACAGGCCACCCGTGTTCGAGCTCAGAAACGTTACCAAGTCGTACCTCACGCCCAACGGCCGCCGGTACGTCTTTCGCAACCTGTCGCTGGCCATCCCGCCCGGCAAGAACATCGGCCTGATTGGCCGCAACGGCGCCGGCAAGTCGACCTTGATGCGCCTGCTCGGCGGTGCCGACGTGCCCGACTCCGGCACCATCGTCACCGACCGCAGCATCTCTTGGCCGATCGGTTTGACGGGCGGCTTTCAGGGCAGCATGAGCGGCCGCGACAACATCAAGTTCGTCTGTCGGATCTACGGCGCAACCGGTGAGGCGATGCGGGAAAAGATTCGCTACGTGCAGGAATTCGCCGAGATCGGCGACTGGATCGACGAGCCAATTAAGACCTACTCCTCGGGCATGCGCTCACGCGTGGCGTTCGGCCTGAGCATGGCCTTCGACTTCGACTACTACCTGATCGACGAAGTGATGTCGGTGGGCGACGCCCAGTTCAAGCGCAAGTGCGCTGACGTATTCCGGGAAAAGCTGCAGAAATCCAACGTGGTGCTGGTTACCCATGCCATGCAGGAAGTCGAAAAGCTCTGCGACATCGTGCTGCTGGTACGTGATGGCGGCATCCAGGTGTACGAAGACGTCGCCGAAGGCATCAAGGCCTACAACAGCTGATCAACCCCTCTTCCAATTAGCAGCACCGTTCCACATCAAGGATGCATCCAACTATGAGCAGTACGGGTAACAAGAAAGGCTGGCGCCTGGCGTTGGCCATGGTGGTTCTGCCAATGATCCTGGCGGCCGTGTACTACGGTGTGTTCGCCGTCGACCGTTTCGTCAGCTCCGCCCAGGTGGTGGTGCGCCAGGACGGCAACAACCCGGGAGCCCAGGTGCCAGGCCTGGCCACCCTGCTGACCGGTACCAACCCGGCTTCGCGAGAAGAAACCCTGTATCTGCGCGAATTCATCACGTCGATGGACATGATGCTGCTGCTGGAAAACAAGCTGCACTGGATCGAACAGTACGCCGCCCAGCGCAGCGACGTGTTCTTCTGGCTCGACAAGGACGCCCCGCGCGAAGACCTGCTGGAGTACTACCAACGCATGGTCTCGGCCCGCTACGACGACACCACCGGCCTGCTGCGTGTAGAAGTTCAGGCGTTCTCCCCGGAACTGTCCGAGCAGATGCTGCGCGTGATCCTTCAGGCCAGCGAACACTTCGTCAACGAAGTGAGCCACAACATCGCCCGCGAGCAGATGAAGTTCGCCCAGGGCGAACTGGAAAACGCGCGGCAGAACTACGCCAAGCGCAAGACCCAGCTGCTCACCTTCCAGAATGACAACAAGGTACTGGACGGTGGCAACACCGCGCAGAGCCGCGCGACCATCATCGCCGACCTCGAAGGCCAGTACACCAAAGAGCAGGCAGCCCTCACCGAGATGACCTTCAAGCTGCGCGCCGACGCCCCGCAAGTGCGCCAGCAAAAGCAGAAGGTACAAGCCATCACCCAACAGCTGGCCAAGGAAAAGCGCCTGCTGGTGTCGTCGCCGCAAGGCTCGCAGCTGAACGTGGTCGCCTCGCGCTTCCAGCAGCTGACCCTGGACGCCGGCATTGCCGAAGAAACCTACAAGACTGCCGTAGCCGCGCTTGACAATGCCCGCATCGAAGCGAGCAAAAAGATCCGCACCCTGGTCACCGTGGTCAGCCCGAACACCCCACAACTCGCCCTGTACCCAGAGCGTTGGTACAACCTGGCGACCATTTTGCTTGGCCTGCTGATGCTGTACGGCATTACCCGCTTCATCCTGGCTTCGATCGAGGATCACCGTGATTAAATCCCTGGCTGTCTCCAAACGCGTCAACTTGAAACTGGCAGCACTGGCCCTGGCGACCCTGGGCCTGGCGGGCTGCGGCGGCACCCTGTCCGGCGCCGGTCCGTACAAGGGCGAGATCGAATCCAAGAATGAGGCTTACAACCTCGTCGATATCAATGCCAACACTATTGCCCCGTACATGTTTGGTGCCCCCCGCCCTGCCCTGTCCACCGTGACCAAACCAGTGTCGGCGGAAGTGCGCCTGGCATCCGGTGACGTGCTCAACGTGCTGATCGCCGATACCGCGCCGGAAGGGTCTTCCCTGTTTGCACCGCTGGCCACTGGCGGTACTCAGCTGAAGTCCCGCGTCGACTCCCAGGGCATGATTTCGCTGCCTTACGTAGGTCGCGAGTTCGTGGCCGGCATGACCTTGAACCAGGTCGAGCAGATGATCCGCCGCAAGCTTAAGGGCATTACTACCGACGTGCAGACCCACGTTGAGCTGGTAGGCGACCTCTCGGGCTCGGTACTGGTTGCCGGCGCGGTGAAGACCCCGGGTCGTTTCAGCACCCTGCAAGGGCCCCTGACGCTGCTGGATGCGGTCAACCAAGCTGGCGGGCCGGTATTGGAGCCGCACCTGGTCAACGTGACCGTGCGCACTGGTAGCCAAGTGCAGCAGTTCAACTACGAGGACGTGCTGGCCGGCAACAACATGGTGCTGCGACCGAACTCGGAAGTGGTGCTGGACCGCGCGCGTCAGCGGTTTGTAGCGATGGGGGCTGTGGGTGAGCCTGGGTTGAAAGACTTGCCCAGCCAGAACACTAGCTTGCTGGATGCCCTGGGTAGTGTCGGTGGGCTGCGCGAGCAGAATGCCAACCCGGAAGGTGTGTTTGTGTTCCGTATGGCCAATGGCGCCAATAGCAAGCCCACTGTATTGCGCTTGAACATGCGCGACCCGGCAGCTGTTTTCTACGCTCGCCAGATCGCCGTCAAACCTGACGACACCATTTATGTAACCAACGCAGCTGTGTACGAATGGCAAAAGGTTATTTCGCCGATCGTGCAGACGATGCTGTTGGGTAACGCCACTGGCGCTTACAAGTAAAAATTGATTGCAATCATCAACAATAGGGAAATTAGATGATCCCCGTAATACTTTCCGGAGGCTCGGGCTCGCGCCTTTGGCCGCTATCCCGAGCGATGCATCCGAAGCAGTTCCTCAATATCGGTGCTGATCATTCGCTGTTCCAATCTACGCTGATGCGCTTGGCGAAAATTCAGGGCGAAGACCTGATGCCAATCGTAGTCAGTAGCGAGGATCATCGCTTTCACGTTGCCGAGCAGTGCCGGGCACTGGGTGTAACTCCGAGCGCCATTCTGCTTGAGCCGGTGGGCCGTAATACCGCGCCAGCCATCGCAGCTGCAGTACTGCAGGCATTGAGCACGGGCAAGGATGACTTGCTTCTGGTGCTTCCGGCTGATCATGCGATCGAAAACCTTGATGCGCTGCAGAAGGCTTTCGAAACAGGGGCCGTTGCTGCGCGCGATGGCGCCATCGTGACCTTCGGGATCGTGCCCAATAAAGCCGAAACTGGATACGGCTATATTCGCGTCGCGCAAAAAGGCGAATCCGTACAACCCGCCGAAGCCTTCTACGAGAAGCCTGACCTGGCGACTGCCCAACAGTATCTGGACGATGGTCGGTACTACTGGAACAGCGGCATGTTCCTGTTCAAGGCCTCAGCGATGCTTGAGCAGCTGCGCCTCCATTCTCCTCAAGTACTGCAAGTTGTGGAAGCGGCACTCGAATCGGCCAAAAGAGACCTCGACTTTACCCGTCTTGATGTTCAAGCATTCAGCGCCGTCGAGAACATCTCGATCGACTACGCGGTCATGGAGCGGTCTGACCAAGTGGCTGTAGTTCCACTGAATGCAGGTTGGAATGATGTGGGTTCCTGGTCAGCGGTCTGGGAGATCGCAGACAAGGACTCGCAAGGCAATGCCACACATGGCGATGTGATCCTCGAAGCCACCCAAAATGCATACGTGCATGCTGAACACCGCATGGTATCGGTGCTGGGGCTCGATGACGTTGTGGTCGTCGAAACAGCGGATGCCGTCATGGTCACGGCGAAAGACAAGGCGCAAGACGTCAAGTTGCTGGTTGACCGCATCAAGCAGGCCAAGCGGACCGAGGCGACCAGTCACCGTAAAGTCTATCGACCATGGGGGGACTACGACTCTATTGATAATGGCCCTCGCTATCAGGTAAAGCGGATTACGGTTGCTCCAGGACAGAAGCTGTCGGTTCAGATGCATCACCACCGTGCTGAGCACTGGATTGTTGTCACGGGCACTGCCAAGGTGACGATCGGCGACAAGCAGATCCTGTTAACCGAAAACCAATCGACGTATATCCCAATTGGTGTCGTTCACGCCCTCGAGAACCCAGGGAAAATCCCCCTGGAAATGATTGAGGTCCAATCAGGCACCTACCTGGGAGAAGACGATATCGTGCGCTTCTCAGACATATATGGGCGCGCGACGCCACAGACTGTCGAATCATAACCTTCTTGTCAGATGCCATCAGAAGATGGCATCTGCACTCGCATGCCTCTCCATGCGGTGAATATTGGCCATTAGAGTACTCATGAACATTCTTATCCAGTGCGGCGATCATTTAGAGAACCAAAACAGGATCATGACGCTAGCCTCGACACTCAGGGATTTCGGGTGTAAGCCGGTCGTCTTGTTGTATTCAAACAAAAAAGGACGTTATTTTGAAAACGCTGGTATTGAGACCATTGCGCTCGAAGACCACCTACCCAAAATACCGGTAGCGGCCGGAACCAAGATCGAAAGCAGCTTGGAAGACGGCATTACCTATGATGATGTTCTTCAGCCGGAACAACGCCGCCGTCCTCGTGTAGGTTGGCCAGGCCAGCGCGCGCGATCCATCAATGATATTCACAAACACCATAGCGCGCTGACGTCCATTATTGAAACGTGCAAGCCAGACCACATTGTCGTCTGGAATGGCTTTACCGGATATGTGGCAAACATTCTTCGGCTTATCGCTCAAGCCCGAAATATACCCAGCGCTTTCCTTGAGCGTGGACTGCTGAAAAACTCGCTCTTCATTGACCGCGATGGCGTAAACGGCGCGTCCTCGCTGAATGGCCTGACACCTGATCTTGTCGATGCGCTTAGTATCTCCGAACAAGAAAGAAACAAGGTCATTGAGCTTTTCAACATCCCCGCCTTGCAACCGCAACAAGAAGAAAATACACAAAACATTTTGTTCCCACTCCAGGTGCAACTCGACACAAATATCATCATGTATAGCTCGTACAGGACAATGCGCGAGACTTTCTTTGATATTTATGACGCCCTAGACTCAAAAACGAGTCAATTTTTAGTACGTCCCCACCCAGAAGAATTACCCGAGACACTGCCCAACATACCCAACCACGACAATGTCAGGGTGACCAAATCAGAAACACTCGACCATTGGCTAGACTGGTCAACGCTGGTCGTAACCATTAACAGCACGGTCGGGCTGGAGGCGTTGATCAAAGGAAAAAAAGTCATCTCCCTTGGCAACTCCATCTACTCCTCAGCCGGGCTTACTTCAGGTTTAACCACGGACCTGGGATTGAGCGCCCCCGACTTGCGGGAACGCCTGATCAAGTATCTGGTTTACCTAACCCGCTCCAACCTGCTAATCCCCGATGACGACAACAATCCTGCTGTGGTCTCGAAGCAAATCAATATTACAGCCAAGCAGATTGCAGCACCAGAACGCCCGTGCAACAAGCCGATTGCAACCGAACGAGCAATCATTGAGATAGCAGCACCCCTGAACACCACGCTTGACTTAACCTACAGAAGGAACAAAGTCAAACTGGACCACGCGTGGATATTATCGATCGCCAAGCAGCATTTCTCAGCCAAAACTTATTCAATCGTACCTTATTGTCCAAACTCCAAACACGCCACTACAACAACGACATTGAAGGTGGTCAGCGAAGAAAGATCCACCAAGGCGGATCCACGCTATAACAGAACCATTGATATTTACGGGAACCTTGTACGGTAAGCAGAGCCATGAAAAAAATCGCCATCTATGCAGAATCAATCACTGCCGTACAACTCGATACTTTATCAACCCTTGCAGCACAAGAGCCGGACAATCAGTACTTCATTCATGGCACAAGCCTAAAATCAACGGCAATAGAGCACGTTTCAGAGAAAGCCCGCTTCTTGGATATCTGTGGCGACGCAGATGACCTAATGATCCTTGCAGACGCGGAATTCAAAGTCGATGAGAAAACACTGAACAGCTTTTACGCTCACCGACTGGGCGATGTTTGGCACATGCTCCCTGACGGAGAAATCAAACGCTATCGCCTGAATCCACGGCGCAAGGCTTCCGTGCTTTTGATTTTCCCGGGCCCCATTTTGCCCCTAACCTTGGGCTCGCACCAACGCGCCTTCAACTTGCTTTTCAACTTGAGCAAACAGGGTGTAGCCGTTGACTTGCTGATCACTGCACCAAGAAATATTCCGCAGTCGCGCTTCAAAACCTCCCTGGAAACATTCTGCAATAGCGTTTATTTCTACAAAAATAATAAAAAGAAATTCTCCAAGCTGCAGCAATACAAGCGCACCATTGAAATCAAGGCGCGCACCACATTAGGCAAAGCAGCGGAACTACCTGACCTTTTCTCAGAGCGAGCAAAGCTTAGACCTACTGAATCCTGCAAACGCTGGGCCAACTCGCTCCACATGGCCAATAGCTATAAATCCATCATCGTTTCCTATGCCTGGATGATGGACGCAGTCAAATACATAAAGCATGACCGCGGCAACTTCAACTTGATCTGCGACACGCACGACGTCCAGTTCACTCGCAACCAGCAGATCCTCGATCGCAAAGAACGCCTGTTCTATAGCGCCTCAAGCGAAAAGCGCTGCGAATTGGAGAAACTCAGCATTTGCGACTCTGTACTCGCCATCTCTGGATCGGATGAGAAAATTCTTGCCGAATCACTACCCAAGGACGTCAAGGTTATCAAAGCGTCCTCTGGATTTGATTACGCGCTCTCTCCGATCAAACGGCGCCCTCATGGACGACCCTTGGCCTTCGGCTTTATTGGCGGACAGATGTCGGCAAACGTCAAGTCGTTGAACCACATACTTGAAGAGTGGTGGCCAACCATTAAAAAATATTCCCCGGACAGCAAATTTTACATTGCAGGCTCGGTATGTAATGCACCGTCCATCCTGCCCAAGACATTCTTCGATAACAACATCGAAGCCTTGGGCTTCGTTGACAACATTAGTGAATTCTACGATCAAATCGATGTCTCCCTTAACCCCGTGGTCGTTCAAGGCGGCTTGAATTTCAAAAGTGTTGAGGCCGTGTTTGCCGGCAAGCACTTGTTCACCAATCCACTTGGGCAAGAGTGCTTGGGAGATGATTTCCCTTCCACCATCATCTCCGACAAGTCAGATATCCAATCATTCTTGAAAAAATATGAGTTCGATATCAACAAAGACACCGGTGCGCGGACGCACAATCAGAACAAAGCCAAAAATCTGTTCTCGAATAAATCCGTTTACCACGAACTATTCAGCTATTTCTCTGCGCAGCACTGATTCGGCCAACCTGGACTGACTTTCATGATCAACATCACACAGAACATTCAATGCTCGAACAGCGCCCCCTTCGTCCTCTTCGGTGGCATCAACGTCCTCGAATCCGAAGACCTGGCCCTGAAGGCCTGTGAAGAATACGTGCGCGTCACTCAGAAGCTGGGCATCCCCTATGTCTTCAAAGCCAGCTTCGAC
>Ga0182747_1002467_pt1 | contig 12938 bp, 9 predicted proteins | sample eDN3rd30CBELigBY_FD_128526 | JGI IMG/M metagenome (GOLD analysis project Ga0182747, IMG submission 128526) | Enriched backyard soil microbial communities from Emeryville, California, USA - eDNA 3rd pass 30_C BE-Lig BY (version 2) (version 2) | ecosystem: Environmental > Terrestrial > Soil >...
CAGCCGACGATATATCGAACGTGCGAGCGCATTTGCAGGCGATGACGACGGATACGTGCTGGCAAACTGCGGCCAAGTCCGCACCAGTGATTGGCTTACCTTGAATTAGTTGGCACAAATACCCTTGTGGTCTCCCGACTCAGGCTTGATCGCAACCACCAACCATAATTAGATCGAAATCCACTCAGAATCTCGGTGCCGGAATCGCGAAAGGCCACGCAGTCTGTTACGAGTTATTGGACCAGGGCACGCTGTGCGACGACAGTTCGGAACCAGGGATCGTGTGGGCAATGCCCTCTGATTCACACGGCACTGGCATGACGGAGCAAGTCTCCTGCCTAACCCCGAATCCTGTCTATGTCAGGGAAGCTCGCGCAGGAACCGGGCCACCTCATCCATCGTCGGCAAGGCATCCATCGCACCCCGCCGGGTCGTCGCCAGGGCCCCCGCCGCCATCGCGAATCGCAGGTCGTCGGCACTGGCTCCTCGCCATGACGTTGACAGCATCCGCGAGATGAATGCGGCCGTGAAGGCATCTCCGGCCCCGGTCGGCTCGATCGCCTGCACCGGAAAGACATCCTGATGTATCGCCCCGTCCGATGTCCGCAAGGCTGCACCCCGGCCTCCATCGGTCACCACGCCAACCGGGCATCCGAATCCATCCAGCATGGCGACGGCCTCTTCTATGGAGGTACTTCCCCACAATATGCGGGCATCATCAACGCTCAATTTAACCATCGTGACCGATCCCAGCAGCCCAGACACGAGATCGCGCAAGGCGTCCAACCGGACGCCTGGTCCAGGGCGGACATTGAGATCGATCACACTCGGGATACCCAGGTTCGCCGCATGCCGCAACGCAGCCATGACTGCGGATCCGGAAGGTTCTGCGGTCATCGCCACGGAACCGACCACAATCGCCCTGGCATCCTGCAATGCGGACTCGGAGACATCGTCCGGGCAAAGCAACGTATCGGCATGGCGATGAATCCGGAAATGCCCGTCACCACTGGCATCGGACCAGGCAAAAGCCACGGTCGTCGGGACGTCGGGAGCGATCCGCATGGCCGACACATCGACGCTCTCCCACTCCAGCCGCGTCCGCAACCGCTCGCCGAACGGATCACCGCCCACAACGGCATGTAACCGGGCATCAACACCAAGCCGGGCCAACGCCACCGCGACGTTCGCCGGAGCGCCTCCCTCCCGGACATGCAACTCCGCCGCCGCGGAAAGATCGACCCCATTCGATGCGATCAGGTCAATCAGGCATTCACCAATGGAAACAACGGGGCGAGGCAACGTTAGCTGGCCCGCACACGATCGATCGGGGTGAGGCCTGCCGCGGTATCCCGGCGCACCTCGACGACGTCACGCAAGTTCTCGAGCCGGTGCATCGTGCGGCTCAACTGCGCCACACTCTCCACTTCGATCGTCAACAGCAAGGTCACGCTGCGATCATCGTGCGTTTGCGTCAGCATGGAGAGGATATTCACCCGCTCATCCGAAAGCAGCGTACTGACATCTTTCAGCAATCCCACCCTGTCCAACGCCAGCACCCGTACCGGAACAGGATGCGTATCATGCGCCTCGCTCCCCCAGGAAACCGGCACCAACCGCTCCGGATCGGACAGATTGGAAATATTCGGACAATCTGCCCGGTGATAGACCACCCCGCGACCACGCGTGGTGTAACCCACAATCTCATCCCCCGGCACGGGACGGCAACAATTCGCCTGGATCGTCAACAGGTTTCCCGCACCCATCACCTCCACCCGGGCCGGCGTCTTCGGCGCCTTGATCACCGGTGTGCTTGGGAACACATCCTTGGGAGTCAGGTCCAGCTTGCTGGCAATTGCCCGCGCGGTGACTCCCCCGTAACCGATCGCCGCCAGGAAATCGTCCATTTTCGTGTATTGCGGAAAACGCTCCAGCACATCTTCCGGCCGGAGGTTCAGCGCCAGCCGACGCAGTTCCCGGTCCAGCGTCTCTTTACCCTGGGCGATGTTCTCGTCCCGCTCCTGACGCCGGAACCATTGGCGGACCTTCTCCCTCGCCGACGCGGTGTGGATATAGCCGGAATTCGCTTGTAACCAGTCGCGCCGCGGACCATTCACCGCATTGCTGGCCCTGATCTTCACCACCTGTGCGTTTTGCAGTGTGTAATCCAGCGGCACCAGTTGCCCGTTCACCGTAGCACCGACACAATGATGACCGATCTGGGTGTGAATGCGGTAGGCAAAATCGACCGGTGTGGCACCATTTGGCAACTCGATAATGTCGCCAGCCGGGGTGAAGCAATAGACCTGATCCTGGAAAACATCCGATTTCAGCGACTCGACAAACTCCTCGGCATCGGCAACCTCGTCGCGCCAGTCCATGAGCTGCCGCAGCCAGGTAATCTTGGCTTCCAGCCGCTTGTCGCCTTTGCCGCCTTCCTTGTATCGCCAGTGCGCGGCAATACCGTACTCGGCAACATGATGCATTTCCCGCGTCCGGATCTGGATCTCGACCGGATGCGCATCCGGTCCAATCACGGCGGTATGCAGGCTCTGGTACATGCTCTCCTTCGGCGTCGCGATATAGTCATCGATCTCGCCCGGAATCGGATGCCAGCGGCCATGCACGATCCCCAGGGCGCTGTAACAGTCCTGCACGGTATCGACAAGAATCCTGATCCCGATCACATCGTAGATTTCATCGAACGCCCGGGACTTACGGTTCATCTTCCGGTAGATCGAGTAAATGTGCTTTTTCCGCCCGGAAATTTCCGCCTCGACGCCAGCCTCACCCAGCAATTCATGAAGCTGGGCGGTGATCATCGTCAGATATTCGGAGGAATGCTGGACCCGCTTTGCCAATTCCCGGTTGATCTCTTCAAATTTCTCCGGCATGAGATATTTGAAGGCCAAGTCCTCGAGTTCGGACTTGACCTGCCAAATACCCAACCGGTTTGCCAGCGGAGCATAGATTTCCATCGTCTGCTGGGAAATACGGATTTGCTTGTGCCGGGGCATCGACCCCAATGTCCGCATGTTGTGAAGTCGATCAGCGAGTTTGATCAGCACGACGCCAATATCGTCGACCATCGCCAGGAACATCTTGCGGAGACTCTCGGCTTGCTGGTCCTTTTCCTTGATCAGCCGCTGGGGCTCCTCGCCAGCTTCCGGTGTCCAGGGAATCAGGCCGAGCTTGGTGACCCCATCAACCAAACGGGCAACCCGTTCGCCAAATTGCTCCTCGATTTCTTCCGATGTGATCGGGGTATCTTCCACCACATCATGCATCAGCCCCGCCGCCAGCGTATCGGCGTCCAGGTGCATGCGAGCAAGGATCGTCGTGACTTCGATCGGATGAACGATGTACGGTTCGCCTGATCGCCGCACAACCCCGTGATGCGAGTTATAGGCCGTCAGGAAAGCCCGGCCAACCGTGTCGACCTGAGTGACATGCTGGTTCTCGGCGACAGCCGCGCTGAGGCGCTGCAGCGCCTCGACCACCACAGGCTCAAATTGCTCGCCCAGAACCTCTAGAGACGATCGTGGATCATCCTGATTGTCCGGGGAGGTAAGTTTTTGAACACATTCCAGAAGCGGCATTCGCTCTGGAAATGTGGTGGTTGGCGTCATAACGTCCACTCCGTCAGCGCGTGCACAGCACCACGGCCAACCCAACTGCATCACATTGGGGAAAACATCATGCGGGGGTCCCTGCCAGCCACAGGTGCCTTTCCATAGGAAGTGTATGCACCCATGTGAACCCCGTCAATCTTGCCGGATTGGCATATCCGCCATCCTCCGGTCACCAGCCATCCCGGCCAGTGAAACGGAACGCTCCGCATCAGCCGGGCCACCAGTGCCAGACATCGAAACAATGCGCACCCATTCATGCCCTCCGAGTCTGGTTCCGGAGGGCATGAATGGGCGCACCTGTCCACCTTCCCATCTCGCAGGCTATTGACAGAAACAGAACCCTGACCACAGATGGTTCCTGCAATCATCACGCGATCAGGCGAAGGCTCCTTCCGAAAGGCGACATCACCATGGATATCCCCACCAACGAAACCGACCTCTGTTTCCTCCCCGCAACCGCGCAACGATCCCTGCTGCGCCAGCGGGACATCTCCGCCCGAGAACTCCTGCAGGCATATCTTTCACGCATCGAAAAGGTCAATCCGGTCGTCAACGCCATCGTCACGATGGACGTCGAAGGCGCCACGGCGCAAGCACAGGCAGCGGACGATGCCCTCGCCCGGGGACAGGACACCGGTCCGCTCCACGGATTGGTTGTGGCCCACAAGGATCTGTTGCCCACCAAAGGCATGCGCACGACCTTCGGCAGCCCGCTCTTCAGGGATTTCGTGCCCACCGAGGATGCCGCCGTCGCCGCCCGCATGAAAGCCGCGGGAGCCATCCGGCTTGGCAAGACCAACGTCCCGCAAATGGGTGCTGGCTCGCACACCTTCAATCCCATCTTCGGCGCCACGCATAATCCCTACGACACCGGCCGGAGCGCCGGAGGCTCGTCTGGCGGCGCAGCCGCAGCCCTCGCCAGCGGCATGGTCAGCCTCGCCGATGGCAGCGACCTCGGCGGCTCGCTACGAAACCCGGCTTCGTTCTGCAATGTCGTCGGCTTGCGTTCCGCCGCAGGCCGTATCTCGAAAGCACCCCAGGTCACCGCCTGGATGACCATGTCCATCGTTGGTCCGATGGGGAGGACCGTCGCCGATACGGCCTTGCTGCAGTCCGTCCTCGCCGGATTCGACCCGCGTGACCCCACCTCGCTCCCGGGTGACGGCTCGGAATTCGCCGCGATCGCCGCCATGGATGCACCAACCAGCCTTCGGGGCATTCGGGTGGGCTGGTCGCAAACGCTGGGCGGGCTCCCGGTCGATCCTGCCGTCACCAGCGTTCTGGAACGCAACGGTAAACCTGTCCTGCAAACCCTGGGAGCAGAAGTTCGCGATATCGAGCCGGATTTCGAGGGTGCGGAACAGGGCTTTCGGACGCTTCGCGCCTGGAATATGGCTCAGGTAAATGGCGATCAATACCGTAAGGACAAGGACCAACTCAGCGAAAACATGATCGTGAATATCGAGGCGGGCCTTAACCTCACCGCGAAGGACATCCACGATGCCTATACCGCCCGCACCCGGCTTTATGCGCGTATGGTCGATCTCTTCGCGGACATCGACATCCTGGCCGCACCAGCGGTCCTGATCCCACCCTTCCCGGTCGAATGGACGTGGCCACGGGAAGTTGCCGGAATCGCGCAGGAAGACTATCTCGGCTGGATGCGTGCCTGCTGGTACATCTCCGCCACCGGTCTGCCCTGTATTTCCGTACCCTGTGGCTTCACCCCGGACGGCCTTCCGGTTGGTATCCAGTTCGTCGGTCGCCCTCTTGGTGAGGTGGATCTCCTGCGGTTCTCACTCGCCTTTGAACAAGCCAACCCGGTCTGGCAACAGCGTCCTGCCTTGGCCACGTCGTAAGTTCAGATCCTCATGTCAGGGGGTGGGCGTCAAAATGACATACCGCCCATCCCCCGCACCTCCCGTCAATGATTCGGGACCACATCCATCACCAGCTGCACCCGCTCGGCCCGGCCCCCGGCGAACGTCCCTGCCACCTGTATGGCGAAGAGCAACAGGCCAATACCAACAATGGACGATGCCAAAACCACCGCGTCCGTGGACCCACCGTTGTACATCCGGTCCCACATCGCATACATCCCCGCAGCCACCCCGAGCACCATCACCGTCAGTTGCAACGGCGCCAGCCAGGGCCACCGTAGCCCCTGCCCCGCGAAATTCGGTACGAATCGGTAACCAAAGCCGGAAATCAGCAAACCTGCCCAGCCAAAGAGATTGGCCATCACGTGCACCTGCCGCAAGCGGGGTCCGGTGCTGGTATCGATCGCGAACATCACCCCCAGACTCACCCCAATCACCAGGAACACGACCGCCATCAGGATGCCCACGCGTGCCGGGCCAACGAGTCGCACCACCAGCGGCAGGATATTTATGAGAAATATGACGATAGCCGCGGCCTGTAATGGCCCCGCAACAAAAAACAGCCACCGCCAGTCCGCCGCGAGAGCCAGCAGCATGAAGGGCAGTCCCACGGCGACGATCCGGTAATGGAGGCGAATCATCGCAAGCGAGCGCCACGGCACACCCGTCCAGCGCGACAACATGTGGTAGCAGACCCCCGCCGCCATGGTCATGAACCACCCGACAAGCATCGTATGCGCCCACACCAGGTCCCACCGCCCGAACCCGGGTCGCCACCATGAGAGCATCACGCCAATCCCCAGCCCCACCAGCAACAGGGTCGCTGACAGCCGAGTGAATCCGGTGGCGGCCTTATCGACCGCCGCCTGCAGTTCGTAGCGGTACGTTTGTGGCGGCATCTGCACCTTCTGGTGGAACAGTTGCGCCACATTCAGCATGAACAGCACCCCGCCGGCAAGCGCCACCAACTGCCCTGCGCGCTCCAGCCACTCCCACCGCATTCCTGTCCCCAGGAAAACCATCCAGGCGCCGCCAAGTCCGGTCACGATCTGCGCCAGCAGCAAATGCGGCGATTTCCAGTCACGCCTCGCGAACACCGGCACGATCCGGATATTCACGGCGTAAATCATCATCGTGATGCCGCCTAGCACCGCAAGATGGACGGCGGCCGTCCACCACGCTGGATGCATGGCGCTGTATCCAACAGCAAATGCAGCAATTGCGAGCGCCAGTGGCGCCAGGCACATCGTCGTACCCACGAGCTTCCGGTTCATCATGATCCTGTTCCAGACCCAACCAAATCAGCCATTCTTGCGAGATGGCGTGGATCCCGGTTTACCCAATTTCCCTTTGCCATAGATTCGCGGCCAAAGCTGCATCACGAAGATCACAATCGCCGCCACCTGCGCCAGGGACGAGATGCCCAGCACACCGAGCGTAAAATCGCTCGCATGTCCCGTCCGTTCCAGTGGCTCCCCCAGCACACGGAGCGCCAATCCCAGATTCAGGAGTACAACGGCCAGGAATGCAGGTCGTTCCCGATACCCTACTGGCAGTTCCGGACTTCGCTTGCGCGGCAGCAACCAATAGGCGATCCCCAGGGCGAATTGCACCAGCCAGCCCACGAACAACATGTGACCATGGGTCGGCATTGCCCATAACCGCCAATCCCCCGGAATTCCGCGGTCGACCAGCATGAGCCCACCAGCGATCACACCGGTGACAAGCCACAACAGCGCAGCCTTGACCATGACGATTGAAAGACGATCCACCCGAAGTCCAAACCTGTACCAACATGAATTCGCCGCAACCTATGCGCGACGTACCATCATGGAACGACGTGAAAGCGGCTCAACCCAGGAGCACGCTTCGTATCCATCAACAACAATCACGCGTTGATCGCGACCGCGATGGACGATAACCGGTCCCACCGCAGTCGCCAGCAACCGGGCGGCGACGCTTCCAATCCGTCCCGCCTTCTTCCCGGAACCCTGTGTCGTCATGATCACCAGATCCGTCGGCCGGATCGCCGCCTGCAGGCAGGCATTGACCGGCCCGTAAACCAGCGATGACTCTACCCGCACGCCCTCACGAGCCATTTGCGATTCCGCCTGCTTCAACGCCCAGTGAGCGGTCTCCTGGAGCTCGGTTACGATCGTCCAGGCATCGGGATCGTACGCAAAGGCAGGGGGAATGACTCGGGAGGGATCGATCACCATCACGAACAGCACCGGCAAACCCGCCCCTTTGGCGATGTGGGCAGCCAACGGCAAGGCATCGGCGGAACGGGCCGAACCATCCAGTGGGACCAGGATCCGGTCCACCGCCGGAAACGTGGCGGATTCTCCCTCGGGTGCTCGCAGAACCAACACCGGGACAGGCGACTCCATCGCCACCGCCCCAACATCCAGGCTTCCCTGGCGCTTTTCTCCATCAGCGGCTTCCTGCGCCACGACAATCAACTCCGCGGGAGCCTGACCAGAATGCATAGCAACTGCAGACACCTGATCCTGCGGCACGATCGTGATCCCATCGTCGATGCCGACAAGATCCTTGATGAACGTGCGCGTGGCTGCAAGAAGCGTATCGGTCGTGGCTGAAACGGTGATTTGGAGGGGACAAGTTTCGGTGGCTGCGGGAGACATGATGGCGTGCTCCAACCCGGCCCTCATCGAATGCGGTGGTACGCAAACGAAAGAACGGTCCCTCACTCGCCGGGTTAATAGCGAAGGGCTCCAGGGAGATGATCCCCCTCTCCCCACAGGGTTTTCCACATCCGCCGCGACCCGCTGGTAGACGCCGGGCAGTGTGTGGATACTCCGATAGCAGCTTTCTGGAAGCTGCTATCGGGCGATCCGGGAGTGTTCGATATCCAAGGCACTCCCGGCGCGGATGATCACAACGATCTTATTCCTCGACGATGAACACCGTCACCATACCGAACATGCCATGTTCGCTCTCGGCATGGGAAAGGATGTGGCAGTGGAACGCCCATGGCCCCACCTCCGTGGCATCGATCAGCACTTCAAAACGTTGACCCGGAGCGATATTCAGGGTGTCGCAATAATAGGGCTGTGGTAGCAACCAGCCATCCTGCGCGATCACGAGTTGCGGCATCCCGTGAAGGTGCATCGGGTGAATCATCAACCCTTCATTCATATACCGGATCATCACCCTCTCGCCCTTTTTGGCGACAATCGGGCTGGTGGCCGGGAAGCTCTTGCCGTTGATGGTGTAGCCGCCAATCGGCCCGTCGTTCAGGATGATCGTGTGTTCGGAATCGAAAGCAGGCCGACTTGCAGGGTCTTTCGGTTCAATGATGAAAGCCCCGAGCAGCCCCATCGTGACCTGTTTCGCCGAATTATGATGCGAGTGATACATGTGGGAGCCGGCGTTGCCCTCCCGGATCGGGAATTCGTAGGTAAATTCAGCACCGGGCTTGATCGGATCCTGGGTGATGAACGACACACCGTCCTGGCTATTTGGCAGAATCAGGCCGTGCCAGTGGATCGCCGTGGATTCTTCCAGGTTGTTCTTCACATGGACCCGGATCTTGTCGCCCTCGGTGACCCGGATTTCCGGCCCCGGAACCGCTCCGTTGTAGCCCCAGGCCTCCGTGGTCTTGCCCGGCTCGAATTCCCAGTCAGGGATAATGTCGCAGGTAAGATGGAAAACCTTGACATCGCCATCCATCTCATACTCGAGCGGCTGCCCCCCGAGACCTTCGGTCTCTGCCGGGAATGCGGCTACACCCGCCTGGTGCATGGCGTCCATTTCGTCGGCGTTGAGCTTCTGCCCGGTCAGCCCGGCGGCCTTCATATCCATGGCCTTCGCAGCCCATGGAGTGAGCGCCGTACCAAATGCGCCAGCACTCGCCAGTCCAGCGAGCCCCATGAATTTCCGTCGCGAAACATCCGGTTTACGGTTCGTCTCGTTGCTCATTCCATAACCCCTTTTTGTCAATACCGAAGAGGATGAGCGTCATCCAGTTTCCTGACGCGCCTCCGGCCTAAAGTATGGTACGGATCACCGTTCGAAATCCGCGATTCCTGCCACCTGTTGGTGTAGAGTTTCAGCCCACCTTTTCGGGTAGGTCCGGCGTTCGTCACTTCATGCCTCGCCCCGGATCGACGAGCCCGTAACGCACGGCATAGGCAACTACTTGAGCCCGGTTATTCAGGTGCAATTTGTCGAGAATGTTCCGAAGATGATATTTCACGGTGTTCTCGCTGACAAAGAGCTTCTCCGCGAGGTCCCGGTTCGATGTCACTCCACTCACCAGGAGTTCCAGGACATCCCGCTCTCGTTCCGTCAGGGCCGATGCCGCCGCCTGATGCGCGGGCTCCTGTGGTCCCTTCGCAAACTCGCCAAGAACCTTGCGCGCCAGGACCGGTGTCAGCGCAGGCTCGTCCTTCAACACACCATCAAGGAAGGAGAACAACTCCTCCGCCTCCAGGCTTTTGGGCAAATACCCCTGGGCTCCGGATTTCACGGCTTCAAACAAATCAGCATCGTCCTCGGACGCCGTAAGGACAACCACTCGCACCTCCGGCATCTCCGCCGAAATCAGCCGTGTGGCCGCCAATCCGTTGACCTCCGGCATCATCAGGTCCATCAGGACAATGTCCGGCCGGTAGAGCCGTGCCAGTTCCACGGCCTCGTTGCCGTTCTTCGCCTCAGCCAGGACATCGATCCCGTGAGCCTCCAGCAAACTCCTCAGCCCATCGCGAAACAGCGCATGATCGTCAGCTATCAGCACTCTCAAGTTTCACCCCACTTCGTTTTGCAATGCCCTCATCTGAATTTTTGAAAATAATCCCCACGTAGTCGTTGGCCCACACGCCTGCACTGCCAACCTTTCTGCAACCTGACACACAATCCGGATGAATGCTCCGCGGTGCTTCGGACAGGTCTGCGTAGTCTCGGGCCCTGTGCCCGAGAAATCGACCGCAGGTCGATCCGTAGCTCCATGGCAGGTTGTCCGGATTTCGTATCGAAAATTATTTCAGCAATGAGGAATGCGCCCTGTTCGCTCAAATGAACCTGGCCTTACCATCATTGACTGCGAAATACGTAGGCAAGTACTCTAGCCTATGTATTCCCCAGGGTTTCCATCACGCTACTCAAGTGGCGTCGACGACTCTGGGGTATTTTTGTGGATAGTCACCTCAACATGAGCATCTAAAGGACTTTTCACCCAGTTTAGCCCCTAATACAGAATCCGGATGATGCGTGATGGGTGGTGTAGGGGCAGGCGGCCGTCAGGCTCGCTGCCCATCGGCGCCGCAGGCGTCGATCACCGGAGGTAACCCCACCGTGTTTACCCGGATTCCGCATAAGCGGCGCGCTCCGCTGGCAAGGACACACGAACGACCGTCCCTCCGTCCAGTTCCGAGGATATGCTGAACGTCCCTCCGAGCGATTCAGCCCGTTCCCGCATGGTGCTCATCCCGAACCGGGGCACACCCCGGCTTCCCCGTTCTTCAGATGCAAGGCCACGTCCATTATCGGCGATTGTGGTCATGATGTCCTCCGCCTCTCGTGTCATCACCACCTGGACCCTGCTTGCCTCCGCGTGCTTGCGGACATTCGCCAATGCCTCCTGCACGATTCGCAACAATTGCACTTCAGCCAGGTCTGAGAGCGCGCCGTCCTTCATTCCCGAAACGTCCAACTCCGCGTGCACCCCGCTTTGCTCCTGCCAAACCGTGAGGTATTCCTGCAGCGTATCGGAGAGCGTACTGTCCGGCCCCAGCGATGTCCGCAAACTCAGAATGCCCTCCCGCACATCGGCGTAGGCCGCACGGGATGCCGAAGCCATTTGCTCCAGTTGCGCCGATGCCTTATCGATCTGGTTCGACCCCAGCAGGACTTTCGCCGCCTGCGCCTTGGTATTCACATACCCCAGCACCTGCGCCAGGCTGTCGTGCATCTCCCGCGCAATGCGTTCCCGCTCCTCGGTAATCGCCAGTGATTTCACCTGTTGGTGGAGCCGGGCGTTCTCGATTGCCACCGCGCCTAACGCCGCGAACCGGACCAGAGTCTCCTCCTCCCGGGCATCGAACTCCTTGCCAACATCATCCGCCAGGTACAGGTGCCCGAAAACACCGGTCTTGGAATGTATCGGTACCGCCAGCAACGGCTTCATCGGTGGGTGATTCGCCGGGAATCCGCTCGAGTCCGGATGAGTGGAGACATCCTTGAGCCGCAGGGTTCTGCCAGATCTGGTCACCGCGCCGATCACCCCGTGCGTCCCCGTCGGCGACGCCATCAATCGTTCGATCTCGGGCGGAATCCCTGACGTAATGAACGCTTCCAGCTCCCCATTCTCCCGAAAAAACGTGAGGCCGCCATATTTAACCTGCAGCAACGACTTTGCTTCCTCGACAATCCGCTGCAGAACCCGTTCCAGGTCCAGCTCGGATTCGATGGCGAGGCTGGCGTGGTGCAGCGCCAGCAATTCAGCATTCTGCTGACGCAAAATACGATGATTGCTATCGATCTCCGCCACAATGAAACGGGCAAACAGGGAAACCCCAATTAACCAGATCAGGAACAGGACCAGGAAGCCACTGACGGTTTCGAAAAATGCAGGCAGGAAGAACCGGCGCACCAGTTCCAGGGCAACCAGCGCCGTGAGCGGTGCCAGGACCATGATCCGGTTTAACCAACGGGTTGTAGCAATCCTGAGTATGGTAATCCCTCCCGGCCAAACCTCGTCTCCATCATGCCTTCATTCAATTCTAGTGCCTTGCCACGATCCCAACGCGGCTGTCCCTCACCATCCCCGGGATGTCCCATATCCTTCCCCGCGGCAGCATCCGGACACCCATCCAACACTCCCGTTATATAGGATGACCAGCCACCCCGTGGTAGGATGCCGCCAGAAGATAAGCGCAAATCACGAATCCATGAGGCTGGTATGAAAACACCCATTGATATGCAGGAGTTTGACCGGATGCGGCCCCCCGCCGAGGCTCGCGCCATCATCTCTTCCCATCTGCCCCGGCTCGAAGCCGAACTCGTCCCCCTGCTCGATGCTATCGGCCGCGTCCTGGCGGAGGACATCACCGCGCCCGAGGATCACCCGCCATTTCCGGCCTCGACCATGGACGGATTCGCCGTGTTTGCGGACGACCATTCTCCCTGGCGAGAGATCATCGGCACGCAAAACGCGGGTGACATGATTGATGCCGAGGTTACCGACGGTTACGCGGTCCGCATCATGACCGGTGCCCCGCTGCCTCCCGGAGCCGATGCCGTCGTGCCAGTCGAGGCAACAGAACTCAAGGAAGATCACGTCATCATCCATCAGGATGAAGTTGCTGTCGGCGAGAATGTGCGTCCTGTAGGTTCGGATGTCGCCAAAGGCTCGCTCGTGCTGCCCGCCGGCACCCGGCTGGGCCCGCCGGAAATCGGGCTGGTC
>Ga0182747_1002474_pt1 | contig 12925 bp, 12 predicted proteins | sample eDN3rd30CBELigBY_FD_128526 | JGI IMG/M metagenome (GOLD analysis project Ga0182747, IMG submission 128526) | Enriched backyard soil microbial communities from Emeryville, California, USA - eDNA 3rd pass 30_C BE-Lig BY (version 2) (version 2) | ecosystem: Environmental > Terrestrial > Soil >...
GCCGGCACAAACCTTTGGAGCAGCTATTTGATTAGTTGATTGTATTCGCTTCGATTCCTCTTCTAACCAACAGTTGTCTCTCGAAACAAAAACGTACGATATATTGCTTGTCTATATCCTCTGTATCTATAAATTGAATGGATGCAAGCTTCAATTGATTCTTTTCAATAATTCGAATCAATTTTCCGGATGCTTTCACATAACGAATTTCTCCATTCAAAAAAGGTAAAACAATCGTAAGGTTAACGATTTCCCCTTCTATAAAAGGCACCTCTTTATTTAAATGGATAGCCAGCCCGCCTGCACTGATATCTTCCGTAACAAATTGATAGAACTTGCTATTATATTCAAGTGCGACATCAACAGAAGTATTCACTCGAACAAATTCGCGTCTCTGAATTTTCACAAATTCCGATTCCTGAGGACACGAAAGCATTATTATAGGAATATTCACCATTTTGCGACCTAAAACTTCCGTGTTAAATGCATAACTTACTTTTTCATCAGTCATGAATGTTGCACGAAATTGTGCACCATCTACTAAAAAAGCGGTTTTATTGGTCACGGTATTTATCGGATAGTCAATATAAAAAATGTTGTTCTCCTGTTCAACGATTTTACACCGAAATGTTTCGACTCGATCTGTATAAGTTGGTTCCAAGGTCAATGCAGTGCCTATTTTTAGTTGCATAATCTTCGCCTCGCACAATTATAATAGTTTCATTATTGCACGAAAATTAACTTTTTTCTATACCACAAGATATTTTACTTCATTCTCGAAAGGTTTCAAAAAATCCTTGAGAGGAGAATGAAGTAAAATGCCATGCGAAGATTGTTTAGGACATATACTCAACCTTTATCACATCATGATTTTCAGCATCTACGACCACTCTAAATGTCTCGTTTTTGCCGTTCGTAAAATGTGCGATAACTTGATAACATTTTCTTAGCTGGAATGCTTCGTTTTCTGTATAGATCAATTGCTCCTCTTCTACCTGAGTTCCAGGTCTGAAGAATGCTTCCCAGTCAATCGGTTCAACTTTTTGATCTTCATTGATTTCTTCTTTTTGAACATATTCCATTGCATTTAGCCCTAATAGTTCCCCACTATCTTTCGAAACTTTAACTTGAACGCCGTCTGGGTAAACCAACGCCTTATCTTCTCCCACTACACGAGCTAGAGACAGATGCCATGCCTGATGGTTCTCACGCATTTCAACGATTTGAAGATCTCTATAACCCGCATCTTTTAAAAATTGAGAAACTTGTTCACGGATTTCCTGCTGAGTAACTCCCGTTTTTTCTTGTACAGGGCGTTCTGATAAGAATGATAAAATAAAGCCGCCCTTTACAGTAATATCTGCATAACCAACTCGACTACCCTTGGCAAATTGAATGTGATAAAAAGGATATGGTGCATCATCTTTACTTTTTGAAACTGTATAATTGGCATCCTTTATATCAGGGATAAGCACTTCAAGCTTATCGATTGCTTGTTCTTTTGTAATTTCTTCATCTTCTAAATTTTGCAGTTCTTTTTTCTTAATCCAATCGGATTCACTAGCCGTTAAAGGGAAATCCGTTTCTCCATAGGATTTTAGATTCGCGGTAACAGATTTAAATGGCGATTCATCTGTTTCCTTTTCAGCAACAGAAGCCCACTCATTAATGCTTGCATCATTCTGATAAAAATCCGCTGTTGCGACAGTCCATTCATCCGATAATGCTTGTAAATTATCATTAACTACGGTCATGCGTTTATGCCAAGATTCATAGTTCCCATTATCTGCTGCAAACTTGGCTTCTTCGCCGATATTCCCGACATAGCGAAGCCATTCATTCGAAACTTCCCTGCTCAAAGGAAGGCTGCTAATCGTAGAACGAAATTCATTGCTTATTCGCCAAATATTATCCAGTTCATTATTTAAGGCTACTTGATCCTGAAACAGTAAAGATTGTGATACTGATTGTTGCAAGGTTGATAATTTCTCAGATGCGTTTGTCAATGCATTTGTATATTGCGCTTGTACGGTTTGTTCTAAATGTTCATTATCTTTTCTCACTTCATATGAATATAATCCGAGTGCTAGTACGGCAATGGAAAGTAAATAGATAGCACTTTTCATGATTTCCCTCCTTTAATAACAGAATATATGTTCACCAATTTGCTTAATTTGTGGTCTAGACCAAATCCATTTGCTAGTCGCAGTTTTCGGGTTGAAATAGTATAGTGCATTTTCAGTAGGGTCCCACCCATTCATTGCATCCAATACCGCCTCTTTAGCTCTAGCATTTGGCGTTAACCAAATTTGGCCATCTGCTACCGCTGTAAATGCTCCTGGCTGGAAAATAATCTCGGAAATCGAATTTGGAAAATCCGGTGATTCTAAACGATTTAGAATTACTGCAGCAACTGCTACTTGGCCCTCATAAGGCTCTCCTCGAGACTCTCCATAAACAGCATTTGCCATTAGCTGCAAGTCTCGTTCAGAGTATTTTACCGGAAGCTGTACATCCGTACTTTCAGATGTACCTGCACCAGCACTTGTTTGTTGTGCTAAAGGAATACCGCCATAATAAGTAAAGCGATTTCCTTTTTCAATTTGCTGATGAACCCACTCACTGTCATAATCACTAATCCCCGCGAGCTTATTTTTTGTCTTTGATCCCGCAATTCCGTCAATTCCAAGTCCATATTGTTCCTGGAAATTTCGAAGTGCCCAATATGTTCCATATCCAAATATCCCGTCAATTTTCCCCTTATAAAATCCTAAGTATTGTAATCGTGCCTGTAACTCAATAACATCATCTCCGAATGCTCCTCGTTCGATGGTTTGTCCTGAGAAGGCTAATGGTTCATCTGGCTTGATAATTGTTAGTGTGCCAAATATTAAAACAACAGACAAAATAATACTTCTTACCATTTATTTCACTCCTTTCTCATAGCATGTAAAAAAGATTTACTTTTATACGTTTTTAAATCAGAAAATCATATGAAGATAAAAATAGAAAGTATCCTATAACAAATCAAATAAATAAAATTCAATCATAAAATAGCTCGAATCGATGTCTTTTTCCATAAAAAAAGCCCCCATTTTCATTATTCAAATGAAAATAGGAGCTTTTAAATTTTATTTTGTTCAAATAAATGCTGGACAAGATGCTGATGAGCTAATTTGACTTTTTTTAACGCAAACCACCACAAGAACAACATGAAAGGCGCAATCAGGTAAACCCAATATCCTTGGAAATTTAAAATGGAGTTATAAGTAATATGTAAAGTAATTGGTGCAGCAAATGAAAGAACCAAATATTCGATATGTTTATCGTTTTTCGCAAATTTACTTTTTCCATAATAGAAACCCATTACAACTCCAAATAAAGCATGGCTTGATACTGGCAATACCGCTCTTATAAACGCCGTATTAATGCCATAGGTTAATAAATAGAGCACATTTTCTACAGTAGCAAATCCGAGAGATACACTGGCGCCATATAAAATGCCATCATAGGGATCATCGAATTCGATATGCCTGAAAATCAGGGTGAAAATAACTAACCATTTAAAAAATTCTTCCAATCCACTGGAGAACAAAACATTTGCTAGAAATGGATTCGTTATCGCTTCCTCTTCTTTCACGACATACTGAATAAACATGATCGGGAATGTAATTAATGTCCCAAAGAAGAAGGCCTGTAATAAGGTTTTTCTTGGCTCTGTTGCCATTTGATTTCGCAAATAAAAATAACTTAACAAAGCTAGCCCAGGAGCTATTGCAGCTGATAACAATATTAACATGGCCAATACTCCTTCCCTAAAACTTCATTAATGTTATTATAACATTAGTAGCAGTATAAAAGATGGTTAAGAGAGGTTTTTTTATATGAAGAAAAATATTTTATTGCTTCACACAGGCGGAACAATTTCCATGAAGATGAATGAAACGGGTGCAGTACTTCCAAATGAAAAAAACCCGCTTCTGGGTGTGAGTGAACAGCTTGCAAAATATGCACGCATTGATGAAATGGAAGTATTTAATTATCCATCTCCACATATTACACCTAAGGAAATGCTGTATTTAAGAAATGTGTTAGTCCAGTATGCCAATGAGCATCCAGTAGACGGGATAGTGATTACCCACGGTACGGATACATTGGAAGAAACAGCCTATTTTTTAGATTTAACCACTCAATACGATTTTCCAATCGTTTTAACGGGTGCCATGCGTTCATCCAATGAACTGGGAGCAGATGGTGTCTATAACTTAGTTGAAGCTGTTCGAGTAGCCTGCAGTGAGGATGCAAGAGACAAAGGCGTTCTAGTAGTGATGAATGATGAAATCCATCAAGCATTTAATATAACAAAAACATCGACGTCCAGCGTAAACACTTTCCAAAGTCCACAATACGGACCGATTGGTTTAGTGACAAAAAGCATGGTTCATATTCAACAAGCGCCAGTCAAGCGACGCTATGTTGAGGTCAACTCAATCGAAAAACGCGTGGCATTATTAAAAGTCTATGCCGGAATGGAAAGAGATTTGATCGATGCCATAATAACTTTGGGCTATGACGGTGTTGTTTTAGAAGGCTTAGGACAAGGAAACGTACCACCCGATGTAGCGATTGGGGTTGAAAAGCTTCTTGAAGCAAACATCCCTGTCATCCTGGTATCCCGCTGCTTCAACGGCATCGCCGAAGGAGTTTACGGATATGAAGGCGGCGGTAAAAGCCTAGAAAACATGGGTGTAATTTTCGCTAACGGCATAAACGGGCAAAAAGCACGTTTAAAGCTGTTGATTGGACTAAATCAAGAAAGTGCGCCGATTGATTTAAAGGAATATTTTAATTAGTGCGCCGTTTCTGATTGGTCGGATTTTCTCTTTTTGGGGAAACTGGCAAAAATAAAGGCGGTTAATATGAAAGCTAAAAAACTGTAAATATAAATCGAAAGAATCGATTTTTATTTACAGTTTATCTAGCTATTCAGCTGCTTTCTTCTTTTGCAGATAGTTCATGATAAAGATAGCCAACACAATAGCCGTACCAACCAGGTCTGAAATCGCTTCTGGAATCAACATCATTAAAGCACCGATTGCCAGCAAGATTCGGGTAATCGTTTTCAGGTTAGTTGAAAAATATCCTTCAATTGCTGCGCCAAGACCAATTACACCTACAAGGGATGTAAAGGCAACAATTACAATATCAAGCGGGGCTGCCATTGGCAAATCGACGGCATTTAAAGGTAGACCTGCTGGATCAATTAATAGTAAGGCGGGTTCATAGACAAATAGATAAGGAACTATAAAACCAGCAAGTGCTAATTTTAAGGAAAGAAAGCCTGTTTTCATCGGACTTCCGCCCGCAAGACCTGCTCCTGCAAAAGATGCGAGAGCTACAGGAGGTGTAATGTTGGCGAAAATACCAAAGTAAAATACGAACATATGGGCCATTAAGATGGGCACACCGAATTCAGCCAATGCTGGAGCTGCCATTGTCGCTGTAATAATATAGGCCGGTATTGACGGAAGACCCATCCCTAAAATGATGGAGGCAATCATGGTCAAGAATAATGTTAAAAATAAACTGCCTGCTCCTAACTCCGTAATGGCAGAAGTTAAAGTAGCTCCAAAACTTGTTAGATTGACCACTCCAATAACTATCCCTACCACACCACATGCAATTATTGTCGATAATGATTGCCGGGTTCCATTTTCTAAAGCCTTAAATATATCCTGAAAAGACATACGTGTTGATTTTCTGATCGCAGCCACAAGTATCGTTAAAACAATAGTGAAAAACGCAGAATAAGCCACTGGAACACCAGAGCCTAGAAGCACAATCAGACCGATAAGCGGCAAGATTAAATGCCCGCCTTCTTTCAAAACCTCTTTTATCCGTGGTAGATCTGGTTTTGGAATGCCTTTTAAATTGCTCCGCCCTGCTCGATAATGTACCTGCATAATAACGCCCATAAAATATAAGAGTGCCGGAAGGATAGCAGCAAGAGCAATCGTTCCATAAGAAATCCCTGTAGTTTCCGCCATTATGAAAGCACTTGCTCCCATAACCGGCGGCAATATTTGCCCACCAATAGAAGCGCTTGCTTCAACAGCACCTGCAAAGTTTTTGCCATATCCAATTTTCTTCATCAGCGGAATTGTAAAAGCTCCTGTGCCCACAACATTGGCTACTGCAGAACCATTGATGCTGCCCATCAACGCACTGGAAATAACGGCTACTTTTGCTGGTCCGCCCCTTCTATGTCCAGCAAGTGCCAAAGCTAAATCATTAAAAAACTGCCCCATCCCTGATTTGGATAAAAAGGCGCCAAATAATATAAATAAGAAGATATATTGAACAGATGCTCCAATGGCAGTGGAAAATAATCCTTCTGTTTTTAAGAATAATTGACCAAAAATATCTCCTAAATCGAATTGACGCGTCATCAACATTCTCGGCAGCCACTCTGAATAGCTAAAGAATGGATAGGATAAAAAAATTAAAGCTAAAATCGGCAAAACCCATCCCGTTACCCGACGTGCGGTCTCCAAAACCAGAAGTACAGTTAAAATAGCCATTACAACATCCGTCGTATTAGGGACACCGCCACGGGAGGTCATGATTTCATCATATTCCATAAATAAATAACCGCATGAAGCAATACTTAATGCACATAAAATCCAATCATAAAGCGGAATTTTCGTTCGATCTTGTTTTTTAAATGTCGGGTAAATCAAATAGACGATTGCCATTCCAAATAATAAGTGAACAGCACGCTGCTGTAGTGTCGGAAGTGGATAAAATGTTGTATATAAATGAAAGACAGCAAATAAAATAGCGAAAATCGAAATAAACCAGACAACAAATTTTTGGTTTGGCTTCCTTATTATAGAATCACTATCATATTTCTCTCGAACTTCTTGCAAATTTACGTCTGGTATTTCTTCAACAATCAAGGCATCTTTTCTACTCATTGGAAACCTCCCTTAACTAGACGCCATAAAGGCAGCTTTTCTACAGAAATATGAACGGAATTGTAGTCATCTGTATAGTTATACAATGGGATAATATGATGATCAAAAAGGATTGTTGTTTTCACATTCGATGAAACCGTTAAATTTAATTCTTCAAATTGTTGATTTATTTCCATTTTCACAAAACCGTTATCAAGGGAAACTTTGTTCGATTCGCTAGGAACCCCTGCTCCAAAGGTTTTAAATTTGGTTTCGGTTAAGAGAATTTGATCATCTTGCTGCTTATAAGTTTCGATCCACTCTTCCTTCTCGACAGAATGAATCCAAGATAATTCAAAATGATCACTATTGATATAGTAGGTTTTATCGTCAAATTCAAAAGCGAATACCGGAATTTTTACTAATAATAAGATAAAAGTGATAAGGAACTCGATCCCCCAAAACCAGGCCCTTATTTTACTTTTGTTCATCGTAGTATTTCTTAGCTCCTGGGTGGAGTGGTGCTATGATGCTTTCCTGAGCCCCTTGCACCGTAATCTCTTTTGCTGCCTGGTGAGAGTTTTCTAGTTTATCCATATTGTCAAACAATGCTTTCGTTAACTGATAAACATCCTGCTCGCTCATATCACTTCTGACAACTAAAGCGTTGGGAACCGCTGCGGTCATTATAGGCTCTTCATTTCCATAAGTGCCTGATGGAATTTCATAAGAAATAAAATAAGGATGTTGTTTTGCAATTTCCTCAATTTTACCCGGGTCGACAGAAACAAGTTCAATTCCAAGTGTTTCCGTCAATTCCAATACTGAAGCATTCGGAAGACCGCTCGTTAAGAATGCTGCATCGATAGTACCTGCTGCAAGTCCACTTGCTGCTTCAGCGTAGCCAAGATAATCCACTTGCAAGTCATCGTAAGTAATTCCATGCCCCTCTAATAGTTGACGGGCATTCACTTCAACACCTGAGTTTTGATCCCCAACGGCTACGCGTTTCCCTTTTAAGTCTTCAACTGTGGCAATTCCAGAACCCTCTTTTGTAATAATTTGTACAACGTTTGGATAAAGTGTTGCCACTTGAGAAATATTTTCTATAGGCGTGTCGAATGAAACTTCTCCTGCTAATGCTTGCGATAATGCATCACTCATCACGAAAGCCATTTCAATTTTCCCTTGAGCTAATAAATTAATGTTTTCAACGGAAGCACCCGTCGTTTGAGTTCGAGAGTTAACATCGAATTCAGATGAGTAAGTATCGGCCAAAGTTGTTCCTAAAATGTTATAAGGTCCGCTTGCTCCTCCTGTCCCAATGGTAACAATGCTGGTATCTAAGCCTTCCTCGGAGTTTTCAGTTGTATCTCCTTTGTCATCCGAATTACACCCCACTAAAAATGCCGCTAACATGAAAGATGAAAATAGAGTAATTTTTTTCAAATTATACCCTCCCATTTTTTCAATCTTCTTTTTCAGCATATGGTGCTTTTCGACTTTTATGTTAAATTTCATGCAATTTCTCTGATATTCGAGCTCATGAATGATGAGATGTTTCTGCAGACGATTCGCTGATTTTTGGGGAACTACCGGAGGGGAAATGTTGCTTAAAATTGAGAAAGAAGCTGAGAAATATAGCAGGATTTATTAATTTATAATAGAAATTAAACATAGAAAAACCTTTTAAAAATCAGCCTTCGCCTTACAACGATATTTTCTAATTTATATAGCTTCCATTTTATTTAGAGTTAAATGCATCAGACACAAAACGACAATTCAGCTATAAAAAAACAATGAAAAAGAGCCTATAGTTCTGCTTCTTTTCATTGTTATAAATGAATATTTATTTTTTCTTTGCCACAATATGCTTGGCAATGAAGCCACCGTGAAATTTTCCGTTTTCAATAAAAATTTCATTCGCATTATTACCAGCCGCCAATACCCCTGCTATATAGAGGTTTTCGATATTCGTTTCCATTGTTTCTGGATTATAATTTGGTTTGCCTGTTTCTTCGTCAATGGTTACGCCCATCGCTCGAATAAACCGATGATCCGGATGATAGCCTGTCATCGCAAAAACAAAATCGTTTGCAACAACCTTTTCTTCCCCATCGACCGATAGAACAACTTCATTTTCTCGAATCTCTTTGACGGTTGTATTAAAATGCATAGCGATTTCTTCATTACGTACCAGGGAGGCAAATTCAGGCAAGATCCAAGGTTTTACTGAGGGCGAATAGTCACTGCCTCTATATGCCACTGTAATGCGTGCTTTTGCTTTATGTAACTCAAGAACTGCATCTACTGCCGAATTTTTACCGCCAATTACCAGCACATCTGTATCGAAAAATGGATGGGCCTCTTTAAAATAATGATACACCTTCGGCAAATCCTCGCCTGGGATATTCATATAGTTAGGCTGATCATAATAACCCGTTGCAAGAATTACATAAGGTGTTTCATAAATCTCTTTATCAGTTGTAACAGTAAAACGACCGCTCGCCTCTTTTTGCACAGACTCTACCTTCTCAAAACGATTCACTTGAATATTCTTCATCTTCACAACTTCGCGATAATACACAAGGGCTTGATTTCGGCGCGGCTTACGCTCTTCGATTAAAAAAGGTACATCCCCAATGGCTAATTTCTCGCTTGAACTAAAAAAAGTTTGATGTGTAGGGTAATTGTAAATTGCATTCACAATATTTCCTTTCTCAATAACAATCGGCTTAAGACCTATATTCGTTAGTTCAATTGCAGCCGATAATCCACAGGGACCTCCTCCTACAATAATGGCATCAACATTTTGCATCTATTACATCTCCTTTAGAAAATCCCACCTCTACCAATCGAAAAGTGGAAAATTTTCTTCAACTGCAAGTACCGAACTTTTAGTACTAACAGTTAAAATCCTATTATTAGTATACTGCTATTTTTTTATCTGTTCGAATTTTTTTCAAACTGCAAGTCAATTACATGACATTGCGGCCTTGCACCAAATCTAAAAGGAACTGTAGTTGTTCCATAGCCATTACTGATTAAAGTAAAGACGCCTTCTCGAATTGAAAAAGACCCATGTGGTTGAATCCCATAAGGGCCGAAGCGAATTTGACCACCGTGTAGATGTCCGCCCATCATCAGATGAGTAGAATATTTTCGACGTACACTACGAAAAACTTCTGGATTATGGGAGATAAAAATAACATTATCCTTTGTTCTGCATTTTTCAAAAGCTTTCTCGTATTGAACATTTTTTGAGGAAGTATCATCAATAGCACTTAACCAGCAACGATTGCGGAGATTGGGGATTAGCTCTGCATCATTTTCTAGTATTGTCACGTTCGTTTCATTGAAAATTTTTCGTAGACGTTCCTCGCCAACTTCCCTGTCGTTATTTCCCCAAACAAAATAAGTTGGCCCTAATCTTTGCAACAGCCATATATTATTATAAATCCGTTTAATAGGAGTACGTTTATCGGCAAAATCGCCACCGATAATGACCGCATCAATTTTGCGATCAATTTGTTGGATCATTTTTTCATCAATTTTTCTTGCATGCACATCTGATATGAAAAAGATAGATGCCCTTTCATGTTCTCCATCTAATGGAACTTCATGATAAAGAACATTGTTTTCTGAGGCTTGCTTAAGCATATATCCTAAAAATCCAAGAAAAAGAACAAACAAGGTGATAATCAGCTCAACCATTTCAACTCCCCCTTCCCCATAAGAAAAAGACGAGGCAACTTACCAACGTCCCTCTAGCATATTCCTCTACTCATTAATTTGAATCACTATATCTCTAATTTTATCTAGCCGATTGATTGATTTTTTAATACTCATTTTATCATATTCAATCTGATAATTACTTATCAGGGGATCGTTATACTTTAATAAGTTTGTACAAAAAAAGACTAAAGGAATGGTTACACCATCCTTTTAGTCTACTCTAGAAATTATTATGCTCAAGTTATGGAATAATCAATGTTTGTCCAACAGAAATGCTGTTTGATGATAAATTATTCGCTTCCTTAATTTTATCAACACCACTTGCATCATTGTAATACTTTAAGGCAATTCGGAATAAGTTTTCGTTTGGTTGTACGGTATGCGTAGTGCCAGCAGCAGTTTGTTGTTCTTTTTGTTTCTGCTCTTCTTCTTGTTTAGCAAGCTTTTCTTGCTCTTTTTGCTTAGCTTCCTCTGCTTTTTTTGCAGCTTCCACTTCAGACTGCTTTGCTTCTTCTGCTTTTTTATCTTCACTAACTTTTTCATTAGTAGTTGCTTGTTCATCAGTCTTCGTTTCTTCTATCTCTGGTTCTGAATTCTCTTTGCCGCTCGCAGCAGAAACTGTATTATTCTTTTGAACCTCTACGATTGAACCATTTTCGTTCTTGTCCACTTCAGCCATATCAGAATCTGCTGTTGGATCATAAAAGAATGAGACGTATATTAATAACGTAAAAGGAATCCCCAGCAGGATAACTAATAGAATATTTAATAGTGGATTTTTTCTAGGTTTCTTTTTCTTCTTTTTAACTTGACGTGAGCGTGACATTCTAGAGCTTTGTTGTTCTTCTAATTCAATGGATTGACGATGTTCTTCAATTTTTTCTCTATAATCTCCATTACTCATGAGTACCACCTCCAACACTATCTTTCTCTAATTATGACGAATTTCCACTAAAAAGTAAATGATAGGATTGGAAATTTTAAGAGATTTATGTCGATAATTTAATAAAATTAATAGAATATGGAAGCGAATTTATTCGCTTGGAGCGCTTTTTGTCAAAGATTACGATATCCCTAATAATAATTTTTCAAGTCTTTTTTTCCAGTTCAACTCATACGCAGCTAAATCTTTTTTCACGCGCGGCTGAACAATACTTTGATATTCTATACCACAGCACTGACAGCAATCTGTTGGTTTTGACTCTAACTCCTGACCAAAATAATGAACAAGCTTTTCCCGCATACACGCATTTGTATCGATTAAGTCCATTACTTCTTCCACTGCTCTCATTTTTTCAATCTTCATCGAGGTTAATCGCTGTTTTACTTCCTCAGGGTGAAGCTGATGCATCCAATAATCCAATACCCGAAAAGCTGTCTCGGAAATTTCACCATTATGAACCATCGAAATAGGCAGTTCCTGTCTTGCTCGATAACTTAAATAGCTGTCTACATGGGCATCTACCGGGTAATCGTCAATACCGACAAATTTCGCAAGTTCTTCATCACCTTCTGCATATAACAAAACGGCAAGGGAATCTTCTCCATCTCTTCCTGCCCGACCAATCTCCTGCATGTAATTGGCCATATTGGACGGAAGCGATTCGTGTATTACCTGTCGAACATTTTGCTTATGTACCCCCATCCCAAAGGCGTTAGTGGCAACAATCCATTCTAGGGAACCATCTATAAATTGTTGCTGAATAAATTGACGATCCAATGGGTCCATTCCCCCGTGATAGGCTGCACAAGGGATTTCTGCTTGGAGCAGTCTTTGACTAAGACTTTCGGTTTTTGAACGGGACTGTGTATAAATAATGCCTGGTCCAGCTGATTTCGTGACATGGTCGAGTATCCAATCTATTTTGTCTTCTCTTCCTTGAAACATCAGCTTCCCTAAGTGAATATTCGGTCTATCAACGGAATGAATAAATTTATATGGGTTCCTCATTTCCATATAACTCTCAATATCACCAAGCACCTTCTGGGTAGCCGTTGCAGTCAGTGCCAAAATTGGCGGTCGGTTCACTTTTCCTATTACTTGTCCAATACGCAAATAATCTGGTCTAAAATCAAATCCCCACTGAGAAATGCAGTGCGCTTCATCCACGACGATCAATGACAGCTCCATGGCATTCAGCTTCTGTTGAACCTGCTCCTGCAGAAGCATTTCAGGAGATATAAAAATAAACCGAAATTCATGTAAATAGTGTAAAACTGCCCTTTTTTGAGCA
>Ga0182747_1002478_pt1 | contig 12921 bp, 10 predicted proteins | sample eDN3rd30CBELigBY_FD_128526 | JGI IMG/M metagenome (GOLD analysis project Ga0182747, IMG submission 128526) | Enriched backyard soil microbial communities from Emeryville, California, USA - eDNA 3rd pass 30_C BE-Lig BY (version 2) (version 2) | ecosystem: Environmental > Terrestrial > Soil >...
CACTGCCCCCTGGACCGAAGTATCCGATCCGGCAGTGAGTTTCCGCAGTTACATGGAGGGATGGCGTGATTGCGAAGGGGACACCTGCTCCCTCGATCCCGAGGATCATCCCAAGTGCCACGGCTCGCACGATATGCACAACCGGGTGCATTTGTGGGTTTCCGGCGAGATGGAGTTTGCCAGTGAGGGAGGCTACGAGAAAGTAGGTCCATTCGGGACGATGGCCATGAACTCTTCCCCAAACGACCCCGTGTTTTTCCTCCATCACGCCAATATCGATCGCCTGTGGACCGAGTGGATGAAGCGCCACGGCCAGGTGTACGAGCCGGAATCCGGTGCCATGCACGGTCATAACCTGAACGATGCCATGTGGCCATTCCATGACATTGGCATCACAGCCACACCGGCGATGATGCTCGATAGCCGCAATATCGGATACGTCTACGATACGGATTGACGGGCACTACAACGCATCGCTGGCGCGTTGACAGGGGTGGTATATACACCCACCTCGTCCACCCCCTGTCATGCCGAGCGCCGTCGAGGCATCCTTGCATCACCCCGCATCCGGATGCGCCTTGGCGGATGATCGGGAGATAGCAGGGCCAGATTCCCCGGATGAGGACATTGCAAACTGTGGCAGCGATGTCCTCTATCCGGGGGATCTGTATTCCCTTCTCAAACACTCGTGGCCGCACCGACCAGGAAGCGGTCCGGCCTGAAGTTGGCGATTCGCTCATCCATCTCCCCGGTAAGGATCTCCCTCGCCACAATTTGCCCGATAAAGGGTCCCATCGTTACGCCACTGTGCGTGACGACCACATAAAATCCCTCCAGACCAGACACCGGGCCAATTGCCGGCAGCCCGTCTTTCGTCAGCGCCCGAATCCCCACTTTGAAGGACTCGATTGCACTACCCGCCAGAGCCGGAAGGATTGATGTGGCGCGTTCCATCACCTCCTGGGCATACCCGCGCAGTGTTTCCTGCGGCATTTCCCACTCCAGCAGCGCATCGTGCTCGAAGCTCGCCATGATCACGCGCGATCCGCCATCCGGTCTCAGATTGACGGATGTCGTGTGAACCAGCGACCGCAAGGTCGTGGCGACCGGCTTTGACACCACAAGCAACCCCAGAGTCGGCGCCAAAGGGATTTGATGCCCGGTCAGGTCGGCAACCTGATCCGTCCACCGTCCCGTACAGGAGACGACAACATCAGCCAGATGCGTGTCTCCGGTAGCGGTACGCACCCCGACGACACGACCGGAATCCTGCATGATCTCAACAACATCCTGGTTGATGAGAATTTCGGCGCCACGTTCTCTCGCCGCAGTCGCAAGCCGGGCCACGAGATGCGGCACATCCACATGGCCTTCCGTGGGGAAATAAGCCACGCGCTCAACGCTTTGCTCAGGACGGACATCGGGATGAATCGCGGCTAGCTCGGCCGGAGTCAGCATCTCGACCGGATATCCCCACTCTCGCAGCCGCTGGATCTTCTTGTTGAAAAGCTCCCTGGACACGGGCACGGCAGGCTCATTCGATGCATCGCCTCGGGATGGACTGTTCCAGATCACATTTCCATCGACATGCAACCACGGTGCCGAACCAAACTCCTCACGAAGTCGGCTATGTTCCGCCATCCCCGCGACATTGAGACGGTGATACTCAACCGGCGCCTTATTGTTTGAGTTCATCCAGGCAAAGCTCGTACTGGACGTCCCACTCGCCAGTTCGCGCGCTTCCAACAGCGTCACCTGCGCCCCCGCCTGGGCCAGGCGAAACGCCGTCGAACAGCCAATGATGCCACCGCCAATCACAATTACCTTAACCACAATGCACCTCCCCGAATCTCATGTTGATCACATCCTTTCATGCATGATACGAAATCTGCCTGGATCCAGGACCTTATGACGGCATGCAAAATCTCCCGGAACGCATATGCATTCCGGGAGATTGTTTCAGTACAAATTCTCGAACAGGTGATTTCGGTGGCGGCCTATTCTTCGGGTTCGTCGTTAATCGGACGGATTGCGTTGAGGATGAGCTGCCAGGGTGGTTTGCCCTCTTTCGAGTAGATGACCTTGCCATTCTTGCCAACCACGAACACGGTCCGCAAGATGCCGTCACCATCCGGCTTCAGCGAATCGTACGCTTTCGCCACTTCGGCGTTCTCATCCACCAGCAAGGGAAAATTCAGGGCATGCGCCTCCCGGAACTTCTCGTGAGTCTCTGCGTCACCCGGGTTCACACCGACGGGCTCGATACCCGCCCGCCGCAGATGATGGATATTCTTGCGAATCTGGATCAGTTGATCCGTGCATCCGGGCGTGAAATCCTTCGGGTAAAAGACCAGCATCACCCGTAATTGTCCCTGCAGGTCACTGAGCCGAAAGTCCTCACCCAGGCTCGTTTTCAGGGTGAAATCCGGTGCGTCGGTCCCAACCTCGATCGGCATCGTCCATTCTCCTGAAACTATGGCACGGCAAGCATGCGGTCGAGTGCGATCTTCGCCGCCGCGCTCGTCTCCGGATCGACCTTGATCTCGTTGACGATCTCGCCGCGGACCAGATGCTCCAATACCCATAGCATATACGCAGGATGGATCCTGTACATGGTCGAGCAGGGACAGATCACCGGGTCCAGGCAGAAGATGGTTTTGTCCGGCATCTCGTTCTGGAGACGCCGCACCAGGTTGATCTCGGTCCCGACCGCCCAGGTGGTCCCCGACGGCGCATTGCGGATCATGTTGATGATGTACTCGGTCGAGCCGTCGTAGTCCGACGCCTGCACCACTTCCACCCGGCATTCCGGATGCACGAGGACATTCACATCCGGATAGTCGATTCTCGCCTTCTCGATCTGCTCGACCGAGAACCGGGCATGCACCGAGCAATACCCCTTCCAGAGAATCACTTTGGCCTTGAGCAGGTCTTCCTCGGTATTGCCTCCCAGCGGCAGGAACGGATCCCAAACCACCATCTCGCTCTGGAGAATTCCCTTTTTGACGGCGGTGTTTCGACCCAGGTGCTCATCCGGGAAGAACATGATGCGCTCGCCACGCTCCAGCGCCCAGTCATAGACGCGGGTCGCATTGGACGACGTGCAGACAATGCCGCCGTTCCGACCACAAAACGCCTTGATCGATGCCGCGGAGTTCATGTACGTAATCGGGATCACATTGTCGATGCCCAACGCAGCCAGAGCACTCCAGGCCGCTTCCACATCGTCTGGCTTGGCCATGTCCGCCATTGAGCAGCCAGCTTCCATGTTCGGCAGGATCACACGCTGACCCGGCCGGCCAAGGATGTCCGCGCTTTCGGCCATGAAGTGGACGCCGCAGAACAGGGTGTAATCCGCATCGGAGTTCGTGGCGGCTTCTTGCGACAATTTGTAGGAATCGCCCTGGAAATCCGCGAACTTGATAACCTCATCACGCTGGTAATGATGGCCAAGGATCGTCAGGCGGTCACCCAATTCGGCCTTGAGCTCGAAAATCCGGGCATCGCGCTCCTCGGCCGGCATCTTGAAATACTCGCGCGAGATGCGTTCCTGCTTGATGGGGGAGACCCCGTAGGAGGTGAGGCGATCGTACGCCCCCACACTTTCTTCGGGCGTACAGGATGCAACATCCATCTGGGGATCGGAAAACCACATGGCTGCCGTGGTCGCGCGGTTGGCGACTGCAGTGCCAACATCACCATCAGAATCCGGAGTCGTGGGCCACATTGTGTCGGATAGTTTCGTTCGCTGCACCATGTTGCGGTGCCTCCTGCGCGAGTTCCGGGGCCCGTCAACGTCATCAGGGTCGGAATCGGAATAGGTATGACGCGGCAATCCACGTCGGCAATGGTGCGAATAGTAGAAGAATCTTTAGTAATTGTCAATGTGACACTAAGTAGCGCATCCCGTCCCTTGCCAGTCGGGATTCACCATTGGGGGAAGCTCCATATATCGCACCCATATATCGCAAACGAAGCAACAATGTCGCTCGCCCCTGGCAGGATTGGAACGATTGCCCAAGAGAGATCAACCATTCGGTGTGGGATGATATGTGACCGGGCGATGCCGGATTCTTCCAGAGGACAGATTTGGATCGGTCGATAACCTGCACTGCGTTTCACAAGAGGTTTCGGCTTTATCCAAACGATGCAGTAGTCAGAAACGAGGATCGCGCTATGCAGCGAAGCATGGGATCCTCCTGATACTCAGAACAAACCCATCAAGTACCATGAATGAGACACAACGCTCGGTAACCGCTCTCGTGGTGTGTCAGGGGTCAAATGCTGGGTAAAGGTGACGGGATTTGGTGCATCACGGAGACATACGGCCGTTCACAGCGAGAGACCACCGGCCGCAGCTGCGAGGGTCTCCCCTACCCGGAGTTCGAGCGTTGACAGACCGCTAGGTCGCAGCTTGCAGTGTGACGGTGATGGTGGTTCCTTCACCCACGGTGGATTCCGCAGCGACACTGCCACCCTGGATTTCGACCAGTTGCTTGACGATGCTCAGCCCCAACCCTGCACCACCGGACCGCACCGAGTCGCCCTGATAGAACCGGTCGAATATTTTGGGCAGGACCTCGGGAGCAATACCCACCCCGGTGTCTCGCACCGCCAGTAACACCGTGTTTTCCCTTGGCAATGCCGAAACGTCGGCAATGACAATGCCACCTTCCGGTGTATGGCGCACGGCGTTATGGAGCAAATTATTCACGATCTGGGTGAGCCGGGTGGGATCGCCGAAAACTGGCGGGACGTCTTCCTGAACGCTGGCATTCACACTGACGCGTGACGCCTTGAGGGCGTACGGGCGCATGGCACGGACGGCGTCCTCAATCAACAGGCCAAGATCAACCGGTTGCCGCGCCATGGGCAACGCCGCTTCTTCCAGCCGCGACAAGGTGAAGAGGTCATCCACGAGCTTGCCCAGCGTCATCGCCTCGTGCTCAATGGAGCGAAATGCGTCAATCGGTGCAGGCGTCTCGTCATCCGCATCGCGAAGTTGGGAATCCACATTTCCCCGGATAATCGCGATCGGCGTACGGAGATCGTGCGAGATGCTTGAGACGAACGAGCGCCGCTGCTGATCCAGCTCTTCCAGCCTGGCGGCAAGCGCGTTGAAACGCACGGCCAATCGTCCCAACTCATCATCGGAAAGGATCGCGACCCGATTTCCGAGATGTCCGGCCGCAATCGCGACCGTCGCTTCCTCGAGTTCGGAAATCTGACGCGTCAGCCGCCTGGCGACATAACGACTTGCGATCATCGCGACGATGATGCTACAGCCAGTAATAAAGGCGATGACGATAAGCACGACAATCGTGATGCCGACTATCTGCGCCAACTGCGCCCGCCAGGAAAACCAGCCTCCCCGACCATTCGACTCCCAAAGAAGCCACATGTAGAAGAAAAAACCCAGCGTACTGAAGACCAGCAAGCTGAGGGTGACCACAGCAATATGTGAAACGGTCAGTTTGGTCTGGATTCGTGTCCTCACCCGTTCCCGAAAACGGTCCCGGAGTCCCTCTGACCCGCGATCGGTCATGATGCATTCCGGGCATGGAAACGATATCCCACACCCCACACCGTCTCGATCATGTCACCGGCAACATTGCCCAATTTCTTGCGCAAGCGCTGGATGTGGCTGTCGACCGTCCGGTCATAGACAGCCACTTCGCCCCCCCAGACTTCCTCAAGCAGGTACTCCCGGCTAAAGACCCGACCCGGATTGGCAGCAAGCATCCTCAGCAGGCGGAATTCAGTGGCAGTTAATGAGACTGGGCTGCCTTCGAGAAACACTTCGTGCCCGGCCACATCGATAAGGAGACCAGGGTACTCAATGCGCTCGGCTACGGATGTGGCATCGGATTTGGCGCGGATCAACTCCACCCGGCGCAGGATAGCGGATACGCGCGCAATCAACTCGCGCATGGAAAACGGTTTGGTCAGGTAGTCATCCGCGCCCAGCTCCAAACCAAGCACCTTATCCAGCTCGGTCGAACGTGCCGTCAACATCAGGATCGGGGTCGGCCGTGTCGCCCGGACCCGACGCAGGACTTCCAGGCCATCAAACCCTGGCAACATCACATCGAGGACGATCAGGTCGGGATCGATGCGCTCGACGGCGGTGACACCACTCGGTCCATCAAACGCCGCCTCGACATCGTGGCCAACATGACGAAGTTCCTGCCGGATGAGCGATGACAATTCCCGTTCATCCTCGATGATCAAAATACGCGCCATGCAAACAGCTCCTCCGTAAACGACGATCAGGCGGCTGGCCGGTCATTGTCCTGCCCGGATCGCCGTTGGTGACCAAACTGTACGATGTTATCCGGCAGCGTCCCTTTACTGGATTGCGATTCCAGCATGAACGGCACGATGGCCATCAGGGCAAACAACGACAGGATCAGGACCGTGACGGTAGTGACGAATATGGTCAGCATGGTGTAGTCTCCTCAGGTGATGTTCCTCATGGAACGCTTCTCTCACACCATTCAGTTTGCCAACCAGGTTTCCCGCCACCACGGCGAATCCATGACGATTCCGCTCAAATATATGGAGAATCTGTCACAACGCCGGAAGAGCGGGCAAAACCTGTACTCCCGGCAGAATATCCAGCACGCGATCTACCCCGTTCCGGAAGCGGTCCCTGGTAGACGTCACGCCATCGGCAATGCCTTGCATCCAGCCGAGTCGTCCTGTCCAGGTATTCGGCCGCAAGCCCCCTTCCCAGACCCACCCTTCCAGCGTCTGCCCATCCTGCTCGACCTCCACTGGCCACCAACGCCCCTGCTCATCCTCCACCGACAGCCCGGTGATCTTCACGTCCTGACCGGTGGTGAGGGCCGTAATCACCGGCGACAGCGTTCCGGGAGCCGACCGCATATTCAAGGTATCCGCGATCACCACGGTGCTTGTGCCGGGCGCAATCGCCAGGAATCGCTCTACCAGCGACGACGGGCCGTCCTTGACCATCAAGACCAGCGCCAGGATCAGGTTCGCGACCAATAGGACCACCACCAACCGCCACATCAACCTGCGCATACGTCTCGAACGCCGTGCCAACCGGCCTCCACTGCGGTATAACCGCCTCGCCGCCGTGTCCTGGATCGGTTGCACCTCAGGAATGTCGTCATCCACCATAGCCTCTCGTGGACGATGCGCAAAAGGCCGCGAAAGCCGTCCCAGCGTTCCCCGCCGATAACGAGGCATCAGCGACGGTGATGCGATACGGTGCGTCTCCTGCGGCCGATGCTCGGGAGTTTCTCCCGACAATCCCGTATCGAATAGCCGTACAAACGTGGCAACATCGGGAAACCGCTCCTGAGGATTTTTCGCCAGTGCCCATCCCAGGACATCGTCGATCCAGGTGGGCAGCTCCAGTTCCGGCCGCACGGAGGAAGGCGATTGCGGCCGGGAATTCAGGTGGGCGTCGATCAGGATCCGTTTCTGTTCCGGCCCGTCCGCCACAAACGGCGTCCGTCCGGTCAACAGTTCGTACACGACACAGCCGAGAGCGTAGACATCCGTGGCCGGTGAAACCACGTTGCCACTCGCCTGTTCGGGGGCGAGATAGGCGGCGGTACCAAAAGCCGACCCACCAAACTTCATTTGAGGCGTACCTGACTCCTGGGCGACCCCGAAATCGATCAGTTTGATTTCGCCATCAGGAGTGCGGATCAGGTTTTGCGGCTTCACATCCAGATGCACGAGCCCACGGCTATGAATATGGGTCAGGGCCTTGCCGACCTGATCCAGCACGTCCATCACGGTTTCCGGATCGAGCGGGCCGTCCTCCTCCACCAGTTTGCGCAGGCTTTGCCCCTCGATGTACTCCATGACCATCCACTGCCCGTTAGTCGCATTATGGAAGTCATACAGGGAAACGATATTGGGATGCGACGAGACTTGCGCCAGAAGCCGGGATTCACTGCGGAACCGCCGGTGAGATTCCGGATCCCGTTGATATTCAGGACGCAACGACTTCACCGCAACCTTGCGATGCGTCTTGAGGTCAACCCCGGGATACACCATGGCCATACCACCGCGACCCAGCGGATTGTTGACGTCGATCTCGTATCGATTGGCAATGATCAGCCGCGAGCCCGGGCTGGAATCGCGTTCTGCAGTCGTCATGGAACGTTCCGGATATAACCTGGGTGGCCGGGACCGCATGGCACCTCGTCACAATGCTCACCCCAATGTACCAGACTGGACGTACGCCCCTGCAGCCCGGACCATGCAACGCGGTATCATGCCTGATACAAGCCAGTTCAAGCGGGACGGAGCCACCCTTCCGCCCTACCTGTCAGGAGATGATTTCCATGAAGATCGGTGTCTTTTCTGTACTCTTTGCCGAACGACCGTTCGAACAGGCGCTCGATATCATCCGGGATGCCGGGTGCGAGGCCATCGAGATCGGCACCGGCGGACACCCGGGCAATGCCCATTGCGATCTGGACGGACTGGTGGACAACACCTCGGCCCAGCAAACATGGATGGACAAGATCACCAGTCGCGGCCTTGAGGTCAGCGCCCTTTCCTGCCACGGGAATCCCCTGCATCCCCGTGAGGAAATCGCCAGGGGTGACGACGAAACCTTCCGCAAGACAGTCCGCCTCGCAAAACAACTGGGTATCCAGAATGTGATCACCTTCAGCGGTTGCCCGGGCGAAGGCCCCGGCGCAACGAGACCCAACTGGGTCACCTGCCCCTGGCCAAACGAATATCTGGACATCCTGGAATGGCAGTGGGAAGAAGTCGCAAAACCCTACTGGTCGGAAGCCGGCAAGTTCGCGGCAGAGAATGGTATCCGCGTGGCGATCGAACTTCATCCGGGATTCATCGGGTATCACACCGACAGCTTCTGGAAACTCCGGGAGATCGGCGGCGAGGCCATCGGGGTCAATTTCGATCCCTCCCATCTCTTCTGGCAGGGAATGGACCCGCTGGTGTGCATCCGGGAACTTGGGGAAACAATCTTCCACGTCCATATGAAGGACACCTGGCTTGACCAGGCGAACATCCGCCGCAATGGCGTGCTGGATACGAAGCAATACACCCACGAGAAGGAACGGTCCTGGATTTTCCGGACGGTAGGATTCGGCCACGGTCAGGAATTCTGGCGATCGATGGTCTCCGAACTCCGTCTCGCGGGCTACGACGGCGCGCTTTCCATCGAGCACGAAGACACCCTCATGAACACCGACGAAGGGTTCAGACGCGCTGTCGACTTCCTCAAGGATGTGGTCATCCGCGAGCAGCCTGGCGCTGTCTGGTGGGTCTAGCGGCAAACGCACCCGTCGATCGCGACAGAACACGCCATTTTAATCGCGCAAGGAGCAAACCATGCAATCCATCGGTGTCGGCCTCGTTGGCTACAAGTTTATGGGCCGGGCCCACTCCAATGCGTACCGCCAGGTCCACAGCTTCTTTCCCGACGTGCCCAAACCGGACATGATCGCCATCGCCGGCCGCAACGAGGAAGCCGTCGCTGCCGCTGCTGACCAACTTGGCTGGCAAGGGTACGAAACCGACTACCGGAAACTGGTACAGCGTGACGATATCGACCTCGTCGACGTCTCAACCCCCGGGTACCTGCACAAGGATGTCGTCATTGCGGCCCTGGAAGCCGGCAAACACGTCTATTGTGAGAAACCGCTGGCCAACAGCCTGCCAGAAGCCGCCGAGATGGTGAAGGCCTGGAGAAAAGCCGGCACCATCGCCATGGTGAATTTCAACTACCGGCGCGTTCCGGCGGTCCAACTCGCGAAACGGCTGATCGACGATGGACGACTCGGGGAAATCCGTCACATCCGCGCGGTGTACCTGCAGGACTGGCTGCTGGATCCGTCGGCACCCCTCTCCTGGCGTCTCAAGAAGGAACTCGCCGGATCGGGGGCGCTCGGCGACATCGGTGCGCACATCACCGATCTCGCCCGCTTCCTGATCGGGGATTTCGCCGAGGTTGTCGGGACGCTCAACACCTTCATCAAGCAGCGCCCGGTTGAAATCGAGAGCACGGGCGGATCGGGGCTTTCCATGAAGTCGGGTGACGAATTGGGCGACGTTACCGTCGACGATTGCACCAGCTACCTGGCGCGTTTCACGACCGGAGCAACCGGCGTCTTCGAGGCCACCCGCCTCGCACCCGGCCGCCGCAACTACAACTCGTTCGAGATCAATGGCTCGCTCGGGTCAATTGTCTTCAATCTGGAGCGGCTGAACGAACTGGAAGTCTATTTCACCAGCGATGACGCCGATGTCCAGGGGTTCCGAACTATCAACGTGACCGACCCCGCTCATCCCTACGTCGGAAACTGGTGGCCGGGTGGGCACATCATCGGTTGGGAGCATTCCCACGTTCATTCCGTGCGGGATCTGCTGGGAGGTATCGGCAAGGGGGAGAATCCTGCTCCGTCGTTTGAGGATGGTTATCGCTGCCAGGCTGTGCTCGATGCCATCGAACGCAGCGCCGCTTCGGGGCAATGGGAACAACCCGCCGACCTTCCCGAATAATGTGGATCCGGGTGTTCCGTGGCGGTACAAACCAACCCCGTACGGGCGATGCCGGTCATCGCCCTGGCGCCTGTATCCCCGATGAATCATCCGGCTCATGACCGCCGCTTCCGCCGGTCCCGGGCGTCTTCCACCCGCAACCGCTCAGCGGAGGTCAGCAACGGCACAGCCCCGGCCACATCCGGCCATGCTGTCTGGGCAATGAGATGATCGTCGTCAGTCGCGAGGGCGCGTCGTATCCGCCTCATGGCTGCGCCCTGCATCACCCTGAGTTCAAGCATGTCCCAGGCAACATCATCATGAAACGATGGGTCGTGCATCAAGCCCAGCGTCTTCGCAACTGGCAACAGATGCGCCAGTTGCCGGTCGTCAACCGGGTCCGCCCTGGCTGCATCCAAAATGCGTTCAACCAGACTTGCCCGCTCCACCACATGCCGTAATGACGACCAGATGAATGCATCCTCGATCCGTGCCCCCACCCGCTCCACTTCGTGAAGTGAGGTGAGGATTTCTCCGTCGTTCCCGGTCCGGATGGCCGTTTCAAGCCCGTCGAGCGCTGCCTGCTGCTGGATCATCCGCTCCGCACGTTGCCGCTCGGCGGCACTCAGCCGCTCCGCCCCACCTGGTGGTGCCGTGGCAAACAGCCGCGCCAGTTCGATAACATTCCGCTGTTTCAGCCCTGCCCGGACATCCCGTATCCAGGCGAGCCGCGCCGTCGCCAGGTTCACCCGATGACGGACCGCCGTGGGAACCGCTTCCGGGCCGCCGAACAACTCCTCATCGAAGGCTTCCAGGATGATCAGGTCGTTGTCGGTTTCCAGGGCCCGCTGCATATTGGGCCACTCCAGCGCCCGCAAGACCTGTTGCAATGACTCCCGGTCGGTATCCCCCAACACCACCAGATCGCCGGACACCGCCAAATCGGCCAACGATGTCCGATCGTTATCCGCCAATGCCACCTGGAGTCGATCCCGTACATCCAGCCGCTCCCGCGATTGGCGAATCAGCCGCCGGGACGCCTGGCTCATCGGCAGATGACGCAGCTCGGCTTCCGCCGCAATCTGGAGGACCAACTCGTCTCGTTGCTGCCGAGCCGCATCCGCAATCCGTTTCTGGTAGCCCACAGCGAGGACGCGTTCCACATCGATCTTGTACAACTGCGCCACCGGATCGTCCGCCAGCCGAACGGCGGAGCGCAAGACCTCCGCATCGTCGCCCCTGGCGATCGCCTCCCGCAGACGCGCGCGCTCCGCCAGGACAGGATCGGGGGCAGCTGGCAACACGGGTTCCGGTTTGCGCACGGTCTGCACGAACCCGTCTTCCTGCGAGGCGATCCGGTCAATCACTCGCGAAAGATCCCAGGTCGAAGTCGCTGGTTTCGGCTCGGGTTTCTGCGCCACCTGCCCCGGTTCCGACCATGTTGCCGCCGCGTGGGGGCTCAGCGGTGCGCCATCGAACGCTTCCGCCAGAATATCCGGAATCCCCGCTGCCTCACTGAGACATGCCTGACGTAACAGGTCAACCAATCGCCGGGCTTCATCATCAACCCGGCGTCGCACGTCGGTGAATACGCGAGATGTCGCCGGGTCAGCCAGGTCCCAGGAGGAAAACAGGATCGCCCCCCCGTGCGCAGTCGGTGGATCGCCATGCCGCTCTCGCAATTCAGGCATCTCCGCCAGCAGCATCAGCGACACATACAGCACCAACGTCGCAAATGCATCTTGCTGGGCGCCGCTGGCACGCCTTCCCCGGAATCGGTGGACCATCGTCGGTTCGTGCATCGATCTGGGTGCGTACCCGGTCCAGGCGAGACTATCCAGATCGACCGCCACAAGCTCCCCGCTCACCCGAACGATCAGGTTATCGGCCGCCAGATCCCCGTGAACCACCTCATGTGTCTGGAAGGATTCAGCCAGATCGCGCAGCGCATCCGCCAGCGCCCGTAACACGGCGGCATTACCATCGGTCGCGGCCCGGTGAGCAGCCTGCAACAATGTCGGCCCATCAATCCACTCCATCAGCACGGCGGGCACCGATTGGCTCCCCAGCGGCAGCCCGCCATCCAGCACATCAATCGCACGGGGAAACCACAATTTCACGGCATCCGGTAGCTGGTCATGAATCATGCCATAATGTGCCGGCCAGCCACGGCCCGAATCTGGCGACAGAGGAATCCGGAGCGCCCGCAATGCGCCATCGCTCCGCGTCATCTGGGCCACAACTGCCTGGTCACCACTCACCACCTTCGGCTGGCCCCGCTGGTCCAGCAAGGGCCGCAAACGGTGACGGGCAAGTTTCGGAACGTGACTGCGCGCCAAAGCGTTATGAAGACGTGAGCGAGTATCCATTGGCGTCCTGTTCATCTAACCAGCGTACGTTTGCACCCTTCCAGGAAGTAGA
>Ga0182747_1002480_pt1 | contig 12920 bp, 15 predicted proteins | sample eDN3rd30CBELigBY_FD_128526 | JGI IMG/M metagenome (GOLD analysis project Ga0182747, IMG submission 128526) | Enriched backyard soil microbial communities from Emeryville, California, USA - eDNA 3rd pass 30_C BE-Lig BY (version 2) (version 2) | ecosystem: Environmental > Terrestrial > Soil >...
GCGGGACCTGCAAACCCGTCTCGACCAATTACAGGCCCGCCCCCGCCGTCGCTGGTGGCCCTTCGGCTAAATCGATCGGCTGGACGCCATTCACGGCACGGGGCCGCTGTTAGCCCCTGCTGGGCGATGCTGTTACCCGCCGCCGCAGGGCGTCACGGCGCATGCCCTACGCACCCCCTCGATAGGTCGATTTCCCCACAAAACCGGGCTTTTGCCGGGCTACGGTCGACCCTACATGCGCGCAACGTGCTGTTTCAGCGCTGATAGCAGCCGCAGAGCGCGTGAATGGCCATCATCATGACCATAATGGTTAGCGCCTGTAACGGGTAATGGATCAAGGGGGCCGAAGCTGGCCTATCCCCTACAGTGGGCAGTGACTACCCGGCTTGTTCGATGTCAGTGCCGCCGACAATGGCGAGTTTGTCGCGGGAGCGGTCCCCCATGCGATCCTGTAGCGCCTGCAGGTGCTGGGCATTGAGGTCGCCGTTCGTGACCTTCACGTCGCTGGGGGTGATCGCCTTGCCGAAGGCCCTGTCCATGATCATCGCCGCTGCCTGCAGCTTGACCTTCTCGTCGCTCGACTTGAGCGCGGCTTCCAGCACGTCGACTGCATCCTTGGTCGCCAGCTTGGAGATACGCTTTTTCAGCGCGTCCGGCATCTTCGGCCGACCGTTCGGATTACCCGATTCGCCGGGCTTAAAGGGCCTTCCGCGAGGTGCCTTGCTCATGGCGCCATCATACTACAGGTAGGCCCCTACTCCAACCGCCAAGCCTTTGTGCAGCAACGACTTTCCCGCCGCGTAGGGGGTTACGGTCGAGGGCGTCTATCGCTGGAATTTTCCCAAATTTTTTTGACGGGGGTGGCTGTAGTCGAAGGCATGGGGAGGGGGTGTATCGCGAGTGGATGCCCAACATTGTTGACGCCCGCCGGGGTTCCTATGGGGGGTGGGGGGGGTCTTAGCCCTTTCCAGCCGGGGGAACGGCGCGAACAGGCCCGCATTTGGCGTAGGAGCGGCAACCGCGCCCCGTTGGTACGCCTACACCTGCCCAAGCCTTGATTGCGTCCTACGGGCAGATATGGGCGCCTATCCGCATTGTGCCTCGTCGAGGTATCGGATCCTACCCGGACAATCGCCCCGACATGCAGGGGGAATCGATCGAGCGTAGGTCCCAACGCGCAACCCCCAACGCAAGGCCAACGGGTCTAGACCGTAGGGCTACCAAGGCAGGGCGCCTGTATCGAGGGGCATGGCGTACCAGGGCGAAGCGTCGAGGGGCTACAGGCAGGCAGGGAGGGCGGCACAGTAGCCGGCTACGTCGTGGCCTACAGCCCTACGCGATCACCCGGCAGGGCTGGCACGTCCGGCAGGCGGTGGCCTTGCAGCTCGTGGAAATGCTGGACTGTGCGGCAGGTGATCGAGCGGGAGGGCTACCCTACACGATGGCAACAGGGGTGGGGCAACGTAGGTCCCGTCAAAGCCCTACGTCGCCCCGGCTGTTGCGAGGCCGCTACCACACGGCCGACGGCATTCTACCCGCTCACGCGTCGAGGGGCGATGCAGAAATGACACAGGTGAGTTGCCGAACGTCACCCCCAACGAAGGGGATTGCGTACCCCCAACATAGGGGTTACATTCTCAATCGTCCGGTTCAGAATGTAACAACCCCCTACCACGGGTCCCCAAATGACTACTCCCGTCCGCTATGTGACCTATTTGCGAGTGTCGACAGTCCGCCAGGGCGAAAGCGGCCTCGGCCTCGACGCCCAGCGACACACGGTCGAGACATTCGCCCGGCAGAACGGTGGCGAGATTGTCGGCCAGTTCGTCGAGGTCGAGAGCGGCAAGCGGTCCGACCGTCCCGAACTGGCGCGCGCGATGGCTGCAGCTCGGAAGGGCAAGGCCACGCTGCTGATCGCGAAACTCGATCGCCTCGCCCGCAACGTCGCCTTTATCGCCGGCCTGATGGATGGTGGCGTCGATTTCGTAGCCTGTGACCAGCCCTTTGCCTCACGTCTCACGCTGCACATTCTGAGCGCTGTTGCCGAGGATGAGGCCCGCCGCATATCGGAGCGGACCAAGGCAGCCCTGCAGGCCGCGCGCCGTCGTGGTGTGAAGCTGGGCAGCCCCGTGGCTGCTGAGACTGCCGCCATGGCACGGGCCGCACGCTCGGCCTATGCCGCCAAGGCGAACGAGACAACGCGCGCCGTGATCCGTGACATACAGCGGGCAGGGGTCTCGACCCTCGCCGGGATCGCATCTGCCCTGCAGGCTCGTGGCGTCAAAACCCCTCGGGGTGAGGCGGCTTGGCAAAAGACACAGGTGGCCCGGCTGTTGCGGGAGCCGGCCGTAGTCGCCCTCGACGTAGCGGCCTAGGTGGCTACAGCTCGACGCAACGCCCCTGATAGAGCAGCCCGCCCTTGGGGCCTGTCAGAATGTAGATCATGGTCACCGTATCGCCCTCGGTTTTCACGATCAATGACGTGGCGCCGCCGCCGGGAGCAGGGACGGCAGCCAGCAAGCGCCAGCCCTCGCGCCTGGACGTGATCGGCATCGATTCGGTGGGGCGTCCCGATACCGTGACCTGCACCGTTTCGTGTGAGTCGATGATGCGGACCACCGCGCCATCTATCGGCTCGGCTTTGCTGTATGCCTCGACCGGCTGCACAGTCTCGACCTTGCAGGCAATGGCAGGCTCACGCCATGCCGCGGCAGGGGAGGGGAGCGACAGGGCGAGGCCGGCGGCAATCAGGGACGCAAGGGCAAAGCGGCGCATGGGCACTCCGGGTGCGATTGTGGGCAGATATGGCGATTCCCGCATGGCGCGTCCTATCCAACAAGCAAAAGACGGTTGCCCCGATCAATGGCGACGTGCTGCGCGCCAGTCCCAAGCCGGCACGCAATCGTGGTGGTGAATGCCGAGGCCGGCAGCGGCAGCGGCTTTCTGGTCGGCAATGTAGTCGTCGCTGTAGCGGACGAAGGCCCATGCCATCCCGAGGCGGACCATAGCCCGTCCAAGGTCGCGGCCATCGGCCCGGCAGATCGCCACCGTCCGGCCGTAGCGGTCTGTTGCCTTGGCCTCACAGGTCACGCTACCCGCGCCCTCGACCAGCTTTACCAGGGCGCCGGATGCGATGGCGCCGGCAGGATAGTCGCCGCACCATTGTTTTGCCTCGGGGGCGTCTATGCCCCACAGGCGATAGATTGCGCCGTTGAATTTGATCGTGTCGCCGTCCGTCACCGTGACGGGCTGCGATGCAGCGGGAAGCGCGACCAGGGCGAGCCCAGCGGCAAGAGCGGCAATCGATCGAGGGACCATCGGGCACAGTATCGTGGTGAATTGGCCTTTACCGTGGCGTGTATAGGGCTGGCGGAACACACTACGGCGGGTCAATTCCAACTCTCCGCATAAACCCCTCGACGTGAACGGCGCGAGGATCTGCAGCACGTCGCAGGCGATTCAGCCACCGCCCAAGGGATAGCGAGCCCTTGTCTGTATTGCAGCGCCTGCAGACTATGGCGCGGTTCTCCGCGGTGAGCGTGTAGCCCTTGGACCGCGGGCGGATATGGTCGCGGGATGGATACCGGGGCGGATGCGCCATCAACTCGCTGCAGTAAGGGCAACTCGAGTTGAGCGCATCCACCAGCACCCGCCGACGTGGCAGGATAGGCAAGTTAGCGCCTCGCGTTGATGGCGCCGACTATCAACTCGACCTTGGCCCACTGGCTGCGATCGAGGGTTTCAGGCTGGCGAGACTCGTCGAGTCTCCGCACATGCCATGCCGTAGCGGTGGCCTTCACCAGCCGCCGGACCATGGTCGCACGTCGACCACTGCCCATGTCACGGGATAGCAGCACGTCATCGCCGGCACGGGGCCGCACGTCGGGATTGACCAACATGCGCTCGCCTAGACGGTAGCGCGGGCTCATGTCGTCATCGGTCACGGGCAGCTCATAGGCCCCGCTAATCAGGTCGCGGCGGGGCATCATCGGCCCCCTCGCGGTATCAGTGACCGCCGCTTGAACGGTCGCCCTGTGATCGTGTCAGCGACATACGCGCCGACGACTGCAGCGACCTTGGACTGCATGGACGGGGGTAGGGCACCCGGCCAGATCAACAGCACGTCTAGCAGCTCGCCCATGTCACCACGGGTCCGGGGCGTCACCTCGACCAACAGCGAGAGGGCGGCACGGTAGCAGTAGAACGCAATATCGCGGTCTTGCATCCTGCCGCTACCGTCAACGGCGGCATGTCCGGCAGACGCCGCACGGGTCCCAAGGTCCATCACCAGCCGCATAAGCCGCGGGGGCGACAGATCGAGGCCGGCGATATACCCCCGCACCTGTGAGTGCGAGCGCGGTCCGAACGGCATGGAAAACCGCATGCGGCCCTCAGCAATGATCGCGTCGGCACGCTTTGCCATGTCAGAGCGGCCAATGCCCTTGGGGGAGAACGTCGGCCGCGCGTCCATGTCGTCGGGGTCGTAGTAGAGGCGGGAAGGATCGGTCATGCTGCACCTGCCTGCATCGCGGCTTCCAGCACGTCGACTGCCTCACGCAACAGCCGCACGTCGGCCGTCAACAAGCGGTCTGCCGTGTAGCGGGCTGCCTCCCTTTCGAGAGGGCTGCTGCCGATACCCTCGACGGCAGCCGACGCAATGGCGGCGGAGCCTTCAAGGTGGGCCGCTGCCTGCAGGACCGCAGCAAGGGCCGCATGCGGAGACAGGGCCTTATTGCGGCGGGTCTTGGGAGCGCTCATGCAGCACCCCCAAGCGATGCGGGCTCGACCGTCTCGACGCGGTGCCCGTTGTCGACGACCAGCCGCAGGGGACCGAATGCCGGCGGCGGCTGCACTGCCTCGGCTGCCTTGGCCTTGCGCGCCTCGAATGAGGCACGGCCGGGCCATACTTCGGTCGCCCGCTCATAGTGCGGTAGCATCGCCTGCAGGGCATCCCACTGCTGTTCCGGGGTGCCGTGCCGCAACAGCGTGCCGTAATGGCCGACCAAGAAATGAAACTCGCCGTCGAGTTTCCGACGTAGGCCACGAGTGCCCGGACGGTCGAGGGCTTTGACTGCAGCCACGACCAGCGGCGCAAGGTCCCGGAGGGCATCGCCCATCAGGTCGAGAGTGTAGCGGGCACTCATGCTGCACCCCCGTCTTTCGGCGCCATGAGCAGCGCGAAGCCGTTGGCGTGGTCGACCGTGATTGACCATTGCCCGCCGTGAAGCTGGCCCAGCGCCTCGGCCAACTCGGCCGCTGCAGCGTCGACACGGGACACGGTGGACGGCGCAGCGGTGGCGACCTTGGGAACGGTGAGGGCGGCAATCGCGCCCATCAGGAGGCCACGACGGGCCGCGGTGGGATGCTGGGCGGCAGTCATCGTGCCGTCCTCCCTTTGCGAGAGGCCCAGCCGCGCAACAGCTCGCCAGCCAGGTCTAGAACGCGCTGGGCTTCGGCGCCGTGCGGCAGATCGGAAACCACCCGGCAGGCCCAGCGACGAAGCCGTTGCTCCGTTGCGGGGTCGGGGGTTGCGGCCTTTTGGCCTCGTGTCAGTTGTGGTGTAGAGTTGGCCTTAGCCATGGTCCGGGTCCCTTCAAAGTGTCCGGTTTCTGGTCAGGCCCGGCATGGTGTTGGTAGCACCCTGCCGGGCCGCTTTTACGCTGGGATACACTGCAGCGGGCAATCCTCGATTGCCGAGCCGCTACTTACGTTGTACCTTTAGTGCCCGACGGTCAACACAATTAGGTTGCACAAATGTCACAAAAGCCCGCGGCCCCCGTGCGCATGGGAAGGCCCGCAACTGTGAACGCGACCACAGGCATTATGGTCAAGATGTCTGCAGACATGCGGGCATCGATCGAACGTCACTCTAAGGTGCTGGGCGTCACCATGTCGGAATCGGCGCGGCGATTGATCGCCCTTGGCTTGAAGCATTGGAAGCCGGCGGGAACTGTCCGGCGACCTGTAGTCAGGAAGCCGTGAGGTCATCCAACTCATTGTCGAGTTGAGCGAGCGTCGGCCGGATCGCAGATCGCACGCGCTGCAGCCGGACCAAATACTCGCCCGCCAAGGCAGGATGGAACTGCCGCAGATACTTGCCGCGCCCTTCGTTCAGCCATGCCGTGCAACGCGCGCACTCCGGGCCACTGTGCCGGTATTCGCCATGGTAGTATTTCGCAATCGGCAGGCCCTCGCGCTGCAACAAGGCGAACACCTGTTTCGTGCTCCAATTGGCAAGCGGCATCCAGTAGCAGGCAGGCCCGTCGGCGAACGTATCAGACGACACCGCATTGCCGGCCATTTCCAGCCAGCCCCATGCACTGTCCTCGCGGCGGGTGCCTCGAATAACGAGCGTTGCCCCCAGCTCCGCGACAGTCTCAGCCATAGGCCCGCCCAGATTCGCAAAGCAACAATCCGAGCGGCTGGACAACTGGCGACTGCCGGCCTCGCCGTGCAACAGCGCCATACCCAAGGCGGTACAATCATGCGTCACAACGTCAGACGCCATCCCGAATTTTTCCTGCCAGCCAATCGAGTTGGTTCTGACATGCCGCCAGCCCTGCACTTGGCCCTTCGTCATGTGAAAGGCATGCGCCACAACCTCGCGGGTTTCCGGCAGTAGGTCGCCCGTGTCGATATGGACCACGATGAGCCGGGACCAGTGCGGGCGAAGTACCGCCAGTGTCGCGAGGCTATCCTTGCCGCCTGAGAACGCGAGAACGATGCGCTCGTGCTGGTCGAGGATGGAAGCATCGGGGGGCTCGGGAATCTCGACATCGTCCAGGGGGCCGCAGCCTAGTAGCCCCTGATTGTCCAGCTTCGTTGCCGGACGATGCTCGAATGCCAGCACGACGAAATTGCCCGTAGGCATCGGTCCCTTGAGCGATGGCGGGTCACCCGGTTTGGCGGGTCCGCCGGGCTCGTGAACGATGGCGCCACGATGAACGACGACGACATGGCCTTGCCCGCCTGCACCCGCGCGGGCGGATGCTCGATACTCGGGGGGGACCTGTGAGATATCGTCATAGGTGGCGCGGAAATTCGGATCGCCTATGCCGGTCACTTCCTTTGCGACCCTCACGCCCGCATCAATGCCACGCCGCAGGTTTTGCGGTCCGCCAATCGGTTCGAGATTTTCGGTCTGGCTGTAGGCACGGCGCCGCAGCTCACGAGCGGCAGGGCTTAACGTCGCGTCGAGGGCTGCAGTAGTTGGACTCGAATCGGCACCGAACGCGCCCAGAGCCCAATCAACCAAGCCAACCGGCCCGCCGAAGGTGCCGGCAATGCCGACGTTGACGCCCTGCGAACCGTAGGCGAGCGAACGCCCTACACCTGCCCCGCCCTTCGGCTCCGGTCGGCCGAATGGATCATGGTCGACGGGCGTCAAGCGTATGCCGGTGCCATCGCCCTTGTTGTCGTCTTTGCGCGCGAACGGATCGAAGTCGACCGGGGTCAGGTCGGCCATTAATCGACCCTCAGATATTTGCCGGGGCGGTTCTGGTCCGGCACGTAATACCGGCCGTCCGGGGCCTGCCTCGCGTTGGGCGGCATCCCCTGCGGCGCACCGCTGGGCTGCGACTGTTGCGGCTGGGCACCCTGCGCAATGCTGTTCGTAATCTCGCCCAGCTTCATGCGGTACTGCGCAATGGATTGCATCGATTCCGCGGCCTTGGCCTTGTCGTTTCGGCTGTAGCCAGGCGCGTTGAGGATGGCATTACCGCGGGCAAGCGCTGCGTCGAGCTCGTCCTGTACCGCCGACAGTTGCTTGTGCGCCATCGAGGGGCCGGTAAACCCGCCGGGCTCCGGCAGGAGTTTTGAGATACGGTCGACCAGGGCCTTTGACTCTCGGCCGGGCATGCCCTCGCTGAGGGATTTGAGCAGGCCATTCCGCAGGACGTTGTAATCGGCCGATGCACTCGCGGCGCCAGCATTGTCGGAGGTCATGCGGCCCTGAAACAAATCCTGCACCCTGCCCGCGCCGGCGCGATACATGCCGGGCAGGCCCCATATTCCGGAGTAGTCGAGCCCTCCCCCTTGTGCGGGCTGCGGGGCTCCAGGAGTGTTGCCGGCATCCGTGCCGGGTTGAACGGAAGGCATGCCGGGAACTGGCATATTGCCAGCGGCGGGCATCGAGCGGCCGGGCTGCGACTGAGCGGCATCGAAAAGCCGCTGCTGCTGGGGGTTCAGCACGCCTACACCAAATCGATCCTGCTGACTGCCGCCGGCAGGCTGCATTAATGGCGTAACGGCGCCGGTCGCCTTGTTGATAACGATTGGTGCGCCGTTCTCGTCTTTCGAGATGTCGACCAGGCCCGCCGTGATGGCGCTTGCGAGTTCGCGATTGCCGCCCGTGGCATTGAGCACATGGTTAAACCGGACTTCCGACTCAGTCGGCCGGCGGTTCGAGGCTTCAAGCGCGGCCTGTGCCTGCATCTTGCCGAACGTGAGCGGGTCGGATCGAGCGAAGTTGCGCACGCCCTCGGGCAACTTATCGACGTTCGCTAAAACAGCTTGTGCCGCCTCGTTCTCGCGCGCCCATGTCGAGGCCATGCGATCCATCTGCAGTTGCCGCAGCTTGCGGGCCTGCAGCCGGTCGACCGCACTCTCGTTCGCGTCTGGAACATTTCCGAAGGCGCCGAGCGCCGACAATAGGTAGGGGAGCCGTTGGGAGTCCTGCATCGGCGAGCCCGCCACCATCAAGGCGTTGCCTGCCTGCGATAGTGCGCCCCAAAGGTTTTGCTGCCGGATGCTGGACAGCTCGTCTTCGGTGGGGTTTAGGAGCCCCTGCACTGGAAAAGGACCGCTCATGTAGCCTGCCGCCTTCCGCTTACTGCGGACGCTGAATGATTAGGACTCGGGGTCGCTATTGCTGCGAGGCGAGTCCGGATCCGGCGAGGCGGGATGCGGGTTGCTCGAAGGCTGCACACGGGCCGGGGAATGCCTTGCGGCTGGTTCCTGCGGATCACCATGGCGATTTTTTAATCGTATCACAAAAGCCAGCGGCGACGAATCGAAAAGCCATATGGGCTAATGTTTTATCGATTCGACTGCGGCCAAAATGTAACGGGTCGGCCGTTACTGTAGCGCCCTCAGTGGAAAGTCATGGGCTCCGACGGCGGCTCGTTCGTGTGAACGGCAACGATATTGTCGAGGGCGCGAAGGATCACGGCGCATGCCCCTTCAAGGTGCCTGCCCAGCGTCTCCCGATCGATTGGACCGTTGCCGCGAATAGCCCGCGCGGCGTCCTCGATAGCGGACGAGGCAATGACCGCCTGAGACATCGCAACGAAAAGCTGCAGGCTCTTTTTGTCCTTGTCGTCGGCAGTGGCGTCGAGGTCCGCAATGCGTTCGGCAGTGTTCATGTCGGAGCGTCCTTGCCGCGGCGCATGCGGGCGTTGGATTGGCTGAAAGTGTACCACGAGAGCCCTTGCGGGTCTTGAATCACGCTACTTTGTTGCGTTGTTAATCGAGCCCCATTTACTCGAGGGCTGCGTCGATAGATCGGCCAATGTCGAGCGAAGCCGGAACGCAACATCGGGCGACAGTCTCGCACGTCCTGCCAGGGCGTCGGCAAACTGCAGTGCCGGCACGTCGAGGAAGCGCGCCAATCGATCCGACGAAAACCCGCGTTCGCGCTGCGTCGATAGCACTGCAGCCACAAGGTCGGCCGGCATGAGCCCGCCAACGTAATCCGGCCAGAGGTCCGGCTTGCCCAGCAAGGCGCTCGCCATGGCACGGACTCGACGCTCTGCAGCTCCCGAGGGGACGAAAACCGGCTCCCTTGGTTTTACGGCGTCCGGAAACTCCTGCAGCTCGTCGAGGTCGGCCGACACAGGGGCAGACTCGGCCACCTGGGCGGGTTGAGCGTTCGGCGTGTCGTCCGGTGCCTCGGGACCGTCATAGGCTGCCAGCGGGCCTAATCGGGCCTCCAGCCAGGCGCGAGGCTCCGGGATGCGGTCAAGGTCGACCAGAGCCACGGCCGGACGCTGGCGCTCACCCGCCAAGCGATACTGAATCCTTGCCGTACCAGAGAGGGACATTCCCTTAAGATAGTCTCTATAAGGAAATGTCCCCGTCTGGTCTGGCGCACGTTGGAGGGCCTTCTTTGTGGCCTCAATCGACGGCCAGAGCGTCGGGTAAACCCGGAAAGCTGCAGGAGCCGAGAGCAAAGCCACACCGCCGGCAGCCAACATTTCGTCGGCTGGTGTTGGCGGCTGCCATACCTCGACAGCGTCGACCCTCAACTCGTCCGGGATTGGACACCCGGCAAGGTGCCAGTCGGCGGGAGTGTCGGCGGTGCGATCCGCAGGCCGCAGGCGCCCCCCCGTCTGCAAAATCTCACCCTCACAAACGGACCAGCGCACCGCCTCTGCAACGGGGTCGGGATGGCGCACACCCTCGACCACCGCCACAACGCGCCCCTTGACCACAAGCGGCTTTGCCGTCCGTTCGTACCAATCGCCGGCAGGCTCGATAGCTCGGCCGAGGATGGCACCTGCGATCACCTCGACGGCGCGAGGCGACGGCAACGGGCGACCAAGCGTCTTGGCGAACCGGACCGTGCGCCAATCGTCACGCCCCCGCAGGGCGTTGAAATGCGCCGTGCCGATATTGTCGGGCAGGTGTGTCCGCAGTGCCTCGGCCATCGCCTTGTTGGTCATCACAACGCCAGATCCGCCCAAGTCTCGAGCCAGCTTTACCGCCCGCGCCGCCTCTTCGCGTGCCCGCCGGCCGAGCAGCTGCCCGCCTTCCTTGCGCTGCATCCTCGTCGCGCCCATGGCCTGCATGCTCATGCTGCGGCCCGTTTCGACTGTTACCCGCAGGTGCGGGGTGGATGCTTTCACCTCGCCGCCGAGGTCGTCGCGTAGCCCTGGGAACACCTGCCGCAGGATCACCCGGTAATCAGGTCGCGCGGTGGCGTCGAGTAGAACAGCCGGTGCCCGCCACCCTGTTTTGATCGAAGCCAAGTAGGTCAACCGCCATACTTCATGCTGATTGCCGCGTGTGTCTTTGTAGGTCGCCAGAGAGATATGCCCGCTCACTGGCGCTTGGTCGGGACGGTCGAGGAAGTCGGCCAACAGCTCATAGAGCTTTGCTTCCCGCAGGCGCGCCCGGTTGCCGGCCGCTGACTTCAACAGCTCACGTCGCTGCGTCGGCGCCATGCCGGGCTCCACGTCCGGGCGTTGGATCAGCGTTTTTGCCTGCCCTGCCGCATGTCGCAGAATCTCGGCCGATTGATCGCCCAGCGACTCGCGGCGCACCGAACCTAGACCGTTGATGCGGTGGACCGTGTCGAGCCATCGGCGCACTGCGACGAGTTCGGGATAATCGGCTTCAAGGTCTGCAGATCGGATTTTATCGACGACACCGGCCGAGGTCGTGACGTAGGGCGCAACATCGCCCAAGCCAACGGTTATCCATTCACCCGGTAAATCGCCTGCGCCTCGCAACATCGCCCCGACCGGGTTTTCATCAATGAACAGCAAGGCAGGCTGTGCGATATGTCCCGGCTTCGTATGACCAAGCGCGGCATGCGACACAAGCCAGAGGTCGGCTGACTTGGCTGCCTGGGCTTGGAAGGGGCAGCTATCGAAAAACTGGCAGCGCCGGGTTTCATAAACCGGCTTCCCGTCGTCGCCGCGGCCTACTTCTATGCGCCGCTCGCAGACGGTGCTTTGAGCATCAAGCCCGGCCTCGGTCACATCGCGCACGGCATCGAGGTCGAGGCACATCTTGCCGGGGGCGTCGGGATTGTTGGCCTCGCGGCCGAGGCGCATTTCGATTCGCGCCGTGCTGCCTGTGTCGGCGGCTTTTGCCCGCGCCCGGTCGCGTAACTGGTGGTTCAATTCATGGTCGGGAGCCGGTATGATGATGGGGCCGACTCCGCGCGCTATCAGCGGCAAGGCAAGCCCGATTGCCAATTCCGTCTTTCCCAACCCAACAGACGCGGCCAACAAGGCGGCCGGCGGCGGTGTGTCGGAATCAGGTGACCACCCGGAATTAACCAGCGTTTCAACGGCCGAGTGCATCAGCGTCTTAAGGTGCTCCCGTGCCTCCGCAATCGGCAGGCCAGGGGGCGGCGGCTGGTGAGGGGTGACCAACGCGGCGAACCGGGCTCGCACATCGTCGAGACCGTGCGGGCCGCAGACGATCTCTCCGGCATGGTCACGCTTGCCATGGGCGTGATCGTTCCAGTCAGTGCCCTTGATCGGCGGACAGAGCGCCAACCCCTCAACTCCGGAAGCGGCCTCGCGTGCGGCGTTCTGGCCCGTGCCAGAGGCATCGTTGTCGCCAGCGAAGATCAACACCGCGTCGGGAAATGCCGCTCGCAGCATCTTGGCGATACGCTTCACGCCTTCAGCGTCGAAAGCCACGACCACAGGCAGGCCGGTCGCTTCGTGGATGGTCGCGCCGGTCGCGTAGCCCTCGACCACTGCAATGATAGCAGTGCCGGCTTTCAGGTCGCCGATGGTGAATTGAAGGGCGGTGCTGCGGTCAGTGCCGAAGGGCCATAGCTTCTTGCCGTCGGCGCCGATCGATTGCCGGGATCGCAGGTTCCCCGACATATCGGACACCGGGACCAACAGATTGCCTGCACCGTCGATTCGCAGGCCGTGCGATTGCACGTTTTTGGCGGACAGATATGGGTGCGCGTTGCATGGCTTGGCGACACCCCACAGGCGCGCGGTTCCCCGCTCGACTTCACGGGCTTGTCGGCCGCGTTCGGCTTCTGCGCGTTGGCGTTGATCGGCTATGGCCTTCCGATCTGCAGCCGATAGACGCGCCACAGCTTCACCGCGGCTATTCCATTTCGTCGAGCGACCATCGAACCATGAGCCGAAGGAAGCGACCACCAGCCCGCTATCCAGCACATGCGCGACATACCAGCCGCTATCATTGCGCGCGCGATGGTGTTGGCC
>Ga0182747_1002481_pt1 | contig 12919 bp, 10 predicted proteins | sample eDN3rd30CBELigBY_FD_128526 | JGI IMG/M metagenome (GOLD analysis project Ga0182747, IMG submission 128526) | Enriched backyard soil microbial communities from Emeryville, California, USA - eDNA 3rd pass 30_C BE-Lig BY (version 2) (version 2) | ecosystem: Environmental > Terrestrial > Soil >...
TCATGCGCATTGAAAAGCTGACGGTATCCTGCGGGAAGGAAAATCGCATGTCAAGTGTACGGACGCCTCTATTGTCATTTCGTCTGTATCTCAACGATTCCAGGCCGATAACCTCCGTTATTTTGAGCGTGTGATACGGAATCCGGGTAACCATGTGGGATGATTCCCGAAGATCGATCCATTCGACTCGCTGCGCTCGCTCAGGACAGGCTGGCGCCGATGGGCAGCGAGCTTTCAGCCGACTGCCCCTACACCACTTCTCACGAATCATCCGGAATCCATATAAGGATGTGTGTCCTGTCTCCGCTCACCCGTGTACCATGTGTCCGGCCCATACATCACCATGCCTCGCATCCATCCCATATACCCGTCATCCCGAGCCGGGGCGACGAGCGTAGCGAGATGCCTCCGTGTCGAGGGATCCTTGCGTTTCCCCGTCGCCCCATCCTGTCCCGTAATTGCTCCGGCAGTGGCGGTATTCCACATTGCCTTGACGGCTTCGCCATCGTCTCGCAGGATAGCGAACAGCAGCTTTGTTCTATCCGGGAAAAACACCTTGTGATGAAGATCGGCACTATGTTTTCAGGCCGCTACTATGGCTGGACAATCACCTGGGCTCTGGCCCTGACCGAAACTGTCTCCTTCGGCATCCTCTATTACGCCTTCTCCGCCTTGCTCGTTCCCATGCAATCGGAGCTTGGTTGGTCGGCTACCGCGATCACCGGGGCCTTCTCCCTGTGTGCCCTCGTTGCTGGCCTTGCCGCTCCCATGGTCGGGCGTTGGGTTGACCATCATGGACCGCGCGCACTGATGACCGCTGGCTCCATCGCCGGGACGGTACTGGTGATCGCCTGGTCGCAAGTGGAAACGCTGGTCGGGTTTTACCTGATCTGGATCGGCATCGGTCTGGCATCCGCAGCCGTTTTCTACGATCCGGCCTTCACCACCCTGACCCAATGGTTCGTGCGGAATCGCGCCAGGGCGATGTTGATCGTCACGGTTGTTGCCGGATTCGCCAGTACCATCTTTTTGCCGCTCACCGGTTGGCTGGTGCATCTGCACGGTTGGCGCAATGCCCTGATCGTCCTGGCCGTGATCCTGGCGATCACCACGATTCCGCCGCATGCGCTCCTGCTTCGCCGCAAGCCGGAAGATTTGGGCCTGGCGCCAGATGGCGACAGGCTTCACACCGGCAGGGACGGTCTCTCATCGGGACCGGAACCCATGTTTGTTGAACCGGGGGAAGCCACCCACAGTGCCGGGTTCCGCTGGATGACCGCTGCCTTTTTCCTGCAAACGCTCGCCTCGATCGCGATTGGCGTTCACCTCATCGCCTATCTCACGGAACGGGGTGATGGTGCCACGTTTGCCGCCACCGTGACTGGTCTGATTGGCGCCGCCCAGGTCGCCGCCCGCATTGTCACTACCGTGCTCGACCGGCGCCTGTCGATGGTGATATTGACCTCGATTGTCTTTGCGTTGCAGGCGCTGGCGCTGGTCATCCTTGTTGTGTGGCAGCAGCCCGCCGGCGTCATCATCACCGTCATCCTGCTTGGTATGGGGCGGGGTGCCGTCACGCTGATCCGCCCCGGCCTGCTTGCCGACCTGTACGGGCGGAAGCATTTCGGGGCCATCAACGGTATCCAGTCGCTCGTCATCTCCAGCGCCCGGGCCATTGCTCCCGTTGCCACCGGTGTTGCCTATGTCATGGCAGGCGGCTACACACCGGTGATCTGGGTGTTGGCGGGGATTTCGTTGTTGTCTGCGATCGCGATGTTGCGTGTTCCCGGCGCGGCGCGAGTCACGGCTGTTGCCTGACCCCGTCGACCAGGTGCTCATACGGAATCCGGATGATTCATTGAGGGTTACCGGGATCGACCTCCGGTCGATATCTCGGGCACAGGGCACCGAGACTACGCAGGCTCATCCGACACACCTCCGAGCATGCATCCGGATGCCGTATGAGGCGGCCTGCCCTATCCTTTCAGCTGACGGCCTCCCTCTATCCGTATCGCATAATCTGGTGTCGTGATGACGCAAGGATCCCTCGACACGGATGCGTCTCGCTGCGCTCGTCGCCCGGCTCGGGATGACAGGGGGAGGATGCGTCTCGCTGCGCTCGTCGCCCGGCTCGGGATGACAGGGGGAGGATGCGTCTCGCTGCGCTCGTCGCCCCGGCTCGGGATGACGAGTGGTATAGGGTGGGGTGTGATACGGAATCCGGGTGAATACTTCACCGTTGTTTTCGGTGATCGACGCCTGCGGCGCCGATGGGCAACAGATGGGGTCGCTTGCGCTTTTCGACGGCTGCTGCCGTCTCACCCTACCCCTTCGGCCGTCTGCCCCTACACCATCCGCTACCAATCATCAGGATCCAGTGTGAGATTCTGTATTACGTCAGGATTCCGTCGCGGAAGGCGCGGGCGACGGCAGCGGAACGCGAATTGGCATCGAACTTGTTCAGCAGGTTCTGCACATGTGTTTGTACGGTACGGACGCTGATGAAGAGGTGCGAGGCGATCTGCTTGTCGCTTTCCCCGGCCCCGAGATACTGCAGCACTTCAAGCTCCCGGTCGGTGATCCCCCGCGATTCGATGATTCTCCGGCTGGCATCTCCCGAACCGAGCTCAGGTGCTCTGGTCGTGACCTCTGGTGCCTCAATCGCGATGCCAAGGGCAATCGCATCATCCAGGTGCATTTCGTGACCGGTGTGCCAGTGTGTGGCGAAGTCCTCTCCCAGTTCCTGCTGGATACGTTCGGACATCGCCTTATGCAGTTCCAGGTCTTGTCGTGGTATGGGATGGCCGAGGATTTTGCGCAGGTTGTCAGCCGCCCCGAGCAAGATCGCCCCCCGTGTGAAATCCCCAACGCCAGCGCTTACCAGCGCATAGCTTTCGAGCGTCTCCGCAATTCCGGATCTGTCGCCCAGCAGGTCGTAAAGTTCCATCGCGCCGCGCAGGTTCGCGATGGCGCGGCCATATTGTTTCTGATCGGCCGCAAGTTTGCCGACATTGGTCAGTGACCACGCCACGCCACGCTGGTCTCCAACTGATTCGTAGAGCCTGCGGGCGGCCTCATTCAGCTTGAGTGCATCCTGGATGCGATTGCTACTCCAATAGGCATTCCCCAGGTTGGTCTGGGCGACCGCAATTCCCCGGGTGTCGTCGAGACGGATATTGATGTGCTCGGCTTCCTCATAGCGACGTTCGGCTTCCCTGATGTCCTGATCCATCATCGCCAGGTCGCCCAGACCCGAGAGTGCGGTGGCCATGGCTGCCGGATCGTCTACCTCACGGGCAATTTCCAGGGCTTCCTGATGCGCCGCCCGGGTGGCTTCGACATTACCCGCCATATTGTTCAGGATTCCCGCGCCGTTCAACGCCCTCGCCCGCAGGGCCGTCCGCTCCGGCGCGGCTTCCAGGGCCCGTGCCAGCCAGGATTGGGTTTCCAGGATATGGCCGCGTGTATACGCGAAGCGCCAGATCGATGTCACCAACTGGAGTGCCAGTTCCGGCGGCCCGGTTTGCATCAGCAGCTCAAAGGCGGCGCGGAGATCTCCATGGAGCGTTTCAAGGATATTCAGCCAGAGGAGCTGATTCCGTCCGGTCAGGTTGGGTTGCGCCCGTTCCGCCAGGGCCAGCATGTACTGCGCATGCTGGTCGGCGATCTGGTCGTATTCCCCGGCTGTTTTCAGGGCTTCCAGCGCGAATTCCCGCAATGTCTGCAATAGCCGGAATGACCCCACCTGGTCATTCACATCCACGCGCTGCACCAGACTCTTGTCGACCAGTGAGCCAATGGCTTCAATGACTTCGATGTCATCCATGTTGTCTGGCATCCCGAGTGCTTGCGCTGCCTCCAGGTTCCAGACCCCGACAAAGATCGCCAAACGCCGAAAAACAGCCTGCTCCCGCGCGGTCAGGAGTTCATAGCTCCAGGAGATGGCATTGCGCATGGTGCGGAGCCGTCCCGGCACATCCCGTGGTCCGGATTCCAGGACCGAAAGCCGGTGATCGAGCCGCTCCGCCAGCATCGATATCGTGAACAGGCTGGTACGGGCGGCGGCCAGCTCGATCGCCAGGGGTAACCCATCCAGCCGATTGCAGATCGTGGCAATATCCTGCGCGTTATGCACGGTGAGCCGGAATTCGGGGTGCAGGGCGCGTACCCGGTCGATGAAAAGCTGCACCGCATCGGATTCGCTGATCTCCTCAAGAGAGGCTCCCTCGCTGCCTGGGACTGGCATCGGCGGTACCGGGAAGACGATCTCGCCATACACATCAAGCACCGACCTGCTGGTCACCAGCATCGTCAGGTCATGGCTGGCAGTGAGGAGGTTGGTCAGCAGTGGCGCCGCATCGACAACATGTTCAAAATTGTCCAGCACCAGCAGCATTTCCTTGTCCTGCAGGATTTCCCCGATCGCGATATGGAGGCGATCAGCTTTCGCTTCACGCACACCCAGCACGCTGGCAATGGCTGGCAAGACACCTGCAGCGGAAGTGACCGGATTGAGATTGACCAGGACAACACCGTCGCGGTAACGCGCTTTCATCAGGTCCGCCAGCGCCAGGGCGAGTCGCGTTTTGCCCACGCCGCCGGGCCCTGTCAGCACCATCAGCCGGACAGCATGCTCACCCAGGATGCGGCTCAGGCGACCGAGTTCGCGTTCCCGGCCAACCAGGGGCGTCAGTGTAGCCGGAAGCATGCCTCCTGGTTGTGAAAAACCCGTGGCTTGTGTATTCGCTGGAGATCGTGCAGATGGGGACGGCATGGAGAGAGGAACTCCGATCGCTGGCTACGTCATGCAAGGCTACCCCATTCCTCCACTTCCATCGACCGCCAGGAAGAAAAGGAATCCAAATGCCTGCCATCTCCCCAGCGCCAGGTGTATGACTACTCGCTGATGTGAAGGAAAATGGAACGATCGGTTTCTTTCCCGTACACCAGCGGGTGATTCCCGTTGCGTCGTGCCCTGTTCTCGCAGAACAGGAGTGCCGGCAGGGCCGTCAACAACGGCGGGTCCATGGGTCCCGGTTCCCGTAATTCCAGGGTGCGTAGATGCCGCTGCTGCGGTGCTGTCACGATCACAGGATCGGTGTCTGCCACAAGGATGCCCGGCCCCGGCAGAAGTTGATCCAGCGGCGAACTTGCATCAGGCAAGGCTGCCGCCAGCAGGTAATAGGTTCCTGCTGGCACCTCGGGCAAGGCGAATCTCCCGACGCCGGGAAAGACCTGCCCCGTAACCGGACGGGTGGCGGCCATGGGATCGCGGAAGAGACCGACGTAGATGTGGGAGCGGATAGATGTGGGAGCGGAAATCGTGCCTTCCACCCCGGCAATGACGCTGGTGGGGATGAAATTCCGCTCGATCTCGCGGCGCAGGTCGATCCCGGCAACCACCTCCGGCATCGCCCGAAACTGGGCTGGCCCAACCCCCACAAGGCGCTTGAAGCGGCTGGAGAACGTGCCGAGGGAGTCGTAACCAACCTCAAGGCAAATCTCCGTCACGCTTGCGGAGGTGGTCAGAAGCAAATGCTTCGCCCGCTCGAAACGGAGGGCCGTCTGGAACTCCCCGGGTGGGACCCCGACCACTGCCCGGAAGGTCCGCGCGAAGTAGAACGGGCTGAGCCCGGCGAGTTCAGCCAGGTCATCCAGTGTCAATGGGTCAACACTTGTCCGCATCAGGCTGATGATGCGCTGCACCATGGCTCGATGATCGATGGCGATATCCGTGGAATCGAGGAGCATCGCTGATGCCATACAGGCGTCATCCTTCACGTAATCGTATTGATCTGCGGCCCAGTGTAACAGAAAGAGAACAGAAGTTCTATACGTACAGTGACAGGTTGGCACATTGTCATACCCACGCCCTTCGTAGAACTGGCCCTTGTGGCCAGTTTCAGCGAGAGGCTTGCTGCTGTTGAGCAGGGGTCGGCCACCGGGCGTAGCTGCGACCAGTTCTACGAAGGGCATGTTGCGGCCAGGTGGGCCCGCAGTGGCGAAATACGAAGCAAGCGTCTTGGCTTCCCCGTAATCCCGGCATGCGTCATTCGGATTCCGTGGCAGTCATCATGGGCTCACCCGTACTTCGGCAGGAGCTCCCGCTTCGCGAAGTCCACGAACCTTTCCTGGTCGGGCCCGACCTGATGCAGGTAGACATGGTCGAAACCGGCATCAATGTACGCCTGGATTTTCTCGTGATATTTTTCCGGATCGGGCCCGCAAACCACTTCCTGCTTCATATGCTCGGTCGTGACCAGCTTTTCAGCGGCCTCCTGGAAATATTTCGGCAAGGCGAGTTCTTGTGAAAGCTGGCTGCCCAGCGCGGTGTAGCCCCAGTATTTCAGCGCAGTTTCTGCGGCGTCGTTTTCATCCTTGCTCCAGCAGACCGTTAATTGCCCGTAACGAGGCTTATCGCCGCCGCTGGCAGCATCGAACGCCTGAACCGCTTTCTTGTCCGGCGCGGTGGAGACCAGACCATCGCCGATTTTCCCCGCGAGTCCGGCGCTTTCCTCACCGGATGCGGCGATGTAAATCGGCGGCAGTTCGTCAGGCAGGGTGTAGAGGCGTGCGTTCTGAATCTCGTAGTAATCACCCTGGATGGTGGTGTACCCGCCCTGCCAAAGTTGCCGAATGATGTCGATGGCTTCCGCGAGCATTTCCTGGCGGATCGAGATCGGTGGCCATTGCTCGCCGGTAATGTGCTCGTTGAGCATCTCGCCCGTACCCACCCCGAATATGAACCGACCCGGCATCATATCGGCGATGGTCGCTGCCGCCTGGGCAAGGATCGCCGGGTGATACCGGATGATGGGCGCCGTCACCCCGGTGAGCACCCGGAGTTGCGATGTTTTCACCGCAATGCCGCCAAGCGTGCTCCAGACGAGCGGGCTGTGCCCTTGCGAATCCATCCAGGGATGGAAGTGATCGGAAATACCCGCGAACGGGAATCCGGCTTTTTCGGCGTTGACCGCCTGTTCGACAAGCTCGTTGGGGCGGAATTCCTCGCTGGAGAGGGTGTAGCCAATCTGGACCATGATTCAGGGCTCCTTGGTTGAAGGGAACGGCGAAGAGTGATCTTCAGGACCCCTTTCACAATTCAGGTGCCATCAATGCCTTGTGGGCTGCTCCTTGCCATCACCCTCTCGACGCTGCTGTCGATGCCCCACACTCTGCCTGTACCGAAATCTGGCAGTCTCGATCGCCACCAGAAGTCATCCTCACCGCAGGAAGCGCCCGCTCTCGTTGCTCACCTCGCAGGTTCGGTCCGAGGGAACCCCGGCGCAGCCGGTTACACGCCAATGGCAAACTCGATGAGACATGCCGACCCCGAAACCATTCGTTATTTCGGGAGACCTCAAGGAATCCTTGCTCCCCGCCATCAGGGTATTTCGGAGGTGGAGAAATACCCGACAGTGTGTACTATCGCCCGCTTTAGATGAGGGCTTTGCTGTACCGAACCTCGACAATGGTTTGACCCGCCATGTTCTCTTTTTTCTCACTGCCGTCATCGGTCCAACCCGCAGACTCGTAAAATGCCCGTGCCGGCGAATTCTCCCTAAGGACCCACAGAATGGCTGATTTGAATCCTCTTTCGCGCATAGTCTCCTCGGCAGTCGTGAGAAGGGCTGTGCCAATACCTTCGCGGATACGATCTGGATCAACGTAGATGGCGAATAGTTCACCACTCTGCTCCGGGGCATCGTCATCCCGGTTTGGCCCCGTCGAACAGAAACCCACGATCTTGCTCTCAATCTCCGCGACAAGGATATCGAACCGGGGGATGTTCCCGCTGAGTGCCCCGGCCCACATTCCCATCCGGCTTTCCGGAGTGAGCGCATTCAGAAATGCGTCATCCATATACCCCCGGTAGGTTGTCTGCCAGGAGGTGACGTGAATGATTGCGATAGCCTGTGACTCCGCAATCCTGGCTTTGCGGACCTGGATAGCTGGCATTATTTCGATCCTTCGCTCAGATGATCGCACCATCCCGCGCCGTGACCCGCCCACGCTTCATCACCATCCACGGTGTTGGCTGATTGACCACCGCCGAGACATGCGTCTCTTCGTCAACCAGCACCAGGTCTGCGGCCTTGCCCTCGGCGAAGCCGTAATCCCCGATCCGCATCGCATCGGCGCCGCCATTCGTGACGATGCCGATGACCTCCTCGATCTCCTCATCGCGCCGGAAGTTGTTGCGGTAGGCAATCAGGTAGGCCCGTAGCAACATTTCTGGCCGGTTGAGCGGTCCCCATGCATCCTGGATTCCGTCGTTCCCGGCGCACATCCGCACCCCGGCGGCCCGTAACTGGCCGACGTGTGGAGCAGGCTTGCCGCCGCTCGGTCCATGGCTCATGATCGCGATGTCGCTTCCCAGCAATTCATCGATCAACCCATCGAGCCTTGCCGCATCGACCCCGCCCAGTGCCAGCGCGTGACTGATCACGACGCGTCCCTGCATGCCCAGCGCCCGGGTGCGCTCGATGATCAGGTCCATATCGAAGGCACCCAACTCGCCGGGTTCGTGCAAGTGAATATCGACATCGACATCGTATTTTTCAGCCAGGCCGAAAATCGTGTCCAGATGGCCCTTGGGATCGCGGTCGATCGTTGATGGATCGAGTCCGCCGATGACCTCTGCCCCTTCCTTCAGCGCTTGCTCCATCAGCTCGACCGTTCCTGGCCGCACCAGCATCCCGCTTTGGGGGAAGGCAACGACCTGGATAACGAGGGAATCTTTCATATCCTCGCGGGTTTGCATCAACCCCCGGAACCCGTTCAGCTCCCATTCCGTGTCGATATCGGCGAAGGAGCGGATGTGAGTCGTGCCGCTGGCAATCGCCCGCTGCGCATGACGGGTCGATTGTTGATGCGCATCAAGGCCTTCCTCCCGTCGCAGTCGTCGTTCACCCTCGATCTTGTCCAGCAGGGCTGGCCCTGCCGTGTGTCGGTGCCATGGCAGCCCGAGCAGCGTCTTGTCCATATGTGTGTGGGCGTCGACGAATCCCGGGAAGAGCAGGCGGCCTGCTCCATCGATGACTTCTGTCGCGTCATCGATCTTCAGGTCGGCCCCAATCTCTGCGATCTTGCCGTCGCGAATCAGTACATCCACGGAACCGGAACCGAGCGGACGAACGTTACGAATACAGGTGATGGTCATGGGATTTCTCCGATACTTGCATTTGGTGAATCAGGAATCCATATTTAGGCGAACTGGATCACGCACATTCCGGGTGAGATACCCGGGTTTCATACAATTGACGCACTTTCCCGGAGTCGATGCCTCACAATCGGGTTCGGTGCTTGCAGGGCCGCAATCCGGTGTCATGATTCTGGATGCATTCCCGCATGCGTTTATAAAGCCACGATGGGTAGAAATAGTAAAGGTGTTTATGCAGCGGATTGGCAGGGGCCTGAAAGAACGACGCACAAAACAATGGTGGCGGGAGCATTGGCTCAGCGCCGCACCCTGGATCGTAGTAGCGCTGCTGGCCCTGACCGTCGCATTCACCTACTTGCTTAGCGACACCTTCCGGGACGAGATGCATGAGGTTGCCGACGTCCTCACCAGTGGCGATCAGCAACGGATTCGCGATTACCTGCGTGGGTATGGAGCCTGGGGCCCGATGGTTTCCGTCCTCTTGATGATGGCGCAGGTGGTGTTCGCCCCAATCCCCGCGTCCGTCGTGCAACTCGCCAATGGCGTTGTTTACGGCAAGCTCTGGGGAAGCATGCTGAATTTCATTGGCCAGATGGCCGGTGCGGTGATGGCGTTCTATATCGCCCGGGCCCTCGGCAAGGGCACGGTCGAGAAACTGGTCGGCAAGATCAGCGGCAATGCCTTTGAAGGATGGGTCGAGCGATGGGGTGGCAAGGCGCTCTTTGTCATCCGGGCCGTTCCCGGCATGCCCTCCGACTTCACCTCCTATGTCGCCGGGCTCACGAACATGCGGCCCCGCACCTATATCCTCGCCACTGCTGCCGGATATATTCCCCAGTCGTTTCTCTATGCCTGGCTTGGCGATGCCGCGATGGACTGGTTCTGGTGGATCGTCATGGGTGGCTTCGCCCTGTCCGGTCTGATAGGGATCATTGTCTGGATCATCCAGCGGCGGAACATGCGCCTTCGCCGTCAGCAGGGGCCTGCTCCCGAACCCGCGTCCGAGTGCGCCTGATACGGAATCCGGATGATGCATTGGGGATACCGGGGCGATGACCGTCCGCAGCTGCGGGCATCGCCCGTACGAGGTCGGCTTGTATCTCTGCGGAATACCCGGATTCAGGATGAGGGTAGGGATATCCCACGTTCTTCTTAGGTTCCTCACAGATTCCTTCTCGAAAATGAACTCTGACAATGACACGTGCGAGGAATCCCTCGTGCTGATGCACAAATTGGAGTTCAGATGACGAGGAATAGAGGAAAACTGACACGCCGCACCTTTCTGGTTGGCGGTGGTCTGGCTGGCTGCTGCGTGCTTGGCGGTGGTGCCGCCTTTGGTATCAATCTCGCACGCACGCTCACGGGCAATAACAAGACGAGCAATGTTGGCGATCTGACATTCGGGAATCTCCTCCAGATTCCTCCGTTGGCGGAATCGACGGTTGATGATGAGGGCCGCACGGTTTGGGACCTCACCCTGCAAACCGGGGAAACCGATATCGTCCCGGATGGCACCACGAAGACCTGGGGTATCAACGGAACCTTCCTTGCCCCAACCTTGCGCGCAAAACGGGGAGACGTGGTCGCTCCGCTCCTGCACAACACCTTGCCGGAGGAAACGACCATCCACTGGCACGGTATGCACCTGCCAGCTGTGATGGATGGCGGTCCTCACCAGACGATTCCCGCCGGTGAGTCGTGGAATCCCGCCTGGACGGTCGAGCAACCCGCCTCAACCCTCTGGTATCATCCGCATCCCCACGGCAAAACCGCCGAGCATGTCTATCGTGGCATCGGTGGTCTCTTCCTGGTTGATAACGAGACCACCGATGGTTTGCATGTGCCAAACGAGTACGGTGTCGACGATATCCCGCTGATCGTTCAGGACAAACGGTTTACGGATAGCGGGCAACTCAGCCTGGAACCCGCATCCTTCATCGATTCCCTGTCGGGCCTGGGTGCGTTCGGCATTTTGGGTGACACGATTCTCGTTAATGGCACCTACGATCCTCATTTCGAAGTCACCCGGTCGCTCACCCGGTTCCGCATCCTGAACGGCTCCAACGCCCGCTTCTACAACTTCGGGTTCGACGATGACCGGACGTTTCGGATCATTGCCACCGACAACGGGTTCGTTCCCGGCGAGCCGGTGGAAACGAATCGGGTGTTGCTTGGGCCTGGCGAACGGATTGAAATCGTCGTCGAGTTCAATCCTGGCGACGATGTCATCCTGCGCAGCTACGAGCAGGACCTCTCCGCGCACGATGTGAATGAGCGGCTTATCGGAGCAGAAGATACCTTCGATATCCTCCGACTCCAGGCGCCGGAGTCGTTGCAGACCTCGCCGCCGCTGGAGCACCCCGGTGGGGTCAATGTCATCCCCGATGTGCCCTCCGATGCGACTGAGCGGGCATTCAGCCTCGACGGTCACGAATCGATCAACGGCGAAAAGATGGATATGAACCGGATCGACGAAGTTGTCCCCGCGTCCGCGCTGGAAATCTGGAACGTGACCAGCAACGGCCAGCCGCACACCTTCCATATCCACGGCGCGACGTTCCATGTGCTGGAAGTGGATGGTGAGGAGCCTCCATCGGTGCTCAGAGGCCCCAAGGATACCGTGCTCATCTCGCCGGATCACGGGGTGAAGCTCGCGGTGCAATTTGCGCCATATGCGGATCCGGAGTTTCCGTACATGTACCACTGTCACATCCTGCGGCATGAGGACAACGGCATGATGGGTCAGTTCGTCGTCGTCGAACCCGGCACCGAAGACACCGTCCCCCGCACCCTCGCCATGGGGCATCACCACTAATCTGGCATCCGGTCTTACATATCTCCGTACGAGGGAGCACCATTACCGCCACATCGCCCACAACCATCTCGGTGCAGGGGGCGTACTCCGAAGGATGTCGACCCGATCGACGCCGCAGGCGTCGATAATCAGCAACCCATCCATCCCGCGCGGATATCTCGCAAAACGTCTCTTAGGTTCCTCTCAGAAACCTCCAACACACTGGAATCAGGTTCGGGCAGGGGCCGGGTTCCGCCCACGCTTTTCGGAGTCAATCTCCGAGAATACGTCGCTACGTAAGGACACATGCATGGATATCGCAAAATTCTCCCGCTTTGTGCTCGGTCACAAGATGATCGTCGGCGTCATCTGGCTGGTTGTCTTCGTTTCGGCCATCGGATTGATGCCCAAAGCCATGGATCAACTCTCCACCGATTTCACGATGCCTGGCTCCGAAAGCGCCGATGCCAACGCGGAAATCATGGCCCGCTATGGTGGCGTCGGTGGCTTCGCATCCCCGCTCGTCCCGGTCATCGCGCTGCCCGCGGGTACGACCGTGGATGATCCCGGCGTGCAGGACGAGATTTCGGCTGCCTTCGCCAACATCAGTGAAGCCCAGCCGCAGGCCCGCGTCGTGTCGTGGGCATCGACCGGGGACGACGCCTTTGTCTCGGAGGATCGTTCGATCACATTTGGCCTGGTCTATCTTCCGGGAGCTGGTGAAGCGGGGGTCCTTGGTTTTGAGGATGTCCAGCAGGCTCTGGATGGTGTCACCGTTGCCGGTGAGCCGGTGTTGTTGTCGGGACGTCCGGCTCTCTCTGAAGTGGAGTCGTCCGGTGGAGCGGGCGTGCTGGTCGAAACGTTGATCGGTGGTGGCGGTGCTCTCATCGTGCTGCTTTACGTCTTCGGTTCGCTCCTTGCATTCCTGCCGTTGGTCATCGCCGCTGTTTCGATTCTGGCCA
>Ga0182747_1002483_pt1 | contig 12916 bp, 10 predicted proteins | sample eDN3rd30CBELigBY_FD_128526 | JGI IMG/M metagenome (GOLD analysis project Ga0182747, IMG submission 128526) | Enriched backyard soil microbial communities from Emeryville, California, USA - eDNA 3rd pass 30_C BE-Lig BY (version 2) (version 2) | ecosystem: Environmental > Terrestrial > Soil >...
TACCTTGAACAGATATCCCCAACCGCCTTTTTAGAAATTAACTCTTCATAAGCCCCTTCTTTGAAGAAGCCGCCTTTGTAAAGGATATTATTAAAGTGAACGCTTCCAATTCCAAATATGGCAATATTGCTTTTTCTGCCGATATTAATAGTTTCCTCAATGCTCGAATCCGAGGTAATAACTTCAGCAATCATCTCAGAATCGACAATTGTAGGAACCGGCAACATGTAATAACCCGTTGAGAAAGCTTCCGAAAATTTCTCTAAAATTTGCGCAGCCCCTGTGGAAATCGAATTTTTCGCTATACCGCCATTTAACTGTACAATTTTCATATCCTTCACTTTTTTAGGAATTAGATGAGGAATAACGTGAGCTAATGTTGTCCCCCACGAAATCCCGAGAATTGTATGGTCACAGCAAATTTCATGCAAATATTTCGCTGCAGCTCTACCGACATCGTTTAAAATCAGCAATTCGTCCTCAACATATACCGGCAGTACAAATACCTTTTTTAATGAATACTTCTCTCTGATCTTTTCTTCCATACTTTGTACAAAATCAATCGGGTAGTTCACTTTTACTTCAACAATCCCCTGCTTAAAGGCAGTATCTAAAATACGACTAATGGTTGCACGTGAATAGGGCAATTTCTCAGAAATCTCTTTCTGGGTATACTGCATTTCATAATACATTTTGGCAACTCTTATCATTTCCTCCTGAGAATACATGACACACCTCACTTTAGTGAAATTATGTTTACTCACTAAAATTTTGTTCATGCTCCAATTATATAGATTCTTCACCCCGTTTCACACAATTTTTCAATAATTGAGAATAATTTCAAAAGTGAAAATTATGTTGTAAACGCATTCAATTTACTGTAGAATATTTTGTTTTAAGAGAAATAAAGTACAATCGGAGAAAAAACTGAATTAGTCGCTGAAGAGAAAGTGGAGTATTGCAAAGGAAAGGGCACAATTTTAAGTGAAATCTCTGTCAAGGGCACAATAAGAATATCGCAGGAATTAAAAAAATTGAGTGACTAGGGGAAAAAGCTTGCAGTACCACTTCAAATGAATGGGATGGTTGTTTAGGAGTAATTAGAAATGCTATAAACTATAGCCTAATTGAACAAAACCTGAAAATAAAAACGGGCGCTTATCCTTTAAGGATCGCGTCCGTTTGCGTTTGAAACTTTAGTTATTATTAAACTCAATGTCTTTTACCCTAACACGCTTAGAGATTTCTAAATCTTTCTCTTTTTGAGGGTAAGTAACTTCGATCACTTGACTGAAAAATCCTTCATGTAAACTCGTATTTAAACAGACATTCGGATATTGGTTAATTATATTTTTAACGGTACTTAACCCTTTTCCGCGATTTGCGCCTTTGGTCGAGAATCCATCCGTGAATATTTGCTCCACTTTTGGAGAATCACCGTTTATGGTATTTTCAATAATAATAATTATGGAATCAGACATGCTCTCATAAATTGCAATGTTAATTTCTTTATGATCATTAACTTGGGAATTTGCTTCAATTGCATTATCTAAAAAGATGCCTAATATCCTAGAAATATCAATCACATTCATTGATATTTCATCGATTATACCTGGTATTTCAATATCTACTTCAATTCCCTCTTTTTCTGCTTGGAGAGTTTTGGTTAAAATAAGTCCTTTTATACCAATAATCTGCAAATTTGACAAATTGGCCAGGCGTTGATTTCGTTTTAAAGTATCCTCTTCCGCAGAGAATATGTGCTTTTTGAAATACGTCTTAAGCCCTTCAAAATCATTGATTTCAATATAGCCTTGCATTGTAAATAAAATATTCGCATAATCATGGCGAAACTTTTGCATGTCATTATTGATTAATTCCAATGAATTCATATATTCTGTAAACTGTGCCGCTTCAAATTCTACTTTTCTGAAATGGTTTTGCTTCTTTAGAATCATCACGGTTATATATAAAACCGAACACACGATTCCAAAATAGGTTAACTGCGTAATGATATTGAATTTTAAAAGAGTATCTTTCGACAAAAACTCCGTTAAATAGATATTGATATAAAACGTGCTCATAGTAAGCAGCGCTATAAAAAGAACAAATATATAAGCTGGTTTTTCTTCTCCAAAAAACTGATAGATTTTTCTGGACAATACTTGATATATTAAAATACTTGCGATAAAGAGGATAATGAATACACAATAATGTTCTAAATTTCCCGGTAATACATCATCGGGAAATGGTCTCATCACATATTGAGTTAAATTATCTGTTAATATACCAAAAATCACGACAAAACAAATATGTATTAGCGTAAGAACCCCTTTGGATAGCCAAAAGAAATATATAAAAGCACTTGCTAATAGGTAAATAATCCCTATCCATTGCCCAAGAAGGAGAAAACATAGTATCGTTGGACAAAAAACCAGCAATATAAATGCTAAAATACGTTTAATCGTAACTTTTATTTGAGAAGTAAATGTAATAGCCCAGAATATTAAGCTAAACTCAATAACAAAAAATAACAGCTCCATCCTGTACTCCGAATCATTTTATTTTTTTTGTGCAAATGGGTGATTACTTAGCAACTGACTAGGCACCTGTTTTTCATGAAATAGTAAAGTACATGAAGTAACCGTTGCTAATGCGCCTATTGCCATAACTGCTCGAGAAATTTTTGAAGTAATCAATCCTTTATTATTCATCACTTTTTCATTCTTCTTATTCATTTAAATCGCTCCTTTATTATCTGTAAGATCAACATTAGAGTTTCTAAAAATAAACCGTAAGTAATAAATAACTGAATTCCTGAAGGTGTTATAAAAAATACAACAACCAACAAGCATAATCGAACCGTCATCTTTTTTCGTAAATAACGCCGATGTTGCTGACTAATTATCGGGTGATTTTCAGTGCCTTGTGGGGCAAGAAAGTAGAAGGATACCAAGAAAATACCCAGAATAAAATATTGAATAATCGATGAGAAATCCACATTTAAATGAGCTAAATAATTGGTTGCAAGAGGGAAAGATATAAGGCTCCATACAATACAAACATATAAGTTTTTAAAGTGATAGCCGAAGCACACTTGCCTCAAGAAGAAAAACGTAAGATGAGTTATAAGAGTTGGAATTACACAATCCAAAAAGTATGCGGTCAAATAGATTATCAGTGCTTTATAAAATTCCGATAATATCATTTGAATACCAAACTTTAATTTCTCCCTCTCACTCTCATTATATGTTGCTTGATTTAACCAGGTAAACAGCATATCTTCTAGCCTATATATCCTGTAGACCTCCCTTCTTTGTTATGGTATCCATAGAATTGATGGCAACCTTTAGACCTATTTTTTATTCTATCATTTTTTGATATTATAATCTTTTTTTTTAATAATTTAACTTCGTTTTAAATATGCATTTTAAAAAACAGCAAATACAAAGAACAAAAAAGCAAGCGCGTTCCAAATATTTCGCTTGGGCCAATTTCATTTCAAACATTTCACCGCCTAAAATGGTCACTCTAATTTTAATCAACTGGTTGATAGTTCCTAATTAGAATTACAAGGCTAGATAGTGGAGTGGATGAATTTGTGTCCGCTCCCCCTTAAATATGGAGACAAAAATAATATCATCTATAAATCGCTAACAGCCCATCAAGCCATCAAAATCCCTGCTGGACAGTATGAATGCTTTTTAAAGAAATCCGAATTGTCATAACCAAAAAGAAATATGAAGAGTGGCGGAAGAGAAATTGGATTAAGAATAAAAAAGTGGCGCCCAACCATCAAATTGTTTGGACGCCACTATTACTATAGTGAATTATACAAACCACCCGTATTCATACAAGATGATTAAATTTCAGTTGGAAGCGTAACTTTCGCAATGCCGAGCCCTTTGGCGCCTAGTTTAGAGGTTGTTGCCTCTGGATAGTAGCGCTCAATCATTTGGATGCCGATTGCTGCTCGTCTTACACGTTCTTTTACCAGGTTAATGTTTAGATCCTCCAAATGCTGACCTGAAGGGTAAACATCCATATGATTTCGAAGACCAAATTTAATATAAACGGGTGCAAGGACGCGAATAATTTCTGGGATTTCATAGTAACGAAGGAATCCACCTAGGTTATCTGGCACTTCTACATAGAGATCGATTGGTATATCGATTGCTTGGCGAATCGTAGCGAGTTTTGATAGTGTAAGTGCAGTGGGAACATTATAAGTATCAGCACCTAAGTCTTGCATAATCTTGACCGAAACAGGGTTAGCAGCCCCCATTTGTACCGATGCTTTTATCACAAAATCTTCTGGAAGTTTACCAGCTTTTTTCATTTCTTTCGTCAGGTAAAGGAGCCCTTCATCTGCGATAAGCGCTCCCCGAAGACCAAGCTTAGCCCCTCTTTTTAAATCTTCCATTGCATAGACAAGTTGGTCAGCTCCTTCATGACGGTTTCCAATAAATTTCCCGCCTGTTGTTAAGTTTTGTGCACTGATGTCCCACGTTCCACGAGGACCAACAAACAAGCTTAGCTCAATCCCCCGTTTCGCTGTCAACTCGCACATTTCACGAATTTCATCATCCGTTTGCAACATGATGCCGCTGCCTTGGGAAATTCTGTGAACTTGAATGCCACGACGATCAAGCTCGTCCAGCGTTTCCTTTAATGCTGCAGGTCCTTCTGTACTTGGAAGTTCAATTCGGTACTGTGCACCATCTGGAAAACGTTTAGTAGAAGTTGGCAGATCTTTTAAGTCAGTGGATGGAAATCCTAAGCTTTCAAGAAAATCACGTGTTTCATTCATCTAAATCCCTACTTTCCCCTCAGTTTTTATACCTATTCATTAAACTAGCCTTTAATAAAGATTGTCTTGATTTCGGTGTAAAACTCTTGTGCTGCCTCACCCTGTTCACGCGAACCAGAACTGGAAGCTTTCATACCGCCAAATGGAGCTTGAAGTTCCACGCCGGCACTTTCTGCATTCACTCGAACTAATCCTGCATCAATTTCGTCTGAAAACTTAAGGAATGAAGCAATATTAGAAGTAAAAATGGATGCGCTAAGGCCGTATATTGTATTATTTGCTGCCTGAATCGCCTCTTGAATGTCCGCAACTTTTATAAGCGCAATTACCGGGCCGAAAATTTCCTCCTGGGCAATCCGCATATTCAATTTAACGTTTTCAAAAATCGCCGGGGTGATGTAGAATCCATTCTCATACTCTTCACCTTGAAGAACTTCTCCCCCTGTAATAAGCTGTGCGCCTTCTTTTTTTCCAATTTCGATATAGCTCTTAACTGTATTAAATTGACTTTCACTTGCACATGGTCCCATCCAAATCCCATCATTCAATCCGTTACCGACTGTGATTTTTTCGGTTTCTTGAACGAGCTTTTCCTTGAATGCCTCATAGATATCGGCTTCCACTATAACCTTGCTTGTTGCTGTGCACTTTTGGCCGGTAGAGCGGAATGCCCCGCTGATGACAGCTTCGACTGACTTATCGAGATCTGCATCTTTGGCAATGATGACTGGGTTTTTCCCGCCCATTTCAACTTGTGATTTGATGCCTCGATCAGCAGCAGTTTTTAAAACTCCCTTACCTACAGTTTCAGAACCTGTGAACGTAATCGCATTCACTTGAGGATGTTCGATAATACCTTGGCCGATGATTGATCCAGATCCTGTGATAAAGTTCAAAACACCTTCAGGTAAACCAGCTTCACTGAAGCATTCAATAACCTTGGCAGCTGTAACTGCCGCCTCTGTTGCAGGCTTGAAGACAACTGTATTTCCGTAAACAAGCGCCGGCGCCAATTTCCAAATCGGAATTGCGACAGGGAAGTTCCAAGGCGTAATGATGCCAACCACACCGACTGGTACGCGTTTTGTAATCATGAGTGCCTCATTATCGGAAGAAGGAATGACATCTCCATTTTTCCTCATACCTTCTCCTGCGTAATAACGAAGAATCGCTACTCCGCGAGCCGTCTCTCCTTTTGCCTCAGGAAGTGTCTTCCCCATTTCGCGCGTCATTGTTTCTGCGATATCATCAATTCTTGCTTCAAGAATGTTTGCAACTTTGAAGAGAAATTGGCCGCGTGCATGTTGCCCCATCTTTCGCCAATTTTCTTTTGCCATGCGGGCTGCCTGAACCGTCTTTTCGAGATCTTCCTGTGTCGAATTTTGAACCCGTCCTACCACTTCGTTCTTATTCATCGGGCTGATGCTGTCTAATAATTTTGTCGAATCAGAATCGACCCACTCGTTATTAATATAGTTTTTGAATGTTGCAATTTCAGAAGTAATTGGAACCATTTTACATCCTCCTTTTTTATTTCGGCCTTTTCCTGAGTTATGCTTTTTGGATCTGATGACATCTAAAAACCACTCCGCTAAATTTGATGTTCGAAGTTGGTGCTGCGGTACGGCAAAAGATAAGGCCCCCCCTCACCGTTTGCTTTCGCCATCTCACTTTACACCTGTGTTCACAATCCATCCCAATATTCCAAACGGATTTAGTAGAGAGTGTACCAAGTATTGGAAACGATTTCAACACAGTATTTAAAAAATTCAGAAAATAATTTCCGTTGTCCATTTTTCTAATCTCGAATAAAAACACAGCTTTTTTTGATTGAAATAATGTTTAACTGCCCTTAAATTGGTCAGCAATTAGACCAATCACTTCCTCAAATACAATTGATTTGCAAGGATTACTGTATTCTCCCATCCTATTGTCCTCCCAATGGTTTTAACTTTTTGATATCGTTTCTTTAAACAAACAGAGCCAAAGTTATTGTAATTATTATTCCGGAATAAATTATCGAACAATAATTTTTAGAAAATTAAGAATTTTATTGATTTGGATATTTGTGGGATGTTATATTCTTCTTAAGTTCACTATATTGCCATCAGTTCAGTATATTGAACAGATAAGGGGGATGCTGGATGAATAATATGTATAACTTTTATATGCCTACGCGAATCGTTTTCGGGCAAAATTCACTTGAAGAGCTAAGTGGAATACTTAGTTTATACAGTGAAAGGAACTTTTTGATTGTTACAGATAAAGGGATTATTGCAGCGGGGATACTAAAAAAAATTACCGACATATTTGACTTGAAGGGGTTTGGATACCATGTCTTTTCTGAGGTCGAGCCTAATCCGAAATCTGCAACTATTAAAAAAGGTGTAGACTTTGCAACTGCCAATAAAATAGATTTCATCATTGCCGTTGGTGGTGGAAGCAGTATAGACACTGCAAAAGCCATAGCAATAATGCTGCGAAATCCAGGTAATATATTGGATTACGAAGGAGTCGGGAATGTTCCCAATCAACCTGTCGAAACAATCGCTATTCCGACAACTGCCGGTACAGGCAGCGAAGTAACAGCTTCTACCATTGTGACTGACGAAGCGTCTTTATTTAAAGCAGCTATCATAAGCGAGAAGATTTTCCCAACGTATGCCATTGTGGATCCAATGCTCACGCTAGAATGTCCGAAAGCAATCACAAGTTCAACAGGCATCGATGCATTAACACATGCGATTGAATCTTATTTATCAAAGCAAAATAATGGAGTCGTATCGGATATGGCATTAAATGCGATCAAATTAATAAATGACAACATCTTAAATGCATATATACGCGGAAACGATTTAGAAAGCCGCACAAATTTATTGGAGGCGTCTATGCTGGCTGGTCTGTGCTTTTCCCAAACACGATTAGGAAACGTACATGCAATTTCTCAATCTTTCGGCGGGATTTTTGATATACCGCACGGATTTGCAAATGCAGTTTTATTGCCTTACGTTCTAGAGTTTAATTTACTAGCTGCAGTAGATAAATATTGTGATATCGCTAAAGCGATGAATATATATGACGAACATTTATCAAAAAATGAAAACGCATACAAGGTGATTGAGCGAATCGTTGAGTTAAATACACAATTGGAGATTCCTAAGACCACAAAGGAATTAGGTGTTAAGTTAGATTCGATCGAAACACTTATTAGAGATTCTTTACGCAGTGGAAATATAAAAGTAAATCCAAGGATTACAAGTGCCTCGGATGTTAAAAAAATTATTGAAGATTCATATTATGGAAACTTGAAATTAATGGAGGTTAGCAAATGAGATTATTAAAATTTTTGTTATTGACGTTAACGATCGTTATTCTTGCCGCATGTGGCGACGACTCTTCAAATGAAAGCATCACTACTAGTGCTACTGGAGATGAAAAGGTTTACAAATTAAAGGTAGCGCATTCATCTGCTGCAACCGATGACCGTTTAGAGAATTCACTTCAAGAATTTAAAAAATCGATAGAAGAAAGAACGGATGGCCGCATAATTATCGAGACTTATCCTAACAGTCAATTAGGTGCCGAAAGGGAAACACTGGAGGGTGTACAAAATGGTTCAATTGAAATGGCAGTAATTTCGACTGGTCCATTTTCAGGATTTTCGCAATCTATGATGGTATTGGATTTACCCTATTTATTTAAAAATGGCGAAGAAGCATTTGGCGTGTTAGATGGCGAATTTGGCGACAAGTTATTTGAAAACCTGTTAGCAGACACAGGTATGCGTGGGCTTGCTTGGGGTGAAAATGGTATCCGTCATATGGCGAATAATATCAAAAAAATCGAGACTCCAGCTGATGTAGAAGGCCTGAAGATTCGAACTCAGGAAAATCAAGCACATATGGATATGATCAAAGCATTTGGCGGCGGCCCAACTCCTATCGCCTTCAATGAATTATACAGCAGTCTTCAACAAGGCGTCATCGATGGATACGAAAATCCTTTTTCTCTAATTGTCGGAATGAAGTTTTATGAGGTTACAAAATATCTTACATTAACTAGCCATGTCTATGGAGTTTATGGATTTGTGATTAATGATGATGTCTATAGTTCCTTGCCAGCAGATTTACAACAGATTTTAGAAGAAGAAGCTGATAAATGGGCAGTGATTGAACGTGAAATGAACCAAGCACAAGAAGAAGAAGGAAGAAAGGTTATGGAAGAATACGGTGTTGAAATTACGGAACTTACAGACGAACAATACAACGCTTTCCGTGATCTAGCTATGCCTGTCGTAGAAAGCTATCGTGATGTTGTTGGTGCCGACATCTATGACTTATTAATGGAAAAGTTAGAGGCAAATAAATAATTTATACAAACAATTAAAACCTACCAAGTCCCCTTGGTAGGTTTTAAGAAAGGTGTTGATAGAATGTTGAAGAAAATTGATAAAATAATGGACTTCTTAGAAGAAAACTTTGTATTTATCACGCTTTTATCAATGTTAATGATTGTATTTGCTAACTTTATATTCCGTTATTTGTTTGGTTCACCTATAACATGGGGCGAAGAGGCTTCAAGATATTTAATGATTTGGGCGACATTTATCGCAGCTAGTTTAGGGGTAAAAAGAGGTGCACATATTACATTGGATATTTTAGTTGTTTATTTACCCAAGAAAGCTAATCGAATTTTAAGGGCACTAAGCTATCTATTATCGATGGTATATTGTGTAATTCTGATTGTAATCGGAATTCCATTCATTAATAGCTTAATAGAAAAAGGACAGTTGTCTCCGGCTTTGCATATGCCAATGCATATCGTGTATCTGGCTGTAATGGTTGGAACCGTCTCTATGTTCTTTAGATATGTCCTACTGTTCATCTCTGACATCATTAAGTCGGAACAAGTTGAAAAACCAGAGATTTTTTTAGATTAGGGGGGAGCAAATGATAACGATATTAATTGTGGTGCTGTTGGTACTGCTTATTTTAAATGTTCCTTTAGCGATTGCTGTAGCTTTTGCCTCAATGATTGCATTATTGAACTCAGATTTATCTGAATTCGTTGCGATTCAACGTATGATTACAGGATTAGATTCCTTCCCTTTAATGTCGATTCCCTTATTTATGCTGGCGGGCAAGATTATGGAGAAGGGCGGGATTTCAAAAAGGCTAGTTGATTTTGCGGGAAGCATTGTAGGCTCTGTTACCGGCGGATTTGCAATTATTGCCGTAATAGCGAGTATGTTCTTTGCTGCTATATCCGGTTCTGCTCCAGCAACTGTAGTGGCCATTGGTTCGATTATTGTTCCTGCAATGATTAAGGAAGGTTATGATAAAAAGTTTGCATTAGCCCTGATTGCCTCTGCTGGGACGATAGGAATTATTATCCCGCCGAGTATCCCATTCATTACATATGGTATTTCAGCGAATGCCAGTGTAGGGGATTTATTTATGGCAGGGGTGTTACCTGGGATTTTAATGGGGTTAGCCTTAATAATTTATGCGTATATCATTTCGAAAAAACGTAATTATAAAGGGTTAGAAAAATCATCATGGTCTAATTTCTGGAATCATTTTAAAAAGTCAATTTTGGGACTGTTAATGCCGATCATTATTTTGGGCGGCATTTATTCGGGATATTTTACCCCTACTGAATCGGGTGCAGTGGCATCTGTGTATGGTTTAGTCGTAGCTTTATTCATTTATCGAACTATGAAATTTAAAGATTTAAAAGCCACATTTGTAGAGGCCGGCGTATTATCGGCAATGGTACTATTCATTATTGCTGCAGCAAACTTAATGAGCTGGGTAATTACAGTCGAACAAATTCCTACCAAACTAGCACAAGTATTAACGGAGTTTACGAATAGTCCGGCGATGTTCCTTTTGATTATTATGTTGATTTTCTTTGTAGTCGGGATGTTTATTGAAATCAACGCCGCCATTATTTTAATCGTACCAATTCTATTGCCGATTTTAAGTATGTACGAAATCAATTTAGTACATTTCGGTGTTCTTATGATTGTAAATTTAGCAATTGGTTTACTAACTCCTCCGCTTGGGGTAAATTTATTTGTAGCAAAATCATTGGATACAATCCGATTTGATGAGCTTGTAAAGGCTGTAATACCATTTATATGTTTAATGATAGTGGTGCTCGCTTTATTAGTTATTTTCCCTCAAATTTCATTAGTTCTATTAGGTGGTTAATGTATTGAAAAATGAATATCAGGTTCCAGCTGCAGTTAAAATCGACAGAATACTCAAAATGGTTGTAGAACATAAAGGATCGTTGAGATTAATAGATTTTTCAAGAGAATTAGGGATTAGCAAGAGCTCATGTTCTCTCCTTTTACGTACATTAGAACAATTAAATTGGCTAATAAAAGATAATCAGGATGAATACAAGTTAGGTCCCGTTCTAGGCCATATTGGTCATCATTACTTTAAAGATTTAGAAATAATTGACCTCTTTAATGGTGAAGCGAAAAAATCATTGGAAATTATCGATGAGCATATTCAATTAGGGATTTTACAAGCAAACCAAGTGATGTATTTAGCCAAAATCAAAGGGTCATCAACCATTGATTTAGTAACGCACCCAGGATCATTATACCCTTCCCATAGTACATCAGTTGGTAAAATTCAGTTAATCGATAAAAGCTACGAGGAGTTAGAAAAATTGTTTCCGAATGGATTAGAATCCGTAACCCCCCATACGATAACAAATTTAGATGAGCTGTATAAAAATCTGCAATATGCAAAAGTTCAGGGCTATATAGAAGAACACCAAGAATCGGCAATAGGATTTCACTGTGTAGCCTGCCCAATTTATAATGCCGATGGAAAAATTATAGCCGGTGTCAGTTCCGCAATGATAACAGAAAAATGGGAGCTTAAACATGAAATTGCACGTGAGGAAATCATCAAGTTAAGCCAAAGAATATCCTATCTAAATGGGTACGAATTAAAAAATTGAGTAACTAGGTTTAAGGGAAAAGCTTGCAGTACCACTTCAAATGAATATATTGGTTGTTTAGGAATTGCGAAATTAGAAAGGCAATAAAGTCTAAAGATACTAAGGAACATAGATAAACTGAGCATTCACCTCAGTTTATCTATGTTTTTTGTTATGAATTTTCTGCTTTCTGAAAAATCTGGATCGACTGCTTCACTTCTTCTGGCTGGTCAAACACATAGTAGATAAACTGCCAATAGCAATGCCCTGCGTGTATCACTTTCAATAAGGAAGCATGCCCATCTAAACCTTGGTCGGTCCACTGATACGCTTTCTGAAATTCTTCACAAGCCTGATCGAGGTATTCCCTTTTAAATTCTTCAATGTCCGCGAACCGATGATCCAACTAATAATAATGCTCGCCTTCTTTGAATTGCTCTTCATGTTGGGTAAATGCTTAAACTTTATATTAGAAAACATCATACTTTCAATCTAGAAATAAGCACTTCACTATTATAAGGTACTTCAATATCTGGAATTGTAAGAAACTTGTTTTCATTCATTTTTGTTACAGCTAAAACAATGTTTTCTCCCATTTCACTTCTTGGTAATATTAACTGTACTCTAACATTTTCACTGATAATAGATCTATCAATAATCACATCTCCTTGCATGATATCTTGAGCTAAAACCATAATTTCATGTCGATCTAACTCAACTCTATTGAACTCCTCATTGTCGATGTTATCAGTGAAAATATATTCCGAGTATTTATTAAATAATTCTACTAACTCGCTGCTTCCCTTTGAGCTTGCTATTTCAACTGCTGAAAGAGTTTGTTTTGTCTTTATAATTGGATTTGCTCCATTTTCTAGCAATATCTTTATGATTTCTAAATCTTTAAGTTTTGTAGCATACATTAATGCTGTATTACCTTTATAATTAAATCGATTTATTTTTATGCCAAACATGATTAAAAGATTTATAATATCCATATTCTTCTCTTTGACAGCATTAATTAGTAGAGTATCGCCACGCTCATTACATATGTTAATTGGAAAACCTTCAGCTAATGTTAATTCAATTGCTTCTATATCCCCTTTTCTTATATTACGTACAAGTTGATTAAATATATTAGTATGA
>Ga0182747_1002489_pt1 | contig 12908 bp, 12 predicted proteins | sample eDN3rd30CBELigBY_FD_128526 | JGI IMG/M metagenome (GOLD analysis project Ga0182747, IMG submission 128526) | Enriched backyard soil microbial communities from Emeryville, California, USA - eDNA 3rd pass 30_C BE-Lig BY (version 2) (version 2) | ecosystem: Environmental > Terrestrial > Soil >...
AGACGATCAGGCCGACAAGTGCCGAATAGAACAGTGTCGTCGAGGTGGAATCGTAGGATGCCAGAATCCGCGTCGTGATGTTGTAGAGCGCGTAACAAATTGCGCCGAGCAACGAGAGGATCGCTGCCGGATGGATGCCGCCGGCGCCGGGACGGGTCACGAGCAGCACGCCGGCGAAACCGAACAGCACCGCCGCCCAGCGCCGCGGGCCGATCCATTCGCCGAGCATCGGGCCTGCGGCGAGCGCCACGAACAGCGGCGTTGTGAACATGATCGCCGCTGTCTGATCGAGCTGCAGGTAGCGCAGCGCCGTGAAATTGAAGATCGACGAGCCGACGAGAATGATCGAGCGGAAGATTTGCAGCCAGGGGCGCTGCGTTTTCAAAAGTCCCGGCGTCGTCCACGGATTGACGACGATCAGCGAGAGCGCGAAATGCCCGGCATAGCGCGCCCATAGCACTTCGAGCGTCGGGATATGATGATTCAGCCACTTCGCCGTGGTGTCGAGCATGCAGAAGCAGACGAGTGCGAGCAGCATCAGGCCGATGCCGGCGATGCGCGCGCTGCGATCGTCGTCGGCGGGCAGCGGCCGGCGCTTCACCGCGGCCTTCTTCCTGGTTGTCATTCCTGCCTTCAGTAAGTGGCGCGGCCGCCGGAAAGATCGAATACGGAGCCGGTCGTGAAAGAACATTCGGGAGAGGCGGCGAATGCAACGGTCGCCGCAATCTCTTCGACCTTGACGAAGCGGTTGCGCGGAATTTTCGCGAGCATGTAGTCGATGTGCTGCTGCGTCATCTGGTCGAAGATCGCGGTCTTCGCGGCGGCGGGGGTCACGCAGTTCACGGCGATGTCGTATTGCGCGAGTTCCTTGCCGAGCGATTTGGTAAGCGCGATGAGCCCGGCTTTCGAGGCAGAGTAGGCGGGCGCGTTGGGGTTGCCCTCCTTGCCGGCGATCGAGGCGACGTTGACGATCCGCCCGTAATTCCTCTCGATCATCGACGGCACAACGGCGTGGCAGCAATGAAAGGGACCGGTGAGGTTGATCGCGATGACCTGATTCCAGTCCTTCGCCGGATATTCCCAGGTCGGCTTGTTGGGGCCGGAAATGCCGGCATTGTTCACCAGAATGTCGATGCGCTCGAAAGTATCGAGTGTCGCGTCGCGCGCGGCTTCCACGCCTGCAAGATCCGTGACATCGACGCCAAAGACTTCGATCCGGCCGCGGCCGACGAGTTCGGAAGCGGTTTCCTCGGCGAGCTTTTCATCGCGATCCCAGATCGCGACCGCCGCGCCCGAGTCGAGCATGCGCTCGACGATGGCGCGGCCGATACCCTGCGCGCCGCCTGTGACGATTGCCGTCTGGCCCGTGAGATCGATCCGGTTGGTCATGCTGCTTTCCTCTCTTCCGGGCCGTTTCAGCGAGACTAGAGCGTTTTCGAGCGAAGTGGATACCGGTTTGCGTGAAGAAAACGCGACAAAAGAAGACTCTAACCGAGGTTAACGATGCGCGCGAGCGGCATCGGGCTTCGCTTGCGGAACGCCGTGCCCGCCCGTAGGTTGCGGCGATTGCGGCCAGCCTTAGACCCGAACCATGACACCAAAACGCTACTGGACGGAAATGACCTGGGAGGATTTCCAGGACGGCGACCCCGCGGACTGGATCGCGGTGCTGCCGGTCGCGGCGGTGGAGCAGCACGGGCCGCATCTGCCGGTCGGCGTCGATACTTTCATTGCCGAAGGCTACCTGCATCGCGTCGCGGAGCTTTTGCCGCAATCGCTGCCGGCGGTATTCCTGCCGGTGCAGGCGATCGGCAAGTCAGACGAGCATCTCGAATTCCCCGGCACGCTGACACTATCGCCGGAGACGGTGATCCGAGCGTGGACTGAGATCGGCGAGAGCGTCCATCGTGCGGGCGTTCGCAAGATGGTGATCGTCAATTCGCACGGCGGCAACTCGCCGGTGATCGACATCGTCGCGCAGAATTTACGCGTGCGGTTCGGCATGTTCGTGGTCGTCACCTCGTGGCACCGGCTCGGCTACCCCGAGGGCCTGTTCTCGAAGCAGGAAATCGCGCACGGCATCCACGGCGGCGAGATCGAGACTTCACTTATGTTGTGGTTGAAGACCGAGACGGTGCGCCCGGACATCGGCGATGGCCGCTCGATCAGCACCGATATGGAGCGCGAATTCAATCATCTGCGCGCCTTCCGGCCGGCGGGCTTTGCGTGGATGACGCAGGACCTGAATTCGAGCGGCGTTGTCGGGAATGCGCGGGCCGCGACCTTCGACAAGGGTTCGCTCGCGCTCGAGCATGGCGCCCGGGCTTTCGTGCAGCTCCTGGAAGACATTCTGCGCTTCGACATCCGCAGGCTGAAAGACGGCCCGCTCAAGAGCTGATCGCCGCCGTAAACGCCGGAAAATCACTTTTCATCGGGCAAAATGCCGCTTGTTCAGCCTGCCGTGGAATTGATACAATATCACTATATCGAGCCGATCATGCCGCAGCATTCACACGACCATCACCACGACCATTCGCATGCGCATGCACACACACATGCGCCCGGCGAGCGGCATCCGCATGCCGAGGCGGCCTCATCGCTGCTGCGGTTTTCGGTCGCGCAACGCTTGCTGATTGCGCTCGCGCTCTCTGTCGCGATGTGGCTGACGGTGGGCTGGGCGATCGGATGGGGTTTTTGAATCATGGCCGCGGCACTCGAATTCCGGAATCTCACGCTCGGCTATGACCGCCATCCGGCCGTGCATCATCTGAACGGCAAGATCGAAGAGGGCACGCTCCTCGCCGTCGTCGGGCCGAACGGCGCGGGCAAGAGCACGTTGCTCAAGGGTGTCGTCGGCGTACTCGATCCGTTGACCGGCGAGATCGACCGTAACGGCACGCAGCGCGAAGCCATCGCATATCTTCCGCAGCTTGCCGAAATCGATCGTAGCTTTCCGATCAGCGTTTACGATCTCGTCGCGATGGGGCTGTGGCGCCGCGCAGGCATTTTTGGCGGCATCGGCCGCAAGGACAAACAAGCGATCGAGCGAGCGATTTCGGCCGTCGGCCTCGACGGTTTCGAGGCCCGCGCGATCGGCACGCTTTCGGGCGGGCAGATGCAGCGTGCGCTGTTTGCACGGCTCTTGCTGCAGGATGCGCGGCTTATTCTTCTCGACGAGCCGTTCGCGGCGCTGGATGCCAATACCATCGCCGACCTGTCTGATCTGATTGCGCGCTGGCATGGCGAGGGCCGGACGATCCTCACGGTGCTGCACGATCTCGAACTCGTGCGGACGCGGTTTCCTCAAGCATTGTTGCTCGCCCGCGAAGCGGTGGCCTGGGGCAAAACCGGCGAAGTGCTGACGCCGGATAATCTCGCGAAGGCGCGCGCGATGTGTGAAGTCTTCCACGCCGACGCGCCGGTCTGCGAGGCGGCGGCATGAACCCTTACGATTTCCTGATCGCGCCGTTCATCGAATTCGAATTCATGCGGCGTGCGCTCGTCGGCAGTTTTGCGCTGGCACTCGGCGGCGCGCCGGTCGGTGTCTTCCTGATGCTGCGCCGGATGAGCCTCACTGGCGACGCAATGGCGCATGCGATCTTGCCGGGCGCTGCCGTCGGCTTTCTGTTTGCGGGTCTTAATCTATTTGCAATGACGACGGGCGGCATCGTCGCGGGCGTCACGGTTGCTGTCGGCGCGGGGCTGATCGCGCGCTCGACCGGCCTCAAGGAAGACGCGTCGCTTGCGGCGTTCTATCTCGTCTCATTGGCGCTCGGCGTGCTGATTGTCTCCATTAAGGGCTCGAACATCGACCTTTTGCATGTCTTGTTCGGCACCGTGCTCGCGCTCGATGACGCAACGCTCATCCTGATCGCCTTGATCGCGACCGTGAGCCTCGTTGCGCTCGCTATTATCTGGCGGCCCTTGGTGCTGGAATGCGTCGATCCGAATTATCTGCGCTCGGTGAGCCGCTCCGGCGCGCCGACGCATCTCGTTTTCCTCGCTCTGATGGTGCTCAACCTCGTCGGTGGCTTCCATGCGCTCGGCACCCTCCTGGCTGTCGGCATCATGATGCTGCCGGCTGCTGCCGCGCGCTTCTGGGCCCGGGAACTTACCGCGATGATCGCGCTTGCGATCGTGATGGCAGTGTTCTCAGGCTATGCAGGCCTGCTGCTCTCCTATCATACGGGTGCCGCGGCAGGGCCTGCGATTATTCTCGTCGCCGGCATCGTCTATGCGGGCTCGGTGCTACTCGGCCCGATCGGCGGCCTGAAGCGGTATTTCGTGCGTGTTCGTCATCTTGAAGCCTGAACGAGGAAGAGCCCGATGCTCGCTCGACTATTGGCTGCCATGCTGTTCGCGCTTTTGTCCGTCGCCTCAGCGCGCGCGCAGGAAAAGCTGCCCGTCGTCGCGACATTCTCGATCCTCGGCGACCTCGTGAAAAATGTCGGCGGTGATCGTGTTGCGGTCTCGACTCTGGTGCAGCCGAACGGCGATGCGCATGTCTTTCAGCCGTCGCCGGCCGACGCAAAGACAATCGCCGACGCCAAGGTCATTTTCATGAACGGCATCGGCCTTGAAGGCTGGCTCGATCGTTTGATCAAGGCATCGGGCAGCAAGGGCAAGGTTGTCATCGCGACCAAGGGCGTTAAGCCGCACGAGATGAAAGATGACGATGCGCATGGCCATGCTCACGAACACAAGCTCGACCCGCATGCCTGGCAGTCGGTCGCGAACGTGAAGATTTATGTTGCGAACATTCGCGACGCGCTGATCGCCGCCGATCCTGCCGGACGCGAAGCTTACGAAAAGAACGCTGCCGGTTATCTCCAGCGGCTCTCTGCGGTTGAAAGCGAGATCAAGGAAACGGTCGCGAAGATTCCGGCCACGAAGCGCCGCATTATCACCAGCCATGACGCTTTCGGTTATTTTGCATCGAGCTATGGCATTGAGTTCATTGCACCGCAGGGCGTCTCGACCGAATCCGAGGCATCGGCACGGGATGTTGCAAAGATCATCCGCCAGATCAGGGCGCAGAAAATCCCGGCGGTGTTTTTGGAGAATATTTCCGACCCGCGGCTGATGCAGCAGATCGCCAAGGAAACCGGTGCGAAAATCGGCGGCACGGTCTATTCGGACTCGCTTTCCGGCACCGATGGGCCTGCGGCGAGCTATATCGCCATGATGGAGCATAATATCCGGCAATTCGCGGCGGCTTTGGCGGATTGATGGGAGGTTTTGCCGCGAGGCTTGTCGCGCGGCGTTGAAGCCCTTACATCAGATGCGCCCGGGCCTTTCCGGGCGCATTTTTATTGCAGTCTGGTTCTTCATGTCCGAAAAAATCCCCGTCACGGTGCTCACCGGCTATCTCGGCGCCGGCAAGACCACGCTCCTCAACCGCATCCTTTCCGAACCGCACGGCAAGAAATACGCCGTCATCGTCAACGAATTCGGCGAGATCGGCATCGACAACGACCTTGTCGTCGGCGCTGACGAAGAAGTGTTCGAGATGAACAACGGCTGCATCTGCTGCACCGTGCGCGGCGATCTGATCCGCATCATCGAGGGCCTCTTGAAGCGCAAGGGCCAGTTCGACGGCATTCTGGTCGAGACGACGGGGCTCGCGGATCCCGCGCCGGTCGCGCAGACCTTTTTCATGGACGAGGATATCGGCGCGAAGACCGCGCTCGATGCCGTGATCACGGTTGCTGACGCGAAATGGCTGAAGGACCGTCTGAAGGATGCGCCGGAGGCGAAGAACCAGATCGGCTTTGCCGACATCATCTTGCTGAACAAGACCGATCTCGTCTCGCCGGACGAGCTTCGCGATGTCGAAGGCCATATCCGCGCGATCAATCCTTATGCCAGAATTCACCGCACCAAGCGCTGCGATGTCGATATCAACTCGCTCCTGGGGCAGGGCGCGTTCGATTTGCAGCGCATTCTCGAGATCGAGCCTGCTTTCCTCGAGCAGGACGAGCATGAGCATCACCATGGTCATGATCACGATCATGGCCACAATCACGATCATCATGGCCACGATCATCATCACGGCGGCGGCCTGAAGCATTATCACGACGAGGAAATGCAATCGATTTCGCTGAAAACCGAGAAGCCGCTCGATCCCGACAAATTCCTGCCATGGGTGCAGGAACTTTCCGCCAATGAAGGGCCGAAGATTTTGCGGCTCAAGGGTATCCTCTCGTTCCGGAACGATCCGCAGCGCTTCGTCATCCAGGGCGTGCATATGGTGCTCGACGGCGATCATCAGCGCGACTGGAAAGAAGGTGAGAAGCGCGATAGCCGCCTCGTGTTGATCGGCCGCGATCTCGACCAGAAGAAAATCGAGGAAGGTTTCCTCGCTTGCGCTGCCTAACGGCATGGTTGCCGTCGACCGCCCTTCGCTGACCAACAAGCTCGTTTCGTTTGAAGCGGGCGGGGAAATCATTGGCGTGCGTTTCGTCCGCGAAAGCGCGGCGTTCGCGACCGGCACGGGCGAAATCCTGATCGCGGGCGACAGCGAAGCGCGCATCAAGGCGCATAAAGGCGCCATCCTCGCGGTTACGGGCGATGGCGAGCGCATCTTCACCGCCGGTGACGATGGCCGCATCGTGGCTGTCGATATCGAGGGCGAGCAGGAAACGCTTGTCGAGCTTGGCAACAAATGGATCGACAACCTCGCGCTTGGACCGGACGGCGCGCTCGCCTGGTCGGTCGGCAAGACCGCCTTCGTGCGCGGCAAGAAAAGCGGAAAGACAAGCGAGCGTTCGCTCGATGCCGTTTCCACCGTCGGGGGCCTCGCATTTGCCCCGAAGGGCTTTCGGCTCGCGATCGCGCATTATAACGGCGCCACGCTCTGGTTTCCGAATGCGGATGCGTCGCCCGAGAAGTTCGAGTGGAAGGGCTCGCATCTCGGCGTCATGTTCAGTCCCGACGGGCGCTTTCTCATCACCACGATGCAGGAGCCGGCGCTTCACGGCTGGCGTCTTGCCGACGGCCAGCACATGCGGATGTCAGGCTACCCCTCGCGCGTTCGTTCGCTGTCGTTCAGCGCCGACGAGAAGTGGCTTGCGACTTCCGGCGCGCAGGAAGCGATCCTGTGGCCGTTCGCGACGCGTGACGGGCCGATGGGCAAGGAGCCGATGATCATCGCGCCGGGTGTGAAGAACGAAAAAGTTACGGCGGTTGCCTGTCATCCGAAGCAGGCAATGCTCGCGGCCGGTTATGGCGACGGTATGGTGCTCTTGGTGCGGCTTGCGGACGCTGCCGAAGTGCTGGCGCGGCGGCCGGATGGCTCGCCGGTGACGGCGCTTGCCTGGCGCGATGACGGCAAGCTGCTCGCGCTCGGCACCGAAGGCGGCAGCGCGTCGCTGTTGCCGCTTTAAAAAAAATGGCCCGGTGAATACCGGGCCATTTGTCTTTCTGTCTGCTTGAACCTACCAGTTCACGAGAATGTTCTTGAACTGCCAGGGATCTTTCTTATCGAGATCCTCGGGGAAGAACATGTTGCGATCCTTGAGCGGGTGCCAGTCGGTATAGGTGCCGATCACCGGCCCGAGGTAAGGCAGTTGCACTTCGAGGCAGCGGCGATAGTCCATCTCGTCGGCTTCGACGATGCCTCTTTTCGGGTTCTCAAGCGCCCACACCATGCCGGCGATCACCGCGGAAGTGACCTGCAAGCCGGTCGCGTTCTGGTAAGGCGCGATCTTGCGCGTCTCCTCGATCGAGAGCTGCGAGCCGTACCAATAGGCGTTGTTCTTGTGGCCGTAGAGCAGGACACCGAGTTCGTCGATGCCCTCGGCGATCTCGTCTTCGTCCATGATGTGCCATTCCGGCTGGAAATAGCCGCCATTGCCGAACATCTCGTGAATGGAGAGAACGGCATCGTTGGACGGATGGTAGGCGTAGTTGCAGGTCGGCCGGTACTTTACGCTCTTGCCCTTGCGCACCGTGAAGAAGTCGGCGATCGAGATGGCCTCGTTATGTGTGATGCAAAGAGCGTACTGCGCGCCCAGCGTCGGGCACCACGAACGCACGCGCGTATTGGCGCCGGGCTGCATGAGATAGATCGCAGCGCCGGTGCCGGCTTTATGCTTGCGGCCGGTCTTCGGCAGCGACTTCTCGTGGGTGCCCCAGCCGAGTTCGGCCGGCTGCGAGCCTTCCGAAACGAAGCCTTCGATCGACCATGTATTGACGAAGGTGTGCGGTGGCTTCGGCTCGTTGCGTACCTGGGTGTCGCGCTCGGCGATGTGGATGCCCTTGACGCCGGCTTTCTGCATCAGCGCCGCCCACTCTTCGCGGGTCTTTGGCTCCTTGAATTTGAGGCCGAGATCGGTCGCGACATTGACCAGCGCCTGCTTGACGAACCACGACACCATGCCGGGGTTGGCGCCGCAGCAGGTGATGGAGGTGATGCTGCCTGGCTTGCGCTTGCGCTTCGCTACCAGCATCTTTTCACGCATCGCGTAGTTGGTGCGATCCGGCGCGCTGATCTTGGGATTGGAGTAGAATCCCTTCCACGGCTCGATCACGGTGTCGATGTAGAAGACGTTCAACTCGCGGCACAGCTCCATGATCTCGACCGAAGAGGTGTCGACCGAGACGTTGACGCAGAAGCCCTGGCCCTCTCCCTTGGTCAGGAGCGGGGTCAGGATTTCGCGATAGTTGGCCTTGGTCAGCTCTTTCTTGATGTGCTTGATGCCGCGCTCGTCGAGCAGACGCTTGTTCTTGGCGGACGGATCAATAACGACAAAACGCGATTTGTCATATTTGAAATGACGCTCGATGAGCGGCAATGTTCCTCTGCCAATCGAGCCGAAACCGATCATCACGATCGGGCCTGTGATGGTTGCGTGTACCGGCCACTTGGCCATGATCGAAGCCTCCTTCGTTGCGCGGCGGGATCCACCTGCCGACAAAAAACGCAGAAATTCAGCCTGCGAAAAATGTGCCTAACTTCATGAGGCACGACGGATGCGGGAGGTCAACGACCGGCCCGCAATTCTTGTGGATGTTTTCGGTGTGTGCGGGATCGTTTTGCCGGTGGCAATGATCAATCCGCGCGCATTCGCGAGCGCGTCCGGCACGAATTCGCGCGCGAGCAGACGATGCCGCTCGAACGGACCGGGCATGTGCAAGTTCGCGGCCGCTTCAGCCGAGAAGCCGAAGCGGCGATAGTAGGGCTCATCGCCGACCAGAATGACGGCGCGATGACCGAGGGCCTCGGCACACGCGAGCGCTTCCCGCATCAGCAGTGAGCCGATGCCTTTCTTGCGATGAGCGGGATGCACGGCCAGCGGTCCGAGCAGAAGCGCGGGGCAATTTTCGCCCGCGCTCACGTGCCACAGTCTGAGCGTGCCGACGAGCCGGCCGTTGCCGAGCTTCGCAGCGAAGGCAAGGCCATCGGCGGGCAGGCGGTTTTCGCGCAGACGTTCCGAGGATTTGCGGCGCCGGTGCTTGCCGAAGGCAAGGTCAAGCAGCGCCTCGCGGGCCCCGGCCTCGGCCGGAGCCTCGCGGACGATGTTGATCATCTCTCAGATGACGTACGACTTGAGCGGTGCGAAGCCGTTGAAGGCAACCGCGCTGTACGTGGTCGTATAGGCGCCCGTCGCCTCGATCAGCACCTTGTCGCCGATCTCGAGCGAAACGGGGAGCGGATACGGATTCTTCTCGTACAGCACGTCGACCGAGTCGCAGGTCGGGCCGGCGATGACGCAAGGCGCGACCTTGCCGCCGTCCTTCGGGGTGCGGATCGGATAACGGATCGACTCGTCGATCGTTTCGGCGAGACCGCCGAACTTGCCGATGTCGAGATAGACCCAGCGCACGGGATCGTCGGCCGACTTCCTGGAGATCAGCACGACCTCGGCCTCGATCACGCCGGCATCGCCCACGAGGCCGCGGCCCGGCTCGATGATCGTTTCGGGGATGCGGTTGCCGAAGTGCTTGCGGAGCGCGCGGAAGATCGACTTCCCGTAGGCGTCGACCTTCGGGACGTTCTTCAGGTAGCGCGCGGGGAAGCCGCCGCCGAGATTGACCATCGCGAGGCTCAGGCCGCGCTCGGACATCTCACGGAAGATCTTTGCCGCCGAAGCGAGCGCGGTGTCCCACGCCTTCACGTCGTTCTGCTGCGAGCCGACATGGAAGGAGATGCCGTGGGCGATCAGGCCCAGACGATGGGCATGCTCGAGCACGCCGGGCGCCATTTCAGGCACGCAGCCGAATTTGCGCGAAAGCGGCCACTCGGCGCCCGAACCGTCGCACAGGATGCGGCAGAACACCCGGGAACCGGGGGCGGCGCGGGCGATCTTCTCGACCTCAGCCTCGCAATCGACGGCGAACAGGCGCACGCCGAGCTCGTAGGCGCGCGCGATATCGCGCTCCTTCTTGATCGTGTTGCCGAAGGAGATGCGGTCGGCGGTCGCACCGGCAGCCAGAACCATCTCGATTTCCGCGGGTGAGGCGGTATCGAAGCTCGAGCCGAGGTCGGCGAGCAATTTCAGGACTTCCGGCGCCGGATTGGCCTTCACGGCATAGAAAACGCGCGTATCGGGCAACGTCTTCGCGAACGAAGCGTAGTTGTCGCGGATGACGTCGAGGTCGACGACGAGGCAAGGCCCGTCTTCGCGGCGCTTCTTGAGAAACTTGCGGATGCGCTCGGTCATTACTCTATTCCCTTCGTCCATCTCGTGGCCCAGGGCGGCGGTGCCGGGAAGAAACGCTGATTGCGTCTCGCCCGCGGCGGGCCGCTGCCCGCTTCGTGTCGGCTTTCGCCGACTGGTGAGCGCCGATGTGACATTCGGTTTCCAGTAGCCGGATTTGGCGACTGGACCCTGATGTCACTGTTTGGATTGGGGTAAAGGACCCGCTCCGCACAGCCGGCAACAGTAGTGCCTCTTCAGTACCGCCGATCCCGAACGCCGGAATCGGAAGAGCCAAAAAAGCCCGCTACGTCGTTGCTTTAAGTCGCGTCCTCCGCGGAGAGCGAAGTTGGCCGGTTTTATCTCCGGCTACCGGTCTGTCCCGACAGCTTTCCGGCCTCTTGTCCGGACTTCCGCCGACCGGCACGCGACAACAGGCACGTGCGAAATTGGGCACTCGCGATGTATGAAATATTTTCTTCATATGCAAGCGTGAATCGCTTGACGCATCAAAAAAACTTTGAATCAGCACACGAAGCAAAAACTGAATCGAGTGTTAAGCCGTGTGACGCGCGCCGAGATTTCTCAGCGAACAAAAAATGGCTCGATCTTCGTCGCGCGACGGACAAAGTTGAAGATGATGTAGGCGGCAAGGAGGCCAAACAGTCCTTGCAGGACGTAGGCGCCGATGTCACCGAGCCCGAACATGCCCGCGATCGCCCAGCCGGTGGCGAATCCGGCGCCGATGATCTCGGTGCCGATCAGGATCGCGGCGCTGATGACCGTGATGATGTTGGTCCAGTTCAGGCTACCGGTCGTCTGGCGGCTCGAATTCGGCATCTCGGACATTCGCTTTGCTCCTGAAAACGCGGTGCGCTTCGTTCTGACAGCTGCGCAGGCTAGAATGGGCGGCAATCTGGCTTGGAACGGCACCCTGATCAAGCAGCGGCCGCCCGTTTTTTGCCCCATCCGACCGATTTCTCCGACCGTTTTTCAGAACTCCCGAGGACTCCATGACTGAATTGAGTGCGAACAGCCGCCGCGGTGTTGTCGTGGCGCCACACTTTCTTGCCGCCGAGGCAGGCGCCGCCATCCTGAAAGAGGGAGGCAATGCGATCGAAGCTGCGGTCGCGGCGGCTGCGGCCATCGCACCGGCCTATCCGCACATGAACCATCTTGGCGGCGACGGATTCTGGCTCATTCGCGAGCCCTCGGGACGGATTCACTGCATCGAAGCTGCCGGATATGCCGGCGAGAAGGCGACGATCGACTTCTATCGCGGGCAGGGGCTGGATGCCGTGCCCGAGCGTGGGCCGCTCGCGGCATTGACGGTGCCGGGCGCCGTCGCCGGCTGGCAGTTCGTGCTCGAAATCTCGAAGGTGCTCGGCGGCAAGGTGCCGCTCGCTCGTCTTCTGGAAGCCTCCATCTCGATCGCCAAAAAGGGCAGCCCGGTCGGCAGGTCGATGATGGCGCGCTTCGCGAGCCCGCGTGCGGCCAAAATCGAGGCTCCGGGTTTCAAGGAGACCTTCCTGATCGATGGCAAGCCGCCGAAGTTCGGCGACACCCTCAAGCCGGGACGGCTCGCCACGACGCTCGAGCACCTCGCAAAGGCCGGGCTCGACGATTTCTACCGGGGCGATATCGGGCGGGAGATCGCCGCCGACCTCGCGCGAATCGGCAGCCCGGTGACCCGAAGCGACCTTGAGCGGTTCCGCGCGCTCGCGCGGGAGCCGATCCGGGTTCAGCTCAAGAGCGGGACGGTCTATTCGTCGCCCGCGCCAACTCAAGGCATCACCACGCTCCTGATCCTCGGCATTGCCGAGAAGCTCGGCCATGCCAGGGCGGAGAGCTTCGAGTTCCTGCACGCGCTGATCGAGGCGACGAAGCGCGCGACCCGCATCCGCACTCGCGTCGTGACCGATCACGACCACATGAAAGAGGACTTGCAGGCGTACCTTGCGCCGGAGGCCCTGGAGAAGGAGGCGAGAAAGATCGACCCGCACAAGGCCGCTCCCTGGCCGGCACCGGCGGGCGAGGGCGACACCATCTGGCTCGGCGCTGTCGATGCCTCGGGGCTTGCCGTCTCCTATATCCAGTCGCTCTATTTCGAGTTCGGCTCGGGCTGCGTGCTGCCTTCGACCGGCATCGTCATGCAGAACCGCGGCTATGCCTTCTCACTCGATCCGAAGGCGCTGAACCCGCTTCAGCCGGGCCGCCGGCCGTTTCACACCTTATGTCCGGCGCTTGCCGAGCTTTCGGACGGACGGA
>Ga0182747_1002490_pt1 | contig 12902 bp, 10 predicted proteins | sample eDN3rd30CBELigBY_FD_128526 | JGI IMG/M metagenome (GOLD analysis project Ga0182747, IMG submission 128526) | Enriched backyard soil microbial communities from Emeryville, California, USA - eDNA 3rd pass 30_C BE-Lig BY (version 2) (version 2) | ecosystem: Environmental > Terrestrial > Soil >...
CCGAAGACGAGATTGAGCACGCCCGCCGGCACGCCGGCATCGGCGAAGCACTTCACCAACTCGACGCAACCGCCCGGCACTTCTTCCGACGCCTTGATGATCAGCGTGCAGCCCGCAGCGAGCGCGCCGGCGATCTTGCGGATCGGCGTCAGCGTCGGGAAATTCCACGGCGTGAAGGCGGCGGCGACGCCGACCGGCTCCTGCACCACGATCTGGCGCGTGCCCTTCATGCGTCCCGGCACGATGCGGCCGTAAGCGCGGCGGCCTTCCTCGGCATACCAATCCGTAATGTCGGCGGAGGTCAGCACCTCGATGCGCGATTCCGGGAACGGCTTGCCCTGCTCCTGCGTCTGCACGCGCGCGATGTGATCGGCGCGCTCACGCATCAGCGTCGCGGCCTTGCGCAGGAAGTTCGAGCGATCGTAGGCCGAGGTGCGGCTCCAGGCGCCGAACGCCTTGTCGGCGGCGGCGAGCGCATTGTCGAGATCGGCCTTCGAGGCATGCGGCAGCCTGGCCAGCACCTTGCCGGTCGCCGGATTGATGACGTCCTCGCTCTTGCGGTTGTCGGCGCCCAGCCACTGGCCGTCGATGTAAAGCTTGAGATCGGTGTACATGTGCGAACCTCGTCGTTTCCCGGTGTCACTCAACTCGGCGCGTGGCTTACCACTTTAAGCGTGCCGCGGCCACCGCACCTGTCGCGGTGCAGATGAAAGATAATTCGGAAAGGATAGTCGAATGACTTTGCCGGCTATTTGCCGGTGAACTTCGGCTTGCGCTTTTCCATGAAGGCCTTGCGGCCCTCGATGTAATCGCCCGAGGCAAAGCACGCCTGGACCATGGCCTCGGCCTTGTCCATGTCGCGATCGGCCGGATCCTTCAGGATTTCGTTGACGATGAACTTGATGGAATCGACGGTGAGCGGCGCATTGCCGGCGATGGTCTCGGCATAGTTCTGCACATAGGATTCAAGTTCGCCATCGGCCACCACGCGATTGACGAGGCCCATGACCTGCGCCTCCTGCGCGGTGAACTGGCGCGCGGTGTAGAAGATTTCCTTGGCGAAAGACGGCCCGACGACATCGACCAGCTTCTTCACGCCGGCATAGCGATAGCCGAGCGACAGCTTGGCCGCCGGCACGGCGAATTTCGATGCCTCGGTGCAGATGCGGATGTCGCAGGCGAGCGCCAGGCCCATGCCGCCGCCGACGCAGTAGCCGCGGATCATGGCGATGGTCGGCTTGGGGAAATTATAGAAGGCGCCGTAAGCGCGATCGACCGCTTCGTTGTAGCGATCCGACGCTTCCTTGTTCGAGCGCTCGCTGGCGAACTTGGAAATATCGGCGCCCGACACGAAGGCCTTGCCACCGGCGCCGGTGACGATGACGACACGGATATTGTCGTCATTCTTGAACTCGTCGAGATAGCCCTCAGCCGCTTCCCACATGTCGAGCGACACAGCGTTGAGCTTGTCGGGATTATTGAAGGTGAGATAGCCGACCTGACCCTCCTTGCGGGACAGCATCTTGTCGGTGGTCGCGGGGGTGGTCATGTCCTCATGTCTCCATTTCTGTCATGCCCGGCCTTGAGCCGGGCATCCCGCTTAGGGATGCAATGCCTTTCCTAAGCGGGATGGCCGGGTCGAGCCCGGCCATGACGACGATTGATTCAGCGAATTCTCTAAACCGCCTTCGCCTCATGCAGCGCGGCGATCTCGGCCTCGGCGAAGCCGAATTCCTTGAGCACCTCGTCGGTGTGCTCGCCCTGCTTCGGCGGCGTCGCGGCGATGCGGCTGGGCGTGCGCGACAGGCCGATCGCCTGGCCGACGAAAGTCTGCGTCTCGCCATTCGGCTTCGTGCCGTCCCACGCCATCTTGAGGTGCTTGACCTGCTCGTCGGCGAACACCTGGTCGATCGCGTTGATCGGACCCGACGGCACTTCGGCTTTCTCGAACAGCGCGATCCACTCGGCGCTGGTCTTATGCACGGTCTTGGCGGCGATCGCCTCGTTGACCGCCTTGCGATTCTTCGAGCGCAGGCTGTTCGATTTGAAATCAGGATTGGCGATCAGCTCCGGCGCGCCGATGGCGTTGCACAGCCGCTCCCAGATCACCTGCCCGGCGGCGGCGATGTTGATGTGGCCATCCGCGGTCTTGAACACACCGGTCGGGATCGTGGTCGGATGATCGTTGCCGGCCTGCTGCGCGACTTCACCCTGCTGCAGCCAGCGCGCCGCCTGGAAGTCGAGCATGAAGATCTGCGCCTGCAGCAGCGAGGTCTGCACCCACTGGCCTTCGCCCGACACTTCGCGCTCGAGCAGCGCGGTCTGCACGCCGAGCGCGCACAGCAGGCCGGTGCACAGATCGGCGATCGGAATGCCGACGCGCATCGGGCCCCGGCCGGGTTCGCCGGTGATCGACATCAGGCCGCCCATGCCCTGCGCGATCTGGTCGAAGCCCGGGCGGTCGCGATACGGCCCGTCCTGACCGAAGCCGGAAATGCTGGCGAGGATGATGCGCTTGTTGATCTTCTTCAAAGACTCATAGTCGAAGCCGAGGCGGTCCTTCACGTCGGGGCGGAAGTTCTCGACCACGACGTCGGCCTTTTCGACGAGGCGCTTGAAGGCGGCGATGCCCTGTGGCGATTTCAGGTCGAGCGTGATCGAGCGCTTGTTGCGATGCAGGTTCTGAAAGTCGGCGTTCTCGCGCGGGCCACCCGGGCCTTCGCCTTTTTCCAGGTGCTGCGGGGTCTCGATCTTGATGACATTGGCGCCCCAGTCGGCGAACTGGCGCACGCAGGTCGGGCCGGAACGGACGCGGGTCAGGTCGAGAATGGTAAATCGGGACAGGGCCGAGGACGCCCGGGGAAATGGCATTTCAAGCAGCTCCAAACAGTCAAAAGCTTCAACGGGACCAAGACCTTCCACGATCCGGGCAGGGAAGTCTATCGGCGATAAAGGCGAGCGTCGGAGGGCGGAATTTGTTCACGTTCCGGCGCGATATTGCCGATTTCCGCCTTGAAAAGAACACGCGGCGCTGTCATATCAGCCTTGCGGATGAAGGCTCGATTCGAGCTCCGCGGGCTGCGTGCACGAATTTCCAGCAGATCATCTCGATCAGACGATTTTCGCCCCGCCTCTTCCGCCTCACCTACCGACACGACAACCCTGGCAACGCGGGATGTCTTGAAACCCCGATCCGCCGTGCGCGAAGCGCGCCCGGTCGTGTCGACGCATTAGAAAAGAGCTGTTTTGACTAACTTCAACGACTTCGGCCTCGCCGAACCGATTCTTCGTGCCCTCGCCGAAGAGAAATACGAAACCCCCACCCCGATCCAGGCCCAGACGATCCCCGCCGCCATGAAGGGCCGCGACATCGTCGGCATCGCCCAGACCGGCACCGGCAAGACCGCCTCCTTCGCGCTGCCGATCCTCAACCACATCGTCAACAACCGCATGCGCCCGATGCAGAAGGCCGCGCGCGTGCTGGTGCTGTCGCCGACCCGCGAACTGTCCGGCCAGATCGCCGACTCGTTCCGCACCTATGGCCGGCACATCCGCCCGCTCACGGTCGAACTCGCCATCGGCGGCGTACCGATCAACCGGCAGTCCCGCGGCATGGCCCGCGGCGCCGAAGTGCTGGTGGCGACGCCGGGCCGTCTGCTCGACCTCGTGCATCAACGTTCGGTCGTGCTCGACCAGGTCGAGATCCTGGTGCTCGACGAAGCCGACCGCATGCTCGACATGGGCTTCATCCGCGACATCAAGAAGATCGTGGCGATGCTGCCGCACAAGCGGCAGACCCTGTTCTTCTCGGCCACCATGCCGAAGGAAATCACCCAGCTCGCCGAGTCGATGCTCAAGGATCCCGAGCGCGTATCGGTGACGCCGGAATCGACCACCGTCGAGCGCATCGCGCAGCGCGTGATCCTCACCGAAAAGTCGGCCAAGCCCGGCCTGCTCGTCGAGGTCATCAAGTCGGAGACCATCGACCGCGTGCTGGTGTTCACCCGCACCAAGCACGGCGCCGACAAGGTCGTGCGCCAGCTCGAGAGCGCCGGCCTGCCTTCGGCGGCAATCCACGGCAACAAGTCGCAGAACCAGCGCGAGCGCGTGCTCGCCCAGTTCCGTGACGGTTCGCTCCGCATCCTGATTGCGACCGACATCGCCGCGCGCGGCATCGACGTCGATGGCATCACCCATGTCGTCAATTACGATCTGCCGAACATTCCGGAATCCTACGTGCATCGCATCGGCCGCACCGCGCGCGCCGGCCGCGACGGCGTCGCAATCTCGTTCTGCGATCATGAAGAAAACGGCTTCCTGCGCGACATCGAGCGCACGATCCGCATCAAGATCCCGTCCGAGGACAAGCGCACCGGCCGTTCCGCCGGCCGCGCCGAACCGGCGCCGCACCATCACGCCAACGGCCGCAATGGCGGTGGCAACCGCCGCGGCGGCAATGGCCAGAACCGTGGTCGCAATGGCGGTGGTCATGGCGGCCAGGGCCAAGGTCATGGTCATGGTCATGGTCATGGCGGCCAAGGTCACGGCGAACAGCGCCCGCAGCGCGCCAAAAGCCATGGCGGCAACGCTAATGGCGGTCACCAGAACGGCCAGCGCAACGGCAACCGCCCGGTGGCGGCCACGGCGGCAATCGGCGGCAATGGCGGCGGCGAGAACATTGGCGGCATGAAGTTCATGCAGCGGGGCCCGAACCGGCCGCGCAGCCACGCGCCGCGCTAACAATCAATGAATTACCTCCCCAAAGGCCGAAAAACGGCCTTGGGGAGGGATCGGTTTTTCGGATAAAGGTAGCCCCGCCTGTTTTAGGGCGCGGCCCCACCGGGAGAGGATTTGGATGCCGAAAGAAGAAATGCTGGAGTTCGACGGGACGGTGACCGAAGTGTTGCCGGACGGCAATTTCCGGGTGAAGCTCGATAACGAGCACGAAGTGCTGGCCTACACCGCAGGCAAGATGCGCAAATTCCGCATCCGCACCGGCGTCGGCGACCGGGTGATCGTGGAAATGTCGCCCTACGATCTGCAGCGCGGCCGCATCAGTTTCCGGCACAAGGGCGACGCTCCGACGGCAGCGCCCGCGCAGCGCCGGCCGAATTTCCGCCGCCGTTAGTCTCTCTAAATGTCCCGGCCCTCGCGCCGGGACATTTCGTTTCGGCGGGACCAAGCATCAAGGGAGCGCCGCCGATGACAAGAAAGTCCCTTTGCTCGGTCGTCGCGTTTCTGCTGGCGGCATCGGCCGCCTTGGCTCAGCCCTCCCCCGAGACGAAAGAACAGCGCCCCGAGGCCCGGCGCGAAGCCAGCACCGACGGCATTCTCAAGCTACTGCCGGCCGACGCCGTCACCCAGCATTCCATCGCGACGCCGCAAGGCAAGATCGACTACACCGCGACCGCCGGCACGCTGCCGTTCTACGACCAGTCCGGCAGCCAGAGCGCGGCGGTGTTCTACACCGCCTATGTCGCCAAAAACGGCGGACCGAACCGGCCGCTGACCTTCGCCTTCAATGGCGGGCCGGGCGCGGCGTCGGCCTATCTGCACATGGGCGTGGTCGGCCCGCGCATTCTCGAACTCGGGCCGCAGGGCCATGACGCCGCGCGCGCCGAGCTGCGCGATAATCCCGCCACCTGGCTCGCCTTCACCGATCTCGTGCTGATCGATCCGGTCGGCACCGGCTGGAGTAGAGCCGCCAAGAGCGACAACGCCAAGAATTTCTGGAGCGTGCGCAGCGACGCCGACGCCATGGCCAAAGCCATCGCGCTTTACATCGCGCGCAACAACCGCGGCGCCGCGCCGAAATATCTGCTCGGTGAAAGCTATGGCGGCTTTCGCGCCGTGAAGACGGCGCGGTCGCTGTTGCGCGAACAGGGCCTCGCGGTGAGCGGGCTCATTCTGGTCTCGCCCTTGCTCGAGGGCTGGCTCACTTTCGGCGACGACACTTCCGCGCTGCGCGCTGCGTTGCAGATGCCGTCGCTCGCCGCCGCCGAACTCGAGCGCAGGCAAGCGTTCACGCCGCAGGCGCAGGCCGAGGCGGAAAAGTTCGCCATGACCGATTATCTGGTGACGCTCGCCGGCAAAAGGCCGGAAGGCGATGCCGCCAACGCCTTCTATGCGCGTGTCGCCGCCATGACCGGCGTGCCGGAAGGCACGATTACGGCGTCGCGCGGTTTCATCAACGATTTCGTCAAGACCATCCGCGCCGGCAAGATCGTCAGCCGCTACGACGCCGACTTCGCCGTGGACGATCCGAACCCGGAGCGCCGCTCCGCGCGCGGCCCCGACCCGATCCTCGATGGCGTATCGCGCGCCTATGGCGGCGGCTTTGCCGACTACGCCCGCAACGAACTCGGCTTCAAGACCGAGATGACCTACACCCTGCTGGCCAATGACATCAGCGGCAACTGGGACTGGGGCAATGGCGGCCGCTTCGCCGCGACGTCCGACGACGACATCCGCACCCTGCTGGCATTCACTCCGTCGTTCCGCCTGATGGTGGTGCACGGCTATGCCGACATGGTCACGCCCTACGGCATGTCGCGCTACGTGCTCGACCATCTGCCGCCGATCGGGCCGTCCGGCCGCGTGCAGTTCAAGCTCTATCGGGGCGGCCATATGTTCTACATCGCCGCCGACCAGCGCAAAGCCTTCTCGAACGACGCCGCCGCCTTCTATCGCGCGGCGGAATAGGCGCCCGCTCCCTTGAATACCTAGCCGGGCATCTGCCATGGTGGCCCGGCCGGGCTATCCTTGGGGGCCGCTGCTTGGACTTTTATCTCGTCGCTTCGGAACTGCTGAGCGCCACGGTGCGCTGGCTGCATGTCGTCGCCGGCATCGCCTGGATCGGCTCGTCGTTCTACTTCATTCACCTCGACCTGAGCCTCAAGAAGCGCGCCGGCCTGCCCGACGGCGTCAAGGGCGACGCCTGGCAGATCCACGGCGGCGGCTTCTACCAGATGATCAAGTTTCTGGTGGCGCCGAAGAACATGCCGGACGAACTGACCTGGTTCAAATGGGAGGCCTATACGACCTGGCTGTCCGGCTTCGCGCTGCTGGTGCTGGTCTATTACATGCAGGCCGACCTGTTCCTGATCGACAAGTCGGTGCTCAACATGAGCGCGCCGATGGCGGCGGGAATCGCCTTCTTCAGTTTGCTGGCGAGTTGGCTGGTCTATGAGGCCTTGTGCCGCTCGCCGCTCGGCAAGCATGAAGTGGCGCTGGCGCTGGTCGGCTACGTCTATCTCGTCGCGCTGACCTACGCCTTCACCCACGTGTTCAGCGGCCGCGGCGCCTTCACCCAGATCGGCGCGCTGATCGGCACCATCATGGTCGCCAATGTGTTCGCCGTGATCATGCCGAACCAGCGCAAGACCGTGGCGGCGCTGATCGCCGGCGAAAAGCCAAATCCGGTGTGGGGCGAACGCGGCAAGCAGCGCTCGGTGCACAACAATTACCTGACGCTGCCGGTCGTCTTCCTGATGCTCTCCAATCACTATCCGCTGCTGTTCGCGACCAGGAACAACTGGCTCATCGTCGCCATCGTGCTGGTGGTCGGCCCGGTGATCCGCCACTTCTTCAATGCGCGGCACGAGGGCAAGCCATCGCCATGGTGGACGTGGTTCGTCGCCGCCTTCGCCATGATGCTGGTGCTGTGGCTCTCGACCGGCGGCCCGATGGGTGGCAAGTCCGGCGCATTGCCGGAGACGCCGAAATTCGCGCAGGTCAATGAGATCGTGATGTCCCGCTGCAGCATGTGCCACACCGCCGAGCCGGTCTGGACCGGCATCGGCGCGGCGCCGAAGGATGTTCATCTCGACAGCGCGGAAGCGATCCGCCTGCATGCCAAGTTGATCGCGCTGCAGGCCGGCCATTCCAGCGCCATGCCGCCCGGCAACGTCACCGAGATGACGCCGGAAGAACGGCAGGTCATCGCGGCCTGGTATGCGGCCGGCGCGCCGGGGGAGTGAATGATGGTACGCGAGAGCACGCACAGTCTCCGTCATGCCCGGCCTTGTGCCGGGCATCCACGCCTTCCTTTGAAGGCGACAAGACGTGGATGGCCGGGACAAGCCCGGCCATGACGGTGACATTAGATCAACTGAATTCGATGTCCCCCGCCGATTTCACCGCGGCGCTGGCGGATATCTACGAGCATTCGCCATGGGTCGCGGAAGCGGCGGCAAAGCACCGGCCTTTTCCAACGCTCAACGCGCTGCATGAGGCGATGGTCGCGGCGGTGAAAGCCGCACCCAACGACGCGCGCATGAAGCTGATCACCGCGCATCCCGATCTCGCCGGCAAGGCGGCGCGGGCCGGCACGCTGACGAAGGATTCGACAGACGAACAACTGAGCGCCGGGCTCGACCGCCTGAGCGACACTGACTATGCGCGCTTCCATCAACTCAATGACGCCTACAAGGCCCGGTTCGGCATTCCCTTCATTATCTGCGTGCGGCGGCACACCAAGGATTCGATCCTCGATCAGTTCGAGCGCCGCCTCGCCCATGGGAATGGTATTGGCGACACCACCGAAATCGACACGGCGCTGACCGAGATTTTCCGCATCGGCGCGCTGCGGCTCGACAGCCAGGTCACCGCGCACGACAAGCTGCCGGTGAAAGGCCATTTGTCGACGCATGTGCTCGACACGCATAACGGCAAGCCGGCCGAGGGCGTCGCGCTCGAATTGTGGGAATTGTCACGCGACGGCGCGGCGCGCCTGATCGTCAAGGCCATCACCAACAAGGATGGCCGCACCCACGATCCGATCATTGGCGGCCGGCCGGTGCCGATCGGCACCTACGAACTGCGTTTCTGGCTCGGCGACCATTTCCGAAGCCGGAATGTACCGCTGGCCGATCCGCCGTTCCTCGACGTGGTGCCGATCCGCTTCAGCGTCGCCGAGCCCGAGGGCCGGTACCATGTGCCGCTCTCGGCCTCGCCCTGGGCCTATGGAACCTACCGGGGCAGCTGACCTCATTTGCCCAAACCAAAGGCCGAACGGCCTCAATTGCCGCGTGGATAGGCAGGGACTGGTGACAATTGGTCCCTTCTACTGCCGCCGGAATTGGCACAATATTGGCTTGTCACTTTTCTAGACGCCGCAGGGGGACAGCGGCGTCAGTCACGAGTAACGGGACAACCTTCCATATGTCGGATCAGGGGCCGGTCAGTTCTGCCGCGCGCGCGCCGCTGCTCCAGGCCATCGGCATTACCAAACTTTACGGCACTTTCCTCGCCAACGACGGCGTTTCCATCGACCTCTATCCCGGCGAAATCCATGCGCTGCTCGGCGAAAACGGCGCCGGCAAATCGACCTTGGTCAAGACGATGTACGGCCTCATCCAGCCCAGCGCCGGCGAACTGCGCTGGCTGGGCGAGAAGATCGAGCTTTCCGGCCCGTCCGACGCGCGCGCCCGCGGCATCGCCATGGTGTTCCAGCATTTCTCGCTGTTCGACAACCTGACCGTCGCCGAGAATGTCGCGCTCGGTCTCGACGGCAAGGAGAGCTTTGCCGCCATGTCGGCGCGCCTGGCGCAGGTCTCGCGCGACTATGGCCTGCCGCTCGATCCAAAGCGCGTAGTGTGGCGGCTGTCGGTCGGCGAGCGCCAGCGCATCGAAATCGTGCGCGCGCTGATGCAGAACCCGAAGCTGCTGATCCTCGACGAGCCGACCGCGGTGCTGACGCCGCAGGAGGCCGACCAGCTTTTCACCGTGCTCGAGCGCCTCAAGGGCGAAGGCCGCGCGCTGCTCTACATCTCGCACAAGCTCGATGAAGTGAAGCGGCTCTGCGACACCGCCACCATCCTGCGCGGCGGCAAGAAGGTCGCGACCTGCAATCCGCGCGCCGAAACCGCCGCGTCGATGGCGCGCATGATGGTCGGCGCCGAGATCGGCGAAGTGCGCGCGACGACCGCGCGCGCCACCACCGTGCCGCGGCTCCTGATCCGCGACCTGTCGATGGCGCCGGACGATCCGCATGGCACGTATCTGCGCAACATCTCGCTCGAAGTGTTCGGCGGCGAGATCCTCGGCATTGCCGGCGTCGCCGGCAACGGCCAGGACGAATTCTTCTCGGCGCTGTCGGGCGAGCGCATCGCGCCGTATGAAGACAATGTCATCATCGACGGCCATGCCGCCGGCAATCTCTCCGTCACCCAGCGCCGCAAGCTGGGCGCCGCCTTCGTGCCGGAAGAACGTCTCGGCCACGGCACCGCGCCGCGCATGAAGCTGTCGGAGAACGCGCTGCTGACCGGCCATGCCGCCAGCCATATGGTGAAGCACGGTTTCGTCGACCGGCCGGCGACGCTCAAAGCCGTCGATACCACCACCAGGACTTTCGACGTGCGCAAGGCCAAGCGCGATCCGGAAGCCGCCAGCCTGTCCGGCGGCAACCTGCAGAAATTCATCGTCGGCCGCGAAATCCTGCGCGAGCCCGGCGTGCTGGTGGTGAGCCAGCCGACCTGGGGCGTCGATGCCGGCGCCGCCGCCGTGATCCGGCAAGCGCTCATCGACCTGTCGAGCCGCGGCAGCGCCGTGCTGGTGATCAGCCAGGATCTCGACGAACTCGCCGAGATATCGGACCGCATCGCCGTGATGTTCCACGGCACGTTGTCCGAGCCCATCGCCGCCGCCAATGCGACGCGCGAGAAGCTCGGCCTGCTGATGGGCGGCGCCTCGCCCGAGACCGCGACTGTCGAGGAGGTTTCTCATGCAGCTGGTGCTTGAGAAACGCGCCGAGCGCTCGACCTTCATCGCGCTCGCCTCGCCGGTGCTGGCGATCGCGCTCACTTTGGTGACGATGTCGATCTTCTTCCTTCTTCTGGGGAAGAACCCGGTCACCGCGCTTTATGTCTACTTCATCGAGCCGCTGACCGATTCCTACACGCTGATGGAAATCGCGGTGAAAGCTTCGCCGCTGGTCATGATCGCAATCGGCCTGTCGCTCTGCTATCTCGCCAATGTCTGGAATATCGGCGCCGAAGGCCAGTTCCTGATCGGCGCGGTCACCGGCAGCTGGCTCGCCGTCGTCACCAACGGCACCGGCGCCGGGCCCTGGGTGCTGCCGGCGATGCTGGTGATGGGCGCGCTCGGTGGCGCGCTGTGGGCGATGATCCCGGCTCTGTGCAAGACGCGGTTCGGCGCCAACGAGATCCTCACCTCGCTGATGCTGGTCTATGTCGCCGATCTCATCCTCGATTATCTGGTGCGCGGGCCGTGGCGCGACCCCAAGGGCATGAACTTCCCGACCACCGCCTCGTTCGATCCGGTTGCCACCGTGCCGGTGATCATGGACGGCGGCCGCCTGCATGCCGGCGTCATCATTACACTCGCCCTTGTGGTCGTGGTCGCGGTCATGCTCGGCCGCAGCATCAAGGGCTTCGAGATCCGCGTCGTCGGCGCGGCGCCACGCGCGGCGCGCTTTGCCGGCTTCTCATCCGAGAAGCTGGTGGTCTTCACCTTTGCCGTGTCCGGCGCGCTGGCCGGCCTTGCCGGCATTATCGAAGTCGCCGGCCCGGTCGGCGTGCTGCAGCCCGGCATCTCGCCCGGCTACGGCTTCACCGCGATCATCGTCGCCTTCCTCGGCCGGCTCAATCCGATCGGCATTCTGGTCGCCGGCCTGTTCCTGGCGCTGACCTTCATCGGCGGCGAAGGCGCGCAGATTTCGATGAAGGTGCCGCTCGACCTCACCAAGGTGTTCCAGGGCATGTTGCTGTTCTACGTGCTCGCCTGCGACAGCCTCATTCTCTATCGCATCCGCCTCGTCACCGCGAAACCGAAAGCCGCGTGAGCGCCATGGGTCTGGTCGAAGCCATCATCATCTCGATCATCGCCGCATCGACGCCGCTGCTGCTGGCGGCGGCGGGCGAGCTGATCGTCGAGCGCTCCGGCGTGCTCAATCTCGGCGTCGAAGGCATGATGATCATGGGCGCGGCCTGCGGCTTTGCCGGCGCTTATCTCACCGGCTCGACCTTCGTCGGCGCGCTGTTCGGCATCGCCGCCGGCATGGCCCTGTCCTTCATCTTCGCGGTGCTGACGCTCGGGCTCGCCGTCAACCAGGTGGCGGCGGGACTCGCGCTGACCATTCTCGGCATCGGCCTGTCGGGCCTGATCGGCGCCGGCTTCGTCGGCGAAAAGATCATGCCGGCGCCGCAGCTTTACCTTCCGGTGCTCACCGGCATTCCGCTCGTCGGCCGTATCCTGTTCGGACAGAATGCGTTCATCTATTTCTCCATCGCGCTGGTGATCGGCATCTGGTGGTTCCTCTATCGCACGCGCGGCGGCCTGATCCTGCGCGCGGTCGGCGACAGCCACACCTCGGCGCACGCCCTCGGTTATCCGGTGCTGAAAATCCGCCTGCTCGCCGTGCTGTTCGGCGGCGGCTGCGCGGGCCTCGCCGGTGCTTTCCTGCCGCTCGCCTATACGCCATTCTTCATTCCGGGCATGACTGCCGGCCGCGGCTGGATCGCGCTGGCGCTCGTGGTGTTCTCGTCATGGCTGCCGGGCCGGCTGGTCGCCGGCGCCTATCTTTTCGGCGCGGTGTCGATCCTGCAACTGCATGCGCAGGCCTTCGGCCTCGGCATTCCCTCGCAACTGATGACGGCGCTGCCTTATCTCGCGACCGTCATCGTGCTCGTCATTATCTCCCGCGCGCGCGGCGCCGCCGGATCGGTGGCGCCCGCCTCGCTCGGCACGGTGTTCGTGCCCGATCGCTGACCTTTTCTGACGTACTCTAACCGGAGCTGGACCATGAAAAGACTTCTGATGACCGCCGCGGCCGCGGCGCTGACACTCGCCGCCACCGCCTTCAATGCCACCGCCGCCGACAAGATCAAGGTCGGCTTCATCTATCTCGGCCCGGTCGGCGATCTCGGCTGGACCTATATGCA
>Ga0182747_1002494_pt1 | contig 12886 bp, 17 predicted proteins | sample eDN3rd30CBELigBY_FD_128526 | JGI IMG/M metagenome (GOLD analysis project Ga0182747, IMG submission 128526) | Enriched backyard soil microbial communities from Emeryville, California, USA - eDNA 3rd pass 30_C BE-Lig BY (version 2) (version 2) | ecosystem: Environmental > Terrestrial > Soil >...
CGACAGAACGCTTCCAGCGGAAATGCTCTAAAATCCCTTCTTGCGCCGCGAACTGATTGCCAGTTTCTCGATCAGTTCATCAGGGATGGGCCTGCTCACCGAGAAAGTGACTCCCGTCTTGGTCGCCTTGAGTTTTAAAGACGCGATCTCGTCGGCATGGGCAGAAATTGCACCCGGATCGACATATAGGCCGCATTGTTTACTGAAGGCGGCATAGCCCGCGACAATGGTTTCTTCGATCTGAAATCCGGGTATGTCATATTTGATGACTTCTTCGGCGTCGGGCAGCGCCCGCGCCAGCTGCCCACGTAATCGGGCTAACGTGGCGCGAAACTGCTCCGGTGCAGCCGCGATATATGCGTCATGGTCATTTTTCTTCGTCATGCCGGCACTGTGCCGCCCAGCATGGGTAAAGGCAACAAACCGGTAGCAAAACTCCTGATGTCGGGGCTACGGCAAGACACTCCCTCAGACGTTTCAACTACCTGAACCGCTCCGCCGTCGCGACGCAATTGAGCAGGGCAGCAAGCTCCTTGCGCGAGGCAAAAGAGGTTTCCGGTCCCATCGAAAGAAACGCCTTCACCGCGCGCACGGTCGGCACGGAGTTTCCGCAAAGCTGCGCCACGACCCGCGTTGTCTCATCCTCAAGCCCATCGTCAGCGACCATGGCCCCGATCAGGCCCAGCGCCTTCGCCTCCTCCGCGCCCACCGCGTCGCGGGTTAGCACCAGCCGCGCCATCGCCGCGCGCGGCAGCCGGTCGGCCAGTGCATTCATGACCAGCGTCGGCGCGATGTCGTGGTTCATCTCCGGCACCTGGAACCGGGCGCCGTCGGCGGCGATCGCCACATCGGCAAGGGCTGCGATGGCGCATCCCACGCCCGCCGCCCTGCCCCTCACGGCAACGATGAACGGCACCGGAATCTCCCGCAGCGCCGCATAGAAGTTGAGCACCGGATCGGACACCATGCCGCGCAGGTCGAGCGCCGTGGCGCGCGAGCCGGCGCCCGGCATCGCGCCGCTGCGGCCGGTGCAGAAATCCGGCCCCACCGCGCGCAGCAGCACCACGCGCGTTTCGGTATCCAACTGCTCCAGGGCTGCCATGATCGCCTTGGCCATGGCCGGCGTCAGCGCATTGCCCTGCTCGGGGCGGTTGAGCACGATTTCCAGCACGCCGTCGTCCTGCTGCGCGATCTTCACCTCATCCGTCATCGCCGTCCTCCCGTTACGAAGCCTTCGCATCCTGTATCGCCTGCCAGATGGCGAGCGGGGTCGCCGGCATCTCGACATGCCGCACGCCCAGATGCGCCAGCGCATCCACGATCGCATTGATGGCGACGCCCAGCGCCGGCGTGGTGCCGCCCTCCCCACCCGGCCGGAAGCCGAGCGGATGGTTCACCGAAGGCACCTCGCTGATATCGGTCACGAAAGAGGGAAAATCCGACGCCCGCGCCAGCGCATAGTCCATCAGGCTGGCCGACAGCGCCTGCCCGCTCGCAGGATCGAAGCGGATGCATTCCAGCAGCGCCTGCCCCGCGCCCTGCACAATGCCGCCATGCGTCTGGCCATGCACGATCATCGGGTTGAGCGCCCGCCCCACATCGTCCACCGACGTATAGCGCACGATCTCCCATTGGCCCGTCTCCGGGTCGATCTCCATCTCGCACACCGCCGCGCCATAGGGAAAGGCCAGCCCCGCCGTCACCACATCGGCGACAGCGGCGAGTTTTTCACCATCGCGCATCTGCCGTGCAATCTCGAACAGCGTCATCGTCCTGTTGGTGGAGGAAACGCGAAACAGCCCGTCGGCAAACTCCACCTCTTCCAGCGGCCTGCCCGCCAGCCCGGCAAGCACGCCGCGCCCCTTGCGGATCGCCTCATCCGCCGCCTGCTGGAACACGATGGACGCAAAGCGCAGCGACCGCCCGGAATGCGTCCCGCCGCCGGCGGTCACGAAATCCGTGTCGCCCGCGCGAATGCGCACCACTTCATGCGAGACGCCGAACAGCGCACCAACCAGTTGCGCGAAGGCGGTGGCATGGCTCTGGCCGGAATCCTGCGTGCCGATAACGACATCCACCGTCTCCGTGTCCGGGTCGATGACGATCTCCGCCCGCTCGCGCGGAATGCCGCCCGTCCCCTCGATATAATTGCCGAAGCCGATGCCACGGCAGCGCCCACGCTCGCGCGCCGCGGCGCGCCGTTCCGCGAACCCCGCCCAGTCCGCAAGTTCGAGCGCCCGGTCCATCACCGCTTCATGCTCGCCATTGTCATAGGCGATGCCGAAGGGGTTGCGGTGGGGAAAGGCATCGGGCGCGATCATGTTGCGGCGCCTGAGCGCGATGCGGTCGAAGCCGAAATCGCGTGCGGCCATGTCGATCATCCGCTCGATCGCATACATCGCCTCCGGGCGGCCGGCACTGCGATAGGGGATGGTCGGCGGCGTGTTGGTCATCGCCGCCCGCGTCCGCACGCAGGCAACAGGCACGCGATAGAGGCTCGTCATGAGCTGCGCGCCCTTGTTCAGCGGCACGTAGGATACCGCATACGCGCCGATATTGCTGGTATTGGTCGCCCGGAAAGCAAGGAAATTACCCTCCTGATCCAGCGCCAGTTCCGCATCGATATGCAGGTCGCGCCCCTGGAAATCCGACAGGAAGCACTCGCCGCGATCCGCCACATGCTTCACCGGGCGGCCCGCCACCTTGGCCCCCAGCGTCAGCGCCACGAACTCCGGATGAACCGCATTGCGCGTGCCGAAATTGCCGCCCACATCCGGCGGCGCCACAACCCGCACAAGCTCGGGGCCCACGCCGAAGACAGCCGCAAGCTGATCGCGCATCGCCACCACGCCGATGCCCGACGAGGCATGCAGCGTGAAACGTCCGCTTGCCGCATCATGCGAAGCCACCGCGCAGCGCGGCTCCATATGCACGCCCGTCACCCGCTGCACCTGGCTGGAAAAGCGTACGCGATGCGCCGCCCGCGCGAAGGCCGCCTCCACGCCGGCCGCATCGCCGATCACACCATCCAGCGCGACATTGCCCGGCACATGATCCCATAGCTGCGGCGCGCCGGGCGTCGCTGCCGCGACCGCCTCCCTCACCGCCTCCAGTTCCTCCCATTCCGCCGCGACCAGTTCCGCCGCATCCCTGGCGGCTGCGGCGCTCTCAGCGATCACCATCGCATAGGCCTCGCCGACAAAGCGCACCCGCTCCGCCGGCAGCGCCATATGCGGCGTCATCGCCCGTTCCGAACCGTCATGATTGGCCAGCGGCACATCCGCGCCCGTCTTCGACGAGCCGATGCTGTGCGGGATTGGCCGCAACCCCGCCGCAACGACATCATGGCCGGTCAGGACGGCAAGCACCCCCGGAGCCGCCCGCGCCGCCTCGACATCGACCGCGACGATGCGCGCATGCGCGTGCGGCGAGCGCGCAAAGGCCGCATGCGCGAAATCGCCCAAAGCGAGATCGTCAGCATACCGCCCCGCGCCGACGACGAGCCGGTCATCCTCGCCGCGCCTGATCTCCTCCCCGATCCGCGTCAACGCGCCGCCCGCAAATCGTGCGTGACACAGTTCCCACCCGCCAAACCTGGCGCAGCCCGCCGCACCATTTTCTCCTCCCTCGCAGACAATTCCGCATATCAGGAAGGCTTATAATCAACCATGATCAGATGCAATCTGCCATTGTTGAATTTCCTTTCAGGCTCCACTGCGGAATTTCAGATCGAGGGGATTGCGCCGACGACTGTCGCCGTGTTTCTAGTCCAGCAAGAATGTGAGGTGGCAGAATGATCCGACCCGGCAGAGCGCTCTTCGGCAATCGCGAGCATGGTGTTTTCGAGTTGCTTGGAAGTTTCGAACCCGGGCTGATGGTGGACGTCGGAGCTGCTGCAGGTCACTTGACCTGGCTTGCCCTGAAATTCATGCGAGAAGGCAGCTATTCTGTAGGATTTGAGCCATTTCCAGGCAACTGGCAGTTTTATGAACGAACCTTGGCAAATAAGCCCGCCAGATTGGTAAAGGCAGCCGTCAGCGACAAAGAAGGTGAAGTCAGCTTTTACGTTGGTTCCACCGTGCCAGATGGTGGATGGGAGAGCTTGTCCGGCTACTCATCGATCGGCCACATCATTGAACCAGGGGTGACAGACCCAGCCAAGACAATCGTCTCGCCCGTTACAACAATTGACGCACATATAAGCGAGCCGATCAGGTTTATGAAGATTGATGTGCAGGGAGAAGAGCTTGGCGTGCTGAACGGCGCCACCGCATGCTTTGAACGAGGCATTGATCTATTGCACGTCGAATTCTCAGGTGAGAATGAAATTCTGGATTTTCTCCTGGATCGTGACTATGTGATCTTCGACCATCACTATATGGCCGTTCCCCAGGTTGAATCACCTGACCTTTCAATGTGGGATATCGACCGGGAAGTCACGCTTTCCACCGGAGCGAAGGCGCTTTTCCTATGGCCAAAGTCGACACCATCCGATCCGCGAGAATTCGCCGCGATGTTCCGGATGCCAAATCCGACTCTCTCTCCGCCTCAAACGGACATTGTCGCCATTCGGACGCCACTTGCTAAGCAGGCCGGATGGATTGATTGAATGTTGAGCGGATGTGGTCGATCTGGCTGTCGGTCGGCTGCCATACATCGACGACAGGTTGCTCGTTCCCAATTGCGGAAACGGATTCGCCCTCACGGACGATGACACCTGCGATCTCTATGCGATCGAGCTTGACGAAGTAGCTGCGTTCAACGCTCTCCAGCTTGGTAAGTTGGAAACTTATTCCCTGGTGCCCTGCCTGAACTGGCTGCATAGCTGAAACAATAAGCTTCGCACCGCCTGGAGCATCCACATCGAATCTGATGTCTTTCAGAATCGTATTGTCGCCAGCAACCTTCAACACAGTACGCGTGTTCGATTGGTTGAAAATCAAAGCGATCGCCGACTGACCCGATGCAACCGGTATGGCGAACGACTGCCCCTCATCATATCGATAGGCCACATCCGATACTACAGACGTTGAGATAACCACGGGTCGAGGTCCCGAGGCCGAGATATACGAGTAGCGAATTGCACTTTCACCACCGACCTCCGGTATATCGAAGCTGGTCAAATGGTCTAAAAATGCTTTGGTCGCATGATAGGAAAAGTTCGGATGCACATGCGATGCGTCATGCATAAGGCTTGTTATCGGATCGGCCGTCCGCCGCAAAATCGGAAGCATGTCGAGAACCCGCCCGCCGAATGCAGCTTTGTGTATTTCCGCGACCCCCTCCATCGCTTGATGCGAAAAGTCTCCCGGCAGAAGCAACCCCACCGGAACGGTGTTCGCACGCGCCGCCTCATGAACAATCCATCTCAGCACATCGGCGAGCGCCTCACGCCAATAGGTACCGTTGCTGATCGAAGCGGCATCGTTGATCAGGGTTTCCACGAACAGATAGTCGAATGAGGCGAGATCGATCCCGTTCATGCGGTAGGGAGCCATCACAGCCGGACTCGCGCCAAGCGATATATTCACAACCTCGGAGATTGTAGGGTGATCTGCTATCGCCTGCACGTATCCTGGCTTAAAGAATCCATTGCTTGATCCGAGTATCAGTACCCTCAAAAACCGTCTCCCTGTGACGCCTCACGCCGCGCAGATCGCGCCCTCTTTCTCTCGCCTCCCTGTGCAATTGGCAAGGGCGATCCCACAGTGTCCGCCGCCAAACTCCAGATGAGGGATTGTGCGAGAGTCAGGCCTGTGGTTTGGTTCCCGCAAAATCGCGGAGGCCTGCCAGTTGTTCGATAATTGCCCTGTTTGTGCCTCACCATTTACCGCTTTTGTTCGCACAGTCCCGACGATCAGAACAAAAAAAGACCTCAACCTGTATACTTGCCTTGAATGCCAGAGCTTCTGGAATCCCTCGGGCTATCGCGAGGACGCGCGTGTGCTGGAATTCGACTATCAATGGGGTCTTTCGGTAGCCGAACGGAACACCGCAGCAACTCGCGAGCTTTTTACAATCCTTGCCTCACATGGCGTTAAGCCCAATTCCGTGGCGGATATAGGATGCGGCATCGGAACCTTTCTCAAGACCGCGAAAGATATGGGGAAGAGGGTCGTTGGCTTCGATGTGAATGCCAAGGCAATCGAGCATGCCGTAGAGACGAATGGACTCGAGGCCTACGCCGCGATGTGGTCCTCAAATACTCCGACGATGCCGATCGATCTCTATGTGAGCATCATGGTTCTCGAGCACATAGAAGCGCCGAGGGATTTGATAAAGAACCTCTGTGAAGCAGCAATACGAAACGACGCCGCATTGTTCATTTCAGTGCCATTCATGCACCGGAACAGATGGCACAATATCCTCGATCCGGATCCAGCCATTCCCGGGACAGTATTTTTCGACAATGATGTTCACGTTATTCATTATTCGGCTGAAGGGTTGACAAAGGCTATGCATGAATTCGGTGCAACCAACACCCAATTCTTACGCGGCGGTCTATGGGATGGCATCTTACATATTCCGGAACGATTCAAAGAAGTAGTGGCACTAAGTTTCTGAACAGCGCCCATTTGTTGCCAAGACCGGCGGGACCGCGTGTCCGGGCTCCCAACGCTTCTGTATGAGCACTCCCGTGATCCGCATGCCGCTCGCAAGAGCTGCCTCGCCGGGGTGTGGGTGAATCGATTTTCCATGAGGTGGTCTAGTGGAGGTGAGAATCCTCGAACCGGAACAAGGCCGCGACTGCAGCCTGGGCTTTTGCCCACCCTCGCGGAGTCGGCGAACGCAGTGCGCTTGGAGTGTGATGTGTGAGTGAGAAATGGTGGGCCCGGAGGATGTAGAACAATCCTTATAGATCAATCTGTTGGAGACCCGAACCTACGAAAGCTGGCCCATTGATTAGATTGGAGATTTCGGGACGCCGCCCTAACCCCTCCCCCGCTTGAACACGTCCACCTCCACATGCTGCTTCGGCCATTCCGAGTGCGGCGCAGTCAGCGGCATCATGCTGAAACTGATGTTGCGATCAGGCTTCCCTGCCTCTCGGCATTTCGGGCAAAACACATGCGGCCTTAGATCATCAGCCATGCATGAATGGTCTGCTCCCAGCTTGTAGACGAGCGGTACCAGATTGAGCCTGCCACGGTGATTGCACTGGTAGGCATTGCAATACACCCATACAGTATGGGCTGTGACGATCACCTTGCCGATGGTGTCGATAGAAAGCGGGTAGGTGATCTCTGGCATCTTGAACGGGTGCATCCGTCCAGACTAGAACAGATGCGGAACGGATTTCAACGGGGAACCGCATCGCCTCCACCGCATTGAATCGCGGCTGGAGTATGTGTGTTGCGTCTCGACCCCCTTGATAAGCCATTTGACCGCCCCGTATTCGTCCGCCGAAAGGACGGCTATCTTGAGGCCGTCACCAGCGTTGCAAAAGCGGCTGACCTGCTGCTGAACAAATGGCCGGGCAGTCAGAGCCGGAAGGCGCACATCGCAGCACGGCAAGCATGCCTGCGGGCGCTGCAAGGCTTAGATGATGCATCCCAAGCTCGGGATGCACTGGAGACAGCGGCGAAGGATGTGAAGGCGCTGGATAAGCCTCCCATGGTCATCACCGACTTTTATCCGCCGCGCTGACCCGAGCTTGCAGCCTCCAGCCGCTGCAATATCTCCCGCGTGACACGCATGTCGGCCGCCAGGCCATTCAGCGTCGCCTCCACCGCGCGCATGGCCGTTGCAGCATCGGTAGCCTGCTTCTCGACATTGCCGATGCGCAGCTCGTGATTGTCGAGACGGCGCGTCGACACCTCCAGCGCCGTCAGGCGGGTGTCCAGGCGCTCGATGTTCGCAGCGTTGGTCGATCGACCGGTCTGAAGCTCATTGAGCGTCCAGCCCCATGCCACCAAGCCAGCGGCGAAGCCAATCAGAATGGCGATGGTGTTGAGGTTCCATTCCCATTTCCACGAAGGCGCAGAGAGTTGCATCTGCGTGTCCTTTTCCATCAGCCCTAGCCCTTGAATGCGATTTTCAGGAGGTCAGTTCCGATCACGGCTTCCAGCCGCACCAATTGGTGCCGAGCCGGTTGTGCGCATTGATGCGGTCGAGCTCGCCGCGCGGCGTCGCCTCGGTAGCATCGCGGCGTGGCTGATTGTGGTCGCACCAGATGAGCCGTGGATCGTCAGGCGACGCCGTAGACGCGCAGCCGGTCAGAAGTAGGACGAAGATCAGCGCCTTGCCCATTTCAGCGCCTCCTTGCGTGCCGCCTCGTCGGACAGGCCAGCGGCCTCCCGCTCGGCATCGTTTGCCTCGCGGTGCATCTCAAGCTGCTCTTCCTTTGAGGCGAGCTTGTCCTTGAGCGACTTGTTCGCGGCCTTGGCAGCACCATCGCTGCGGCCTTTGACGTAGAGGACGGCGGCACCGACCAGCGCAGCGACGATGCCGGCAATCAGGCCGTTGCCGGTGAGGATGGAAAGGAGCGTGTCCATCATTCGCCTCCCGCGTCAAACTGTTGCAACGGGACGGTCTGCCCGGCCAGCGCGTGCGTGCAGTCGCCGAGGAACTGGATCTGTCCGTCGCGGACGAAGGAATGGCAGACCGTCGGCTCGGTCGTGATCTTCTCGCCTGCCATGCAGCGCTGGTATTCGTCCTCGGTCATGCGCCGGGTGCCCTTAACCAGCACGGAGGGATCGAAAGTCGGACGGTCGTAGTCACCGTTGAACCCCCATCCACGCGCCTCGCCAGGCTGGCGCGCGCGGATCATGTGTGGCTCACCACAGCCAGGGCACCAGAAGAACAGGTAGCCGCCTGCGCCGGTTCGGAGAACACCGCGCGCGGCCATCACGTCCTCCACCCGAACTTGCTGGCAAGCCAGTACCAGCCTTCGCTGACGAACGGCGCGACAATGCCGAGGCCGAGCGAAACCCACTGCGCGATTTCCGGATCCGCGATGAGGTCGGAAGCCTCGTTCTGATTGATCAGGCCGAAATAGAGCAGCGGGAACGTGGCGTAGCGCAGGAAGATGCGGATGAGTGGCGCCATGGTCAGCCCCTCCCGAAGATGATGTTGATGAGACGCTGCCAGAGGCCCAAAGCCTGCGGCGCGGGCTCGGCAGGAGGGGGCGCGGGGGTCGGTTTCACCGAGGTCTGTTCGCCATACCCTTCCGCTTTGAGCAGCACATCGAACTGCCGTGCATAGCTGGCGATCTGCTCCGCCCGATCCGTGCCATTGACGATGCGGCGAGCGCCCACGAACTCCGACCGCTGGAGCGTGATATAGTCGCCAAGGTTCTTGCCGGTGAAAGTGCCGAACTTCATGCCCTGCACTAGAATGCGCACGGCAATCTCCGGCTTCTCGGCAAGCTGCGGCTCCTTGAGCAGGTCAAGCCCGAGCCGCTTCGACCAGTCGGCATAGTTGCGACGGCCGGTGATCTGTACGAAGCCGCGCCCGAGGAACTTCTTGCCGTCGCCCTTCACGGTGTTGCCGAGGTCCTTACGGCCCTCGTAGCGCTTCTGTGCGGGGGTCGGCCCCCATATCTCCCGCATGTATTTGAATGCGCCTGTCTCGTGCCATGCGGTGGCCAGCACGTAGGCGCACTGGTTGCGCAACAGGTCTTGCTTCACGCATTCGGCTACGATCAGCCGCGCGGAAGCGCTGCCGAGTGAGATCGACATGTTCTGTCTCCAGATTTGAGGGGTTGTGCGAGAGGGGGCACAAAAAAGGCCCGCGTGAGCGAGCCTCGAACGAACCTAACCGCAGTCTGGTTAGTTAGGCGTGGAAGATGTTTCCCGCGTCAACTTGACCAAACCATCCAGTGCTGCGGCCAATGTTTCAGCCGACTTTACCGGCATTGCGATTCTGCACCGTAGCTCCACTGGCCCGATGCCCGATCCATCGAAGTCTGACGCTAAGCCGATGACAACCATCCCGTCTTCAGCATGGAGCTCTGCGATGATGTCGGCAAAAACGACAGGGAAATCTCCCCCGTCAATCATATTGAAGCCGACCTTCTTCATGGTTTGCACTCCACTACCGTGCAGAGTGCATCAGCCAAAAGCTCTGAGCGTTTCATCCGGGCCCGTGCGGTCAAATGAAAATTGGTGTCGAGCATATCTCCCTCGGAAGCGAAGCCGTCGCCTGCCGGTGAAATGAACGATCCACCGCATTCCCTGAACATCATAGACGCATCGGATAGAATCGATCTGGCTGCACCCCGAGTTTGGTCTGAGACATAGGCGTTAGGTGGCGTGCCAATCACCTTCACTCCCCTATCCACTAAGGCGCGGATTGTCTTGCAAATCCGACTCTTGGCGCCCGGCTCCACTTTCGACCTCACCCACATAGGTTCAACAGGCTTAGCCGCGCCTCCCCATGTGTCTATATCACCGTTCCAATGAGAAGCGTACCGCCAGTAACCTCGCACAGGCTCAAATCGGTCCACTCCTACCGCGGAGCGCAATTGCATCCAGAGGAAACCGGCGTCGAGCAGGCGAAGATACTCAGCTTTCTCTGCTAGCGGCAGCGACCAAAAATAGCCCAACCCCACCGCATGCGCCGCCGCCACCGACAAGGTATTCATCTCTTGAGGTGGACCATCGTAGTAGTATTGAAACTCAAGCGGTAGGAGCAACACATCGCCGCGCACAAGGCGTTGAAGAAAGTAGTAGTCGAGCATGTCAAAGCGCAGCGCGGCGTGGCTTGAGGCGTTGACCGCCGGACGCCCTGTGCGGCGTGATAGTTCGACGGCAGCAATGCCGAAAAGCCCGCCTGATCCAGCGACGATAACAAGCCTGTTCGGCTGAGAACGGGACACCGCAAGCTCACGCTCCCGAACAATGTTAGCAGTCCATCCGTGCGTACCGGTGATCTCACCCGCTGAAAGCACGAACAACGAAATTGCAACTACGAAAGAGGCTGCCAACGCCAGTACGCAGCCAACGAGGAACCTGACACTTTGTGCTGCCGGCATGGTCAAAACTGGAAATAGAGAAATTCGGAGGGGACAACCTGCCGCGTGATCATAAACACGGACACGGCAACCGCAATTCCGGCGACCATGCCTTGGGGGAGCGTTAGGCTGATTCGCAAACGGGAGCCCTGTCCGATCTCTTCTTCGGTATCTCGAGGCAGCAAGGCCGGCTGCCAGCGTGCGAGCATTTGATAGGCATTCGGTAGCGCCAAAACGACGGCCATTAGCGCGGCTATATGAACGACAGCCAGCCAGTCTACCGTGCCGGCCATCCCGCTGCCAACCATCGCCTTCAAGAGTGATAGAGCGCCATCCACCGTCTGCGCGCGAAAGAACACCCATCCGACGACGACCGCAAGAAAGGTGAGCGCCCAAGCGATCACCGCTGGCAATCTACCCCCAAAGGATCGGAAGGCGTGGTTGATGCCCAGATACACGCCATGGAGTGCGCCCCAGACCAGGAATGTCCATCCCGCACCGTGCCAAAGTCCGCCAAGCACCATCGTAATGAACAGATTGACCCACCGCCGGGCTGGCCCCTTCCGGTTACCCCCAAGCGGAATGTAGAGGTAGTCTCGCAGGAAGCGTGAAAGCGTCATGTGCCAGCGCCGCCAGAATTCCACGATGCTTGTAGCCTTGTAAGGCGAATAAAAGTTGATCGGTAGGCGAACTCCGAACATGAAGCTGATGCCGACAGCCATGTCACAATAGCCAGAGAAGTCGAAGTAGAGTTGAAGCGTGTAGGCCAGCGCAGCAACCCATGCGCTAGCCATCGTGATCGCCTCGCCAGCATCGGCAGCAGCGAAGATTGGCGAGGCGTGGAGCGCCACTGGATCGGCTAGAAATACCTTCTTCACTAACCCGATGGTGAAAACAGCAATACCGACCGCCAAAAGCTCTAGCTTGCGGCGGTTCGTCCGATCCGCAAACTGCGGCATCATCTCTTTGTGGTGGAGGATGGGCCCGGAAATCAGATGCGGGAACCAGGTCACAAACAACGCATAATTGACCGGATCCTGGTCCCGCACCTTTCGTTGATAGGTGTCCACCAGATAGGCAATCTGTGTGAAGGTGTAGAACGAGATGCCGATAGGCAAAGCATTGACGCCGCGTGGTACGTCCAAAGCAAATGACGCCCCTAGAGGCGCGGCGATTTCATCAAGGATGAACCCGGCATATTTGAAGTACCCAAGGATCAGGAGATCAACGGAAACACCAAATATGAGGATGGCCTTCGACCATCGCGGCAGTTTGAATATGCCAAATCCCACAAGGAAGTTAAAGGCAATCGACCCGAGGAGCAGCGGGACGTTGACGTTCAATCCGAGATAGGTGCCTAACCAATAGAACCCCAAGGAAGCAGCGGCCAGCCAGGCACTGGATGCTACCACGCTAAGCCGCCGTATTGCCCAAAATGCGAGCAATACGACCGGCAAAAACGCGAACATGAACTGTACTGAGTTGAAATGCACGGCGGGCCTCCCCACCGCGTTGTGCGCGATCATCAGCTAAAGTGCAACGGCGGGGTTACTGAACTAGCCCGAGATTTATTAGCGCTGTGCGAATATCGTTCACCAGCGTTTGTGTGGTTCCCGCATCTGTAGCGGCGGCGCTCACAGTCGGCCTGGCGATGGGTGTCTTGTCGAAGAAACTCATCCGGCTTGCGTCAAGCGCGATGCCTCGCGGGTAGGTCGCGTGGTTGTCGCCGTACAGGCGTAAGTTTGCGCCCAGGTTGTCGTTGGCCCCGAAGAACTCCAGATAGCTGTCGTCAACGGTTCTGCGTCCTGCGTGTCCGGCGTCAGCACTGATGGGACCAAATCGGCTTAACTGAGAACGGAGGATTTTTGGTTCATCGTAGCCTTTCAAAGGAGCGAAGATGAGACAGAAATCCGGAACCGGGAAAGCGCCGGC